>QGNH01001131.1_pt1 | contig 81464 bp, 103 predicted proteins | sample 1735481 | NCBI WGS metagenome assembly QGNH01 (sample SAMN09239004, study PRJNA386568) | Viral metagenome, whole genome shotgun sequencing project.
ACGTTTCCGGAGACGCATCTACGCCACGACGTGCGCGAGTTGGTGCGCCTTACACCAAACGCAAAGTTGGCCGAGCTGAAGGCGGCGATGCTTGAGGTGTTGGGGAACAAAGGAGCGACGGGGACACGACGATCGAAGGCGGCGAAGTAGCGGTCACGGGATCGCACATCGAATCGCCGATCAGCGCCTGCACCTCGCCGCAGTAGCGTTTCGCCAGCCGCGACAGACGCCACATTTCCTCGGGCGTCTCGTTCTCCACAAACCAACCGTGTCCGTTCCGGTACAGTCCCGCCGCCACGCGATTGCGCGACTTGAAATAGGTGGCCTGCGCTCGGTAGCCGCAGGCGACCAGCACGGCGACCAACGGCCCTGGCAGGATGGCACTGTCGAGCGGCGCGCCTACCGGGCCGCGCGGCGCGAACGGCAGCACGGGGCCGCTGTCTGCGTCGGCGTGTCGCCGCGCCTTGCGCGATCCGTCTCGGCGCACGCGGACGAACACGCGGGCGATCGTGTACTCGCGGCTGGATCTCGCCTCAGGATCGTCCTCGTGCCGGACGCGATGCACGACGTGCAGCACGCCGCCGAGCGCGATCTCCTCGCCGGCCAGGGGGTGGCCGGTGGTCGCCGTGCGCTGCACCTCGGCGAGTAGCTTGCCGTTCTCGTCCTCGATCACGATCACGTACTCACCCATTCCGCGTATTTCCTTCCTTAGATTGTCGGCTGATGAGTACCAGGAGTTGCTAGCGACGGTGCGATTTCCTGCTACCGCATGGTTTCCCGACACATAGCGTCGATCGATGGCGAACCGCGGGAGCCGCCCTTGGCGGTCTGCGATGAGACGGTCCAGACCTTGCCGACGGACATGATCGATCCGGTCTTCGCCAATTCCTGCCCGCGCTGCTCTCGTGCGTCCATAGAAACAGTATACTTGAGCGGTCAAGCATAGTCAACATGAAGATGGTAATGCTAATAGCAACGGGTGGTTAAGAGTCGTAATGGTTACTTCTTGGTTGGTTCTGGCGGCGATTCTGGCGGCGACTCTTGCGGCGGATCAATCGGCGTGAATTCGAGCAACTCGAAGCGCTTACGCTTCTTCCCTAACTTCGTAATGGTCCAGCCGGGGATCATTCGTATGCGATAGATAACTTTCGGCCCGAGCGTGACGCTCGCTGCGCGGCCAAATGTCATCTTGAGAACAGGGCTGATCAGTCCAGAGAATTTGTCGTTGGTGCCCAGTTCAACGAAGTTGAACGCCCCGGACTTAGTCGCGTACTTGAAGCCAGAAAAATAACCAGTCGCTCGAATCTCTGGCTCCTTCTGAGCGCTTCTTGAGAATTGGAGCGACGAGATGGACCTGATTCGCTTGGCCTCGTACGAACCCACGAACGCCGACCCCGTATCCCATCGTGTGAACACCTCAAGTTCGGTGTCGTCGATGGCTTCTAGGTACTCGGCATATGCGGCAGCCGCTCGCCTGCTGAGACGTTTCAGCGCCAGCGAGACGCGTTCGTTGTCGTCCGATGCGTCGAGGATGTTCTTGTACTCTTCGAGTGTCGCTACTAGCGCGCGACTATCGGCCGGGTGAACACTGATTGCGTACGAACTCGGAGCGGTCAGTCCTGCACGTAGCATCGACCCATAGCCAGGATCCCACTCCAGCTTTTTTCCGGCCGCTTCAGTTGTCTGGGCGATAGCGTCCGCAAGTGCGGTGCAGAGACGCTGGAACACGGACATGAAACTTGCAAGAACGTTGAACGGGATAAGATTGTCGACAACAGGTTTACCACCCAGTGAGACGAAACGCGCCCAAGCTGGCTTCTTCTTTTTCTTCTCCGCAATTTCGCAGAGGTGCTTTCGAGCAGCTAACGGAACGAGGGCGCCGTGGTCGGGCAGCGCCGAGGCTGGAATGTCGTCGGAGGGAACCTCCCACACCTGCGCGAATTTCCCTCCGTGGCTCGCGTCGACTACCCAAACCGTCTCCTTGAGAAGCGCGTCACGAAGATTCTGTGTACCCGTGATCAATGCATCGAATTCAAGTTTCGATATGGGCGCGTGAACCCAGCGGACCGCGCGGGCGTCGGCATCGGACGCGATTCCGAGGTACCGATTCTTCCGCTGATCAAGCAGAGTCACAAGCTGTGGACCGTTGTATTCAGCGAGAACATGCTCAACGGTCCGCTCGACCATGAGCGATGGTCCGAGCGGCATCTGCGGCGCGAGTTTCCAGTCGAGTCTCACTCGACGATCTCAAATCGGCGGTGAGCCGTTGCAAGAGCTTCGCGGTAGAGCCAGAGATCAATGTGATCGTTTTTCTTGTTATGAAAAATCTTTCCGTCGGTGGCGCCTATTGCGGCATCGACGGAAGTGCGAACAACGAGAGCTTCTCGAAGGAGGGGGAACTTTCTGTAGGCTGCGACCGCATCGAGGTTGTCCAGGCAGGATAGAGCTACGCGACGACAGTGCGTAGTCCCTACGGAACGGCCAATTTCGAAGTGGCTGATCATGTGGTCTGGCCCGACCGGGAGGTTCTGAGGGGGCTCAAAATCGGACACTGGATTGGTGTCCAATCGAAACCTCACGACAAACCGGTAGAGCACGCGTCCATCAGCAGGACTGGCGTTCCCCTTCGGACAGTCTTTGAAAAACGTTGGCCAAGATCTGGCGGGCTCGCGAGCCATTTGCCGACGTTACATCGGAGGCGGTAGGTTCGGATCGCGGCACTTTGCCGCAGGCCCAACATTAATGGCGTATAGCACGATTGCTGTTGATCTGTCAATCGGGAAGTGGATAATACGCGGCTTTTCTGCTCACTACTGCTCATGTGAGCAGCCTATGGTTAGCCTATGACTTTTTGGTCCAGCGGGCCTTTGCGGCCTTCTTGGCGATAGCGGAGCGTCGGGCCTTGCTGAGCGCCTTCGCCCGCGCATCGCCGCCCTTGAGCCCTCCCAGGCGTCCCAGGATGGCGGCAGCGGCCTTGCGCTGGGCTTGCTCCTCATCGGTCGCCTCTGCTGGCTTCGGTTCGCCCGGTGGCGTGCTTGACCGCTTAGGCATGGTCTAGGTGTACACGCGCTGGCCAAGGGCTGCAACGGCGACTTGAGCGGGCAAGATTATTGAGGCAGACGTGGTGTGACACAACGACATTTAGGGCAGCCCCCGAGGGGTAGTCGACCTCGGGGGTTAGCCCTTTTTGGCGGCCTGAATACCGAGCGCCCGCAAGCCTAACGCGTTCAGGTCGCGTTCGTGTTGGAGGGCCTTTGCTGCCTGGCGCTCGGCGTAGTCGGCGGCCCATGCCGGTGGCCGGGTCTTCATCGCGCCGGGCACAGGAAATCCCGCCAGCGCTGGAGTCCGGTGGACATGTATCTCGCGAGTGCGAGCCGACCGTCATCGATGGCGGTCGGGCTCCGTAGGAGATATTCGGCCACCCGCGCCACGTCGCCGACATCGTCGGCATTGGCCTGCCACCTCGGCGGCAGCCACTCGATCGCCTCGGACCCGACCGCGGGCACGCCGTTCTTGATGGCTTCGGCGACGACGCAGTTGAAGCTCTCGGTGAACGAGGGCTGCAGAACGAGGTGCATGTGCTGAAGCAGGCCCTGAAACTTCGGCCAGTCGACCCAGCCGTCGTTCACGAGGGTGAGGTTCGGCACGCCGTCGAGAAGCTCCTCGATCGCGTAGACCGTCCCACCCTCGTCGCGGCCGGTGTTGATGTGCAGCTCGACGGGCACGCGCATCATGGACGCCAGCTCGACCGCGGCGGCGGCGGCAGTGAGCCCGTTCTTGAGGATGCGCGCCGCGCCGAACAGGCCCAACCGGAGCACGTCGCCCGGTGTGTGGCGGCGCGGCGTCGGCAGATGCTCGTCGAGATCCATGAGGTTCGGGATCCACACCACGTTGACGCCGAGGATCTGGCTCGCGGCGCGCGTGAACTTCTCGCAATTGCCGCCCACGTAGATGTTGTGGTGGCCGAGCTGCAGCTCGGCGGTCTCGCGCATGAGCTTTACCGCATGAGGGTCGGCCGCCAGGAACCCGAAATTCGAGTGCGACGTGACGATGAACGAAACCTCCGAGAACTCCACCGCCATCGACTGGACCTCGTCGGTCGGGATCCAGGGCGCGTAGACGACCACGTGTGTCGGCGGCGCGAGGCCGCGCTTGCTCGACGCCACGTCGGCTGCGCGCAGCCGCGCGAGTAGCGCCTCGCCGGAAACGCAGCCCCACACCTCGGCCCAGATGCCGCTCGAGCGCAGCGCCTTGACCGTCCCGGCAGCCGTGCGACCGAGGCCGGTGGGCGAGTAGCCCTGGTCGGGCGGCGCCTTGTAGACGAGCGCGACACGTGCGGTCTCGATGCTGGGACTGAGGTGATGCGGACGGGTCATGGTCATGAGGGTTCCTCGTGAATGCTGGGAGAGAAGGAGCCCCGGCACCGATCAGGTGCCGAGGACGATTACGCCGCAGGGACGTTGAGACGGCACCTGCTGCCCACTTGCGAACGCGTGAACCTGGATGACGCCCGAGGGCGAGAGCACTTCGGCGCTCGCAGTCGTTCCGCTGAAGGCGTTCGAGAACGTGCCGAAGGCGCAGGCGATCATCGTCTGCGGCGTGCCCGGCGTTACGAGCTGCACGATCCAGGCTTCGATCGGTAGCCCGGCATTCGCATAGATCACGGACGCGATGTTGAAGCCGTAGCGGACGTTGCCGGGCGCGGCCTGGTCGATGAGCGCGAAAGCGAGAAGGCAACTCTCGCGATAGATGGCACCTTTGACAATGGCCGGTGTCGGGACAGAGGTGCGAGCGGCGGAAGCGCCAACGGCCACGATCCCGGTCGCTCGCAGACTCCCGGCATCGGGCGCGACGACGTTTCCGCCCGCTCCATCGATGACGATGCCCGCATACGAGTACGTGCCGCGGAACGCCTGCGTGATCGCGTCTTGGATGGCGTTGAGGTCAGCCGCCTTGATCGCAGGCGTCGACGCCGGCAGGTACGTCGTCAGCGGAGTGAGTGGCCACGCCATCGGTGTCCGTCCCGGTGAAGAGCTGCACCATCCCTGGCGCGACGACGAACGCGCCAAGGAGCGCCGCTCGGCACTCTTCCATCGTCCGAACTGCGATCAGATCGTCGCCGTCGAGCTGGACGAGCTTCGACACCGCGGCGGCACGCACGATCGCACTCGCGAACGCGCGCGCCGTACGCGACAGGTCGAGGAGCGCGTCGTGATAGAAAACAAGGTCGATGTCAGCGGCCATCGGCTACACCGGCAGGCATTGATCGGGCAGGCTGCGCGCGTGATCGGGCAGAGCCGCGAGGCTCAGCAGGACATGGCCCTTGGTGTGCGCGTGCTGGATCCGCGAGATGGTGCGTGCCGCGGCACCCTGATTCGAGGGCACCCCACTCGTTCCCTCGAGCGTCGGATCGGCGTAGACACCCCAGTCACACATGTCACCGCCTAGGCCGCTCAAACCCGAGCCCTCAACAAAGATCGACCAGGCGTTGACCATCACAGCACCGACGGCGGGAACGTTCTCGACGAGGAGCCGCCACTGCCCATTGCAAGGGACGTCGGCGAGCTCGGCCGCGTACAAGATAAGCGCCGTCGAAGGCGGCGCCGAGGGCGCGTAGGTCCAGCCCTTCTGTTGGCCGCCAGGCGCAGTCAGGACGACGTGGAGGTTCTGCCCAGGCGGCGCGGCAACGTCGATCAGTACCTGTGCTCCCGCATCGCTGACCACTCCCCCGTCCGGAACGTAGACCGACATCGAGACGGACGACGCGGGCGAGGAATGACCCTGCCCGTCGGAGTAGGTGTGCGCCGCGCGCATCTTCGCGCGGTCGGTTTCGACGACCAGGAGCTGGCTGGGATTCGCGAAGCCCAGCAGCGGCCCGATCGTCGCGCGCGTGAAGTCGAGCGTGAACGCTCCGAACTCTCGCAGCTTGGCGATGACCGCCGCCTGCCGCTGAGCGATGGTGCCCTCGAGCGCCGTCGCTTCGTCGGCCAGGTCGAGTGCATGCTCCCAGTCGGGCAGCTTTTCGACCCACGTTGCGGGGTTGATCTCGCGCCGCAGGCGGTCGAGGAAATCGTAGCCGAAGGTCTTCAGCGCTTCGGCTACCCCGTCGAAGAAGCGCGAGATATAGGACGCGGGGTTGTACCAGTCGTAGAGCCGTCCGGGTGGCCAGAGCTGGATGAAGAGGCTGAGCACCTCTTGTCGCGTGATCGGCATCGGAACCTCAGTCGGTGATCGCGATTGAGCCCGCGTAGAGAAGCTCGGGGCCGGCGAGCGTCGAGTCGTTCGCCTGCCGGTCTTGGGCGATGCCGTCGATCGTGGTGCCGCCCGTCAGCACATTGCGGCAGAGAGGCACGTCGTCGGGGTCGCGGAGATCGAGCGCGAGCTGGATCATCCGCGCGATCGAGAGCGTGTCCTCCCAATAGTCGTTCACATCGGCGAGGCCGCTCTGGCGCGACGGACCGAGACCGTCGACATGCTGAAGCAGCGCCGTCGCGGCCGGAACCACCAGCGGCCCGCCCGAGAAGACCGCGTCCCCTACATTAATGAGGCCCGCTGCCGGACCATTCTCGATCGTCAGCACCGAGCCGGCGACCGCCGTGCAGCTCAGCTGGAGGGGAATGACCGGGGCGTTGGCGCCCGAGGCAATGAGCTGCAGCCTCGGCTTTCGGCCAAACTGGATGGCGCTCGCCAGATCGGCGGGCGGGGGCGGATTCAGGGTCAGCGACGCGGGCGCGGCAGCGGTTGGTGCCACGTAGGCGCCGACGGTGTAGCTCGTGCCCGCCGAGGTCCAGTCGAAGCGGTACTTCGCTCCCGATGGGACCAGGCGCATCCGGAGCACCAGCCCCTTAGGCGCCATGAAGGGTAGGAGCGTTGCGTAGCCAGCGACCGTGACCGGGCGAGTCGTTCGGACGTAGGTGTCGACGGCTGTTCGCACCTGATCGCTCGGCCGGCGCCCCAGTCCGCTGCCGGCCGAAGCGATGACCACCTGCACCGTCGCCATGCCGCCGCGAAGGGGATAGCCGTACGCACGATAGACGCCGTCGACGGACTCTACCCACGACCGATAGTCCGGGGCTGCCCCGCCCTTCGGCGGCTTTCGGAATCGATCCCAGATGCGCCCGAGCAGACTCCGACCACTCTCGGCATCAAGCGCGCCGGCGAGCGGCTGGGCCAGCGTCACTGTCGAGAAGGCACCGCTTGGCGGCGACTGCCAGGTGAGCACCGCGCCGGCCGGCAGATTCCCGCTCGATCCCTTCGTGACAGCAATGAACTGGCCGAACGCCGCTCCAGTGCCGGGCGGCGTGCCGGGGATGGTCACTGCGCCGCTGAGCGCGATCACCGTCACGCCGTCCGCGGCGGTCGCAAGCGCGCCGTCGGGGAACACCGTCGCGTTCGTGCCGGTGCAGGCACCCCGCCCTCCCGTTGCAGCGGTTGCCGCCTTGGATCCGTAGGTCCCTTCGGTGTCGGCCGGGATGCCAATCGCGAAGGCCCAGGTCTGGAGCCCTTCGGACGAGCTCCGCGTTGAAGGAACCGCATCGGCGTCGATTGCCTCCGCCGCCTGGAGGAGGCCGAAGATCGACATCGCGATGGCGCGCGCCATCTTGCCGATGAAGCTCTCCGAGTGATCGTCCTTGCCGGGCCAACGGTTCCGGAAAAACGACAGCACCTGCCCGAACACCGTCTCGTAGTCGGGCAGTTGAAGCGCCATGTTTAGTCCCCGATTGGAAGCCTCGCCGCCGCCTGACGACCTTCACGGTTTCGCCAGCGGACCAAGAACACGTACTTGCCCGTGCCCTTCTTCTCGGCGTCGGTGGTGACGTTGCGGAGCCGCCCGTCGGCAATCGCGGGATCGAGTGGCGCGGCGGTGATCGCGACGAGCTGCGACCGCGTGCCCGTGCGGTCGGTGCGGACCGTGTGGAGGAGCGACCCGCGCTTTCCCGTCGGGTCCGCCCAATACTCGCCCTGTCGCTCGAGCTCTAGCGACAAGACGGTGTGCTCCTCTGAGTCCGTGAATCCCGGATTGCCGGTCTCGTCGAACGAAAAATCAAAGAGACCTGTCGCCGGATTCGCCTCGAGCGCGATGTCCCGACCACCGTCCTTCACTGGCATCGCGCTACCCCGTCTGCGACTTGTCGCTCGCGCTCGCAACCTGACCGATGGTCTGAGACGCGAAGCTGTCGGAGGTCGGCTGGATCGCGCCCGTCGTCAGCGCATTGAGCGCCTTGTCGACCTGGCCCATCCACCCTGCCATTGCCTTCGAGGCGGCCACGGTATCGTCGAGGCGGGCGATCCCCTTGCCGCCGCCTTGGAGGCTCACCGTCTTTCCGCCAGCCGACCGGATAGCGATGTTGCCATCCTTGTCGAAGCGGATCTCAAGACCGGAGACGGTGTTGTAGAGGGCGACCTCACCGTCCTCCAGATCGCTCGGGCCATACCGCGTCGAGTCCTCGGCCACGGTCGCGCCGTTGGTCGCTCCGCCACTCGCGGCGACGCGCAGCGCCCATACATCCTTCGGCGGGCGCGACCTGAACCCGAAGTGCTGAAGGCGCCGCACCTCGTAGTCGTACGGCTCCTCGTCCGCGCCTTCGGTCCTGTGGCCGGCCACCTTGTCGCGCTCGCCGGAGCTGGAGGAGAGCGTGAACTGTGTGAACTGGATCGCGTTGGCGACCGCCTGGCGCACGAACTCGCGCAGCTCGGCCTTGAGCTGCCGTAGCGCATCGAAGATCGCCATCGCCTACGCTCCAAGGAGATTGGGACGCCGCAGCGTCAGCGTGCTGACGAGGCCCGTCTTGGCGTCGCGGTTGTAGCGGACGCCGCTCACGTAGAGAACGCCCTCGATGCCGTTCACCGAATCGTGGACTTCAGCGGTCGTGTCCGGCTCGAAGAAGACGCCGCCTTGGGAGTGGCCCCTGACCTGGATGACGTACTGCCGCGCATCGAAGAGTCCTCGCTCAGCCTTCCATCGCGCCCGGTCGGCGGCCAGCTTCTTCGTCAGCTGCTCGCCGTCGGAAAACGTCAACCGGCGAACGAACGGCAATGGGCCGCTCGGTCCGCGAGCGGTGTACGTCCCCCGGAACTGCCCCTCGTTCGGGTCGTTCGCATTGCCTTGATCGGGAGGCCGCAGAACCGTGCCCACGCAAATCACGTCGGTGTACAGCCCATCGATCGCGTCCGAGAGCGTCGCGCGAAGGACATTGTTCTTCGTGCGACTCGCCTCGTCGGAACGGTGGTAGTGGAACGTGTAGAGGGCCGTCTGATTCTTCGCGGGCGCCCAAATCTGTAAATATCCGTCGGCCGAGACGTTCACGAGCCTGCGCTCGCGCTTCGCGTACAAAATGAGAACGTCGGCGATCATCTCGCCCGGCTCGATCTGGATGGGCGGAATGAACTGGTCGAACGTGCCCTGGATCGACCGAATCGCGCCTGCGCGCCCGAGCTTCAGTCGCCTGTTCGTGTCGTTCTCAGCTCGGACACCGGCGAACCCCCAGGACGGATCGAGCACCTTTTGGAGCAGCGTCTGGAACTTGATCCCCCGCAGCCGGAACCACAGCGGCGCTGCGTTGTTGCCGAGGTGCCAGCCGAGGTCGGCGCCGCCCACCGTGACGGTTGTGCCGGAACCGTCGGAAGAAGCCGCCTGGCGGCTCGTGACGATGCCCTTCAATTTCCGGGTGGAGGCGCCGCCGCCCACGTCAGGGTCGGCGACAAAGAGCTCGAGCGGATCGCCCATCCGGATCTTGCCGTTCAGCGCCCCACGCGGGTTTGATAGGACCACCGAGCACGGGTCGCCGAGCTGGAGCACATCGCTGTCATACGAGTATTGCGAGATTCCCGGTGTGCGGCTTCCTCCATACTCGTCGCCCGCAATGACCACCGTGACCCGAGCCGTGCGGTCGGATCCGTAGAGCCCGGTCTGCGCCATTGGGTCACACGAAGCTGGTGGTGGGTGGTGCCATGAGCAGCTCGGTGCCGGCGCGAATGGCGGCGGGATTCGGAATGCGCCCCGCGTTGTTCGCCAAGATCTCGGTCATGCGCGAGATCCCGTCCGATCCATAGAAGCGCACGGCGAGCGCCGCGAGGTTCGTCAGCGCCGGGACCGTGTAGACGCGAAGTTGCGGCCCGTCGGCACGCACAGCATCGTCAAGCTGAACGCAGGCGTCGTAGAGTTCCTCTGCGAGCGCCACGGTTTCGTAGCTCGTAACGTCGCTGCCAAACGCCACCCGGAGCGCAGCGCGCGCATCGGCCGCGTCCTGCCTCACGTTCTCGAGCTGGCCCGACAAGGTGCGATCGAAGCCTGCTGCCACCTCGTACGCCGCGAGCGCTGACGTGGCGTATCCCGTGGCGGTCGTGATGAAGCGGAACACATTCGTACGCGCAGGTCCCGACGGCGGCGACTTCTTGAGGAGCGCCGCGCCCGTCGCCTGCACGAGCGCCTGCTTCGCAGCCGGTCCCGTCGTCATCTGCGACGGAAGGCGCGTGTCGACGTTGTCCTCTATGAACCCGAGCGGCACCGTGTAGAGGTTCGCCGCCAGCTCGACGTTCATCGTCGCCGAGTTGAAGCCCTGACACGCCGCCTGCATTCTCCCGTAGACCGGGTGAACGAGTGGCCCCTTCGGATCGTCGTCGATGGATGCCGCGATCGGCAGCCAGTCTTTGCGCCAGCTCGGACCCGCGAAGGCGAGCGTCACCTTCACCTCGTGCGGGTTGCGGCCGAGCGTCTCCACTTCTCCGCCGTCGCGCTTCGGATAACGGTGGACCGCGAGCGATGGCTCCCGCGTGTCCTTCCACTCGACGATGAACCTCCCGAGGTCGATGCCCTTGAACGAGCAGCCCTGAAAGTCTGAAATGACCGACTTGTTCACTGTGGAGCGCCCTTGGAGCGAGCGACGACCTGATTCGGATGGCCGCTCGCATCCTCGATGTGGACGACCACCTCAAGCGGCGAGTCCTTGAGCGCCTGGCGCAACGCGGCGACGAGGTCAGGCGCCTCGCGCGCGACCGAGGCGGGAACGTTGCCAGTCGCGAGGCCCGATGCGATTGCCTGAAGGGCGGCATCCCCAGGGACCCCAGACGCTGGAAGCCCTTCGATTGTTGAGATCAGCCGGGGACCAAGCTCGCGCTGGAATCCCTCGGGAGTCGGATCGGTGGTGGAGGCTCTTTCGGCCGCGCGTACGATTGCGCCGACTCGCCCAATCCGCTGCCCTTCGAGCTGCTGCCGCGTCTCGTCGGTGATCTGCTGGTGCTTCTCATTGAACTTGTCGAGCCCGAGCAGCTTGAAGCCGCCATACGTTGTGAGCAGCGACGCAGCTACGGCTGCCAGGCCGATCCCGGCCGAGCCACCGCCGATCCCTTCCAGTGTTCCCGTGACCGCTCGCCCGGCGAGGCTGCGGCCCCCACCGCCTGCCACCTCGCCAGCACCGCCGGCAAAGAGCTTCCCGATTCCGGCGGCGCCGAGCCGGCCGGTGAGCTGCAAGAGCCCGAATTGAAGGAGCGGGTTGTCGGGAAGCACCGACGACAAGCCGCTCTGGATCTTCGCGAGGAAGCCGCCCGCCTGGTCGCGCTTGTCCTGGGCGAGCTTGTTTCGCCGGGCGATGTCCTCACCGACCTCACCCTTGCGAAAGGCGTCTCCAGTCTCGGCCGCGCCGGGCGAAAGCTGCGCCGCCGCGGCTGCCCGCGCGCCGGCCACGTCGAACCCGAACACCGCCGCCGCTCCCTGGGCGCCGAAGTTCTGGCTCTGGCTGAGGATCTGACGCGCCCGCGACCCGTAGCGCTGGACCGCATTGGTGCGGACCTTCTCGATGAGCCCCGGAAGGTCTCGGACCTTGCCTTGCTCGTCGTAGAACTGCTCGAACTTGATCCCGAGCTGGTGCCGAAGGCCCTCCGGATTGGCGAGCACGCGATTGAGCACCCGCTGCTGGATCTGCTCCTGCTGCTTGGCCGGCAGGCCTCGGCCCAGCTCGCCTACGGTCGCAATGAGCTGCTCGCCGTCCGCCTTGCTCTTGATCGACACCGCCGCGAACACCCCGCCCAGGCGCGAGATCTGGTCTTGCAGCGCTGCGGGTCCACCCGAGGTACCGAGCTCGTCGGAAACGGTTCGGATCCGCGCGAGCGCATCGGGCACGTCGGCGAACGCCGTGCCGAGCGAGTTGTGAAGCGTCTCTCCGAGCGGCCCGAGCTGCTCGAGCGAGCGGCCCGTCGAGAGCGCCTCATCCCCGAGCGCCTTGACGCTCGCGGACGAGTCGCTCGAGTCGTACGTCGCCTGGCGAAGTGACTCCGAGAAGCGCGCGATCGCCTCGTCGGGAAGCGCCGTCCTGTCGCCAAGCTGCTTGAAGCGATCCTTGAGCCCGTCGATGCTCGTGCCCGCCACGATGGACGTGCGCGCGATCTGATCCCGGTACGAGAGAAACTTCGCCGTCGAGCCGGCCAGGTCGATCGTGCCCAGCGCGGTCGAGACGCGCGCGATGTCCTGGGCGACGCTCGAGAGCGCGCCGCCCACAGCCTGGCCGAGGGAGCCGAGAGACGACTGGACGCGCTTGCCAGCACGCTCCCACGGGCCGAGCGCGCGATCGGCCGCGCCGGCGATGTCCTCGGTGCCGGTGATGCCGACGCGCACTTCGGCGTCTTTGGTGATTCCTGCCATCGATCACCCGTCGGAGTTGTGCGCGCGGAAACGCGCGAGGATGCGGTTCGCCGCCGCTACGCAGGCGCGGTAGCGCCAGATATCGGCGTCACAGACGTGGCGAAGTGAGCGGCCAAACCAGGCAGCGCCCGACGGAGCGTCGAGTACGCGGTAGATGCCAGCAGGCCGCTCAAGGAGTTTTTTTCGGCTTCCTCCACCAGCGCCTTGAACTGCTCGGGCTCGATCACGTCGGGGAACTCGTCGGCGACGAACTCCTGGTATTCGCCGTAGAGCCGCTCGGCGACGGGCTTGACGAGTGCGCGCTTGAGCTGGTCGACGTTCTCGGCGAACTGCACGCGCGAGTCGTCCGCGTCCCGCAAGGCGAGGAGCAGGAGCTGGTACGCCTGCTCGTTGCCGAGCTCGGCCGACGGCGGCTCCCCCGCGGGATAGAGCTGGCGCATCGCGACCTGCGCCGCGTTGAGCATGCGCGCGCGCCGGTCCTCGTCCACAAACGCAAGTGCAGCTGTGATCTCGACGGTAAAATCCTCGCCGCGCGGGTTTTTCCCGATCGCCTTGAACGACACCGGATGGGTCGGTGCGGGTTCGTGCTGGTCCTGTTGTTTGAGAAACTCCCCTAGTCGCATCGTGTCTCCTCGCTCAAGCGACCCGGACCATTTCGGCGGCGACGAAGTTGATGGTTACTTCGGTCTCGCCGGCCTCGGGCGTGTTGGACAGCTCGTCGTCGGAGAGATGGCAGCCGTAGCAGGCCCACCGCTCCGCCCCCTTCGGGTAGTTGATGGAAAAACCCTCCTCGGAATCCGAGAGGGCCTGGATGTCGATCTCGAGCCCCGCCTTCGGGACGGCGAGCGTCAGCGTGCCCGTGACCTTGAACTGGCCCTTCGCCGAGCCGATTGCGCCGTACGCGCCGAACTTCACCGTCACCTGCCGAGATCGCTTCGCCGACACCTTCGTGACGGAGGTGACGCCGACGTTGTTGACCTCGACGGGGATCTGTCCAACGAGCGGATTGTTCGCCATGCGGCACCCCGCCCGCCTCGAGAACAGCCGAACCCGAAGGCTCGGCTGCTCTCGACGTGAGCGCGGAAGGAGGTCTTACTGCTGGTGCTTAGATGAGGGCGGCGACGCCCGAGAGCTGGTCGAGCTTCACTGGCGGCCGGCATGGGACGAAGATGTCGACCCGGCCGGTCAGGTACGGGTTCGGACTCACCTGAATCTGCTTCTTCAGATCGTCCACACCATCGAAGAGGTCGGCGTTGTCCCACGAGCGAATGCGCTCGTAGATGGCGTCTGCGATCGAGGTGAGCGTGACCGTCCTCGGCGTGCGCGGCGTGCCGTGGAGCTTGATGTTCTTCCGCGAGAAGCGACTGCGAAGAAAGGCGTTCAGGTCGTAGCGATAGAACGCGAGGGTGCGAATCGTGCCCCACGCCCACAGCCGATCATCGGTCGAGTTGCTGGTGGTACGGTCCCGGAGGATGACCAGCTTTCCGGCCTGCTCGTCGACTGCCAGCGGCGTTAGATAGTACGACCTCAGCGCCGCGTTCAGCTCATCGGGGCCGGGCCGCGAGTTCCGGTGCGGCAGGAGCAGCGGGACGCTCCCCTGCGTCACGAGCGGCTCGCCGTCGTAGTTGTACGGGTGGTAGTCCTCGACGCAGACTCGCGCGGCCTCGCGCGCCGCCAGCTCGTAGCCCTGCTGGGGCGAGTCCTGGCACCATGAGACGGCGTACCGGGGCGACGACGTGAGGGTCGGCGTCGTACCCACCGGGATCGCGCCCGCGTCCGGCAGCGCCTCGGTCGAGACGACGAAGAGCTGCTGATCTTTCTGGATGCGGCCGTTGCCCTCGGTCTCGATGTGGTTCGAGATGGCCCCGAGCGAGTCGGGATCTGCGAACGCGCTCACCCAGCACGGGAACACCGCCTGTCCCGCGATGTTCGACAGCGCCGCCGTCAGAAGCGGGCGCCCGGTCCCGAGCGTGCCCACCGCGGTCGAGACGGTCAGCCCCGCCGTGGTGAACATGCGCGCGAAGATTCGGTGCACCACGCGGTCCTGCGCGTAGTAGAGCGTCACGGTTCCCGCGTTTGCGTCGGCCGTGCAGGGATAGGCGTCCGAGTTCAACTCGGCGGCGACCCTGGCGGCGACCACCGCCGCCGTCTCGGTGTCTCCCACGGCAACCGGCACGGTCGTCGCGCCGACAGAGACCGTCGTCGAGCCCGCGCCCGCAGCAACGCCGGCAAAGGCGATCGTTCCGGGCGAGGCCTTCATCCCCGTCGCGCCCGAGAAGTTGACGATGACGGGGAGGTCGTTTCCCAGCTCTCCGCGCGCTCGGTAGGTGAGCCACACCGCCCCGCCAACCGCGGAGGCGAGCACCGGCACGTCGGGCAGCGCGTTGATGGCCGTCACCGCGTTGGCCGCCAGGATCTGTGGCGTGTCGCGGTTCGCGATCGGCACGGTCGCGCGGTAGCCGCACACGATGATGTCGACCGCACCCGCGCTCTGTGCCGTGCCGATGAAGGTGATGAGGTGGTTCGACTGGGCACCGCCCACGGGCTCGGGCAGCGCGACACCATAGATGTCGGCCGCACCGCCTCCGATCTGCGATTGCGCCGCCGCGAACATTCGTGCAGCGTCGCTGCCGCGCCCAAACCACAGGTTCGCAGCGCCCTGCCCGTTGAGCTGGACAACCGTGTTCAGCGCCGCGATCCCCGCCGCCGTCTTGTGCCCGACGACGAGGATCCGCTTTGCGATGTTGTTCAGCCCCGACGACGCGCCGGTGAGGTCGAGGCTGATGTATATGCCGGGGATGAGCCAGCTCGTCGGCAGATCGGGATTGAGGGGAGCCGCGATCGTCATGGCGCGCCCCCTTCCTTCGACCCTTCAGCCGTCGTTCGGCCCGGCCGCGGATCGGTCAGGCACACCGAGCCGTCGAGCGCGCGCCGGTGCCACCACGGCGACCAAACGACGGTCGCGCCGTCCTCGGGAAGAAAGCGGCCGGGAATGTCCGGATGCTCTGGGACGCGGAGGCCCGGCCGTGGCCACAAGCACACGGCCTGGCCGAGCTTGAAGGTCTGAATCATTGGGTTCCTCGAAGGGCGGGAGCTACGACTGGGGCGCGGGCAGAAGCGTGTCGGTCGGACCGAAGTCGACGAGCTGCTGGGAGTCCGCGGAGGCGAGCTGGTGCTGCACCCCCGCCTCGAGGGGCATCTCGTCAGAATCGTCGGTGGACACGGTGGACCAGACGATCACTTCGAGCTGCTCGACGACCGTTCGCTTTGCCAGCGCGACGATGACCGGCTTCTCCTCGCCGAGTTCAACGCGCTCCACGTCTTCGAGTCCGAGCGACGAACCGGCGAGCACGGCCTTCGCATCGCCGAGCATCGCGGCGGTGCCGGGATCTTCGGCCGCCTCCTGGGCGCGCCGGCTGCCTTGCCTCGCCGCCTGGCCGCCTCGCATGCTCGTCGAGATCGCAATGATCGCGTAGGTCGCGATGTACCAGTAGAGCGCGCCCGCTCGATTCGAGACCGGCTTGTGTCGCGCGCTGTCGAACGACACGAGCAGCGCCGGCTTCTCACCGAGGATCCGCGCGTTCATCGTCTCCTCGTCCTCGTCCTCGTTGTAGAGCTCGCAGCGCCGGAGATACCCCGTCACAACGACGGAGTCCGTCCGAACCCAGCGGCCTGGTGATCCAGGCTTGAGGTCCAGCGGGGCGACGGTCTCTGCCCCATCGGGCGCCACGGTGTTCCAGGGCTGCCAGCGGTACGTGCGCTCCGCGGATCGCACGTGGCGCAAGGACTCTTCGGCGATCGCGGTGGATGGAAACTGCGCGAGGTCGTCGGTCGATTGAACGGGCGGAAGGCGCCGCCCGAGGGCGAGCCGCAGCTCGTCGAGGAGCGCGTTCTCGATGGTCGAACGCGCGGTGCGGAAGCTGATGGACATCTATCACCCCTTGGCATCGGCTGCCGCGCCCTCGACGATGAGGTCGCGCAGCACATCGACATCCGGGTCTTCGAGCTCGAGGAACGTGCGGGCCGGCATGTCCGCACCGTGTCCGGCCGAGCCGCCTTCGTTGTGGACGCCTGCCCACTCGACGATCGACCTGACGACCAGCTCGTTCTTCTTCACGACTGCGCGGATCGTGGAGGCGAGCTTTCCGAGCAGGCGATGGTGCTTCGTGATCGCGCGCTTCTGCTTGCTACGCTTGCCCGCGTGCTCGCGGTCGAGCGCCTTGGCGATGCCCGTCAGCTGCCGCTCGTACTTCTGCCCGCGCAGGTGCGCGCGCACCGATTCGCCGAGCGCGCCGCCGCCCGTGCTGCGCGTGGCGCGCTCGAACGCCGTCAGCACCCGCACATCGAGGCGGTCCGTCTTCACGTCCCGCCTGAGCTGCTGCCGCAACCGCTTGAGCGGCGCGCTCTCCCTCAGCGCGCCACTCTTGGTAACCTTGCCGGTGAAGCTGTGGATCAGCCGGTGTGCGGTCGATTGCGCAAGCGGCGCCCAGCCAGGCCCTTCGGACTCGAACCGCGTCTTGGTCTTGGCTCGGAGATACGCCCCGAACCGCCGCAAGATTGGCGTCAGGTCGCTCAGCGCCTGCACCATCGCCTCAATCCGCCGCCGGCCCGTCGAGGTCTTGACGGTCAGCGTGAGGCGCATGGGTCACTCGCGAGTCAGCAGAAGCCCTTCATGTTCGCGCGCGTGGTGCGCTTCGACGTGGGGTCGATTGGCACCTGCTCCACCGGAAGCGAACTTCGCGGATTCCGCGACTGACCGAGCGCGCGCTTGCCTGCCGCCACCTTGTCGAGCCAGAGGATGGCGTCCTCGTAGGCGTCCCGCACATCCTGTGGAACCGCCTGACCTGACGTGCCCTTCTGGTACGCCCAGTAGACCGCGATGACGAGCTTCTGCTGCTCGAGGGCGCGGGACGTCTCGATGTTCGGGTCGTCGAGATCGAACGCAACTTGGACCGCCGAGGCGCACTCGATCTCGGCTTTCTCGATGGCCTGCTCGACGAGCTCGTCATCGGCGACGCCGTCGAAGTTCTTGTCGAGAAGCTGGACGAGCACGGCCGCGCCGCCGATGGCCGCCTCGAGCTGCGGCTTGGTGATGCGCGCCATCGGCTACGCCGGCCCGACGAGGAGGTCCCGCTGTCTGCGCTGCTCCTCGATCTGGCGCGCCCGCACGGTCCGCGCCGCCTCGGCCTCCTTCTCGGCCCAGCCGACCGCCGTCTGGCGCTCGTTGCCGATCGCGGTCGTGTGAGCCGTGCGCTTTGCCTCGGCCTCGCGCCGCTGCGCCTCGTCGTCGTCCTTCGACAGGAGCACCTGCGTTCCGACGCGCTTGTACTCGCGCTCCTCCACTTCGAGAAGGTCGCCGCGAAAGTGCTGCCCGTACTGATAGCAGACCACGCGCACCTTCATCTTTCGAACCTTCTGTTCGTCTGCCATGTGTCTCCTGACGAAGGCGCCGAGGGCGCGTTAGCCGAGCTCGCCGCGGTAGAGGTCGGCGTTGGTCTTGTCGACCACGTCCTTGAGCACGAACAGCGACTCGTTCTTCACCACGTCGAACGCGGTGTTCGTCCGCACGCGCAAGATCGTCGAGCCGTCCGGCCCGCGCTGCGGCATGGGGTACGTGTACGCGCCGATGGTGTCGGCGGGATTGCCATCGTCGGCGGGCGAGTTCTTGCCGACGAAGCTGAACTTCTGCGTCGCGCCGATGGCCTTGAGCGACGGCGGCTCGACGTAGGCGATCGGGATGTCGGCGCCGAGCCAGCTCAGCTTGGTGCCCTGGTTCGGGCCGCGCCGGAGCTCGAACCTGCCGAACGTGATGCGAATGGAGTTCGGCTCGAGCACGTCCTCGAGCTTCTCTTCGAGCATCCGCGGCGTGATGGTCTGCAACCCCGCCGGCGTCGTGTGCACCGGCGCGATCGCCTGCATCGCCGGGTTGAACTGCATCGCGCGCCACGTGAGGAAGTCGATGCCGATGCGGTTCGCCTTCCGACCAATGTTCGAGATGATCCGCTCGCAGCCCTTCCGAATCTCGAGCACCGGATTCGACGAGAGCGCCGAGTAGTTGTCGAACAGCTCGTTCGGCGCGAGCACCTTGTAGGAGCTGCCGAGGTTCGCCGGGGCTCGGAGCGACCCGAGCGCTTCCAGTTCCTGGCTGTTGGCCAGGACGACCATCGGGATGTCGGTCTGGAGCTGCTCGTACTGCACCACGTCGTCCGCGCGCGAGCGGTCGTAGTGGTCGATCACGCCCTCCAGCGCGTGGGCGCGGCAGCGGTACTGGCCGTCGGGATCGAGGTAGAACTGCACCTCGGCCACGTCCCCGTCGGGACCCACGACGGTCTCCGCGGTCTGCTGCCAGGTCGACTGGTTGATGCGCTTGTAGAGGTTCGACTCCTTGTCGACCTTCAGCGTCGGGAAGAACCAATCGGCGAGGTACCAGTTCTCCTTCGGTGGCGTCCAGAACTGGACGTACCCCGAGAGAAGAACGTCCCGGTGAAGGGCGTTGTGCGAGATCGCCATCGAGAAGCTCCCGCCGTCTCGCAAGCGGCCGAGCCGAAGCCCGGCCGCTTGCGACGCGGCTCGTGCCCGCCGGGCACGAAAGAGGCGAGCCGGCTACAACGCGGGCTCGCCTGGTTGATTGAAGACGCGGAGGCGCCGAAGAGCTACGTCACGTCGAACGTCGCCGTCAGGCCGGCGGCGGGCGTCGAGAACGACACGACCTTCAGCCCGAGCACGTCGCCGCGCGCGAGCACTAGCGATCGGGCGAGATCCTCGGCCGCGCTCTGCGGGCCGGTCATGGTGCAGGTGACGGGCGTGTCGGCGAAGGTCGCGCCGCCGTCCGACGAGCGCGCGACCACCACCTGGACCGTTTCACCGTCCGCGGGGCGGATGGCCAGCGTTGCGCCGAGGTTGCGCACTACCTCGCCGCCGAAGCGCGATCGGTAGAGCGCGATCGGCGACTGGCTGAGCGGCACCCCCGGCGCGCCGAGCCAGCGGGTGACGTTGTTGCCGATGGGCGCGGCGCTCTGCTCCGAGCCCGTCACCTGGCGGACCAGCTCGAGCCAGGTCGGCCGTACCTCGCCCTCGACGAGCTCCGGCGAGCCGGCCACGACGCGCGCCTCCTCGAACTGGCCGAGCACGACCGCCGAGGCGCTGTAGGGCACTCGCTGCCGAACGTTGCCGAGGTTGGGCGCGCCATCCGCGATGACCTGCCCGCCGAGCGCGGTCGCGACGTTCGGCGAGACCAGATACTTCGCGTAGCCGAGCCGCTGGCAGGAGATCTCCTCTCCCTGCTGCGTGCCCGTCCCTCCGATTACCCCCGCCATGCGGTTGATGCCCGCGACGGGAAGGAGATGCGGCGTGGGACCGCTCGGCGCGGTGGCCTGATAGGCCGCCGGCCCGAACACCGCGACCTGGCCTTCTTGAAGGCCGCCCGCGATGTCCAGATACGGCAGATTGAACAGCCTGGCTATTGCCCTGGCGAGACCCATGAAAGGTTCTCCTTATTAATGGAGGGAACGGGGCTCTTGCGCTCCGCAACCCGAATGCGTTACATGGCCGATATGGCCAAGTCGCTGACCGTTTCCGAATTCGACCAGTTGCTCGAAAGGTTCCGCGCCACCGTCGAGCAGGCCCAGAAGTATTCGGTCCTACGCAAGAGGATCGCGACGGTTCTGTCCGAGCTCGATGGCGGGGGAACGAAGGCCGCCAAACGCAGCGCCCAACCCGTCAAGCAACGCGCGCGTCGAGTCAAGCGTGGAACTCCAAAGCGGAGCGCGCAGCTGCGGAAGAGGGTGCTCGAGGCGCTCAAGGGCGCCAAAGACGGGCTCTCGTCCACTGCCGTGGCGGCTGCGGTCAAAGCGCGTCCGGAGGCCGTCCGCTACGCGCTTGCTCGCCTGCGCTCGGAGAAGCTGACCCGCATCATCGGCGAGCGCAATCAAGCCAAGTGGCACGCCGCCGCGTGACGCTCTGGCCCAACTGGCCTGGGCAGCCGGGCTGAGATTCAGCGCGCCGCGACGTACGCGGCATAGAGCTGCGGGTGCTTCGCCTTCACCCGCGTCATGGCGACCGGATAGGAAACCTTCTCCTCGATCGCGATCTTCTTCGCCGCCTCGTCGAACTTCTTGGCGACATCGCTCGTATCTTCACCCGAGAGATTGAGCGGCTCGCCCTCAGGTTTGCCGATCGGCGCGCCGCCCGCGGTCAACCGCTGCATGGCGATCACCTTGTCCCAGGTCTTCTGGCTCTTGTTCCGCTCGACGGCGGATTGCGCCGCCTCGGGCGAGGCCTTGTAGAAGGCGACCAGGCCCGTCTCGTCGTCCGGATCCCAGGCGCGATCGACGATCGCCCGCTTGGCGAAGGTGAGCACGGAGGCGTCCCGCTCGTCGGCCTCGCGCTTCACCTGCTTCGCCTTGAGCTCGCCGAGTTGCTCCCTGAGGGCCGCGATCTCGGTCTTGGGCACGCTCGTGAAGCGCAGCTCGGTTACCTTGGCGCGAATGGCGCTCATCTTGGCCGGCACGCCGAGCTCGGCCGCGATGACCGACATCTCGCGCTTGTCGCCGTCCTCGTCGCCGTCGGGCTCTTTGCCGCCGCCCTCGACGAAGCGCTTGAAGCGCTTGACCGTCTCGGCGTCGTCCATGAAGCGCCGCATCTGCTCCTCGCCGCCGAGCGCGTCGGCGAAGCGCTGATAGCGGCTCATCGCGTCCTCGCCTTTCTTCTTGCCGTCGTCGATCTCTTCGGCGTACTTGCGCATCGCCGCCTTCATCTGCTCGGGCGTGGCGCTGTCATCGACGCCGTAGCGCTTCATCGTATCGTCGGCCATCTCGTGGGCTCCCTTCGAGTACGCGGAGAGGACGTGCATGCGGAGCGGCGCCATGCCGTCCAGGAATGGCCCGTTGACCCAGGCGACGTTGAGGAGCGTGTAGCCGATCTCTCGGCCCTGCTCGTCGCGACCGTCGGTGAGAAAGAACGGGCTGATGTAGAAGACGTTCGGCAGCCGGGCCTCGCCGGCCGGTGTGACTTCGAAGCGGTGCGCGTAGACACCGTCCTCGACGAGGCCTGACTCCGTGTTGATGAGGTCTTGCGCTCCGGGTCCTGCAACCTCGCCATGTGCGGCGCTGCGGAGCACCGTTCCGCCGACGACGAGCGCGAGCGCGTTGTAGCGCGCGAGGCAATCGCCGAAGTCGTGATTGAAGTCGGCCCAGAGCGGGTTCTTCTGCTGCGCGAAGTTGTCGAGGAACTGGCTGAGGTGCTCGAGGTTGAACACCGCCTCTTTCGGTCCCTCGCCCTCGTCCTTGACGAAGTGGCCGAACTTCGCGATCTGATCCCAGCAGTCGACCGAGTCGCTGCTCCTCCGGAGCGGAATCGCGATCGAGTAGGCGCACCCGGCGGGGCGAGCCCGTGCGCGCGAACTGTCGGCCACCGCTACGACCGATGCAGCGTCGTGACGTATGCGACCACGCTCTCGTCAGTGGACGCGGTACGCGTGCGCTGAAACCGAAGCACCATGCCCGCCGCGATCACGTTCTGCGCGTTGTCGATCAGTGCGGGGCGCACGATGCGTCCCGGATCGACATTGATGCTCATGGCATCCGTGATGGGCGCACCACCGGCCGCGTTGATGAGCTGGAGCGTGCCCGCGCCGCCACCGGTTGCGCCCGTCTTGTGCAGAACGACGTCGACGATCTCCTCTCGATAAAACAGCACGAAGTCGACGCTTCCTGTCGGACCCGCGGGAATGACAAAGCGATGCTTGAGCGCGGTGAGTGGTGCTCCCGCGTCGAGGTCGACAGTCGCGCCGGCCGCATTGCGGAAGCGCAGCCGGTCATCGGTCGAGTTGTGCCACAGGGCCACGACGCCGAGCGGGAGCACGGGATCACTCGCTTGCGACGCGAAGATGATCCCCGCCTGCTGCCGGAAGAAGTTCGCCAGCTCGCGGATCACGTTCATCGGGATCATCCATTCCGGCGGGTGTAGACTCAGTGCCGGGTAGTGGGGAGGTGCAGGAATGCGGGTGCTTGCGGACTACACCATCGGTATCGTGATCTGAAGAGTACGCGCCCGTAGCTTAGCAACGCGGAAACTGCGGTTGCGGCGCTCCTGAAAAAGCGTCCGTGACTGAAAGACCGGCCAGTAGAGCGGCCCGCTTCATGTGCGGTGCAGGAGTCGGTTCAAGGCCGATCGGGCGCACCATCGGGTAGAGCCGCCCGCTCATCAGCCTCAACTTCCGGCTTCGGGTTCATGATTCCACCTGCTGCGTCGGCGGTCCCGGCAACCGCCCCGCCAGCAGCGATGGTGATCGGCTTGCCCGGCAGCACATCGTCGTCGCCAGTCGGCGTATCAAGCCCGTACTCGCGGCGGAGCTGGCCGATCGAGACCTTGAGGCCGCCGTCGGAGAGAAGCTTGATGATCTCGGCGCGCTCTTTCGGACTGGTCTCCCGATCGGTCCTGAACTCGCACCGCGGCAGCGCGTAGACCAGCTCTTCAGGCGGCACCCCAAGCGCGCGCGCGAGCGCGAACGCATTGAGCTCGATCACCGAGACGAAGAGGTCAGCCCGGATGTCCGATGCCGTCGTCAGCGCGTCGCCCACCGTCACCTCGTGCTTCGAGTCGGCGTGAACCTCACCGAGCTTGTAGCTCCCCGATTGCCCGGCCTCGCTGGTGAGCGTCTCGCCCTGGACCGCCTTCGATTCCTCGTAGTTGCAGAGGCCGACGAGCTTTCCGTGCGCGTCGCCAGCACCGCTCCCGATCGGGCCGTCCTTCGCCTCGATCGTGAGCCCGTCGGGAAGGATCGGCGCCGACTCGCCGGTGCCGTAGGCGACGAGCGCCGCCTCGAGCACCTTTCGCATTTCCGGGTCCTGCCAGAGCCCGCGCTCCACATGGCCGTAGAGCTGGGGGATCCCGTACAGGTGGAGGAAGACCGCCCAGTCGCGGAGGCCGCAGTGCTTGAGGAAGTGCAACCAGACGACCGAGCGGATATAGCCGCGCGTCGCGGCGATGCCGTCTCCCGAGGTGCGATGGAAGATGAACTTGTGGCGCGGCAGGTGGATCGCGCCGTCCGTCCCCAAGTCGAGAAGCGGTTCGTCCGAGTCAGCCTTGAACTGGAAGTGCTTGCCGTGAACCCACGCCAACGATCGAGGGAAGAGACCGTCGAGAGTGATGAGCCCCGACGGCCCAGGAAACCGCACACGACCCGGCAGCCAGACGGTCTCGGCTGCGGAATACCCAACGCAGTTGGCAGACTGGAGCTGGTAGACGGAGTCGTTGAAGCCGTCGATCCCGTCGACGGCCTCGCGCATGAAGTGCGCGAGCGCCTTGGCCAGCGCCGTATAGTTCTTCGGCTGGATCAGAAACGGCTTGTTCGCGACGGACTGCCGGCGTCCTCGGTCGATTCCGAACAGGTGCGCGTCGCGCTCGAGCACCTGCTTGCACATGTCCGCGTAGCGGTAGACGACGCCGAGATCCGCCTCCCGCAAGATCGATTCGATCTTGAGCGGGTCGAGCTGCGTCGCCGGGTAGGTCGAGTGCCGATCGAGCATCGGCCCCGCGCCGATGGCAATCCGCCCCTGAAGCGCATCGCGCCCCGAGACGCGCGCCTGCGTCCTCGCGTTCGTCGCCGGATAGCCGGGCGGCTGGAGGCCGACGCCTGGGAAGCGCGGCGGCGGCATGGCACCGAACGCCCGCACAGCCGCCCGCACGCGCTCAGCGACCATCCTCATGTGGTCAGTGAGCACCATGCGCGTCTACCCCGCTACCGCTCGCTCGCTTCAGCGCCCGCCGTAGAAGTCACTTCCCTTGCGCTTGAACGTGACCGTCTTGATCTGCGCGGCAGCGACTTGGATTGGCGCCGTCGGCTTCGGCTCGAGGAACCACAGCGGATACCCGGCCGCGTCGGTGATGTGCGCGTGCTTGCCGTAGGGCCGACGCTTTCCGTAGCGGTTCGCGCCGAGCGGGCACTCCCTGAACGACTCGATGAGCCACTTGCACGCCGGGTCGACGCGAAGCCGCCCCTGCTCCATGAGCATGAACAACAGGCCGAGGCGCTGATCGACCTCCGGGTTCTTCGGGTGCCGGCTGCGGTCGGGGCGTTTGATCTCCGTCGGCGCCTGCACATTCCAGCGCTGCGACCGCAGGATGTCGAACGACGTGCTCGATCCGGTGTGCTTGGAGTCCTGAAACGAACCCGACGCATCCGGCACCCAGAGCAGCGTTTCGGGCGTGTACCCACGCTCGTACGCCGTGTCGGAGAGGTGGAGCTCCGTGCCCTCGACGATCAGCTCATCGACGAACCAATAGATCGGCCCGCCTGGTCCGTCGAAGATGCGCAGCACCGCGCCGGCCTGGTGCGGGCGGCCCTGGAAGTCCGCGCCGGCGACCTTCTCATAGCCGATGAACACGAGACGGTGAAGCGTCTGCGCCGTGATGTCCGCCGAGTTGTGCTTGGGCGCCTTCTGGACGAGCTTCCGCGACCACTTCGGATAAGCGCGATCACCAACGGGAAGCCAGAGGCCCTCGTCGTCCGCCTGCTGCGAGCGCGGATCGATGATCGCCGCCAGCTTGCTGACCCGAGCGCGCGCCGGCTGGTCAACCTTCGGGTTGTCCTTGGCGAGGAAGGTGAACGTCTTGGCGCCCTCGACGTCTCCCGACAAGATCGCTTCTCGGAGCGTGTTGACCCACTCGCCTCGCTGACGGCGTGCCGGGTTCGCCGCCAAGATCGTGAGGCCGCCCATGTCGGCAGTGCCGAACATGCCGTTGACGACGGCGGTCGCCTGCATCTGCTGCGGCTCGTTGTAGAGGAGCAGATCCACGCGGCCCTGCCGCATGTCCTCCGGATCTTGCGCGCTCAGATTGCGGAGGATGGCGCCGTGCGCGAACTCGTAGCGGAACTCGGGTGCGCGCCAATGGCGATACCACGGCTTCGGGATCCGCTCGGCGATCCACTGTTCCAGCTCGTCCCGCTTCTTGAACGACTCGGAGATGATCCAACCGATCGTCGGCGATATTCCGTTGGCGGGAACGTCGATGAGCGCCGCGATCAGACACGCGAGCGAGCCGAAGCTCTTTCCACCGCGGCGACCGCCCTCGTTGAGCACGAGGGAGATGTCGCGTTGCCGGCCCTCGCGGTAGTCCGTAAGCCAGGCGTTGAACCACCGCGTGAACGGAACCTGCGATTCGACCAGATCGATGATCTGGCCCTGCTCGGGCTCCTGGCTGATGAAGCGACGGTCCAGGCGATCCCAGCGCCCCCCGACCCAAAGCAGCGTCTCCTTCGTCTTCGCTCGTCGCAGCACGAGGCAGAGATCGATGTGACGGCGACGGTCGTCGAGCGCAGCGATAGCGTCGTCGAGCCGCGCGCTGACGGATGGCATCGATCACACCTCTGGTTGGCTTGCAGGTCAGGGCGCTTCGGGATCGGTGGCAGGCGGTCTCTCACCGCCCCTGGAGGACTCCGGTTTCGAGACTCCGGCGAGTGACTCCGGCTCGTCAGATCCGCTGGAAGGAGCCAGCCGCTTCGTCACCGTGTCGAGCTTCTGTTCGATCAGCGTGCGGGCGTACGTCATGCCGATCTTCGCGCCGATCTCGGAAATCCAGCGGAGGCGGCGCTCGGGCTCGATGGCCGAATTCGACACCACCTCGCTGAGTGCGAAGAGCATGCAGCGCTGGGCGTAGACGAGCGCGAGCGTTGGGTCCTCGGGCGGCGGGCCGAGTCGCGCAAGCATCTCGTCTCGCGCAGGGTCGTGTTGCACGAACGCCCCGCTCATTTTCGCCAAGAGGCCGAGTGCGTTCGCGGCTGCGGTGTATTGCTTCTCGACAAGCGCCTTCGCGTAGAAACGCTCGGCCATTCGAATGATCTTTTCTCTGCGGTGCGGCGCGTCGACGGTCGTTCGTGCCTGCCATCGCGCGTACACCTGGGCGATGTACTTCCGCGCCTGGCGCTCGGTGATGAAGTAGTCGTCGGCGAGTTTCCGCTCCACCTTGCCCGGCGAGATGCCAGCGCAGAGAAGCTCCTCGGCCTTCTCCACTCGGTCCTCGATCTCCACCTTCGACGGCCGCGATCGCTCGCGCGCTACTCCGTCATTTCCGTCGGAGCCAAGCGTGTTTCGACGATGGGAAGGTTTTTCCGAGGAGGTCACGAAAATGTTTACCCCCACGGAAAGAGAACTGGTCGTTGCTTACCTGCGCGAGCGGATGCCGCACTTCTACAAGGGCCAGCCCATCGAGGCCGCCTGCCTCTACTGGGCAGGCTTGGTCTGCGCGCACCTAACGAAGGTCCACGGCATCCGCACGATCCTCCAGGCCGGAACAATGCAGTGGCCGTGCGTTGCCGAGGACGACGGAGTCAGCCCGACACACTTCAGCTACGTCTGGGAGCCAGACAGCGAAGTGACCAGGGCGATGCTCCGGCTCAATCACATGCCCGAGATGCACGTATGGGCGGCGGTCCCGTCTCGCAACGAGATCATCGACCTGACGACGCGATACCTCGTCGAGCAGGCCAAGCACCGCGCCGGCCTTGAGTGGTCCGCCGCCCCGCCACCGGACTTCTTGTGGTGCCGCGCCGACGCGCTCCCTGCCGGTGTCAGGTACAAGCCAGCCTATGAGGCAACGCTCTGGGCCGCGCGCGCGCTCGCCGCCGCCAGCCGCCACGCCTAATACATCAGCCCGCCGAGACCTCGTACTCGATCGGATCGGGCACGCACGCCGCCGCGAACCCTCGGAGTCGCAAGATGCACGCGGGACATGTCCCGCACGCCGGGCGTCGCCCGAAGTAGCACGTGTGCGTGTCGGCGAGCAGCGGCAGGATTCCGAGATCACGCGCCAGCTCGACCGTCTCGCGCTTGTCCCGGAACATGAGCGGCGTGTGGATCCAGAACCCCGGCAGATCATTTCCGAGCGCGATGGTCTCCTGCAGATGATCGATCGTGCGACGCCGGCAGTCGGGATAGCCCGAGTAGTCGGTCTCGCACACGCCCGTCACCAGATCGAAAGCCCCTTCGCTTATGGCGTACGCGGCTGCCATCGTTAGGAACACGAGGTTGCGGCAGGGCGTGAACGTCGAGGGTAGCCCGCCGAGGCCACCGCCCGCGGCCACCTCGACATCCGCGCGAGTTAGCGCGCTCTCCGAGCACTGACCGAAACCGCGCAGGTCGACGACTCGGTGTCGCACGCCGAGCTTGCCCGCGATGGTGCGCGCGGCGTCGAGCTCGGCAGCATGGCGCTGGCCGTAGTCGAACGTGATCGCTTGGACGCGGCCGAACTTCCGAAGCGCCCAGGCCAGGCACGTCGTCGAGTCCTGGCCGCCGCTGAAGACCACGACGGCTTTCGTCACTGGTTCACCAGCATGAGCAGCTCGGTGCGCGCCTCGGGCTTCTTCCGGAAGCACCCGCGCATCACCGCCGTCACCATCGACGCCCCGGCCTTGCCCACCCCCCGCGCGCACATGCACAGGTGCTGCGCGCGGACGATCACCGCCACGCCGGCCGGGTCGAGCACACGTTCGAGGTCGTCTGCGATTGCCTGCGTCATGCGCTCTTGGAGTTGGAGGCGCCTCGCGTGGATATCGACCAGCCGCGCCAGCTTCGACAGCCCCACTACCCGCGCAGGCCCTGGCGACAGCACCCCCGGCACGTAGGCGACATCCGCAGTCCCACAGAACGGGAGCAGATGATGTTCGCACGTCGAGTAGAAGGGGATCTGGCGTAGCAGCACCACCTCGTCGTACTCGGCCGCATCGAACGTGGTACCGAGCACCTCCTCGGCCGTCTGCCCGTAGCCGGCGAGCTGCTCCGTCCACGCCCGAGCGGCCCGCGCCGGCGTATCTCGAAGCGCGTCGCTCGACGGATCACACCCGAGCGCGAGGAGCAGATCCCTAACCGCCGTCGCGGCAGCCTGCCTATTAATGATGTGAGGAGCGTTCATGTCACGGCACTCCGATCAGCTTGTGCGTCTGGAGCGAGAGCCGCCATCCCGGATGGCCGAGCACGAACACCTTGCACTGGTCCACATGCGAGGCGCGATCGCCGTGATCGAGCGGCTGGACGAACCTGACTGCCGCGCATCCCTCGTACCGAAGGGGGTCCACGGCCGGGTAGACGACCTTCACCTCGTCGTAGCGCTGGTTGAACACTGGCATCGGAGGCTTGGGGGAGAGCGTCACCCAATCCACCGACTTGGGCAGCGGCCGGGAGCCGTTCGTCTCCACGTGAACGCGCGCTCCGATCTGGTGGAGGGCGTCGACCAACTCGGCGTCGATGGTGATGGACGGCTCGCCTCCGGTGATCACGACCAACGGGCTCGAGGCGAAGGCCCACAGGTCGAGCACCCTGCCCGCGATCTCCGGGGCCGCGAACCGCCCGCCGCCTGGCCCGTCCGTACCTCGGAACTCGGTGTCGCACCATTCGGCGCAGACCCCACGAGCGCGATCACGGCGGCGGTCCTCTTCCCGACCACTCCACACGTTGCAGCCCGAGGTACGAACGAACACGGCTCGGCTGCCCGCGTGATGTCCCTCACCCTGGATCGTGAGGAACATTTCTCGGATTGCGTAGGTCTTCATGGGTAGTCCGCCCAGCAGTTCGGAGTCTCGTAGACGCGCACCCGCTCGATCGCGATGCCGAGCGGCCAGAGCATCTCCGTGCCTAACCGGAACAGCTCCTCGGCCAGGTTCTCCGCCGTCGGGTTCGCTCGCATCTCATACACGCGCCAGCCCGCCTGCTTACAGAGTTGGATGATTTCGTGATCGTTGCGATGGACGATCATGCCGTGGTCCCATCGCTCGTCGATCCAGGTCCCGAGCACGGCCTTGACCGCTCCGAAGTCGATCACCCGTCCGAGCTTGTCCAGTCCCTTGGCACCACACGTCACCTCGGCGACGTAGCGATGGCCGTGGAGGTTCCGACACTTCGACTCGTGCTCCATCACACGATGGGCAGCGTCGAACTCAAGCCGTCGCGTGCAGGTCCGCATGGCCCTTCTCCATTTCCCAGGCTGTGACCGCGTTCTTGCGGTCGGAGTCGTTGAGAGCGACGAAATACTCGACGCCGACGCGGCGCATCTCAACCTGAAAGCGGATGTAGCTGCGCAGATTGACGACCTTCGAGAACTCGCCTCCGTAGAAGCGCCGCTCGCGCGTCCAGACGGGATCTACCCCGTAGATTTCACAGACCCGCGCGAAGAGGACTCGCTGCTTCGAGACCGGCTTGCCATTGAGGCGAACGACACCCGCGCGATCGCGCTTGAGCTCGTGGAATCGCCGGCCAAACCAGAACCACACCTGGCCTTGTCGCGTGGCGTGCGACGACGAGTCCGACGAGTAAGGCCGGTAGCGTCGGAGGATCGTCTGGCTGCCGCAGCCAAGCAGATGGAGGGGGTGTCCGCCAGCAGCCCGAACGACCTGATGGAGATACGAACGGTCCGCGTTCGCCCGCAGTCGACCAGCAATCCCACCGACTGCGATGAGGTCGCTGACCTTCTTCATCTCCGCCATGTCGGCGAGCTTGGCGCCGCGCTGGAACACCGGCACCGGACTGAGCCCGGCACGCAGCATGCGGTCGAGGTTTCGACTGGACCCTGCCGCATCTGCGATCCGATCGAGTGCGAAGTACCGCCAGTACACCGACCCGCGATCCTTCAGATGCCCGATGTACGCATCGAGGGTGACGACGTCCTTTCCCTTCTGAAAGTTCGTGTACGCGCCCGAGTCGAGCAGCACTCGCCAATCCGGGCGCAGGTACTTGTCGACCTCTTTCTCGCCTATCGCGAACGAGGCCAGCACGTTGAAGACTCGCATCAACAGAACTCGACGGAGATCCCTGCCTCGGACAGCGCAGCCGTCACGACTGCGCGGGCCTTCTGCGCCTGGACCAGGAGCACCTTGAAAGCGATCTTCTCCTTGCCCTCGTCGACAATCTCCCGGTCCGCGTCCTCATCCGCGAAGGGGTCGTCGTAGTCGGCGACGAGCGCGTTGATCTCGCGGTCTGAGAAGCCTGCGGTGTCCAGCTCCTCGGGGTCGAAGGACTTGAGCAGCGCTGCGAGTTTCTCGTCGTCCCAGGTCGCCTGCTCATTGAGCTTGTTGTCCGCGAGCGCGAGCAGGTGTGCATCGGCCGGGTCGAGGTCAAGAAACCGGACGGGCACCTTCTTGAGCCCGAGCTGGACCGCGGCCTTGAGGCGAGTGTGGCCAGCGATGACCTCGCGGTCGGCGAGCCGAGCAACGATGGGCGCCCCGAAACCGAACCGCTTGATCGACCTCGCGACCTTCTCGACGGCCTGCTCGTTGAGGCGCGGGTTGTCGGCCCACGGGCGCAGGTCTTCGATCGCCACCCACTCGGCGGCGCTCTCGACGACCTTCGCCTTCGCCATTGCGGAACCTCGACGATTGGGTATGCGCCCCGCAAACCAGGCGCAGGGGTGCAGCGCTACGCCGCTGTCCCCGCGATCACTACACGATCGCCCGCCACCCCAGGTCGGCTGGCGCGCACGAGCAACCGCATGTTGCTCACGCCGTTGGTGATGGCGCTGAGCGAGTAGGATTTCTGCCCGCCCGGCCCGACCACGAACGAGTGTTCGAGCTCGAGAATTCCGGTGTCGTCACGAAAGCTCGAAAAGTCTGCCCAAAGCTTGTCATTCCTGCTGCATTGCACCTTCACGACCAGTGAATCCGCTATCAAACCCGTGGCGAATTCGAGGTCGATCTGGGCGCGCAGGTTGAATCGTCCGGGCTGAAAAACCCGGCCCGCCACGTAGTCCATGCTGATCGCCGGGCCTTCGAGCAGCAGCAACTCACCGAGATCAGGGAATTCTTTCATCGTCTCCCTCTCTCTCGTCAGGGCGCGGTCAACTCGGGCGTCCGGAACTATCCGGAACTGTCTGGCCCGCGCGCGCCGTTTCAAAAACGGCCTTTAGGACGCGGGGCCTTTGTGCAAGCGACTGCTTCGCCCCCTGTCGTCCCAGCCCTAATAAATTCGGCCGTGTCGCCCGCGCCCCTTCAGGGCGCGCGCCTTCGGCACGCTGCGTTTGGCGCCCCGACGCACGCCGCGCGTGTGGGGCTTGCCGGCGCCCCGCGACCGACGCACGAGCATGTACGCGACGAGCCCTCCTCCTCCGGCAACGATGACGCCGGACGCGACGAACAGGATGAGAACGATGTGGCTGTGCAAGAATTCGATCATGGGCACCTCTGACATGGGTTGGACTACGGAAGGCCCGGAGCTGCGTGCCCCGAGAGCCCTGGATGCGGACGGCGCGTCTCTACGCGGACGCACTACTCAGACGAGCGTTGACGACCTGCCTGATCGCATCGGCGGTGCGCCGCTGCTTCTTCTCCTGCTTCTCGAGCTTGTGCCGGTGGGCCTTGTTGGTGCGGTCGAGATCCTGGAGGGTCGAGATGATCGACGGACCTTCGCCGAACCCGAATCCAAGCTCCTCGTTGATGAAGCTGGCTGGCGGGCTGTCCATCGCTCGGCAAACTTCACCGAGCAGGTGATGGACATCGGCGGTCGCCTTCGCCTCTCGCCAAGCCAATGCGGCAACTTGGCGCCGGTCCCATTCGTCCGTGTTTGTGTGCGCCATGAATATTAGGCAACTTCGCGGTTGTCGCGAGTCCACAGGATCGTCTCCGCGTGCCAGTTCCTCCTTCGATTGGGCTCTGGGCTCTATCCTGGTAACCTTGGGGACCAATGGGTTTCCACTTCAGCATCGAGCACACGAATCTCGTCGCTTTCCTGACCACGCCGGCGGCCGAGCCCCCGCGCGCCAGCAGAAACCAGCTCTACGGCTTGGTCGCCGCGCTCGCCTACCCGAATGCGGAGAGCTTCCTGGTTTCTCGCGACCCTCAATGGCTCGACCGTGTGCGCTTGCTGGGCGAAGAAGCGTTGCGCAAGATCGATCAGGTTCGCGAATATGCGATCGTGGATCCAGACCAAGTGGAGGAGTCTCTTCGCAAGCTGCGTGCCGAATTCGGGCAGTACGATCTCTACGCCCTCGTCGTCCCTCCGGTCGCGAACTATGACAACTACTCGCGTTGGAGAGCGACCGGCACCGCACGGCTCGTGGGTGACTACCTCGCCCGAACTACGGAAGCGGCGCTGATCCTCTTTCCCGAGTACGATAGTGCCCCCGATCTCGCGGCACTTGATCCCCTCCCTGCTTGTGCGGCTTTGGCCGATCGTTTGGGCGATGGTCCCGGAGTGGTCTTCTGGACGCCCAGGGGAACGGCCGTGTTCGTGCCCGAACGACACGTCGAGGATCTGGTTCCTCAACTCCTGATGGCGCTGCGTAGCGGTAGACCCAGTGATCTGGATCGGCTCCTCGAGAGCGCCAGCGAGCGCAAGCAGCGGCGTGTCCTCCAGTTGAGCGACCTTCACTTCGGTACCAACGAGGCTGCCCGAAACCTGCCAATGCTAGAGGCTGAGTTGTTCGACGTGGTTCGCGAGGTGGATCGCGTCGTGATCACGGGCGATCTGTTCAACAACCCTGAGCCGCAGTCGGCTGCTGCGTTCCGGGCGTTTCGGTTGGGCCTTGAGAGGATCTGTCGTGGGCATCCAATCGTGATACCGGGGAACCACGACCAACGGGTCTTGGGCAACAGCTTGGTCTCCGTCGGCCAGACCTTCGAACAGATCTCGCAGATCCCGTGGGCTCCCGTCGTCGTCGATGACGATCTCGGTACCGTCTTTCTCTGCCTGAACTCGTCGATCACGGGGAACTTCGCCCGCGGTCGCGTCACGACGGAGCAACTCGTCGCCACGGGTGCGGAGCTGCGCAGTGCCCTCGCCAAGACGCCACACGTGCGCGATTACCTGCGAGTGGTGCTGGTTCACCATCATCCATTCGGGTTCGAGACGCGTCCTAGCACCTTCGTTCAACGCCTCCTCTCCGTGGTCGGCCTCTCGGACGAAACCTTCCTCCTCTTGGGAGACGCGCGCGAATTCCTCGACTGGTGTGCCCGCTGGGAAGTTTCCATCGTCTTGCACGGACACAAGCACGTCGCCCGGTACTTCAGCGAGGTGATTCACCCGGAGGGCGCGCGGCAGCATCCGGTTACTGCCGTCGGATGCGGCACTTCGCTCGGCGCCGAGGGCTTGCCACTCTCGTACAACATCATCCACTGGGACGACCAACAGAGGCGATGGATGGCCAGGTTCTTCGAGAGCGTTAGCGGCGGTCCCTTCGTTCCCAAGCTCATCACAACGACGCGGACGATCGAAACGCCAGCAGCGGGCGTGGGCGGCTAAGCGACGGACGTCTGACTGAACGCATGTTGCGCGACAAGGTGACGCATCCCTGGTCGCGCCCTCTGGTGTACGCTGCCTGGCTAAAATAGGGGGACACTGATGGCGCACTCAGATGGCGTTGACGCTGCAAGAATCGCGCTGCAGAGACGGGATCGAAGCCGGGACGCGGACTCTCGGATCAACAGGGCAAGAGGCGCAATGACTCGCCTAGTCCCTGTTTGCTGCCTCATCGCACTCTGTGCTTCATGTTCCCCGATACCTGTCTACCAGATACAGGATACCGCTGAGAAAGGAGGCCTCGGCTTCTTCCCCATCATCGCATTTGACCAGCGCAAGACGATCTACGAGCAAACTTGGTATGAGCTGACCGTTACCAAGACGCTCGCGCCTGCTGATGATCCAAGCACAACGTATACGCAGAAGATCGTCCGATACACGAGCGACCCAGAATCAGCGGGGAAGGTGTACAGGGCGTTTAGCGCTGAGGAGAGGCCGGAAAAGGGTTGGGCGGCGATCACAGAGGCGTTTATTGCTCCGGTTGTCCCCCCCGCCAAGCCAACCTGGACTCTGCTCGATGTTAACCCTCCCGCGCCATTCGATCTCATAAACCCAAGTGCAGGGAAGGAGCTCCAGAAACTCATCGGGCAGCCTGCTGGGCTGGCGATCGTTTCCGTGGAGCACTCACAAGTTCACGGGCCGGGCAGAAAGAAGCAGTATTTCAATGTCCAGGCGCCCTATGGCGGCACTGCACAAGCTGACGCTCACCTGAATACCGATGGAAGCCTTTCGGAAGGAAGCGGTCAGATTGAGGATACGATGCCGGGAAAATGGGTCGATGCGTTCTCAGCCATAACAGCGGCCGGGCTCAGCGCGATTGGAAGCGTGTTCAAAGCTGCGGGCGAGGGCAAACCTGGAATCAAGAGCGTGCAGCTAGATGTGAAGCCAGTTCGTCGGCTCTACACGCTCACGCTGCTTCGACCTGTCGAGTTCAAGGAGACAGACTGCGGCACCCTCGAGTCTAGGCTCCAAGGGAAAGAAACGGGCGCGTGTCGCGCGTCGCTGATCACGAGCATGGCGCCCGCAGACACGAACAATAGCGATCCGACTGATGCCGCGGACAACGCGACCGAGGACGACACTTCGAAGAAGAAGAAGACTGCCGACCCCAAGAAGGCGGATGCCAAGAAGCCCAAGAAGAAGAAGGCGGAAAAGTAGGGCGAACGCCCGTGGACCGCGAAGATCGATTGCGACTCATGCGCAGGCAACTGAAGCCGCACCGCGACACGCTCTTTGCGTTTGAACGCGTAGCTCATGTTGATGTTGGCTACCGCTACGAGGGAGGTGTGCCAACCAATAAGCTTGCTGTCCGACTGTTCGTCCACGGCCCAAAACGGTCGCGTCAGAAGGCGAAGGCTTACGTCCTCGCGCCTCGCCGATTCAGAGGACTCCCAATCGACGTTGTTTGCGGCACCTTCGTCAAGCACTGCCAGGCCCGTAGAGATCCGTCGCGTGGAGGAGTGGTCCGGCCCCTAGTCGGCGGTATCGCGATTTCAACAGCTCAGGATGAGACTGGAACACTTGGTGTAGTTGTTCGAGCGAACGATGGCCGGACAATCGGTCTAACAGCCGACCACGTAGTTCATTCGTCGCCAGAGATATTTCAGCCGCCGTGCGGCAGCGGAACCGAACAGCAAGTCGGACATGCGATGGACGTTGATGCGTTGTTGAGTTCGGTCGCCTTGGATCTCACGGGAACTGCGACTTCAGTTGGAGTCCTCCGTGGTTTGCGGCAGCCGCTCGTTCGAGCAGCAACCGATTCTGAAATGGACGCTCTCATCGCTCACAGAGTGCCGGTTTGGAAGTCGGGTGAACGCTCTGGCGTGACTCAAGGGTTCGTGTCCGGCTATGACCGGGGCGTCGTGAGCGTGAGTGACTCTTCCGGCACGCAGGTACCAGAGGTGGCGTGTGGGGGAGACTCCGGCTCGATCTGGGTTACGGCCCAAGGAATCGGCGTTGGTCTCCACTATGGCGGGCTCGCAAGAGGATCTAGCGAGGCAATAGTCGGATGGGCTCAGAGTCTATCAGCGATCGCGGTTCGCTTCGGACTTGCCCTTTGAGATGTGGGGCCCTGGATATCGCCGCGCCGCTACGCACGCTTTTCGTGGGTCAGACCGAGCGTCTTGTTGATGGTTTTGAGCACCGCTTGTCTGGTGCATCCCACGAGAAAGGCAATCTCCGACAAGTTGAGCGGTCGACTCTGCCATACCCACGGCTCGTACTCGCGTCGCTGACCGAGGTTTCGATAGGGAACGCGGATGGTGTGGTCGCGGACGAGGCCGAAGATCTGGATCGTACGCTCGCTAACTTGCCGAAGCCGTCTGCCAGTCGGCAGCGATAGGCTGGCGATAAGCGGCATCTTCGAGGGATCATCCAGTAGCTCCTCGCGGCGACTGCCCTGCGACCAATCAGCGTTCACCGGATCTCGCTTGCATTCGGCGCACAGTCGAGACGTTTGATTTGTCGAGTCGCAGATCGCGCAAAGCGGCCGATACGGCTTGGACGAGTCGCTCATAGTCCAAGCACGGTGATCTCGATCTCGACTCGGGGACGCACCCTGTCGATATCGAGCCGCGAGCCGTCCCAACTCGCGATATGTTTGTCATTAGAGAGCAGCCGGGCGCGCTGGAGGAAGTCACCGAGGCCCTTCTCGTAGTTGTCGAGGTCGCCGGCCGCTCGATCTCGGTAGAAGACGGCCGCGACCCGCACGGGGACGACGATCATCCCCTTGAGGCCGCTCGCCTGGCGGAGGAACGGCACCTGCTCGAGCGCCGCCTTGAGCCACCGCCGACATGGGCGGCTGGGCAGGATGATGAGACGCCTCTTGTTCCACACTGGGACGGGACTGTTGCCCTTGGTCCTCGGCGCGCCGAGCACCTCGAACCGGAATACTCGCTCAGGCTCGGAAATGAACGGCAGCGGCCAGCGCGCTTCCAAACGGCGCACGCGCTTCTCATCGACGGCAACGCGGATCTTCGGCATTGTCAACCTCCCCGCGCTAACCGCGCGCCTCCTGGTCGTCGCTGTTGATCGATCCCGCGAACTCGCTGACGGCGCTGTTCTCCACCCAACCGTCGTTCTCTTCAGCGCCGCGGCAGTCGTCACAGAGCTTGTTCGTCGAGGGGTTGCCAATCCTGCCGGCCGCCGCATCGTACTGGCACACCGCGCACTCGACGCCGACGCGCGAAGGCGCCCAGGAGAGGAAGCACGCGTCTGAGCAGAATCGAAAGCCGGACGCACGCCGGCACACGATGCACTTCATGCGGCACCTCCTGCTGCGGCGTCGAACGGGGTGCGAGCCTCGATGAATCTCGTCTCGGCCAGCCAGAGAGCCGAGCGCGCGTCGAACAGCTCGGCCCCGGCGCGGGCGAGAACGCGGTTGCGGCGGGATGGCGACACGCGAGCAATCTCACGCGCAACACTGAACGCCCTCTCGGCGCGCCCATAGCGGAAGCGCGCCTGCTCCAGCTCGTCGAGCGCCTCGTCACGGCGCCGCTCGAGTCTTCGCCGCGCGTAGTAAGCGACGCTCATTCGACACCTCCGTGTTCGCGGAGCACTTCGGCCGCGACTCGACGTTGATGCTGTTCGTGTAGCTCCATCGCGACGACGAGACGGCCGGCGGCGGACCGAACTGCCGCAGCGCCGGGGCCTGACAGCCCGTCCAGGCGCGCGGCGAGGTGTTGGCAGTCGCGGAGGATCAAGCGCCTGTCGTTGGTCATGCGAACGGGTGGCAGCGGGCGCACGTGCGCCAGCTCGAGGGCACTGGTCATGGGGATTCTCCATTCATCGCGGCAAACTCCCGCTGCTGCCCGCGAACGCTTTCTCCGCCGAGCGAGATCCAACGTCCACACTCACGGATGCGGTCAACGACACGCTCGCCATAGCCGCCCTTGTCCGGCGGCAGCTTGAATTGCTGCTTGGTCATGTTGCAGGTGAAGACAACCTTCCGGCAGCCGGCGTACCAGGCGTTCACGAGGGTGTTGAACGTGCGGTGCCAATAGCCCTTGTCGTCGGGGCCTTCGGTTCCGAGATCGTCGACGATGACGACCGGAGCCCGCTTGAGCAGGAGGTAGCGCGGCTTGTCCTCGAAGGCGATCGGCAGCAGCTCGTCGGCCTGCACGTAGATGCCGCCTTCACGCTGCGACAGCGCCCAGCAGGCCGAGCCCGACTTCCGTGTCCCGACGCCACCGGAAAGCACCAAGAGGCTGAGCTTCGGATCGGCCATGAGCTCGCGCACCGCGAAGAGCGCATCGCAATGGATGGCGTCCTGATCCCACACGTTTTGGATGTGCAACTCGGGCGCACCCGCGTTCACCATCCAGCGACGTGCGAGCTGGCGCGCCGTCGGCCTCCGATCGACGAACGTCTCCGGCGGCGGAAGCGCCTCGGCCAGCGCCGCCAACTCTTGCCGAGACAGCCCGGTTGCACGCTCGGCCGCTGCAAGCCAGTGGTCGCCCAGTTCGACGGTTTCGCGTGCATGGCGCGCGTACTCGTCGTCGCGAATGCGGCGCGCGTTGGCGGCCGCGCGTTGCTGGAGCGCGACGTGCGCCCGCTGGCCCTCGTCCAGTTCGGCCGTCATAGCCGCTCCTCACGCGTCTCGGTGAACGGCGCGCACGGTTCTTGGAATCCGAAGCGTTTCTTCGGCCCGTTGCGAGCTCGATAGCCGTTCACGCGGCTCGTGATCAGCCGCAACGGGTGGCCCTGTTCCGAGAGCCAGCGGTCGGAGTCGTCGAGGTACTGCCGAACGAGATCGAGCGCGCCGTCGGCACCGTGATCGCGGACCAGCTTGACCACCTGGAAGCGGTCCTTGTCGACGAGTGCGGGCGGTTTGCCATCGGCCGGCTGCCGCGATTCCACCCAGAGCCGCGAGAATTCGCTCAATACCGCCTGCACGGCCGCAGGGTCGACCTTGGGGCGCTTCGGTACCGACTCCGGCTGCTGTAGCGCAAGGCTCTCCTGCTCGTGCGGCGGCGCCGATGAAGGCGAAGCCGAAATCGGCAGATGGTCGTGATCGGGATCGTGGTCGTGATCCGGAGATCCGGAGATCAGATCAGTCCCGAGGGTCTCGCGAGACTCCCGCGAATCGGCCGCTGGCTCGACCGGATCGAGAGAGAGAGGAGTCAGGGTCAACTGGCGTTCCGGCGCGGACACCACGTCGGCCTTGTCTGGACCGAGCACGCGCGGCCGACCAGGCTTGTCGACCCTCTGGTGTTCCTCCCAGCCCGAGATGTGGAGACACGGCTGACCCTTCGCGCCGTAGCGCAGGATCAAACCCGACGACTCGAGTTCGCAGAGCAGCTCTTCGGTGGAGCGCGAACACTCCTTGCCCCAGAAGATGCTACCCGCGAGACGAGCCGGGTTCGCATGCAGGTTGCCCCAGTCGTCCGAGAGGAGGAGTAGCGACACGAACAGACGCCACGCCTCGTGCGTGAGCCTCGCGGTGCGCTCGTTCTCCAAGATCTCGGGCTTCAGCGTCCGAATTCGGCCTGCCATCGTCGTCTTCTTTCAGTTCGTCGTGGAGGTGGAGCGTTCGCCGATGGGCTCGATCCGCTGGAGGATGCGGTAGAGCGGCTCACCGTCGGCATCGGTCCAGGCAGGCTCGGCGTGGAAGTGGAGGTCGAAATCGGTCACATGCGCGAACTCCGAGAGCTTGAAGACTCCCGGCACGCGCACCCATTCCGTTTGCGGTTCGGACTCGTCACAGGCCATCCCGTCAGCTCCTTGGCGGGCGGCCTATTGCGAGCGCAGTGCCAACGGTTGCCGCGACGAGAACCGATGTCTTGCGCTCGCGCGATTGGCCTTTGGAACGATTCACCCCGACGTACGGAACGATTCACGCTCGTTTGGAACGATTCGAGGAGCGATTGAAACGATCCGTGCGCCGCTTGGAACGATTTCGGGCCTCAGCGAGAAACGATTCGGGCAGGCGCGCGGGGTGGGGTAGACCCGCAAACGTCGCGTCGGATCAGGACTGGGAGCGGCACGATCGTTGCTCATGCGCGCGCTCATGACCGACCGGCCGAGCGCCCAAACTCACTCTCAACTCACGTCGTTCTCCGTCGAGAAACGCATTGATAGAGGCCGCAATCGAGGTGAGGTTGGGTTCGTTGTGAACGTCATCTACGCCAACGAAGCTGACCCGCAGGCAGAGGAAGACCTCGACCGCCTGCTCGCCTCCCTCCTTAGGAAAAAACCATGCTCGAACTGAACTCGCGGGCCGTGATCTATGCGCGCGTCTCCTCGCAGATTCAAAAGGACAAGCAGACCATCGCGAGCCAGCTCTCCACACTGCCCGCATACGTTGCGTCCCAGGGCTGGAAGCTCGTCAAGCCGGTCGACACGTACGTCGACGATGGGCGAACCGCGAAATCCGGCCACCTCGAGAAGCGCGAGGGGTGGAGGCGCCTGGTCAAGGACATGGCGGCGGGCCTGTTCGACGTCGTTGTCGTCGTCGACCAAGATCGCCTCACCCGCTCCGAGGACATGATCGAGCGCGCGCAGATCTTGGGCGCGTTCCAGCGGGCAGACGTGAAGATCGCCGTAGCATCGACGGGCCAGATCCTCGACCTGGGCTCCTCCGAGGGCGACCTGCTGTCGATGCTCCAAGCGTGGGTGGCCGCCGAGCACAACCGCAAGCACCGCGAGCGCGTCAAGCGCGGCAAGCTGGAGGCCATCAGCAAGGGCAAGAAGCCGGCCGGGCCGACTCCGTTCGGCTACAGATACGAGCGGGCCACTGGCATTTGGTCAATCCACGAACAGAACGGCCCCGTCGTCGTCGAGATCTTCGAGCGCGTCGCTGCGGGCGAGTCATGCCAGGTAATCGCACTCGATCTGCATGCCCGTGGTATCGAACGACCGCGCTGTGGCTTTTGGTCCCGCGAGCGCGTTTGGCAGATCACGCGTGCGCGCACGTACCTCGGGGAGTGGGTCGCCGACAAGCGGAAGGGGCTGAAAGTCCCGGTTCCGCGCATCATCCCCGAGGAGCTGTACAAGGGTACTCAGGAAGCACTTCTACGATTCGGCCTGCGAGGTCTGAAGAGGAACAAACACATCTCGTTGTGTCAGGGCATCGCGCTGTGCGGACTGTGTGGCGCATCGGTTGTTCTCTCGCAAGCCAATGCCCACGATGGGAAACGCAAGCTCCGGTACTACAAGTGCGCCCGGGCGCTGCGGGTACCGTTCGGCCAAACTAAGTGCGCTCTTCCGTCTCGCCGAGTCGAGGTCGTCGATGAAGCGGTGTGGGCTCGCGTGCAGGAGGTGCTGTCGAATCCCGAGCGCGTGAATCGTGCGCTGGCGGCGCGAAAAGCTGACGCTTCGATCGTCGGCGGCAACTGGAAGTCCGACCTCGAAGGGTTTCGCCGCCGCCTGCGCCAGCTCGAGCGCGCAGAGGAGGCTCTACTTGAGCGCTTCAGCCGCGAGATGATCAGTGAGGCCGCGATGGATCAGCAGCTCAAACGCATGTCCGCCGAGCGGTTGCTCCTACTGCGCCAAGTCGATACCGCCGAACTGCAGGTCATGCACGCCTCGCAAGCGGACCGCGACGTGGATCTACTTCGGGCTGCCGTCTCTGATCTTGAGTTCGACTTCGCCACAGCCACCCAGGAGCGCCGACGCTCGCTACTCATCCGCCTGGTCCCTGGCCGCGGCAAGCACTTCATCATGTTCGGGCTGCTATCGCTCGACCTGCACCTCGTGCTGCCGGTGAAGGCCTCGCAGGCGAAACCAGACGGCATCTCGGTCGATGTCGAGGTCGCGCTCGCCCGTGCATCCTGACACGGATCGTGTGTTCCACCACGCGACGGCGCTGTTGACGGCGCCTGCGACCGTGCAGCGGAGCAGCGCGATGCTGTCGACAGTTACGGCGAACCGCGCCGGAGTCTGGCCACGCTCCGCGCCACCCCGACCGACGCGAGCCCGAAGCCTGCCGCCCAGATTGCGACGTGGGCTACACGCCGCAGCTCGAAGCTCCCGACCACCACGAGCAGGGCGTAGGCCACCGCGAGGTTGAAGAGGGCATAGAGGACATTCACGGCGGGTGACGAGAGCCCTCGAAACGGTGGCGTCGCGAACGGGCTGTAGAACGGGTGCCCCGACACACCGGCAATGAAGTGCGGGGCGAAGTTGGCTAGGAACGCGCCCCCGAAGAAGTACGCCGCAACGTGGTGCCAGGGCATCGAGACTCCTTCTCTGATGGCAAGACGTTGTTGCCATCAGAAGATCGAAGTTAGCTTGGCTTGGGCACAAAGGCAAGACCGAGTTGCCATCTGGAAGAGGAGGATGCTAGCGTCTCGGCTCATGGGTCGTTCCGGAGGATCAGCGCGTCGTACCCAGGGGATCCTCGGAGGACGTAGCGATCAGGTGGTGCGTCGCGTCCTCGATGCCGCGATCGTCGAGCTCGCGCGCTCGGGCCACGCCGGATTTCGGATGGGCGCGGTCGTGTCCATGGCGGCGGTCAACCAAACCACGATCTATCGGCGCTGGCCGAGCCGTACGGCGCTGGTCACTGCTGTTGTGGACCGGATGCGGATGCCCCTTCGCGAGAACCCGCTGCCGGACACCGGAGACCTCGAGAGGGATCTCGTCGAGGCATTCGCGCGGCGATTCACCTTCGGTCGGAAGGTCGAGGGCCGAGCCTGGGCACGGCTGCTCGACGAGCGATTTAGCCCCGAGGTCGAAGCGATCATCGGAGATGCGGTGGACGAGCGTCGCGACGAGTGGAGGTCGATGGTCACGCGCGCCATCGAACGGGGTGAAGTGCCGCCAGGAACTGATGCTCGGCTCCTCTTAGATCTCGTCCGCGCGATCGTGGACGCCCGCGGCTCCTCCCGCCGGCTCGATACGACCTGGCTGACCCTCGCGGTGCGGACTGTCATCGCCGGCGCGCGCGCCGGAACACTGGTGCGAGGCCGCAGGACACGCAAGGTCACGGCGCCAAGCCGCAGCAGGTGATTGATCACGGTGGTTGATGGCAATTGGTATGGCCACTTTGTGATCGGACCGTGCTGGAACCAGCTCCGCCAGAAGATCGGCATCGTGTTCGGCAACCCGGAGACTCGTCCAGCGCAAACCAAGAATCAGTAGTGTATTCCAAATGATATTGGATCAAGCAGAGCGGTTACCCGCCGCTACGGCATGGGCTTGACAGCTGCACTAAGCAGAGTACACTAACGGGAGTACACTGGGAGGTGAACTCATGGACGAAGGATTTGGGGCCGTCCTCCGTCGTTCTCGGAAGCAAGCGGGCAAGCTGCTGGGCGACGTTGCCCAGCACCTTGGAGTCGCGCTGAACTACCTGAGCGACGTCGAACGAGGAAAGCGGCCACCACTGACCAACGAACGTATCCAAGCACTGGCAGCGTATTTGAACGTGGATCCGCAGCCGCTGATCGCGGCTGCGGCGATCAAGCAGGGTGAGTTTCGGTTGCCGGTGGCCGGTTTGAGCGAGAAAGGCATGGCGGTTGGCGCGTCTCTTCAGCGCGGCTGGAGCGAGTTCGGAGATGACTTCTTCGAGGAAATCCTGCGGCGATTGGCTGACGACAAGAACGGCGGGGAACAAAAGTGAAGGACGTGGGGGGCGATCGTCGTCGACCGCGGCCCCGGGGCTACGACGCTGGCTTTGCCCTGAGCTATCAGCGGATCGAGAAAATCGCGCGCGCGATTCGCGCGCGGATCGCCTCTGATATTCGGGATGATGAAGCCCTGCCTGGCGTGCAGCTCTTTGAAAAACTTGACGAGCTGGACGTCGTCATCGCTGGCGGAAGGCGGGTCAAGCTGGACTGGGCGGTCGAAGAGCTGCCAGGCGGCGTCGAAGGGCGCACACGCTACTACGAGGGGGAAGACAAGATCGTCATCGAGCTTTCGCCGTCGACCTACCGGGGACTCCTGCGCGGGCAGCGGCGCGCTCGCAGCACGCTATTTCACGAAATTGCGCACGCGTTCTTGCACACCAGTCTCTTGATCGAGATGTCGCAGATCCCGCACATCGAGAAGATGGCGCTCCAGCGCGCGTTCGGACCCGCGCACGACCACTGCCGGGATTCAGAGTGGCAGGCGGACGCGGTCTCGGCGACTCTGTTAATGCCCGCGCGCGGTCTGGCGGTCCTTGAAAAAGAAGCTCACCGACTCGGCGGATATCAGGTGCAGTCTCGATTCCGGGTGTCCGCAGAATCAGCGCGGATTCGGATTCTCACGTACGAGAAGCGGAAGTCCCAGTTGTTGTAGGCACTCAGATTTTGGGGAGGGTAAAAACGAGTTAGTTAGCGATGCCTCAAAGGTCGAGAGCCACGGTGGACGCCGTGGCTCTCGGAGGTCACACTACCCAACCTTGGCTCGACAGGTAACCCCGCACTGGGAAGAGTTCATCGCCCAGGTCTTCCTGTCAAGTCCCTCAACAAGTGGGTAGCCAGCTTTCCGAGGAGGACGCACCTATGGTGTGTACCGCCGCGGGGTGCTGCTGTGGCAAGCCGATCATCATCCGGATGATCGCGGGCCGCCGCACGCCCATCCACATCGGCTGACAGCCGACGACGGGACCTGAGTAGGACTCGGGGTTGGCCGGCACCCGGCAACAGGAGCCGGCCTTTTGCGCGCGTTCACCGGTCCACCGACACGGATCTCCATAGTCGGTGGACGGTGAGCTGCGCGTGCCGCGCCGCCGTCAATTGTGTCGGCAGTGCCGGGGACCTAGAGACAGGAGGATAATTCCAATGACCAAACTGATGATTCTGCGTGTCGAACTTCACGGTGCCACGGCCACCTCGTACCAGAACTTGCACACAGCGATGCAAGTGTCGGGATTCAAGCTGACGATCACGGCGAACGATGGTCGCGTGTACAAGCTGCCGACGGCAATGTACAGCTTCAATGGGAACTCAACGCGTGAGCAGATCCTCGATCATGCGGCTACAGCTGCCGCGGTAACCGGGCTACGTGCGGCCATCATCGTGATCGAATCAGGCGGATCCAACTGGATCGGTCTCGACCTGGACGACAACGCCGGCCACTCGGCGGCCCACCTGTAGAGAAAGGAGGACACAATGACGACCGGATACTGTGTGACGTGTAATAGGGGTTTTCCAATCGAGACGCGTATTGCCGGCAAGCTCCTTTCAATGACGGCGACAACTCTCGTCGGCACCAGCCGCAAGGTGCCCTGGTGGGTCACGCTGTTATTGGGCGTGGGGTCCGTCTGGCTCGGGCACGAGATCGACAAAGGGCTGATGCAGATCTGCCCGACACCAGGCTGCAAGACCGTCCTAAAGATCGTTGACCATCACGTACCGAGTCGGAGCCGGCGGTCAGCGTACAAAACCTCCTCGACTACCTCGTTAATGCCGAGATTGCCGTGCTTGCGAATCCACTCACAGACGAGCGCAGTGGCCGAATCACGTGGCGTCCGTTCCACGACGCGGGTGGCGAGCTATTCCGAAGGCCGGAACCCACGATTGTAGAATACATCGATTGGGTCCGGTCAGGATCCTACTCAGCAATGTTGTTTGACGGCTCGCTGCTTCAGGTTACCTTCGACTATGACCATCGCAGGTTGATCGGCTATCGGCTGGCCTTCGTTCCGTGTCCGTTCTCCCTTGACCGGGAACTCTTCAGGACGGAGCCAACAGTTGATCTATTGGAGCTTTATGCAGCTCAAAGCGCGCTGGAGGTCCGCATGCGCGCGACTATTCGCTTCGACTTCGATCCGGGAAGCCAGCGTCTGGGTCACGCCGCAGCCCACGCATCGCTGAATGCCGCGCACTGCCGTATCCCGTGCGTATCGGCCATGAGTCTGGGCCACTTCGTTGCATTCGTATTTCAGCATTTCTATCCCGAGATTTGGGCGGTTCATGGTTATCTTCGCGAGATGCCGAGGCAATCGCTGATGGCGCGAACCATCCTCGCGGATGAGGAACAACTCCTGCATCTCGCTTGGCGGGACGCCCCCGCACAGGCGTAGCCTCGCGCACAAGGAGGCTGACCACGATCCCGGCCAGTGTGCCGCGAGAATGGGTCAACCACGTGGGACTTGTTGAGCGAGTCATGATGCCAGCAGAATTTATTCATCGTTGCATGAAGCCGGACGAGGATGGGCGACTCCGCTGCGGTCGGGGCACAACCATGCTGGGTGGGGACCGCTGCGCCGCAGACGCATTGAGGTGACGGCCGCCGGGGTCTGCTGCTCGCACCATGGCGGAGTCTGCGGATGCGAGTGATCGTCGTTTGCGCGCGCGGGTACCGCTCTATTCCGGCTCTATGTCGGAAATTCTCCGCCGCGCATCCTTGATTGCTTCATCGATTCGGTCGAAAAGCTGACGCACTTGCTGGCCTGATCTCGAAAAGCCCATTCCGAGCAGCAGTCCACGCAACCTGTCGCGTTTCCCAGACAGTTCGGCAAGTTTGGATCGAGCCGCACGCATGCTCGATGAAGTTCGTTCCTTGGACGCCTCCTTGATCTTCCTGTCCATATCCTCAATAGTCGGCAGCAAGTGCTCTAGCTGTTCTTGCAGAAATTCATCTAGACGCACCCCACTGAGCGCGTCATCTATCTGTCGAACAGCGTCGGCAGGCTTCACCCGGCCAAACGCGAGCTCGCGTCGCAGGTAGTGCAGGCTGTCGATCGCCGGCGCTGGTTCACGACCTGCTAGCAACATGTTGAGCAGGTGGAGACCTGCCACGAGCAGCAAACTGCATCGCAGTTCTACAGTCGAGACGGTTGCGATGTTTGTCAGCGTCCAGCGTGATACACCGACTAGCAATAGCGTATTGACAACTGTAGAGGGCACTACCCAGATGGCGTGCACTTTTTGAGGTGACCCGGCCTTGAGCTGAGAGTAGCTCAGGCCCAGCAGACTAAGTGCTGCGACTCCATTTAGGAGGCACAGAATCGCAATTGGAAGAGTGTGGAGTGCACCAAGCCTGCTCCTCAGGAACAGCAGCAAGCCTCCCTCGGTGAGACTCAATGCAACATCCAGCAGAATCGCTTCGCGGCCGTTCGCGAGCAGGGTCCGAACAGGTGCGAAGCGTGGCTCACCCCGCTGAGAGAGGAATGACAGGGTGCGACTGAGCGCCGTCACCATTCGGCCCAAGGCCCGCCAAGCGAGAAGGAGGATCAGGGTCGCGAGAACTGAGACATGACTCGCGTCCTGCTGCAGAATGAGCCATCCCACCCCGCAGAGGGAGCCCGTCAGCACCCACGGTGTCCACCCTGGGCGCCGATAGATGGTCTCCAAGCGATTGATCTCGCCGTCGAGCACCTTCATGACGAGATCGACCGACGGCGGGACCGCTAGATCATTCGAATCCGCAGTCGATGTTGAAGGCTCTGCCAAGGGAATACCCGCTTTCTCTTCCATTAGGTGCCCTTAGAGTCTAGGTCGAAACGTGCTCGCCGGGTATCTGGGTCAGCGAGAAGCGGTGGCCCGCAGCAGATGCGCAGGCTAATCATGGAGGGGTCATGTCAACATAGCGTGACGCGGCCAGCGGCATTTTGTCGCCATCGAGCCGAAACTACTATCACGGCGTTCCATTTCCGTCGCACACTCCTACCGAATGAGTCGCGGTTCCAAATTGCCGGGGTCCAAAGTCTCCCTGGGCGAGATCAAAGTTGGGAAGCATCTTGGTGAGGGAGGATTCGGCGTAGTCCACGAGGCGACCATCGCAGGAATCGAATTCCCGTTCGCAATCAAATTCCTTGATCCTCACCCTTTCAACTCTGAAGGCAACAGTGCCCGTGAGAGGTTCTTCCGGGAGGCCGAGCTGCTGTTCAAGCTGCGACATCCCCGAATAATTGCGATCTACGGCGTCGGCGAGCATGAAGGCAGGCCGTACATCCTGATGGAGCGCTTCGACGGTCTGGACCTTCACAAGGCACGCGAGAAACACGGCGCGCCAAATCCAGATGTCGTTCTCCCGTTCGTCGAGTACATTGCGGACGGACTCGGACACGCCCATCTCAAGGAGATCATCCATCGCGACATCAAGCCCCGGAACCTGATGACTGTGAGGGGCGACGCACGAGTACTGGACTTTGGCGTCGCGTCGGTTCTCGATCCCGACGGCAGCCGACTCACTCGTACGGGAGGAACGTGGACCGGAGACGCCTTCTCCGCACCTGAGTTGATCGACAACCCAAAGCTCAGGGATGGGAGATGTGACGTCTACAGTCTGGGCGCTTGCTGGTTCTGGCTTCTAACCGGGAAGACGCCCAAAGGGTTGAACTGGGAAGGTGCGCTCAGAAGCGCCGTAAAGGTGTCTCCCGACTATGAGCGCGTCGTGCTCCGGTGTCTCGAACAGGTCGATTCTCGCTACGCGACGATGCAGGAGCTGGTGGCTGAAGTGCGCTCGCTTCGTGCCGGGGAGAAGCCGCGGGCCGGAGTAGACTCACTCACCGATGACGATGTGCTCGTCCTCGGAGTGATCGCGAGCGCCTGTTCAGCACCGGGCGACCAGACGACCTTCTACCAAGTCGAACAGGAGTTGAAGGGCTCGATGAGTCGTCTGGCGATCGGAATCTCCAATCGTCGACTCGTTAGACTCGAACTCGTCACTACGTCCACTCATAGGGACTGGGATGGTGACTCCACGACCTACCTGTCACTGTCCACCTCAGGCGAGGAGTGGACCGAAGGACACCAACAACAGATCGCGGCTCGGATGGAAAGAATCCAGCCTGCAGCTTCCCCGACTCCCACCGTGACAGTGGATGACGACATCCCATTCTAGAAAGCGAAACAGCCGGATTGATCGTGGACGAACTTGTGGCGGAGCTAGGGTGGCCATGACTCCGCGCTGTCGATAGCCAAGCGTGCTAGCATGAAGCCTGTGCCCAAGCGTCGCAAGCCACCGCCGAATCGGGGGACCTGGCCACATCCCAAAAACCGACTTCCTATTGGAGTCGGAGGATCGCATCGGTACGTCTTGCCGAAGAGCGCCCGATCTCCAAGTAGTCGTAGGGGACGAAGAGGCTACGTGAGTGCCACGGACGAGATCTGGGAATACGATCCAGGGATTGGTCCGGGGAGCTGCGAGCACTGGGATGTACTGGATACGAGCGGCGATCATAAGAATGTCGATCCGACCGGCGAGATCCACCACGGTAGTGCCCCGTGAGCAAGCGACCGAAAAAACAGCCGACGTTGCGCGATCTCCTCGAAGGGACCGCGACCACGGCGCTGTTGTTCATGCTTGAGACGACTAGCGACCCACAGCTGAAGCGGAAGATCTGCATCCAGCTCGGTCGACGCAAGGCGACCGAGGCCGTTCCGCAGCTCCGTCGGTTGTTGGAATCGCCCAATCTTGAGCTGCGGGTTGCTGCAGCAGATGCATTGGGAAGGATCGGTGACCGCGCAGCCGGAGACGACCTGCTAAGGCTCCTCGAACGTGAGGAGCCTACTCCTGAACCCACGCCGCTGCGTGACACAGCCGCCTTCGCTTTAGGCAAGCTTGCCTACGAGTCGGCTGTGCCCGCATTGCTCAAAGCGCTCTCGGATCCTGCTCCTACCGTCCGGCTCTGCGCAGCTGCTGCTTTGGTCGCAACGGGTGGAACGCAGTTTCATGATCGGTTACTAGCAGCGTTCTTCTCCGAAAACGACCCTCGCGTGAGGGTGGCGATTCAATCAGCTCTCACGGCTTCCCCTAGGCCGAACAAGCAAGCGCCCAAGATCGTGATAGAGAGGCCGCAGGAGATCATGTTCACAGGCTCGATGGTGGTCAGCTACTTCAGTTTTGGTGCAATCGGCGGCTACGCGCTCATCCGCGAACGCGCACACCACGAGCGCGTCCACGCTCTCGGGCACCCTTCGATCTCGATTGTGGCCAAAGTCAACGATAAGGCGGAAGCGGAGAAATACTTCGTTGAACCTGTGAAGAGCGCGAGCTGATGGACGCTCAGCAACTGATCCGAAATGTGAGTAAGATTCTGGCGGATCTAGACTTCTTCTTTACCGTTGGTCGAACGGCGAGTGGCGACGTGGTCTGGAGTCTGGATCTTCAACCATCGGAATATAGCGCTGTGGACATTCGGATCAATATCAACAATGCCTATCTCAACATTGTGTCGACAATCAGGGCAAAGGATCCCATTACCGAACCACAGCTCCGCACGCTGATGCAGATCAACAGCCGCCTTGCACTCGCACGAGTGGCTCTCGCGCCCCCTGACGTCGTGCCGTCTGACATGCTGGCGGTTTGGGCCGATGTCGCATTGGACAAGATCTTTCCTGACTCAGTGAAGAACGCGATCGGAGCCGTCGTCGCTGGGACGATTGAGGCCCGCAAGGTTGTGCCTGCAGCTCCTGTTACCGAACTGCAGGACTAGTGTTGCGGAGCGCGCTGGTTGATGGACACCGCAACCGGCTGAGAGATGGCCATCATCGTCGTCGGGGATTGCTGGTCACTGACGTCGACGCCGAGAAGAGCCAGCTCGTCGGCCATGGCGTCACAGTGGGCGGCCCAGATGGCGGCGATCGCACCGTCGAGGATGTGGACGAGGAGCAGCGCCTCCCTGGCGGAGAGGGCGGGGACATCGATGCGTGCGGAGCGCGGCGCAGGGTCACGCGGCCTCACGCGCGCCGGCCTCGATGGCGCGACGAGAGCGGTGACCCAGCTCACGCGCTCGACCTAGAGTAGCTGCTCCACCAAGCGGGAATCGCGTCCCTGCTCGACATTCTACTGCTTCCCTGCGAGTGCCCAGGCCGGTACGGGGATCGAACCCATGGTCGCCATGGAGTCCGCGGCGTCGCCTGACTCTGCGCTCAGTCGCTTGATGCAGCGCAAGCACTGCAGATCGTCGGCGACAGCCGGCGCGATCTCCCGGTCGGATCGAATGACCGTCTCGGAGCGGGCGAATTCACGATCGCAGACCGGACAGATGCGGAGATGGGGCATGACCGTTCATCGGTCGGCACAGCGGCGACTTGAGGACCAGGCCCGGAACGATCTCGACTGTGGCAGCACGACGTACCTAGAAGATCGAGCGAGTTAGGCGCGCTTGCGGCGACGACGGTCCGCCGCCAGCCAGCGCTGCAACGTCCGACGATGCTGCCCCCAGCACTTCAACAGCGAGGCTCACGCTCCCCTTGTAGGCGTCCAGCACGGCGTCCACGTGCGCTCGTAGGACCACGTCGAGGTGCAGCTCGTCCGGCCGCCTAGCGCCGATCTTGTCGAGCGCGCGCGCCAACTCCTCCGCGCGCACCTTGCTCGCCGGATGCTCGCGAGTCACGACAGCGCCCGCAGACGGTTGCGCGGGCGGCCCAGCTTGACGTCCGTGCGGCAGATCGGGCGCTCGGCGATCCCGTAGTCGACAAGCGCATCGCCGGTCGATTTGGACATGCTGAACTCGGTGTCACGCATCGGCCGCTCGGAGCGCCAGACGGAACATCTCGACGAACGCCGGCTTGCTGCACTTGCCCAACTTGAGCACGTCGCTAACGTCGGGCTTCCGCCGCGTGCCGCGCTCGGTACTTCTTCTTGTCGGCGACGGAGATGCCCTTGTGCGCGGCGGCGCAGAACATGCTGAACCTGGGCGCCGCGACGTTCTTGCAACCGGGGTAGTAGCAGAAAGCCGTGGGGCGACGGGCGCGAGCCTTCACTCGCCCGACGAACCCGGCGTCGAGAGCGCGACCAAACTCCGCGTGGACGCGCTGCAAGGTACTCCTCTCGACCTGCTGCGCGATCGCATTGGCAAAGTCTCTGAGCAGCGGAGCGATCAAGCTGGTCGGGTCGTTCTTTCTCGGTCTCGGCATTTCGGTTCAAATACCCCAATTCACAGCGCGAGACAATCGCCAAGCCTCGTATCGGTGCTTCCAGGATCCGGCAGCCCGAGACTCGTTCACGGCTTCGACGCGCAGCACCCAGTGGTACCCTCGCCCTCCGTGTGCCCAGGCTGCTACAGGTCCGTCGAGCACGATATGACCGACTCGCGAGGGCGCATGTGGCACGCCGATTGCGCACGCCTCGCGCTCACGACCGTGGCGCCCAACGCGATCGCCGCCTGTCCACACTGCCAGCGGTTCGTCGTGGCGGGCGACGCCTGCATCTACGACATGCGCCACCGCCGCAAGTGGCACCTGGTCTGCGTTCCGAAGGCGCTTGCCAGCATCGCGTAGCGCGCCGTTCGACCGGAACCTTCCGAGCGATTGTCCAGCGTAGCTTGCGATAGACCCAAATCCCACACCCGGGCGAATTGCCTGCCGCCGCCGATCGACTCGCGTGACAGCCGTTTCGCCGTCGCGCGGCGCCGTGCGGGAGCGTCTGCCTGCCGGCTACCTACGAACGTAGTTCAAGGTAGTGGCCGCCCCGCCGATGTACAGGCATGAATCATCAACTCATGCGCCGTGGCAGGGTCCTGGTGGTCGACGACGAGGGGCTGATCCGCAACGCGTTGCGAAGGTCCCTCGCCCATGAGCACGACGTGACGGCGGCGAACGACGGGTTCGACGCCCTGGAGCTGATCGAGGCCGGTGCTCGCTTCGACGTGATCCTCTGCGATCTGAAAATGCCGGGGATGAACGGCGCAGATCTGCTTGGTGCTATCGCCGAGCTGGACGGCGGACAGGCAGATCGGATGCTGTTCATCACGGGCGATTCTAGCGATCTGGCAGCCCGCGTGAGCGATCACATCGTGATCGGAAAACCGTTCGATCCGAAGTGCGTTCGGAAACTCGTCCACGACACCGCCGCTGCATTCCAGGCCGGATACTTCCCCGAGCGGAGGCCGCCGGCCGGGACGCACAGGGAGTTTGAGACCTCGGCGCCCACCGAGCCCATGATCATCATACCGCTCAGCGTGCTCGCCCATGCGCGCTAGACGGTATCTCTGGGACTGCTTGGTCGTCTTGGCCACGGCTACCTTTGTCGTCGTGGCCGTCCTGTGCGGCATGCACAGGCCCTAGCTGCCGCGTGGCGCCCCGATCTCGTGTCTCCCGTCGCGGCCTACCTGTGCTGATCGCCCGCCGAGGGTCTGGTACCCTCCAACCTATCTGATGTGCCCTGGCTGCCACCTCCCCGTCGACGTGGACATGACCGACAGCCGCGGGCGCGTCTGGCACGCAGACTGCGCGCGGGCGGCGTTGACGGCGATCAATCCTGAGGTGATCGGCGCGTGCCCGGCCTGCCTCGGGCTGGTGATGGTGGGCGAGGTCGCGGTCTACGACTTCAAGCACCGACGTCGGTGGCACCCGGACTGCGTGCCGAAAGCGCTGGGCGAGCTGTAGCTGGAATCACCGAGTCACCCGAACTACTACTTGAGGTAGCGGGCCAACTTGCAGGTGCGGTTTGAGTGCCCAGCCCGACGATGAATCTCGCTGCGTGGCGGGCTTGCTAGTCGACCAGCAGCCGTTCCAATTCCGCGGTCGCGCGCCCGATCGCCTCCTCCCGCCGCTTCAGTGACTCCAACATCAACGGACGCACGCGGTCGTTGACCCAGGTAGAACGCGCAGCCTCGACTTGGGCGAGGAGCCTCTCGCGCGCCTCCTCCAAACGCCAGCCACCCAGGAGGAGGAGTTCACGCTTGGCGAGTCGGTCGGGATGAACGCGCGCGATCGACAGGAGGTCGAGCGCCGCGAGGAGGGCATCATTATGGCGCCGCATGTTTGTCCTACGATCGAGAGGCGACAACGCATCGAACTCGTGCAGATTCGCTCGCCCGCGCGTGATCTGCGCGAGTCACACTCAGGATGTGCGCGAAATGTGCAAATGGAGCTGCGGGCGACCCTCGTGCGGATGTCAGGGGGGTGAACTCCGCGGTCTGGGACGCCCGCACTCCAAGGTCAGTATCTCATGCCGGCGGTGAGTCGGCGCGCTGATCGCGTGCGGCAAGGCGTCGCACATAGACCAGCGTTGACGCACAGCGACGACCGCCGCAGCTGCCGGTCAACGAGGCGCACCACTCTCCTATCCGACCGACCACCAATTCGAGCCAACTACAAGGCGTAGCCCACGAACGAGAATTCGATTGCGGTCCGAACATGCAAATTGGTCAGGTGCTAATTGTTAGACATCGTACGCTGAAACCATCCATATTTGCCGTGGCAGCCGCGTTGTCCACCTTCCATTGAACCTTGAAGCTATGACTGCCGGCAGCGAGCGCTACCGCCGTCCGCCACGCCTTGTCTTCACGCGTATTGAGAGCACTCATCGCCCTAAACGGAGTTGACACTAGCTGAGTTGGTGCTGTTCCATCGACGGCGATCTGGAAGTAGATGATATTGAAGCCACCGGCTACGGAGAGATAGAAATTGGTTAGGTCAACATGAAGAAGATAGGTCTTCGTCGCGGGAATGACGACCCCCGTCCAAGGTGCCCACCCATTAGTGGTTCCGTTTCCGACATCAACGAACGTCGTTGACGAGGTAGCCGCATTTGTGATTCCAATGGACTCGTTTTGGGCCACAAGCCCACTTACCGTTAAAAGGTCGTTTCGGAATCCCATTGTCACTCCCTTTGGCCTGGAAGTTGGTCGAGTTTCTACTCGTAATAATAGAGTCCATCTCGGATACCCGATCAGGTTTCGCCAGATTTCGTGGGTTCGTCTCGCCATCCACCCAGAATCACGCCGCCCGATCCCGCTCGCCAGTCGTCCTGCGCCGAACGGTTACGGTAGCTCAGGGACGGTACCTAATCGTTCCTCCGCTGCCTACCGCGTATGCTTCGCCGGTAGCAGTGCTGCACCACACCCCGAACAACTGAAGGGCATTCTGTGTGTTGAAGGTTTTTGAGTCGCCGAACCACTCAATTTGCCAGCCGCTTGCAGCTCGATGGAGAATGAGATCGGCGGCTTGGTTACTCATTGAACTTCCGAATCCTACCGCGAACAGATCGGTTGTGCTGCAACCCGCGATGGCAAAAAAGCTGGAGGCCCCGCCGCTCAGAACGTTCCCGACGGAGCCCCAGATTCCGCTCGAATCCTGTCCAATCCATCCTTGGGTGCCAACATCATAAACATTGGTCGCGCTACTGCCCCAAACGCCATTGACTGCCATCGTCGGAGGAGAATTGCTGGACTGACCATTCACCGCTACGGGGTTCCCAGATCCGGTGAAGTGATACAGACCGATTCCAGCAAGGTAGATGTCATTTGGACCACTGCCCCAAATTGCGTAGTACCCACCGGCGCTCACAGTGGTCGTCAACGACGTCCATTGTCCATCGCCCGCAGAATGAAGGATCGTGTTGTTTTGGCCGACGACGTAGACGTCAGTTGGCCCGCTGCCCCAGACTCCCTGCAGCGATGGCACTGTGCCTACGGTCTGAATCGTCCATGTCCCACTACCCGTCGAGTGAAGGATCACGCCTGCGCTGCCGAGTGCTCCGACGGCGTAGACATCGCTGCTGCTGCTACCCCAAATTCCATACAGAACGTTGCCCGACCCAGTTGGCAGCGCTTGCGGCGACCAAACCGAGCCGCTCCCATTGGAGCGAAGCAACACGGAGTCTGTCGGAGGCGCCGTGCCCGAGTTCCCGACCACATACACGTCATTCGGGCCGCTCCCCCAAACAGCGTTGTACTGGCCGGTCGCCGTAGTTCCCGACGTCTGGACCGTCCACTTTGGAGCCACCATGTCGGCGGGTCCAGCCAAGTCAGAGAGGTCGCTCCCCCCGCTTAGATCCTCCGCCACCGCCATGTCGTCAGTAGCGGCGAAGTCAGTGGTAACGCACTGGTTGTTCAGGCATGACCCACTCGCACAATCGCTCGCTTGTTGACACGGCACTGGACTGATACCGCTGTTGCCGCAGCGGGCCAACGAGAGAACCGCAAGCCCGGCCGCCAGGAACGTGCGCATGCTTGTACTATATGCCCTCCGCTAATCTATGGCACGTGAGGAATATCACCGCCTCGCTAGACCGCGACAGACTGGCTATTCTGGCGTCTCGGAATCTGCGTCAACGTTAAGCGTCCACCGCCCGACAATTCGAAGGTTTCACTTCCAAAGAAGCGGGCGCACGGCGACGACGCAGCAACAAGTCGACGCACGTGAGTCGCTGTCTCGTCGAACGCACTGAACCCATGCGCTGTGACCTAATGCCGCACGTATCCGTTCAGTGTCGACGTGCTTGACCTCTCCGAGTTGCGCGCTGTAGCGTCGGTACGGCTATTTCGTGGTGAGACTCGGGTTGGACCAACACTTGACCAACGTCGGCAGGGTTGAAGGTGTTTGGCGGGGGCCAAAATGCAACTACTGGATACCATCATCTTCGATTGGACTGTGGCTGGCTTCCTGCCTCTAGTGAGCGGCTTTCCCGCAAACTATTTGACCTATACCGATCCAATTCCCACCGACGGCGCTGACCAGATAGGCCTGTTCGTTACCACGACTCCTTCTGGCGGAGCCGGCGGCACCGACGGAAATGCGTACATTCGAGTCGCATGGGCGGGTGCCATTCCCGGTAGCGGCCAGCCGACCATGTTTGTCGAGGACAGTGTCGAATCACCCAGCACTACCACTTCGGGCACCTGGGCTTCGCAGCGTTTTTCTATCGTACCGAAGGAGTACGGCCCATTCTCGACGACTGTCACCACCCGAGGCGCCATCTGGGTTCCGGCTGCTGCGCACTTCTTCAAGATCGGCTGTTATGTCGATGCCGCCGTCACGTTGAACGCAAGGGTCAGAATCATAGTGGAGCGTGCACGAGTTGGCAGTCCGACTGGAATGTCGAGAACGTCTTAGTCGATCCGAGATGGGCCGCGCGGTGCATTGTCGACGAAGAAAGGATTGGTCATGTCCGGAGTGATTTACAAAGCGATCCCCAAGACCGTATATGACCTTGCTTCTGTCATAAGAGGTTCGCCGAGTTCCTTTGTTGCCGCACACGCACTTGATCTGACGGAATATCGTGAAGCGACAATGTTGGTTCGCTTCCATCAGTACTATGCAAATAATTCGTATTCAATTCAAGTAACCGCATATTCTGTCGCCCCCACCGATGAAGACTGCTTCAACTTCGCGAGTGCAACTCCCGTCGCAGACACCGGTGCGATCGCTCAGACTCAGGCGACTCCCTATCTATATATTCAGAGCTTCGGACTGCCGTTCGGCGCGTATGTGACCCTCATTGTAACGCTAACGCAGACCGGCGGTTCCCCGGCAACGACCGGTTCGGCGGTGCTCAGTGTCGATGTGGTCGGAAAGTCATAGGCATGCGATCCGATGAAAGAAACGTCTCTGGGTTGACTGAGGACACTCATGTTCTTGCAGCACACACACACACCAATGCTTGACGAGGAAGAGAGGGGTTCATGCCTGGAGTGATCTATCGTGTCCTGTCGAAAACGACCTACGATTTCGGAAGCGTTCCACTCAGCAGTTCGACGACCTACACCGTTGCGAAGGCAATCGACGTATCGGCATACCGAGAAGCCACCGCTCTAGTTCGCATTCACGGGCTCTCAATCAATGCGAACACCCCAGCCATAAACGTTTCTATTCAGGCAGAGGCTCCTACGTCTGAGGATCCCGCGAACGACTTCATCGCGGCTGGCAACGTCGCGTTGACAGGAAGCATCGTCCTCTCGTCCGCCTACTCGACGCCTACGCTCACTTTGGTTTCAATCGCGACCACCTTCGGCGGCTTTCTGCGAGTCAAGGTTCAGGGGATCCAGGGCGGCACCGCGTCGTCGACATTCCTGGTGACTCTGAGTGTCGACATCGTCGCGAAGTCGTAGCGAGAATCGTCGTGCTGCGGGATCTCGACATTGTGATTCACGTTGGCGGCCTGCCCGTCGATCCTAGAAATTGGCGTGACCGGGGCCTGGGTGGATCGGAGACCGCAGCGTTGTCAATGGCCCATGCCCTAGCGACCTTGGGCCACCACGTCATCGTGTTCTGCAACACGGGTCGCCGCCAAGAGGAGGACAGAGTCGTCTTCTTGCCGCTAGCTGACTTCACAGCTTACGCGGCTAGCGTGCCGACCGACGTGCTCGTTGTCCAGAGGGATCCAGCAGTCCTCAACCAACGCACTAACGCCCGCCTGAACGTTCTCTGGCAGCACGATCAGCCCTCTTCGCGAATCGCCGCGGCCTTCGTCGGCTCGATGTGGAACGTGGATAAGTGTCTGATCCTGTCGGCCTACCAGAACAAGTCGTACGAGGAAATGTTCGGTACCTACGATGGCTTCTTCCATCAGACGAGAAACGGTATAGACGGCCATCTCTTCAAGGATCTTGACCACGTTGTGCGCTCGTCAAATGAGCTTATCTACGGGGCTCGTCCGGAGCGCGGCCTCTCGGTCCTCCTTCAGAAGGTCATGCCCCGGATCTGGTCGAAGCGCCCAGACGTGATCCTCAATCTGTGCACCTATGACTGCCCTCACCCCGAGCTGGTCCAGTACTACGCCGACCTCGACAAGCTCATCGATTCAATGAACGTGGACTCGCAGCGCGTTCGCCGTCTCGGCTCACTTGGAAAACGAGCCCTTGCCGAAGCCTATGCACGCGCTGCAGTCTACGTGTACCCCACGCCGCCGGAAGAGGCGCGAGAGTTTGCCGAGGTGTCTTGTATCTCGGCGATGGAGTGCATGGCTGCCGGCCTTCCCATCGTCGCATCGAGTCGGGGGGCCCTTCCTGAGACGGTAGCGACCGGGGCAGGCATTCTGGTAGGCGGGGACCCCTGGACCGACGTGTACCAGGAGGAGTTCTCTCGCACCGTGTTGCAGTTGCTGGACGACGACGACAGACGCGCTCGCATTGGCAAAGCAGGTCGCGCGCATGCGCAGCACCTGGACTGGAGCACCGTCGCGAAGGAGTGGACGGAAGACTTCTGGAACTGGATCGACGAGCGAAACAATCGACCATCGCGGTTGGCTCGGCACCTCATCTGGAACTCGGACATCGTTGCTGCTCGGCACGTTGTCTCGACGATGCCCGAGGGCACGGAGCGTAGCGAGTTCCACGAGCTACTCGACGATGGTCCGTGGAAGTTCGTCGCGAGCGACAAGTACAACGAGCAATACGAGGAGCGCGCCGAGGAACCCCGCGGTTTCGACTTCATCCCCAAAGAGGAGCGCTTCGCGTGGCTTCTCAAGGAAGTCGGGAGCAGACCAAACCTTCGTCGGATCCTTGACGTGGGTTGTGCCTTCGGAGGCTACCAGATCCAGGCGAATAACGAGCTGCTGAAGGCGGGTCTATCTCCGCGCGACTGGGTTGGCCTGGACGTCAACGCCAGCACCCTGAGGCTGGCCAGTGAGCTGGCCAGAACCGAGTCCAAGTGCCCAGAGCGCCACCGGTTCTTGCTCGACCAAGGCGAGCGGACTCTGGTCGAGGAACTACCCTTCGATGCACTGGTCGCCTTCGAGGTGCTTGAGCATGTCGCGGAGCCTTGGAACTTCCTCAAGCGCCTTGAGCGGTCGCTGTCACCCGAGAGCGAGGTGTTCATCACGGTGCCGTCGGGTCCGTGGGAGGCGATCAGCTACGAGTCTTCACCCGATCGTTTCCATGTCTGGCACTTCGACCTTCACGACCTCCGCGACATGCTGGGGCACAAGCCTGGCTTCGTAGCGTGGTTCTCCTCCGCTGGTACCTCGCCGCGGGATCAGGCGCCGATCGGTTGGTGGTTCGTTCGTTATCGGGTCGGCGCGGAGGAGCCACGACCCATCGACCTCGATCGCCATGCGCGCCTGCAGCGGCCACGCGAGACGCTGAGCGCCACGCTGATGGCAGGCCCCGGAGCAGAGGAAACGCTCCACTGGTGCCTGCGCCCGGTCGCCGCAATTGCGGACGAGATAGTCCTCGTCGACAATGGCATGAGCGACGAGGCTAAGCGGATTGCGGAGCAGTACCCCGTGCGGATTGTGGCGGGAGCAAACCCGCTGACAGAAGGATTCGAGACGCCCCGAAACATCGGCCTTCGCGAAGCCAAGATGGACTGGGTCTTGTGGGTGGATACCGACGAACGCATCCTGGATCCGGAGCGCCTGCTCTACGCCTTACGTCGCAATGTCTTCGACGGGTACGCGCTGACCCAGTGCAACTTGAATTGCGATCAGCGCGGGAAGAACGAGACGCCGGTCAGGTTGTTCAGGAACAACGGTTGGCGGAACGACAAGAAGGCGATCCAATTTTGGGGCGCGATTCACGAGCAACCGGGGACCGATCTCAATTCCGGCGCTGGGCTGGTGACGGGGATTGACGACGTCTCGATCGCACACCTCGGGTACCTGTCGAACACGATAAGGCTGTCGCGGTTCCATCGAAATGCTCAGGTGCTGCGCCTCGACCAGCGACGCTATCCAGATCGCAAATTGGGTCCGATCCTTCAGATTCGCGAGAACATGGACCTGTGCTCGATTCTCATGGCGACTGAAGCGGAGCACGCGAGGAATGCGGCGAGCGTGCAGGACGTCTGCCGGAAGACCGTCACGCTGTATCGCGAGCACCTGCTCGGTGAGAAATCTCCGTGGGCGCACATGACCGACTTGGCGCGCGAGGTCCTTGGACACTATTCCCGAGCGCTTGAGATTCTCGGGGAGGGCTTCGAGTTCTCGTGGAGCGGAGGTCCCAACTCAGATCGCAGCGGCCGAGCCCAGTCCTACAAGGGTCGATTCGCCACCATGGACGAAGTTGAAAAAACAGTGACAGCTAGTATCGGAGAAATAATTCTAGTCGCCGCAAAGGTTGGAGAGGTTAACGATGTCCATCACCCGTAGAATCTACGAGAGGCCGCCGACTATCGCGACCAAGGTTACGTCGGGATCCGTCACACCGCCAAACCAGGCTTCGGGAGGGGATCAGCTGGCCGGCTCGCCTGCATCACCAGCGGTCGCGATGATCGCGGCCTCGCCGGAGAAGACTGGTGCCTCTGCAACTTCGATGCGATCTAGTCAGTCAGCCCACCCTGTCGTCACGGGAGCATATAGTCCCGCCCTGATCGTATACCCGAACGGTGCCAAGACATCTGGTGGGGGCGGTTGTGGAGGTTGTGGAGGGAACAAACCCGCTCTCTCGGCGGGAAATCGCTATAGCGGATCTGGACCGGTTAGTCCGATCGCGCAGGGAGGCTTCGTAAAAGTTGGTGCCGCGACCTGGCAAGGGCAGTTGACCGTCCAGCATGATTCGAATGGCGAGGTCTCCGTCGTGGACTGGTTCGGCCCCAATGGCGTTCATCGGCAGCTCGTCTACACTGGCACTTGGCCGAACCAGGAGATGCGATTTCTGGAAAACGGAGCTACGTTTTTTCATGTGCAGACGCACCTGCTGCAGACCCCAGTCAGCACGGGTCCCCCATTCCATGCGGTGATAGGAAATTACATTTTCTACTGCACTTTGTCCAATAATCGGGTGTCCATTTCTTATGGGGTCGTCCCTTCGAGTCTATCCAAGATGTTAGGATTTGATGCATTCGGCCGACCCAACGTCCAGCCATTCGCCGCCGTCAAGTCCGAACCCCTCCCTCAGAATCAGACCCTTTGGCGGACGACAGCTGCCGCTCGCGGCGCATTTGAATTTCTTTCGGTCACGTTTCCGGGGATTGAAACCATAGACGTAAAAGGGCTAACGTCAATACCCACAGTACCGGGGGCAATCTTCAGTAGGCCCCCTAACGGGGCACCTCTTTGGGACGTTTCTATAGAAGGTAACTTTGCAGATGAACTTGAGCGAGCGAGCGTTTTTGCTCCCTCCTATCCAGGCCAAACCTCTCAAACGGTGCCTCCCGTTGCGGAGCAGTTTGGGGGTTTTATTGGGGGGTTCCTCGGGGGGTGCTTTGGCGGCGGCGGCGCCGGGCTTACGCTTGGTATCGCCGGATTAGCAGGGAAAGTGGCTCTTGGGGAGGCGGTCATTGCAGGTTGTATCCTAGTCGGCGGACTTGTTGGCTTAATCGGACTCGGCCTTGCTCTCGACGCACCGCCGGGACCAGGGCCAAATCCCGATGGAGGAGTTCCGCCCCCAGGGGGCGTAGAACCCAGCGGCACGCCGCCTCCAGCCCCCATAAAGGCTAAAGAGGAGAAGAAATAGCAGATGACAAGGAGCGCGATGACTCGCCCGCGCCGATCTTGAATAGGTCTCATGTGCTTACAGGTGGGGCACCTCTCTTCGCAGCCATTGATGGCCAATCAAATTTCAATCTGAAGGAAGTGCCAACTGCAACGCTCAAACGAAGGAGATGGATCACTACGAATTTGAGATCTTGATCGAACAGCGTTTGCACGCGTGTTTGAGCCCTGAGGACCTACTTGCCCTCGACCAGCATCTTGCAACCTGTCACGAGTGTCGCCAGTATGAGCTGCGGGCCAAAAGCGAGGAAGAAGATCTTAGACGGTCCATATCGTCTCATGCAGAGAGAGTTGAGTGGCATGTCGTTCAGGCACGCGCCCTCAAGGAAATGGACCGGATGCGTAGCTGGAGGTACCGCGGACCGATCCTCGTTATCTCCCCTATCTTGTTGGCGATCATAGTGCATCAGTTCGTATTCGGCGGATCACTGATCTACCCAATCATTGGGACCGTGATCGTTCTTCCGTTGTATGCTCTGATCGTGATCCTGATCACGCGACGCGCTGTACGAGAGAGCGAGCATCGTCTAGCTGACATCGGCCCCATTCCATTCTATCGCGAACAGGTCGATAGAATGCTGCAGGGCACCCAATTTGTAGTCCGGGTAAGCCCGGTTGCGACTACGCTCATGCTCCTCCTCTGCTGGTACCTACGGGATCGAGAGCTATATTTTTGGACTATCATGTTCGCTCCATACCACCTTGGGTTTACCGCGTGGTGCTACTTCAGGCGATTGCCTGTTCTGCGCAGGGAGCGGCAAGAGCTACGTTGAGTCGTGGATGTTGACTCTTTCGGTCGAGCGCGAGCGCGAGTTGATCGCACTGACTTGTTCTGGCACTGGAGGCGCCCGCGATGCCGCCTTCGCAGAACTGGTTCGCATGATAGGCCCGCCGCTTCTCGCCCTTTGCATCTCGGTAACGGGCAGTCGTGCTGACGCAGAAGACGCGCTTCAGGACACCCTCTGCACAGTTGCAAAGGGATTGTCCCGGTTTCGAGGTGAAGCACGACTGTACACCTGGTGCCATCGGATCGCGATACGTGCAGCGATACGGGTAAAGGCGAGGAACAGAGCAGGTGTCGCTGACCCTACGGTCCCAGGCGCCACGACCGACCCACACGATGAACGCGATGCAGCAAGACACGTGCTAGCGGGAATGGCACACTTGACAGTGGAGCAGCGGGCAGTATTCACGCTTTTTGTCGGAGGCCATTCTCAACAGCAGATTGCCGAAATCCTCGGTGTTCCAACGGGGACGGTGTGGTCACGATTGCACGCAAGCAGAAAGCGCCTTCGAGAGGTCTTGCAATTACCACTAGCAACGTGACTGCGCACCGAACAACCTTCAATCCTGCCAGTGCGCGTGATAAGCTCACGCTCGCCTACGGCGAGCCAGCCCGGGAAACGACAGCGCGGCCGTCGAGGTGATGCTGGTGCGGTTCGCTGCTGAGGGCTTCGGAAGCGCCCACCTCGGACACTCGATCGGACCTCGGACATTAACGATCCGGATGCCGGACAAAAACAGCTGATCGCTGACAGCACCCAAACTGGGTCCTGTCCGATGAATGACACCCGGCGAGATTACCTCGGACACCCTCGATCTCCTCGGACACTGGTGTAGGCTCCATTACTTTTCGAGTTCGGCGAGTTAGGCTTCGAGGCACGTTCACCGAACGCACACCCGCAGATCAGCGAACGGGTGCGTCCGGTGGAGTGCCGGTCGTAGCAGGTGGCAGAGTCGCATCTACCGGCTCGCGCAATGACGTAGCCTCCTTCTGTCGCTTGCCGTCAACGGCAGACGTGGGGGCTGGCAGCCCTGACGAGACGCGGTCCGTCTCTAGCTTGACATCTCTCTTTGTAACAGGAACAGGTTCCACGGCTGCTGGCTGGCCTGCCGACACTCGTGCCGGCAGTGGTTTGCCATTCTTGTTCGCAACAGGTGCCGCGGCTACCCGCTGGCCCGACAGATCGGGTCCTAGATCCTGCGGGAGTCCTGCGCCAATCGTCGCAGCAACTTCAGCGACTGGAGGTCTGCACTCGTGACTCTCAAACACATCTGCAATAATGACATCATTCGCACCCGAGGCCTTATACGCGGCGACCGCAACGGAGTTGCTGATTTTCGGAACCGCTATATAGATCTCCCGCGACTCAGATCCATTATAGTCGGGTGCCAGGGGTGAACAGTAGGCGCCGCGGCATGAGAGCTTCCCAGTCTGGGTCGTCAATCGTATACAAGCCGTCTTGTTAGAGCTATCGCCCACGCTTATTGATACCAATGACCACTGGTTCGCTGCGATTCGCGGGACCGTGATCTGTAAGCTGTACGAGTTGCAACCCGTAACAAGGACTGACGCCAAGAATAGCCCAATGGGTTTCATTTGATTGCCCTCAGCGTTCGATCTTGACGGTTGTGACTGTCTTTTCCGCCACGAGATCGGCTGCATTCTTGTAGTCGCTCGCGATCCTTGTCAGTTCCGCAGCTAACTGATCTCTTCCCTTCGGGTCGGCCGCACGAGCGGTTACCTCCACTGCTAGTCGAGCGGTGTCTGTCTTCGTCGCACGCTTGATCTGAGCATTGGCTTGCGTTCTAACGTCACTCACCTTGTCTGCCAAAACAGGATCCACGAGAGTCAGACGATCTTCGGGGATCCTCACTTCTGAAGTCGCGGGTAGACTCGCGGCCTGAAACCTCGTGTAGGAATCTTCGCCTGCAGAAATCCGTCCTTCGCGAACAAACTCCGCAGTGGTCTGCGCCAGCGCTGTGTTGTTCTTAGAGAGAGCCAACCAGGTGAGTTTTGAGTTATTCTGAAGCTTGGCAGTACAGGCTTTCAGGTCCGGCACGGCTGACGGATTGTGCTTTTGCAAAGTCACACAGAATTGTTTGAGGCCATCGTCTAGGTTTCTATCCCCCTGGGCGCTAGCTGCAACCTGGACATCGCCTCGAAGCCTTCGCCCCGCTCTTTCGAGCCACTTCGCCTCACGTGCTAGTCTTGTTACCGAGGCGCTCTTGTCTCGCAGCGCGGCCTCAGTGACGAATCTGACACGCAGTTTCGCATAGAGCGCCTGGCACTCCGACGTTCCGGCGAGGCCCTTGGGCATCTCTGCAACATTGTTATCACTCTGGGCGCGAATCAACAGGATGCTCTCTACACAGGGATCGCGACTCGCCGTCGCCGACAACTCTGCCGACGAATCGTAAGGATGAACATAGTTACGAAGAGCCGCCGAAAGTACTACGTCGTCATAGGTCCCATCGTCGTCACTGGCATCCGATCCACCGATCTCAACAAACGTTGTCGGGAGTTGTTTTTGCACTGGAATGGCGAAGAAACGCACAGCTCCGTGATCAGTTACAGAGCCGGTTGCCAATCCCACCAGCGCTTTAGTACCCAAGTCAAATACCGGCCCACCGCTGTCTCCCGGTAGGAGTTGTCCGTCGAGCTGGCTCATGTCAAGCACGTTAGGATTGTTTCCAGAGTGCAATTGACTTTGACCGTTGGCTACGATCAGGTCATTGAATAAGAGTCGCGGTGTAATAGAAGTTATTCCATGCCAGACGCTATGATCTTGATAAACGTAACCAGCGACAATGAGTCGACCGTTTGCCTGAAGAGTCTTCGGAGCTGATTCATCCCATTTGAGGACGACCGGAAAGCTCACGGCATCATCTGCGAGTTTCAGAAATGCAAGATCATTCGGCACATCTCTGGCTATCCACTTTGCTGATTTCGGCGCATCCCACCCAGCCGCGTAGACTTTGACCCAAGGCTGCTTCTTCACAACATGGTGACATGTCGCGATGAGTACAGGATCGTTCTGAACAACAAACCCCGCCCCCCAGCCCTCAGGAGTTTCCAACCTGACAACTGCACGATCGTACCTCGAACGAAGTTCACTTGTGATGCTGGCCTCTGCCTGATCCAGGGCATCGGCCTTGGTAACGATCGTCATGCACAGAACGACGGCCGCGAATGCATGCGTAATCCTCATTTGGTCACCAGTGACAGAATCTTCACAAATACGCTCGCATCCAAATTGACGCCCAGAAACCAGTCTTGCGGATCCGCCGTCCAACGTTTGTCGACTGGCACCTGCCCGCCTGGAATAAGGTCGCCGACGTTATATCCAGAGGCAAGCGTGCTTCTAGTGTGAATGTCGTATCCCCCAATTACGCCAACGCCAGGGTATGGCTCAAAGGTCAGTGCTACATAAACGTGATCGAGCGGTGCTGAAAATGAAATTCCCACCGTTGGGGCCGGTGTTATTATTTGCCACCAAGTGCGCGGGCGCACGTTGTCAACTTTGAATAGTCTAAGTGACACGGTCGCAATAGCGTCGACTCCCAATCGATGGTCATTTTGAATAATTACAGGAACGCTTTCACCCTTTACCGCGGCAGCCTTGAAGTCGGTTACTGGCGAGAAATTATAGATCACGCCGAGTGCGACGGTGATTCGATGAAGAGGCAGCGTCGACAACGTAACAGTTCCTTGCTTTTCACCGTTCGCATCTGACGTTTCGCGGTAGGATATTGTGGCCTTCAAGCCCTGCTCTGACCCGCAGTTCTGAGCCATCAGGATTCGGTATCGAGCCACCTCCGGTTTGGCCACGTTCTGGCCGTAGGTTTTGACCGGGGTTATGCCAAATGGCAGAGCTGATCCTCCGACTCTCACATCTTGCCCCTGAGTACAGTTGACGGGAGCAATCTTGGTAATTGTTTGGCTCTTGTCGGGCACCACGACTAAGAAGATCTTGTCATTCTCGTCTAGCATCGGAACTGGGAAGATCGGGCTGCCATCTTGATAATAGAACAAGATGGCAATGTCTGGCCCGAATGCATGTGGCTCGTAGATGTTGTGCGGATAGTCACCTGCCTTTGCGCTATCAGCACCGGACTGGGCAATGGCCTCAGCGTATGCTCGCACGAGCTGGCCGCCGAACGTGCTCAGGGTGGTACCGTTCGCGCTGTCGTCGGTCGGGTTCTGATCACCGTTTTTTGACGGTGGTAGCACACCTGTCTTCTGGTACTTGAGAAGCTTGATCGGCGTGTCATTGACCTTGATGTCGAACTGTACGCAGGACTTCTCCTGTGGGGCGTTTGGGCAGGAGACCAATTTCGATTCGTCCACCGAAACGGTGTAGCAGTCTGGCTTGTCCTTGTCGTCGCAATCGGTCTTTAGTTCGGGTGGACAGGTGAGCAGGGCGGACAGTAGAGTCTTGTCCTCGACTCTCACATTCTTCGATTTGCAGACTACAACATACTGTCCATTTTGGACCGCTCCCGGGACAGCTAGGTCGACTTCGGAACTCAGTATCGAGAAGGCCCTGCGGGGAGGGCCATCCGCCAGTGCCGAGCGAGCAAGCACAAGACTGACCAACAGTACGTTAGTGCTCTTTCTCACAGTTGTCCCCCAGCCTCAGTTGATTCCCGCGTCATCGTTTGATTGATTGGCGCTGAGATCAGTCGCCGATACGCTCGCAGCATCCTGAGTCGGAGCTGTCATGTCTGGCAGGATCTGGACAGACATGTCTGGTGGAGGTTTTCTAGTGATCCGAACAGATGTGAATGCGACCAGGTCTTGCACGGAAGCGGAGCAGGCGTTTTCTTGACCCTGGTATGCGTAGGAAGACCCCACTAGGAGAACGTCGTTGTCACCGGCGGGAATTTCAATCTGGAGACCTGATTTTCTCGTGTGTCTTACTGAATCGATCATGAAATTCGCATACGGCAAGACAACTAGATGATCGTCGCCCGCATCGGCCTTGGGCATGCTTCCACCGTCGGAATCGGCAGTGCAGGCGGTGCTGCCTGGAAGAGGCTCCAGCGTCGCTTCATCACTGCTGGCGAACGTGACGACTGGAGCGCTCGCGTCCAGCGGCCGAGTTAACTCGACGACGACGAAGAGCGGACCTCCGCTCCGGTCTACGGACCCCTGCTCTGGAATCAGCTGGAGAATAGTGTCTTCGACGAAGTAATCGGGCGGCGGCTCATCGCAACCGAGAGCCGCCGTTAGGCACAGTATGGGAAACCACGCTCCGCGTACCAGGCCACTGCGATGCGCTCGGTGATCAGCGCCCCACTGAGTAGGGCATCGGGGCGAATTGCGCGATGCCCCGTCTAGGATCGGCGACGCGAGCTGCGCGCCGCAGCAGTGACGGCTCTTTGCTTTGCGACCGTGCCCAGGCGTCAGATGCACCACGGCCAGCTCGTACTCGTGTACGAACATTTCCTGCCCCCCTGAGCCGACCGTACTGCAATTCAGACTGTCTTGTCGTGCGTCAAAATGTCACGGAACAGATGGTCAGCTACTGCCGACCCGCGCAACCCTTACTGACGCGGCGTGATCTGCGAGCGGGGAAACCAGCTCGGCCTGTTTCCGCGGCCTCGGGCCAGCGCCTTGGCTTGAGCCGAAGTGTGAGCCCGCGCCAGGGCGTCGGCCTTCGTCCGGCGCGACCCTGAATGAATATCGGGGCTACGACAAGATGTCGCGCCCGGTCGACATCTGTTGGCTGTACTGTAAGTGGTCCGATTCCGGGGGGTGACCAATGAAGGGTCAGTTGTTCGTGATCGCGTTGCTGGTCGCAGTCGCGCATGCGCCCGCTTTCGCCGATGCGCCACGTCCAGTACCCGAGCCTGTCAAGAAGGCTCCGCCGCCGCCGCGTGACAACTACCCGGGGCTCGGCAACCTGGACTCATTTTCGACGCAGGATCTCGGACCCAATCGAAAGCCGTCCTTCGCTGCGCCCGATCACGACCGACTCGCCCGCAAGCTGCTCTCATCCGACGCGGCGAAGGAGTGCTCGGACGCACTCGCGCACGCCCAGTGGCGCCAGGACATCGAGCACCAGCTCCAGTCGAAGGCGCACTTCGACAACTGCGCCTTCGACGAAGCCACCGCGTACATTGCGGAGCTGCTCGCCGACGTCGATGGCGTGATGCTCGGTGATGGCGACGCGCGGAAGAGGGCGCTGCAGGCCATGACGCTGATCGGACAGGCGCTGCACGCGGTGCAGGACTTCTACGCGCACTCCGACTACGTCGAGCGGATCTACGCCAAGGGCGGCGGGCTCGCCGACGTTCCGCTGCCGCAGGTGTGGACCGCCGACGGTGTCGTGAAGGTCAGAGCGTTTGTCCGCGACGGGCTCGTGAGCGGGTGCGTCTGGTGGGATTTCCCGCACGACTGCGCCGACAAGGTGCCGACGCACGCGATGCTCGCCAAGGACGATGACCAACACTACCCCTCCGGCAAGAAGATCCTTGCGCGCTGGGAGAACCGCACCGCGTATGGAGCCGCGCACGAGCTGGCCGATCGCGCGTCCCACCGCTTCCTCCAGTACGCGTGGCAGCACTGGCCGGCGCTGACGGCGACATGCGGGTCGGTGGTCGCGTATCCCGTTCTCGTGGACCTTCGCTCTCCATGAAGGCGGCTGTCATCACCGTCGTGATCGCCCGCGTCGCGACGGCGATGGCGGCAGCGCCACCTGACTGCGCTCGCGACGATGGCCCGCGCCCCGCAGTACAGCAGGCTGTGCGCGAGGCCCTCCGCTCACTGCACCAACCCCAGCTCCACGATGTCGACGTGTGGCTCGTGCGACAGTCCGCTATCGACGGCGCGGACAAGACTTGCGCCCTTCCGTCGGATTTGGAGAACGCTTCGACCTCCGCCATCTGCCAGGCTTGGAGCGCCTCCCCACCGGTGCTGCTTTGCTCGGCCGACGCGGTTGCCGCTCTCATCGACTCGGATCGCGAGGCAGGCCGACCGAGTGCAGCCCTCCTTTACGTAGTGGCGCACGAGTTTGGTCACATCCTTCACGGTGACGTTGGGGCATTCCTGGGTGAGACCCTGGTAATCGACGGGGGCACCTCGCTTGAGGAAAAGCGGGCACGCCTGGCGACAGCGTGCAAGGGCGCTAGCGCCGAGGCGCGTGCGCAGGTCGAGCTCGAACGAAGAGCCGACGACACCGCACTCGCGGTCGCCGCCGACGGGCTGGCGAAAGCACCCTATCGTGATCCTCTTGTCTCGACTGCCGCGTCGCTGACGCTTGGGGCCAACCAGGTGAGGATCGCGGCCGGCGCCGTTGACTCTTGGTCACAGCGCTCCGGAGGTGGCGTGCTGCCCGATTACATCGACGACCCCAAACACCTGCCCGCAACAGATGTGGAGGTGCGTCGTGCTGGTGATCGTCTCCTGTGCGAGGTGCTGGCGCGGAGCCGGCGCAAGATCCGCGTGCCGCTTTATGAAACCGATCATCCGAGAACGGCGGATCGGTTGCGCACCCTGGCTGTTCGCCTCGTCGCCCGGGGTAAAGAATCGGTCGACGACGCGCCGAAGGGCGTGGCGCCCGGTAATGCCGACGCGCTCCTGAAAGATCTTGGGGGTATCAACGCCGGGTTGGATGAGCACTACGCAGATTTCTTGCGCCGTCTCGCCTCATTCGTCTGCGTCGAGCGAGTGAATCCGAACCGCTTGCCCAAGTGCCAGGGAGGACGTCCGCATCCATGAAGCGCTTAATCGAGAGCATCGTCGAGGTTGACGAACAAGACGGTGCCGTAACACGATCTGCGACATGAAGAGGTTCGCGTGGCTGAGTTACGACCTGAGTGTAGGTGGTGACTACGATGGCCTGTACGCATGGCTCGACGATCATGCTGCAAAGGAGGCAGGCGACAGCGTTGCTGTGTTTTGGTTCGACTACGAGAAGAACTTCTACAAGGAGTTGAAAGAATCGCTCTCTCAGTCAGTTGCGTTGAAGTCTCATGACCGAATCTATGTGGTCGCGACCAGGGACGGCAAGGCGAAGGGGCGATTTCTATTTGGAAAGCGTAGGGCACCTCCCTGGGCGGGAAGGGGGTCAGCCTCGGGCGAATCAGAGGAAGATGCTGGGTAGCGTCAGCAAGTATGCGCTTCACGACGCAGGTTACTGGATCGCGCTCGCCGATGACAGCGATCCTCATCATGCCGCAGCCGTTCATCTGCATGCGCAAATCGAGCGTTGGTACGCGATCATTCCTTGGCCGATCCTATACGAGTCGGTTTCCACGCGAATGGTGCGGCGGCGGCATTCAATGAATACCATTGCGAAGCTCCTCCGGAGCCCTGGCGTGTGCAGACTGGACGACTCGCCGTATCGTGAACGCGCGCTCACATCAGTCTTGAGAGCGAGAAGTGATTTGCGACAGGCTGATTCTTGCAAAAGCTTGGTGGACGCCGTCCTGCGCGAAATCCTCCAGGATCGAGGAAAAAGGCTGGCAGCACTCGTAAGTTTCAACCCCAAGGACTTCTTGGATGTGTGTGCACGCCGGGGGATGCTCATCCTCCCGAATTCTGGGTAGGGCAAGTGTCCGCCCTCCTGCGTCCCGCCGTCGCAGTTGTTACCCGCAGACATTGAGGCTGGTCCCGCCGCTCGGGGTGTTGCCCGGCGAACAGGCGAGCCCCGCCCCGTAGATCGCGCACTCGCTGGCCGACGAGCAGAACGGGAAGCACAGGAATCCGCCTGTTGAAACGCCGACGCACTTGTTTATCCCGGCGTTCAAGTCGACCGTCGTGGCGCAGCCCGCGTCGCTGGTGCAGGACCGCGTGCACCACCCGTTGCAGAACAACCCAGCGAGGCACTCACCGTTCGTCGAGCACGGGTCACCGATGTCCCCGAGCTGGCACTTCGTCCCGAAGCGCGCGCAGGTGAGGTTCTGGCAACAGACGGCAGTCGTCGACGCGGTGCAGGGCTGGCCGGCGCCGTGGCACGTCGCCGACGCCGTGGCGCAGATCCCGTTCGTGCACTTCAGGTTCGCGCAGCAGGCGTTCCCCTGGAACGTCCCGCACGCCTGCCCGAGCGTCTTGCAGCTCGGCCCCTGCACCCCGCAGGTCCCGCCGTGCTCGGGCGAGCTGTTCTGGTTCAGGCACTCCGTACCCGAGCAGCAGTTGCCGATGAGGTTGCCGCTGGGCGACGTGCAGGCTGTCCCAGACGAACGGCAACCGCCGCAGAAGTTGTTGGTGCAGGACTCGGCGTTGCAGCAGTCCTTCGACTGGCCACAGCCCTCGCCATCTCCCGCGCAGGTCGACGGCGCAGTGCCACAGCCCGCGTACATCATGATCCCCAGCAGTAACAGGAACGAAGCTCGAAACAGCATGTTCTCCCCCTCTACGTGGTCCCATCAACACTATACAACCGATCGGTCGTGTTTGCTCGTGAGCGATCGGGCTACCAGAAAGCGTGCTCTCCAAGCGCGCCGCCACCGCCATCTGCCGCTCGATCGCGGCGAACATCCGCCGCGAGCGGCTGCGCCGCGGTTGGACGCAGGAGCAACTCGGTGAGACCGCGGACCTGGCCCCGCGTTACATCCAGCGGATCGAGACCGGGCGCATCAGCCCGCGCGCCGTCGTCGTTGCCACCATCGCCGACGCGCTCGGCGTCGACCCCGGCAAGCTCTTCCGACCGGCCAAGCTCACCACGAGACCCGAGGGCTACCCTCGGAACCGCCCGCGCACGTAGGCGCCGACTCGCCGAACGCGCATTACCGCAGCAGGCATCGTGAACAACGCTTGTCCTTGGCGTCAGGCTCAGCGGGGAGAGATCGTCGGCGACGGTCCCTGAGTATTTTGCTCTCTTGCGCAGTTCCGAGATAGGCTCCGTGCTCCATCCGATAGGGGGAAGATCATGCGGTCGGCTCGGTCGGTGACTGTCTCAGCGATTCTATTGGTATTGGCGGGAGCGACTGCGGCCAAACCGCCTTTGAAATCATCCAAACTATCCCCGAAGGCGCTTCCGAAGCAGCTCCCCGACGTAGCCAATCTGAAACTGGGCGAGCCGGTCGCCACGTTCATGGCCGACTTCTCCGAGGAGGAGAAGAATACGACAGTCCACGGACTCCGAATCTTCACCATCAAGATCAACACGATGCCCGTCGGTCTCGTTGACCTTCGCTGCGAGTTTCTCGATGGGAAACTCGTTTACATGGGCGCTCAGTTGGACAGCAAGGTGTCCACGGAGAAGTCCTGGACAGCATTCGTCGGACCGAGCATCGCTCAGTACGGCCCACCGAAGTCAGTGACGGACCTTCTCGGGATCAACCGAATCCACGGCGCTCGATTGGACGAGAGCGCGGCGTGGGCCGATCCGAATACCGTCGTGATCTATGGCCGGGACGCCAACACTCCGCACGCGTACTACATCAGCATCATCGACGCCAAGTACCTGTCACAGACTTCCGACGCGCTGAAGACCGAGGAAGTGGAGGAGATCACCGCCGAACAGACCGCTCAGCGAAAGCGCTCAACCGAAGCGCTGGAGGCTGCGCGCCTGCGAGAAGCCAACGAGGCTGAAGCGAAGCGTGCCGCGGCCTCTGCCGCGGCACAGAAGGAGGCGGAGTCGAAGCGTCTGATTGCGGAGAAAGACGCCGAGGCAAGACGACTCCGAGACGAAGCAGAGAAGACACAAAAGGTGAACCAGGCAGAAGCCAATCGCCTCCGGGAGGAAGCGGAGAAAGTGAAAAAGGAGTTGGCAGATCTGAAGGCCGCAGCAGAAGGGGTCCGCGCGAAGAAAGCGGCCGAGGAGGAACGCGCTCGCACGCTGCGCGAGGCAACCGCGCAAGTGACGGTCAGTCCCGTTTCGTGCGGTTGTGTGACAGGCGCGCCAGCTCTTCAGATCCGTTGCCACGTCGACAGCCGTGCTGACGTGCCGGTGCGAGTTACGATTTCAGCGTCAGGGTCGACTAGCTTCGACAACGGCGGTCTCAACTCCGACACGTGGGGCTGGGCTTCGGGGATGAAGGACATCTCGTTGCAGCCTACCTACGAGACAGATATGGAGATCAACGCTAGCATCGAGCCCCAGCGCAGCTGTAACGGTGCCAAGCAGTGCACTTGCAGCATCTCAAGCGTGGCGCTTCAGTAGCGTACTACCTGCCGCGCGGCTTTGCCTTAGAAACCCCGCCGACGACACAATACTGAGGCAACGAACTTCTTTCTGAGGCGAGTGATTCGGATAGGATGGTCAACATGAAACCAGACAAGCCCGCACCGAGTCCAAGCATGAACGATGAGGATTTTGAGCAGTTGCGCAAGGCCCTCGACGACGCGAAAGCCAAGAAAGCGAAGAAGGATGTTGTTCCATACTCGGAGTTGCAGAAGGCCGTCATGAAGATCGCCACGAAGCTTAGCGGTTGATCACAGGCGCTCCGTCGACGATCGTCGCCTCCTCGGTGAAGTCCGGGGCATGGCCACAGTGCGGGCACGTCCCCTCGGGAACGAACTTGCCAGCGAGTAGGTCGTCAACGGGCATGTCGACGAGCCGCGCCACCCGCACAGCCATGCGCGCTGTCACCGTCCTGCGCTGGTTGCACACCTTGTCCAGCGTGCTGTAGACGCAGTGGAGGGCCTTCCCGACCGCGCACCCGCCGCCCATGCGCGTCCGCAGCACGCGCAACGCAGTGCGGACGTGGCGCTGTTCGGTCAGCGTCAGGTCGGTCACGGCTGCACCGCCGCGAGCGACGGCTTGGCGCAGTCAGCGTCGATGCCGAATTCCGTGATCGCGTGGACGATGCACGCCAGGTTGTGGCACAGCACCTTGGCGAGCACTTCGTTCGTCTGCGCAGTTGGAATGCGGGTTTCGGCCCAACGTGAACGTCCGGAACGGCGCATCGTGAACACCTGTTTCGCTGCATCGTGAACATCCGGAACGGCCGGGTGAACATCCGGAACGGTCCATGGTGAACACCGGTTTCGGTCGATGGTGAACATCCGGAACGGTCCATGGTGAACACCGGTTTCGGTCGATGGTGAACACCGGTTTCGGTCGATGGTGAACACCTAAATCGGCGCAAGGCGAACACCCCGGTCACGCTGACAGCGGAGGCCGGAGCGAAGCGACGTTGGATGGTCGAGTAGCCATCAGCCTCCGAGGAGGCCCGATGGCGACGGAGCGACTGTCCATGCGCAAGACGCGAGAGATTCTTCGGCTGAAGTGGGTGCTGGTGCGGAGCCACCGCGAGGTGGAGCGTGCGTGCGGCGTCGGGCTCGGCACGGTGAGCGAGACGGTGAGCCGGGCGAAGCTGGCGGGTCTCGACTGGGTCGCCGTCGAGAAGCTCACCGACGAGGACCTGGAGAAGCGTCTGTATCCGAAGGCGCCGGCCGGCACGGCGCGCGCGCGACCCGACCCGGTGTACCTGCACAGCGAGCTGCGGCGTCCCGGCGTCACGCTGCGGCTGCTCCACGTCGAGTATCTGGAGCAGCACACCGACGGCAGCGGCTACGGCTACACGCAATTCTGCGAGCACTATCGACAGTGGCTCGCGCGGCGGCGGCTGTCGATGCGTCAGGTGCACCGTGCCGGCGAGAAGCTGTTCGTCGACTACGCGGGGAAGAAGCCGGCGATCGTCGACGCGAAGACCGGCGAGCGCCAAGAGGTCGAGCTTTTCATCGGCGTGCTCGGCGCATCGAACTACACCTACGCCGAGGCCACGCTCACGCAGCGCATCCACGACTGGATCGGCAGCCACACGCGCTGCCTGGCACAGCTCGGCGGCGTGCCGGGCGCGATCGTCCCCGATCAGCTCAAGACCGGCGTGACCGACGCGTGCCGTTACGAGCCGCGCGTGCAGCGTACGTACGAGGAGCTGGCGCAGCACTACGGAACGGTGATCTTGCCGGCGCGGCCGGCGCACCCGCGCGACAAGGCGAAGGTGGAGGTCGGCGTGCAGATCGCCGAGCGCTGGATCTTGGCGCGGCTGAAGATCGACGCGCAACTCTCGTTCGCGTGCTCACGACCGAGGCGGAACACGCCGAACTACGGCAGGCCGCAGAGGCGGCGAGTATGAGCGTATCGACCTGGGTGAGGGCCGTGGCGCTAGAGAAGGCGCGACGATAGATTAACTTGGGGCTACTCTTAATCTTCTTCGTCGTAGTCGATGTCGGCAGGCTTTGAAGCGGGGTCAGTTACGGCGCCCAGAAACTCCGCTCCGGCACCCGGATCGATAATCATCCAGAGGCGACGGTAGTACGCGGAGATCAGCTTCCCTGCCACCAGAACCGCCGCTGGATCAGTCTCTTTTTCGCTGGGCAACAATACCTTCGAATCGACTCCGAGGCGACCGCATAGGGTCTCGATGTGCTGCTTTGCCAATCCGAGGTCTGGCATGTGATCGATTCGCTGCGGGTCGAGTTTGGACCATGAGTGCAGGACCCGGTAAATTTTGTCGCTATCGGGAAGTCCACGTATGGCCGTGGCTAGGAGACGCTCGACATCCGTCGGCACTTCCATTGTGAAAACACCGGGAGAGAACGCGCTGACGCCAGCCGACTTGGCCCGCTTTTCACGTGGAACGTACCCGCGGATGCTACTGAAAGCGTTGACCACAGACCAGCCGCCGCGATAGGTGAAACCGAAGATGCTTGAAGGCAGTTTACGACCACATCCAGCTTCTGTGAGATAGGCGAATCCGGCAATGCCCTTGTATCGGCGCTCGATCGTTGAGAGCAAATAGGCGTCGAGGTCTCCGTCGAGTAGAAAACTCTGCTCCGTCGAGGCGGTCTCCGGTCGCAATGTCTCGTCGTGAAACACTCCCTGCTTGGGCAAGTAAGGGGGAGGGAGGTTAGAAAGATTTACGAGGAATGCTGCGTGTTCCTCATCGTTCCGGCGATCGAGTAGGAAACCAACGCCAGCGCTAGGGATTTGAATTAGGTCGAGCATCGAGATGCGCTTGGCCAGATACTCCGCAACAGCTCTCTGCTCAGTGCGGACGATCAGGGAGCGAGAAACTCCGTCTGCCTGAGTGCACCATTTCTCAAGGTACTGACCACCGCGCCCGTCGGCCGTCTTCAGAAAGGAAAGGATCGGCCCGTCGAATGCTTCGAGTTCGCGCAGAAACACGAACTGCGTCGGTAGTCTCTGGATACGTGTCGGAACCTCGGGAAGCGGCGCCATCACACTCCCCCGTCTTCGATGGCGTGGTATTGAATAGGACGAATTGAGAACACCGCGTCGGCGGACTGATAGAGATTCAGATGGCCGCTGGACGCGGGCTTGAGAGACAACAGTCCGTCGGCAGGCAGTAACGCAATCTCGCCGATTCGATCACCAAAGCGCGCAATCACATCGGTTCCACGGTTGATGAGATCGGAGTATCGCAACCGGGCCTTGTGCAGCGTGCTGAAGAATGAGAGAGCAAGATTGCTGCACTGCCGCGTCCGCGGCTCAGTCCCGCCAGGCATCTTCATTGACGGCACAAAATTAGCCTCAGAGGCTGGCTGGTGCATAAGACGGAACGCCGTCAGCATCCGAGGCTGATGGCGATCTATACACCGCCCAGGCGCCGGACAAGGCGCGCATCTCGGAAGCTCGTCGCCGTACTTGAGACCCATTCCATGGGATGGTCGCAGAAGGTAGAGAACTAGCAAGGATCGGACGCGCGCGTACTGACACCGCACAGAGATGTATTCGCATAATCCATTGACGAAGTCAAGCGCCGATGTCATCCTACGCGTTTTGTTCCAGAAGAACTGTTCATGTGTTCAGTCTATCGGTCCGGTGTGACAATTCTGAGGCAGGTGTCTCGATTCTGGGGCAGGCGTCGTTTCTAGGGCAAAGCCCTGCCGCGCCCACCAACGAAACGCGAGAGCAGCCAGATCAGCAAGCCGCTGCCGCCAACAACCCCAACTCCGATTCCAATTTTCGCAGCAGTCGAGATGCCACCCGACCGCCCCGACATTTTCGAGAAGTCGGAACGCAATTCGGGAAGTGTCGCGTTCCTCTCCGCCAAGAGAATCATGGCGTCGAGATCTTTGCGTCACTGATGCTGCGCTTCCTCATTGAGTGACCCCTGCTGGACGGGCTTCGCCATCTCGTTTGCTTTGATTTCGGCGAGCTTCCTTCGTACCGCCTCGATCGACGTCGCGCTGGACAACAGTGAAGAGAAGTTGTCTTTGTCCTTTTCGTTCTGGCTGCGCGCAACCTCGTTGAGCTGTCGGGTGAGCGCCGCGCCGTCGTTGGCGTCTGCACCCAGGAGGTCCGGTGCGCTCATCGCAACGTCTCGTTCGCGCTCTCGCGCTTCCGCCGCGCTCTGCATGCCGAGAGGGGTGCATGAGGCGAAGCGGTTGCCCTGCGATTTCATCGGTTTACCTCGTTACGTTCAGGCTAACATTATCGACGAGGTCCGGAAATCGGTTTTTGCAGTCTAAGGTTACTCATTAATATTGCTCCGGAATTTGTTCTCCGTCGTGGCTCGCCGCGCGACCCGAGGGCTACCCTCGGAACCGTCCCCGCACGTAGTCGGGCCCGATCATCACGTCGTCCATGGCGAACACCGCCTCGATTCCGCGGCGCAGGAGATCTCGATCGACGAGCAGTGCGAGGTTCAGGATGGCGAGCTGCACCATCGCCGTGAACCCCTCGCTCGCCAGGTCCAGCTGCGCGAGCGCGTTGCGCAAGTCCGGCCGGATCATTCGACGCGCTGCGAACATCGCGTCCACTACAGCTTCTTCAGCGCTCTGACCCTTGTCGTTCGCCATGATGTCTCTCCTATTGCTTGGCCGTCGCGTCGACGACCGTCCTTTGGTTGACCGCCCGATACTTCTGTCGGCGCCTCGGTGCTGGGCGCTCGACCCTCCTCGTCGTTTGAAACCGCATCGGTCTCCCCCCTTCGTTCGTCGTCTCCCATCGCTGCCCGATACTTCTGTGCGCGCCTCGGTGCTGGGCGCCCACTCCTCCTGATCGTTCGAGTCCGCATGCTCTCCTCCTCCACTTTCTCGTTCAGTACCCGATCGCCTTCCGAACCACGCCCCGCGCGGCGGCCTCGGCGCGCAGCAGCGCCAGCGCCTCGGCCGACGTCGGCCGCCGCCCGAGCGCGCGCAGCCGGCGGGCCACCGCGGCGAAGTCTCCGGGCCCGAGCGGCGCTACGCGGCCCAGCTCGACGCCGAGCGCCGTGTCGTCCAGCAAGTCGCCATCCACAGCCAGGTCGCCGACGAACACCGACCGGAACATCCCAACCGACTGCGCCGGCCGCAGTAGCTGAAACTCCACCTTGAACACGAACCGCCGCAGGCTCGCCGGGTCGAGGTCGGTCCACAGGTTGGTCGTGCACGCGACGACGCCGCGGAACACTTCCAGCTGCTGCAGGAACTCGTTCACCTGCGTCGCCTCCCAGCTCGCGTGCGCCTGCCGGCGGTCCCGCAGGAACGAGTCGGCCTCGTCGAAGAGCAGGACCGCTTCGTCCTGCTCCGCCTCGCGGAACGCCCGCGCGATGTTCTTCTCGCACTGGCCGACCCACATGCTCTGCAGGTCAGAGACGCGCCGATAGACGATCCGCCGACCCATGCGGTGGGCGACGTACTTCACGAACTCGGACTTGCCGGTGCCCGACGGGCCGTACAGGCACATCGAGACGCCGAGGCCGCCGCTCGCCTTCCACCCTGCGAGCTGCTCGGCGATTCCGGCCAGGTCGTCTGGACTGTTGAGCGCGTCGATGCGGTAGCCGCTCGGGTCGAAGTGGACCTGTCGGGCGGCGTCGACGCCGGTCACGAGCTTGACGACGGGGGTGAGCACTCGCTCGATCGTCCCGCGGTCTGGCGACCCCGACGGCGAGAGCAGCCGCGCTGCGGAGACGGCGGAGCCGAGCTGCGCGGGGCTAGCGTCGAAGCGCTGCGCGACCGCGTCGACTTCGGCGCTCGTCAGCGGGGCGGGCTCGCCGAGGTGGCGCTTGAGCACGCGCGCCCGTTGGCGTGCGCTGAGCGGAGGCATCTCAATCGCATAGGTGAACCGGCGTAGGAATGCGGCGTCGACGCCGTCGACCTCGTTGGAGATCCAGATGGTCGGCGCCGGGTTGGTCTCCAGCAGCTCGTTGAACCACTGCTTCGACATGAGCGCGCTCCCGCGCTTCGCCAAACTGTGGCCCGCGAACTCCCACTTGAATAGATCCTCCAGCTCGTCGAAGAGGAGCAGCGCACTCGTGCCCCCGACGAGGCAGTTGCCGAGGCGCAACTCGGCCAAGCGCTCGCTCCACTTGGGGGACTCGCCGCCCTCATCGCTGCCCGTCACGTAGAGCGGCGCGCTGAGGTCGCGGGCGATGAGCCGCGCCAGCTCCGTCTTGCCCGTCCCTGTCGGCCCGTAGAAGAGGACGTTCATGCCGGGGCGGTTGGTGCGCAGTGCGGCGGCGAGCAGCTCGCGCGCCGTGCCCGCCTCGGCGGCGACGTGGTCGAAGTCGGGCCAGCCGAGCGACGGGTCGCTCGCAGTGGGGAGGAAGCTGTCCATCACCTTCTCCCGGTCCAGGTGCTTCGCGAACGCGAGTTCGTGCAGCCGGGGATCTGCGGAGACCTTGGTGCTCAGCTCCGCGAGGCCCTCGACGACGTCGATCAGGCCGCTGCCGAAGAGGCGCCCCGCCGGCTGCAGCGCAGCGAGCACGCGCGCTTCGGGGAGCACCGCCGCCGCCGCGATCACCTTCGCCGAGGCGTCGACGGAGAGTTCCTCGAAGAGGGACGTCAATTCGCGAAGGGGACTGTGGAGGTCATGTACCAGGACGAACTGGAGGACGTGGCGGTCGACCTCGTCGAGCCCGAAGAGGCGCGCCAGCACTCCGACGTTCCGCTCGACCGGCTGCCGCGGGGCGGGTGGCGTCTTCCGCTTCTGCGGCCATGTCCGCGCGACGGCCTTCAGCCGCTTTCGGAACTCGCCCTCTGCGAGCTTCCCCGCCTCCTCCACAGGGAGTGAGCCCGATGAGACGACCAAGTCGACGAGCAGGTCGCAGTCACCGAGCGACGGCCGGCTGCGCTTCGACGCGAGGACGGACGTGCCGGCGATGAGGTTTCGGACGTAAGCGTCGACGGTCTCGCGGAATGGCTCGTGGCTGACCAGGTCCGCAAGACGGCGGGTTCGGCGTTTCTTGTGGCGGTTGCACTTGTGCTTGATGTCCGTCACGGGCGCACCAGCTTCAGGTCAGGCCGGCGCTTGCCGGACGGTGCCGCGGACTGCAACGCCAGCGCTCGAACGACGACGCTCCCGCACTTCCACTCGGCCCGCTCCAGCTTCCCGTCACCGGCGAGCCGAATCGACCGCAGTCGACCGCGCCGCTGCAGCGCGAGGACCAAGAGCAGGTCCGGCGGCGCGTGCGGCCACACCACCGTCACCTCGGGGCCCGCGGGCAGCCGGGCGGCGAGCGCGGCGATCTCCTTCAACGTCGACAGGAAGGCGTCCCCGACGATCACGCGACGCTTCCGGCGGTTCTTCTGACGGTTGATCTTGCGCTTCACGTCCGTCACGGGCGCACCAGCTTCAGCACGCCCCGCCCCCGGCGAGGCGCGGAGACGCGGAACGCGCGCACGACGAGCCGACCACATACCCACTGCGCCTGCTCGGCCTCGACGCCGTTCTCGCACCGCCACGTGGTGAGGTGGCCGTCCTCCTGGACCGCGAGGAGCAGCATCAGGTCCGGCTGGGCGGTCGCCCACTCGACGACCACCTTGGCGTTGCCGGGCAGGTCGGCGGCGAGGCCGGCAATCTGGCGCAGGTTCGCTATGACGATCTCCCCGGGGGTCACGGCCGTCCCTTTCCGCCAGCGATCGCCACCAGGCGCGGCTGAAGGACCAC
>QGNH01000491.1_pt2 | contig 80446 bp, 109 predicted proteins | sample 1735481 | NCBI WGS metagenome assembly QGNH01 (sample SAMN09239004, study PRJNA386568) | Viral metagenome, whole genome shotgun sequencing project.
TCCGGTGGACGATGACGACTGGAAGTGGACGCTGCGCTCGGTCTCTAACCGGCCCATCCTGCGCGTGCTTGAAGATGGCACTACCGTGGTCGCGCAGAGCGGGGAGTCGGCCGCTGACCACGACTTGAAAGGCGTTTTGACCTTCATGGCCGGATCGCCCGGACAGGGTTTCGGCAGCCCGGACATGAGTGCGGGATTTGCCCTGGAGCGTTCGCTGTTATCAAGCGGCACGGTGCGCCTGAACGGCAACCTCGGTTATGGAGCCGACGGCCAACACATCCCAGCCGCGGTGCTAAGAACGAGCTACACGAACCGCTTCAACGGTGTTTTTGAACCTTCGGTGGCGATTACAGCCCTCAGGCTGAATTCGCCCAATCTGAACACCATGCCCGGCGCCACGCTGCAAGCGCTGTCGGTGACCAGTTCCGATCGGATCGTCCTCGGCGACAAGCTGGAGATGAAGCTTGGCAGCGAATTGCAAACCATCCAGTTTATGGGGCGGGTGCACGCCTTCAAGCCCTTCGGGTCGGCCGATCTGCACATCACCCCGAGCACCGTGCTGGAATATCAATACGCGAGTTCAGTTCCGAATATGGGACTGGAGGACCGCTCGGGCGAGGGTCGTCTAGGCGACGGCCGTTTCGATTCGGCTTCGTCGGACCTGAGCGAAACCGCGCCGCGCATGAGCATCACCGGGTTTTCGCCGGCGGTTGAGCGCGCTCATCACCAGGAAGTGTCGATCTCCCAGCGCATCGGCAAGAACAATGTGCAGGTCGCATTCTACTCGGACAGCTTCGTCGACCCAGTGCTTACCGGCGTGGGCGAAATGACGGCCGAGTCGGGTGACGTGCTGCCCGATGTGTACTCCGGTACTTTCAGCGTTCAGGGAAACGATTTCTCGACGCGCGGGATGCGGGTGGTGCTGCAGCGGAAGCTATACTCCGATCTGACTGCAACCCTCGATTATGCCTACGGAGGCGTGCTCGACTTGTCACGCCCCGACGTCCAACTACAGGACGCGCGGGAGTGGATTCGCGCGGAGCGGCGCCAGGCTGTGGCCGCGAAGTTCAGCGGAACTGTGCCCAAGGCGAAGACGTACTGGATTGCTTCGTATCGTTACACGGGCGGCCGCACGTTGACGCCGGTCGACTTGTTCAATGGTTCGGCGGGCCAGTCCGATCCTTACTTGAACCTCTTCATCCGGCAACCGATTCCGGCCAGCTTCCTCGCGGGACACATGGAAATTCTCATGGACCTGCGAAATCTTCTCGCGCAGGGGTATGTGCCCGTCATGGGACGGGACGGACGCACTCTTTATCTTGTGCAATCGGCGCGCTCGGTGCGCGGCGGCGTGGCCTTCAGCTTCTAGCAGGTTGCGGAAAGACTCCGGTTTCGTATCAGGGCATCGCTTTAGCGATGCCGTAAGTCCTTCGAAACCAGACGCCCCTTCAGGGGCTGGGCATCGATATCACTTTTCCCGCAGCCTTCTAGAATCTGTAGATTCGCAATCCGTTATTCCGTAGACTTCCGGCGATTGCCCCGAGCGCTGATCGTCCATGTTTTCTGCTGACTCTCGGTCGCTTCCGGGCGGACGCAGATTCCCCGTGCTGATCCTCTTCCACCAACTGCTTCTGTGAAATTCCGCACTGATCTTTCGCGCGCACTCGTATATAATTCCGCGAATCTCAAGTGGAACTGTATTTGCTGCTCGCGGAGCGTGGGTCTGTTTCACTGCCCGCGACGACTGAGGAGAACCGGAAATGAAACTACGTTTATTGGTGGTGTTTGTTCTGCTGTCGACGGCCATGCTCGTGGGCCAAACGTTTCGTGGGACAATCCTCGGCTCCGTCACCGATCCCTCCGGAGCAGTCGTGGCCGGAGCGACCGTCAAAGTGCGCAACGTGGCAACTGGTCTGGAACGCACGACCGTCACCAGCGGCGACGGCAGCTACAGCGTGCCAGAGTTACCCATCGGCACCTACTCCGTCACCGTAACGCAGACTGGCTTTCAAACCGCAGTCACCAACAACGTCGAAGTGAACGTGGCCACCGAGCGGCGCGTGGACGCGCAGTTGAAAACCGGCCAGGTCACGCAGACGGTCGAGGTCTCCGGCGGGGACCTTTCCCAGATCGAAACCCAGTCCAATGACCTAGGTGGCGTGCTGACCAGCAAGGGAGTTGAAGATCTGCCCGTCAACGGCCGCGACTACACCAAGCTGATCTTCTTGAATCCCGGTGTCGCCGGTTCACCCGATCAGATTACCGATTCGCCGGGATCCTTTGGCGAGTTCTCCATGAATGGCGCCCGCGGACGTTCCAACAATTACCTGCTCGATGGCACCGACATGAACGACGGATACCGCAACGACCCGGCGATCAACCAGGGCGGTGTGTTCGCCGTTCCGTCGGCCATTCTGCCCATCGGCGCCGTCGCAGAAATGAAAGTGCTCTCCAACTTCCAGCCCGAGTATGGACGCAACGCCGGCGCCGTGGTCAACATCGTGACCAAGAGCGGCTCGAATAGTCTGCACGGTGAATTGTTTGAATACTTCCGCAACAATGCCCTGGATGCGCGCAACTATTTCAATACGACGGACCAACGCCGGTCGCCGTTCCACAACAACCAGTTTGGTGGCTCGCTCGGCGGTCCAATCGTGAAGGACAAAACCTTCTTCTATATGAACTACGAAGGTCAGCGCGAGACCGTTGGGACGGTGACCTTAGCCTGCGTGCCCGAGCCGAACCGCATTGCTTACGACATTGGGGACGGTACGCCGAATCCCGTAACGAGCGCCATGTTGAAATACTGGCCGCAACCTAATCTCGGAACGCGGCCAACTTCTTCCGATCCCCAATGGGCTCTTTTCGACACCGGATGTCCGAACGGGCCTAACGCCTCACTGGTCACTCCTTCCTTCAACAACTTGAGCAGCGTCATCGGTAAGATCGACCACAATTTCAACCAGAACAACATTTTGACCGGCCGCTATTTCTTCGGCGACAGCACCCAGTCCTTCCCGCTGGCCCTGACCGCTTCCGGAGGCCAGCTTCCCGGCTTCAACACGATTACACCCACGCGTGTCCAATTGATTTCACTTTCTTATGTCCATACGTTCGGTACGAACAAAGTGAATGAGGTGCGTTACGGCTGGAACCGGTTCACGGAGAGCTTCTCGGCCCAGGACCAGAGTTTTCACCCGAGTTCGATTGGGCTCTGCGCGGCCAGTTCGACGGCCGATTGCGCCGGCTCCGGCGTGCACGACTCGGGCCTGCCAATCATTCTCGTTTCTGGAACGCCGAGCGGGACCAGCTTCTTTGCCCAGCCCGGCTCCACTTCTGGCGATCCGCGGGGTCGCACCGACACCAATAATCAATTCATCGAGAATTTTTCCTGGAAGCTGGGGAAGCACGACCTGAAGCTCGGTTTCGAATTCCGTCGCACTGGCATCGACCAGTACTTCAACAAGTATTTTCGCGGAAGGTTGAAGTTCCCTGATTTGGCCAGCTTTCTCGCAGGTACGCCCTCGAGCGGTCTTCAGTATTCCGGGAATTCCCGCCGCAACACCTCCGAAAACGGCTACGGCCTTTACTTGCAGGACAGCTTCCGCGTTACCCCCCGGCTAACGGTAAACTACGGTTTGCGGTGGGACTATTACGGAATCGTCAAAGAAAAGCACAACCTGTTCGCCAATTACCTTGTGACCAGTTTCGACCCAGTCAGCGACACTGGAACGGGGACGTACACCCAGGTCGGCACTCCCGGGCTCAGCCGGTTGTACGAGCCCGACTACAAGGATTTTTCCCCGAGAGCCAGCGTTGCCTGGGACGTGACCGGAAAAGGCAAGACTGTCATTCGGGTTGGAGCCGGCCTTTTCTATGACGCCTTCTCTCAGGATATGTTCCTCGGACACCTGCCCTATCCCGCTTACTATGCCCCTGGCCCGGCGTATGGCAACTTTGGATCGGCTCCCATCAACGCGGCATCGGCAACCGGGAACACGATCCAGTCCGGCGTGGCCGTATACGGCGAGGTAGATTGCAGTCCAGAGTGCGACATCTTCGCTGTTGATCGGCACATGAAGACGCCCTACATGGAAAATTACAACATCAACATCCAGCAACAGCTAACCAACAAGACCACGCTTCAGGTCGGCTATGTGGGATCGCAAGGGCATCGGCTGTTCCGCTTCTACGACATCAATCAGCCGACCCAGGCCGCGATTACGGCATCGGACCTTGCCTGTGACTGCCCCGGCACCGGGAACAGCTTTGGCGTGCCGCGCGTCTTCGGCAACAGCGGCGCTGGCGCGGCTGGCGCGTACTATGTCTTCCAGGAGAAATCTACCGGGAAGTCAAATTACAACTCTCTGCAAGTCAGCTTTAAGGTCAACGGATGGCGCGGTATCACTTCAGCGCTTAACTATGTGTATTCGAAGTCACTGGATAACTCGAGTGACTTGGAGGACTTCGTTGTGAACGCAGCGCAGCCCCAGGACAGCAACCGTCCCAATCTGGAATACGGCCCCTCGAACTTCAACATTCCTCATCGACTTACCTGGGTGTTCAGCTATGAACTCCCGAAGGTGGGCGGTGCCATGCAGTTGCTGAAGAATGGCTGGGGTTTCGACAGCACGATCTCGCTGCAGAGCGGCCAGCCCTTTACCCTGAACTACAGTTGCGAAGACGATTTCAGCGGCGGCGGCGATTGTTTCGACCGGCCGGACGTGGTTGGGCCCATCATCTACCACAAACGTAATCCGTACAACTACCTCGACCTGACCGCCTTCGCCATGCCGTGTACCAACAACGGGAACATTACAGGCTTAGCTGCAGACTGCGTGCTGGGTTCGCGGCACTACGGCAACCTGGGCCGCAACTCGCTGGTGGGCCCAACCTACAAACAGTGGGACTTCGCTCTCTACAAGAACACCTCAATCGGCGAGCGCGTGAAGCTGCAACTGCGCGCCGAGTTCTTCAACCTTTTGAACCATCCCAACTTCTCCAGCCCGCTTCTGCCGGCGTTCATTGCCGACCCGGCTTCGAACCTGGGTACCTGCGGGTGCGGATTTCAAGCGGGTGCCAACGGGCGTGAAGTTGGCACTACGACCTCCAAGGGTCAGGGTTACCAGATTACCGCCACCGGCGACGTGGGCATCGGCAACCCGTTCTTGGGCGGCGGAGGCCCGCGCGGCATTCAGCTGGCTGCCAAGTTCACCTTTTAGCTTCGCAACTTTGCTTCTTCCCCGGCTCCTCCCGCGAACCTGCGGGAGGAGTTCTTTTTTGCGAATCGTTCCTTCTCCCACGTTCCCCGCAAACTGGGGTACACTTCCACAGCATATGACGGAGAAAACTACAACTGATGAAAGGCGTTCGCGCCAGCGGATGCCGGTTCGTGTCCCGGTCAAGGTGCGTCACGAGGGCAACGAGCACCAGGGCTTGACTCGCGATCTGAGTTCATCGGGCATCTTTCTCTATTCCGAGTCAGGAATGAAAGCGGGCTCGAAGCTCGAACTGGTCATCATGCTGCCTCCCGGCCTGGGATTGGGGCCCGGAGGATGGACGCTCTGCGAAGCCTCGGTCGTGCGGGTGGAGAAATCCGACGGCAAGGGTATGGGCATTGCCGCTACCCTCGACCGCATCGCATTGTTGCCGGAGATCAGCTGAGAGCCGGTGGATCGTGTTCAGCGCCAGGCCGCCGTCGGGCGCTTTTTCTCAAGTTGATCCAGGCAGCGCAAATAATTTGTTCCTAAGACAAAAAGATTGCTTCCCAATGCCCCGTCCCCGGTGCAATAATTGCCCCCTTTAAAGCAAAGGCGGAGTTGGCCGCCTTTTCCAGGTGGGCTAGGTTATGTGGATTGAAAAACTCACCGATGGCGTTCTTGAAGTGGACACGCCGATCGGGCCTCGATACGTACAGCCGAATCTCGCGCAACGCGCATATCTGATGTGGACGTTCCGAAATTTTTTCTCGCTCCCGCAGCAAGTGCTGCGCCCGCGGGAACGCCGATTGATCGATCGTCTGTGGAGCGAGAACAGGTTCGTATCCTTGTCCGCAGCGGGCGCACCCGACAGACCGGTCATCGGAATAATCGAGCGGCGAGCGCCGGCTCAGGCAGAGGTTCTGCCGATTCGCAAACCGGTTTCCGGTTCGAAGTCTGCCGTAGCGGAGCCAAGCCGGGAAGCCGCCTCAGCGTAATCGCGAAACCGCGCGGGCACCGCCTCGGGATTACACTGCGTTCAAACTCAAGTCAGCAGTTCGTCGTGCAAGTGCGATTCGTATCAGGGCACGCCCTTCACGACTTGCGGAAAAACTAGGGTTTCGTATCAGGGCATTGCTTTAGCGATGCCGTAAGTTCTTCGAAATCAGATGCCCCCTTTAGGGGCTGGGCATCGACATCGGACTTTTTCCGCAGTCTCTTCAGGCGTGCCGAAAGCGCTTTAGAATGAATCCGCCTTCAGGCGCTGGATTTCGGAATTCAAGTTTTACCACAGGCTGTCAGTCTCAAACTCAAGTTGCGTAAAAAAATTTGATTGGGCCGAGCCGTTCGAGTCGGGAATTCGAGTTGGGAATCCGTCGATGTCGGCCTCGCCGGAGCCGCGCCCGAAATCAAGATTGCGTCGCGCGAAATAACGACCGAAATAGCAAAGCTCAGGCTCAGCCGCGCGCAAGACGCCGCAAAACGGATGGTATAATCAACGATTGTCCCCACCTTGCCGTTCGCAGTGGGCGCGTAGCTCAATTGGCAGAGCAACTGACTCTTAATCAGTAGGTTGTAGGTTCGATTCCTACCGCGCTCACCATCTTTTCAATCACTTCCGGCAGTTCAGAATCTTGGTCGTTTGTCCCTGTAGCGGGAAACGTAGCGGGTGGCATTCGTTTTTCAATTCCTGCTGCCGCAAGTCTTCCGAACGCGGCCTCTATCGCTTCAGCCTGTGGATGGCAATATCGCTGAGTGATCGTGATAGAGCTATGTCCCGCGATGCGAGCTAGCGTGAACGCGTCGCATCCCGCCTCAGCGAGCCGGGTCAGCGAGGTATGTCTTAAGCAGTAGGGCTCAAAAGGCCTCACTCCTGAGCGGAGAACCTTTGCGTGACACAAGATGTAATCCGTTGGGAGCCCTGTGTTTGTCCCTACAAAATCCTGCCAATTTCCGATGGACCCCGACTTCTTCCACGTATCGAACGCGTCTTTGACAGCTTGAAGTTTTTTGACGGCATCTCCATGCTGGATTTTTGCCGAACCTTCCTCCAAGTGGCCGGACTCCGATGCCGACGGGAACACCCAACCTTCTGTGGGGCATCCCTGAGACTCCCATCGTGCTTGGAGAACTCGACAGACTTCCGGAATTAAAGGCAAAAGACGACGAGCGGCTTTGGATTTCCCTTCTACGATCTGAATCCTGCTTCCGTCCTCCTTGAGGGAGACGCATTCCCATCTCAATCGGTATGCTTCGCCGGGGCGAATCCCCGTTCCATAGAGGAGCGTAGCTAGGTCACTCCAAGGTTGGCGACACAAGTCACGATAGGCTAGGAACTCCGCATCGGTAAGGACCCGTTCCCGCTGGCGCTCTCCGCGAGCAAGGGCGATCTTGGGTGATCGTGTAAGCTTCCCCCACTCTTCCGCGAGGTTCAGAGCGCGCCGCAACGTCCGCAATCCACAGTTTATGGTGGACGGTGACAATTCTGAGTTTCGAGCGATGAATCCGCCTCCGTGCTGAGATGTGATGTGGTCGAGTTTCAAATCCCAGAGATCAGACTCTCTCAGTAGCCTCGCTCCGTACTCGTAATACTGAGCTGTTTTGGGCGTCGCTTTGAAATGAGCGCTCACGAAGGGCAAGAACTCCTTTTCGATGAACACTGACAGGCTGGGAGCCTGCTCTCTTTCTATGATTCCCACTTCTCCCTTGGCTAGCGCCGTCCTGTGTGCTGCTTCGATCTGTCGCGCTGTGCGCGGATTTCCCTGCTTCGTGCTCTCTTGGATGTGTTCGCCGTTGAAGATGAAGTGAAACCAGTAAATCTTTCCCCGTTTGAAAATCGACATGGCTCGGCCCTCCTCCACCCCTCTAAAGGAGAAATTCGCGTTCCAAATCACAGAACTGGTTGAAAACAGGAAAGATCGGGAGAGGTCCTGCCTAGCCATTCGGGGATGGATTATGTGAACTATGAGGGCTAGCAAGTCTGTGCTTCCGGCTAAAAGCAAGAATGGGCATCTTTTGATGCAGCTTCTAGGAACTGGCCGGAGGTCTGCCATGCTCTGTCCCGCCTCAAGCCATCCGCTGCAACTATTTTGTTAGGAATACCGAGTCTCAATTGTCTAATCGTTGTAGGAGAAAATCGGCAGCTCCTGCGATTCGCAACCCCTCCTAAAGCTGCCTGGTCCCAATTCAATCTACAAGGAGTGAAACATGACTGCACTGCTGGACCTGAAGGAAGCTGGGCGTCTGCTGTCCATTTCGCCGTGGACTGTAAGAGCCTACGTGCGGGCCGGAAAGCTCAACCCGGTGCGGATTGGCCGGAGGGTTCTGCTCGAAGAGGCGGAGCTTCAAAGGTTCGTCGAGGAATCGAAAGCTCACCAGAACAAATCGGAGGCCAACAACTCGTGACCACCGACATCAACACGGATACTTCAATCAAAAGGGGCATCAATGCTCAGTCTTAATCAGGCAAGTGAGCTGACCGGGATTCCAACCCCCGAACTCTTGCTATTCGCTTTCACCGGACGGATTCCATTCATCAAAGACCTAGATACAAGAATGGTCTTTTTCGACTCGGTTACTCTGAATGCGGGCCAACTTGTGCGGATCGGACATGCTAAACAACCTGTATCGAACTTCTGAACTTGAACTTGCCAGCTTTCTGAAAGCAGAGGGGCACAAGGTTCTTGGCGCTGAACTCAAGGGCAAGCTTGTGGAATTTCAATTCGATGCCTCAGCAGAGGACGCCGTAGAACACTATTTCGTCGGGGCCTCTTTACCCGCGAGGGATCTGTTTGAAGCCCATCGCAGCCTAAGAGCACTCATCGTACAGATTCACGAACACGCATCGAATCGGAGAAGAACGGAACAAAGCAATGGCAAAGGCCACACTCGTTAATTCCAACTTTCCTGCGTTTCCCTTAGACATCATGCATGGTTTGGCGAAGGAGTTCGTTGATCTCTACTCGCCAATTCGTGAGACACCGCCAGAGTTCTTGTGGCTGGCCTTCGTGACATATCTCGGCAATTTGTTGAGTCCCTATATAGGACTCGATTGTGCAGCATCAGAGCCCCGTTTCTACGGAGTAGCTATTGGTAAAAGCGGACGTACTCGCAAATCAGCGGGTCAGAATGCCGCGAAGGACGTTTTCGAACAGGTTCACAGCTCCCAGACTATTATTCAGGGTTTTGGATCAACGGAGGGTGTCCTGTACTCTGTCCGCGCAAAAGGGGAGAATCCTTCTCCAAAAACCGCGATCATTCATCTTGATGAGATGAACCAGATGGCCGCAAAGACTGGAATTGCAGGTTCTGCCGGGTTTGCCCCCTTACACAAGCTCTTTGAAGATCACGACTATCATCACCCGCTCGCCAAAGGCGAGGGATACACAGTACGGAATGTTTACCTCTCGCTTCTGGGTGCCAGCACCCTAGAGGATTTTCAAAAAAGTTGGGATTCGAAACACGCGGATGCGGGGACGTTCAGCAGACTGTTTGTAGTTGCTGCGGATTCGAAAACACGCATCCCTCGCCCGATGAATCCTAATCCAGAAGCACTCGAACACTTAGTGCAGAGAATTCAGCAAACCGCCTCTACCCTTCAGCAACAACCCCGACGAACAATGACCATGAGTCCTGACGCAGAACAACTCTGGAAAACCTTCTACATGGAGAATTTCCGCGACGATGTTGAATGGAACCGAATTGATACGTATGGATTCCGTTTCATGGCGCTGCAAACTATATTGCGGGATGAGGCACAGGTCACGAAGAAGAACGTGCAAGAGGTCATTGACTTGCTGCTTTACGAAGTGGCAACGAGACGAGCTGTGAATCCTGTCGTAGCGGAAAATGACTTTGCCCGCATCGAAGAGTTAATCCGCAGACACCTACCGGAGGGAACCACAATGAGTAAGCGTGAGTTGGGAAGGGCGATAAATGCTCACCGGTACGGGATCAGATACTTTGATACAGCATTATTCAGTCTCCAGGGTAATCACGAAATTGGAATGCGCCGAGATCGCGGGAACCGAACGCTCGTCACTCGCCTACGAGATGAAGAAACTGCCTCAGAAGTGTCATCAACGAATCTGATGACAGGTCAGGTCGAGGTAACTACTTGATTGCGGACGAGTTGGCAATTTGTCCCACGCGATGTCATCAATTGCGGTCATAGTGACGTGGGATACAAAGAACTATCTCTCTCTCTCTCTCTCTCTCTCTCTCTCTCTCTGATGACATTCGAAAGTAAACCGTGTGTTTTGTAGCAGCTAAGTGTCATCACGACGTATGATGACACTGAAGACGGGTCAGATGATCTAGTTGACAACGGCTCCTTAATCCTGGGGAGGTCAAGCGGGCTGTGGTATCCACAGGCTTGGAGCTTCTTGTCTAGCTCCTACCCCGTGTACCCTACCCTCCCTACCTAGGGCAACAATTTACTTGACACACAAAGGTAGTTGATACACAATAGGGGTATGGAAAACGAAGCCAAAACCCCTAAAACCCTGCAAGAAGCCATTGTATTCTTCTCCGATCCTGACCGCGCTTTGGCCTTCGCCATGATTCTGCGCTGGCCCGATGGCAAGATCACCTGCCCGCGTTGCGGCTTCGATCAGCACTCGTTTATTTCCAGCCGTCGCATCTGGTTCTGCAAGGGATGTAAGAAGCAGTTCACTATCAAGGTCGGGACGATCTTCGAGGATTCCCCGCTAGGCATGGACAAGTGGATGACCGCCGTTTGGCTGGTTGCGAATTGTAAGAATGGCGTGAGCAGCTACGAGATCGCCCGCGATCTGGGGATCACGCAAAAGTCGGCTTGGTTTATGATGCACCGCGTCCGCAACGCAATGCAATCCGGCTCATTCGGTAAGCTGTCCGGGGAGATAGAAGCAGACGAAACTTTCATCGGAGGCAAGTCCCGCAACATGCACGTTGCCCAGCGCCAGCGCCGAATCACTGGCACCGGCGGCAAAGATAAAACTGCGGTCATGGGCATCTTGCAGCGTGGCGGAGAGGTTCGTACCAAGGTGATCTCAAGCCGGAAGAAGAAGGAACTGCAATCTGAGGTTCGGAAGCATGTCGAAGCGGGATCGGCGCTCTACACCGATGCGCTTATGTCCTACGAGGGGCTGGCAACCGACTACGCGCATCAAGTCGTAGACCATGCCGTTCAATACGTGAATGGTCGCGTTCACACGAACGGTCTTGAGAATTTCTGGTCGCTGTTCAAGCGGGGGATCGGCGGAACCTACGTCTCAGTTGAGCCGTTCCACTTGTTCCGATACTTGGATGAGCAAATGTTCCGCTACAACAACCGCAAAGAAATGAACGATGCGGATAGATTCCAAGCTGTCATGGGTAACGTCACTGGGCGTCGGCTCACTTGGAGGGAACTGACTGGCAAGATGGAGGGCGGGACATGTGTTAACTGAGAAGGAAAAGCAGAGGCAAAAACGTGGGAGCAGGCAGGGTTAAATTCCGGCTTTCTTAATTTTCCGGTGAGTCGGCTTCGAGTCTTGTGATTCCGACTTCGGAACGCGGAACAGTGCTTTCATTGTTCGCGTGAAATTGTCGAATGCTTTCTGGCCTTCCTCGATTTCCAGCTTACGCCGCGTATGCGGTTCTGATTTCATTTCGTTCACCGATGGCCTATAATCCTAGCCGGATCATCCTGTTCATTCTTGGCGGAAGGTCTAGAGTGATCCCCTATCTGCGAGCCCTCAATATATGTGTGACTACAGGTTAATCCTAGGGTACCATGGGTGGCCAAAATGTCGCAGCCAATTTTTTTCCGCGTAGGAACTGAGCGCCAAATCGATCTCTCCACGTTCGTGGATTCTGTCCGAGATTTTCTATACATCCTCAAAGATGTGGACGCCACCCTCTCTGAAAAATCCCATGGAAGCGTGAAATGGATGGTCGAAGTGCTAGAGAAGCCCGATGCTGCAGTAGTTGGCGTTTTACCCATCCCTCGCAAACCATTATTTGATCGAAGTTCTGCGGTGAAATCGCAGGTGATTGAGAACACCAGCCTATTGTCTACAAAAGGTGAAAGAAACAAATTCTTTTCTGATGGTGCACTTTCGCATGTAGGTAAGCTGGCGAACCGAACGCCGAAAATTGGTCCGATGGCGATTTGGACGCCGCAAAACGGACGGCCAAAACAGGAGAGTGAAATTTCTCAAGCCACGCTCCGAAATGTCGAGGAATTGACTGGCCCAAAGTATTCTGGCTTTGGCTCTGTTACTGGAAGTTTAGATGCGATTTCTGTTCACCGAGGAGCTGAATTTCGCATTTGGGACAAGGAAAGTGGAAAGCCAGTTCGATGCTTCTTTAAGCCTGATTTCGAGGGGAAGGTGAAGGATTCTCTTCGCAAGGTCGTGGTTGTAACTGGGGAAATGCTGATGAACAGTGCAGGCAACCCACTTTCAATAAAGGTAGACGATTTAGAAGAGGCTCCACCAAGAGCCGATCTGGTACCAATACAGAGTCTGTCAGGAATTATCAAGGATTTCACTGGCGGGGTGTCTTTGAAGAAATACCTAGAGGAATCTGCCGATGAGTGATTTCCGTAAACTATATTGGGATACGACATGTTTTATTTGTTTTCTCAACGATAGCGACCATGAGAGGGAGCGGCACTATATCTGTGAAGATATACTCCAGCACTCCGCAAACGGTACTGCTGAAATTTGGACCTCATCCTTCACCATCGCAGAAGTGATACGCCCACGAGACAAGTTCATCGCGAAGCCACTTCCAAGCTGGACCGATGCGGTATTGGAGAAATTCCCACAAGTGGAAATCCCTCTTCGGAATTTATGGAACTTCCACATCCAAAGGACGCGACCGACACGTCTGCTCACGAAAAAAGAGATGGATGGAATAAGCCAACTTCTACATCCTGACCGAATACACACGATTAAACTTGATGATCGGATCGCTGCATCGGCAGTTGAGATTTCTCGCAATTATGGACTCAAACCTGCCGATGCGATTCATGCGGCCTCAGCCATAGACCTGCACAAGCGTAAGAAAGTTGAGGTGCTTCAGCACTGGGATAAGGACTACGACAAACTTAAGGATTTGATTCCGGTGGAATTTCCAACCAGAATTTCACCACAACATGCCTTCAAGGAATTTATTAAACCGTTGGGTGAGTCTGGATAATTTGGGGAAGTGGTCGGGATACCGGGAATTGAACCCGGACGGGTTGCCCCAGCAGTTTGGCTAGCGGCCCTTCGCCTTATAAGGACAGCTAACAAACTGCCGCGTCTGCCAATTCCGCCATATCCCGATCTCTTAATTCTACCTCACTTGTTCTGGGGGAGGATAACTAACCTATTTTCGGTATCAGGGTTGTGCGTCAAGTAAGTTGTTGCCCTACTTTGGTGCTTTCTATCTTTTTGCTTGGCCCAGCGGACCTGGGCCGCATGGCGGGCACTCTCTTTGCGCTGTTTAGGCGTCAATTTCTTGTTCGTCGCTTCGGCGCCGCGCCGACCGATCTTCGCGAGATAATCTCGAACCGTTTCCATCACCGTCAGTGTACACCCATCACTCATTAGATGCGCGGCGGGTGCGTTAAACCAATGATAAATAGGGGAATATAGTCGCCGACCGGCTGCGAGCCGAGCGGAAAGCTGCCCGCGGCGCCAGAAAGTTTGGAAAGCGATGAGCAAAAACGAAGCGATGAAACGCATGCTCCAAGGGCTAGTGGCGGCCAAGATTGATTCGCGTCCAGGCGCCCGGTCGCTGTTGCTGGGCAAGCCGCGCCCCGCGCCGCGCATGTGCATGGAAATGCAGCAAGAAGAGCCGCTCTGCGATTGCGGAAATGACGCCTGCTATCCAGAAGACAACCCGAAGCGCTGCCAGAATTGTTACGACGCTTGGCTTGAAGACCCTGACGAACGAATCTACGAAGAAAGAGATTTATGAGTCACCTCTGCCGCATTCCTCCGTTACCGTGTCCTCCTGCCGAACTCCTGTCCCTGCTCGAAGACTTCGACGGCGACTGGGAAGCAGTCCGGGGCATCTGTCTCTGGAAAATCTGCGACGGGGAGAACGTCAAGCATTGGCTGCAGGTGCTCAATCTCGTCGGCCAGGGCTTTCTCGTCGGCAATCCCGCCGCATACCTGGTTCTGCCACAAGCGGGTGAGATCCACACCTGCTGATGGGCTGACGTCACTGCTTCCCCTTTCGATCCGCCACTTCCGCGGCTTGACGTTTTAGCTTCGCTCTGGCATCTGGGTCCGCTTCTGGCATTCGTCGTGACTGGATCTTGGGTAGCGCACTGGCTCGATTCGCCGCTCGCGCTTCCTCGCGCTCAATGGCTTCCTCTCTCTGGCGTTTGGTTTCTAGTCGCTCGATGATCTCAATTTTCCGCCGGCGCACCAACGTCACAATCTCTGAGATGGCGGGGAAAAATTCAGACGTCTCTCGCCACTGCCGGAATGCCCACTGAATCACGTCAGGTCTCTCGCCCGCAAACCTACGACTGAACTCAGCCGTCAGTTCGCTTTCCGGTTCCGACTTCGAGTTCAGTGCCGACAAGTGCATTTCGACGGCGATTGTCTGCTGCGATGCCGTCAAGAATGTTCCGCTTGCTACGCTCAGACCGTGCGGCTGATGGGCTAACTGCTGGCTGTTTTCCATTGTTTTTTGCCTTTCGATTCTCAGCGCGATAGAGCGCATCCTGAAAGAAGAAACGATTAATTGGATAGCCTTCACACTTCGCTTGGAGCGTGCTCTCTAGAACGAACTTATAGGCCTCGGGGAGACTCTTCCCGGCGCGATGCTCGGCTTCGACAGCGGACCCGACGTAACCCAAACTGTCACGGGTTATAGGGAAGGCGATAGCTTCTAGGATTGCACCGGCGTATTGGTTTGGATGGAGATCATCAGGCACTTCGCCGTCAAGAATTCTAGACTCAATCTTTTCTTTAGAATCAGAATCTAAATCAGAGTCATAATAAGAATCAGAGTCAGAGTCAGACGTCTCTTCCTCATGCTTTGCATCTGCATTGTATGTGCTATACTCATGCTTTACAGGTGCCCAACGCTTCTGTCCGGCTCTAACTCTTTTATTATGTGATGCCACTACCCTGGCGATTTCTTTATCGAGTCGCTCATTTCGATAGACCCCAGAGTTAAGAACGAAGAATTCACGCAATACTGCATCTACGTTGCTCCTACTTTGCTCATTTAATGCTCGTGCAATGCAATAGCATTGCTCAACTGCACCAGGTACCTCACCCTTCTGCCAGTAGTGCATGAGTAGAAGGAGGTAAGCTCCGTGCTGACCTTGGCTGAGATGCGACGTGTCGCCAAGGTAGTCTCCAACATAGAGCGGCATCCAGGCTTTACTCATGCCGCACCGCCGACCTCGTGAATAAACCTCAGCAAGCCGAGAAAATGTTTAGTTTCACAGCTTTGGCAGAGGTCGTGATACTGGTTCCACGTCTTCCGGTGACAATCTAGGCACAGGTGTGATGGCAGATCTCGAAAGTCTGACCGTCCGAAGGTCTCGATATCGTGGCAACGCCGACATAGTGCCACAAGGTCTGACGCAAGTTCGCAGCCAAGATTGGCGTAGCTAAGATGGTGGACGTGCAGATCTTGATCGTAGGCTATATTGGCGAGCCAGCGAGGCATCTGGCACTCAGCACACCAGTTATGCGTGGCGAGGTATTCCCGGCGACGCTGCTGCCAAGGCTCGGAAGCGATGTAGGAGCGGTATTCGGTCTTCGACAAATCGAATCGTTTTCTGAAGGGTTACGGAGGACATTACCCTAGCAGATTCCAAGGAAGGTTGTCAAGATGGAAAAATAATTTATTTTGTGCTTGACACTTCCCATAATGGGTATATATTGGGTGCCATGAAGGCAGAAGCAAAAGTCCGATTCGATCTAAAAGATTACGCACTGATCAAGAAAGCCGCCAAGGCCGAGCATCGCAGTCTCAGTCAATTCGTTGCTCTTTCTGCCGTAGATGCCGCGAAGGCGGCGTTGGCAGTTCAGAAGTTCCCTCCATCCTCGGCCTCTCCTCAGGAGGCCGTCTCGTGAACTCCCTGCCAAAACTCAGCGGAAACATAGGCGTGGCCGATAACGCGCTGTGGGAAAACTATCCTCGTAAGTCGTTCATTCAACGGATATTATGTCGCCCGTTTGAAAGGGCCTTTCCTGCCCGTTTCAGTCATGTTTTACCGGGCGGCGTCCTAAACGTCAGATTATGTGAAGTTGGCGACGCGATAGTAAGCATCGGTTTCTGCCCAGTTGCGGCTATCCTGAATTCCCCCGCTCCCCAGAAAGCGCTGGTTCCCAGTGCTCACCCTGACAACCGAAGGAATTCTCGATTACCTCTCGTGGGCCAAATCTCAAGAGGAAGATCCATGGCTGCAGGACGACTTGCAGATTGCGTGGCTGACCGTCCTCTGGGCAAGCCGAGGGCATGCGCACCCGGACGTTCTGGCAACACAGCTGACTCTCGGACTTGCTCCCGACAAAGTATGGCCGGAAATCGTCGCGCGGCGCCGGGCGAAACTCGGGCCACTCTACGACCAATTCTATCCCGAAATGGCTTCCCTCCCCCCGAAGAAGCCAGTCGCGAGGCAATCCAATGAAGATGACAGCCGAAGAGTTAAAACAGGTTCTTGACCTCCACGCCGCATGGCTCGGCAATAGTGAAAAGGGTAGCAGGGCCTATCTCAGCGAGGCCAATCTCAGGGGGGCCAATCTCAGGGGGGCCAATCTCAGCGAGGCCTATCTCAGGGGGGCCAATCTCAGCGAGGCCTATCTCGGCGGGGCCAATCTCAGGGGGGCCAATCTCAGGGGGGCCAATCTCAGCGAGGCCTATCTCAGCGGGGCCAATCTCAGGGGGGCCTATCTCAGCGGGGCTGTCGGCGCAGAAGTCGCCCTGGCACAGTGCGCCATCCTGCCATCGGACGGGCCAATTTGGGGATGGAAGAAATGCCGTAATGGCGTGCTCGTGAAACTCATCATTGGCGATACCGCAAAGCGCAGCCATGCCTCTGGGCGCAAGTGCCGCGCGGAACACGTAAAAGTTCTGGAAGTGATCGGCGCAGAAATCGGACTCAGTATTTTTGATGACGATGGGAAACAGAAACCAATCGAGTACCGTGTCGGCCAGATCGTGCGCTGTGACAAATGGAACGATGATCGCTGGACAGAATGCGGCGGCGGAATCCATTTCTTCCTGAATCGCGCGGAAGCTGAGGCTTATTCATGACCTCACCCAGAAAGGTGAATGCAGAGCGCCAGAGCAAAGTGAGCGGCGGAGACTAACCCGCCGCAACTTAAAGGAGAAGCCATGAGCGCAGACATAACTACGTACCTTGAGCGCGTAAAAACCAAGTGTGAGGCTACAGACTTCGAGGCGGCACAACTGGTAGCCCAGGTAGCCCTGCGAATTCTCGTCCAAACGCGAGTTGAGTTATGCGCGAATGCCGAAGACGTGGGCGGCGAAGAGCTGCGAGCCTTTATTTTCAACGATAACAGTGGGATGTGGGCCAAGGCCGAGGCCGCACTGGAAGCGATGGATGCCGCATGAGCGCCACAAAGGCAGCACAGCCAAGACCGCGGATGACGATACGTGAGCATTTTGAGGATTTGGCGGGAGAGGCTTACGGCGGAGACATCAGCCATCTTCTCGGTCGTGATCCAGCGTATCCCGAATGGTATAAAGCTGCCGATCTTCAAGCGGCTTGGAGAGTTTTTGAGGCCGGCATAACTGATTTGCGCAACTCTAACCGGGAACTGCTCGAAGCGCTGGAGGGCCTGACTACTTATTTCGATGGTAAGAACTCATGGGATAGGCCAAGGCCAAAATTCATGATGATGGCGCGGGCCGCTATTGCGAAAGCGAGGAAGCCATGACGGACCAAGAGATTTGTTGCAGTGGATGCGGATTCCCAGCGAAAGCCGAAGAGCTAGATGCGGATGGCCGATGCGGATGCACTCCCCCAATGAAAGACATGAGGTGGGCGGTTCCTCTTGGTGATCTAGGGATTGAATTTCATGGCCCAAAGCATTGCTTTCGTCACGGAGTTCAATTGGACGAAAAACACGAATGTGCGCTGTGTGTTGCCGAAGACGAGAAGAAGGCAAGCGGCGGGTAACCACGGAAGTCCCGCCGCAGCTTTTGCCGAAAGTCACGCCAATCAGCCCGGGATCGAAGGAGCAGCCATGAGCACCACAAAGGCAGCACAGCCAAGCGCGCAGAAATTTGAGCAACAGTGCATTTATCCACTCGGCCATGAGCGGGAACTTCTCGAAGCGCTGAAGAAAATTAAACGGATCATGGCTGCGGGCCAACTTGAAGAGCGTGATATTCAATGCGTCTATTCCGTAGCCGCGGCCGCTATTGCGAAAGAGAGGAAGCCATGAGCACCACAGCAGGAGCGTGCACTGGAGTTATTTGCCCACACTGTCAGACACGAATCCTTGAGCATGATTGTTGCGAGTCGGCCGTGGAACTTCTCGAAGCGCTGCGAAAACTTAGAAATGCAACCGTCAGTAATTCGATCACGACAGCCTTGATGGCTGAAATTGACGACTTGCTTTTCCCCGATTCCGCCATCCAGAAAGCAGAGGCAAAGCCATGACCGATCTAGCAGCCCATCTCCGCGACTTAGCCACCACTCTCGCACGGGTCGAAGCTGCGCCGGCCCTGACTCTCGAAGTTCGGGCGGAGCAAGAGGAACCGGAAGCCAACGTGGCATTCGTTGCCGCGCTTGACGCGGAAGTTGATCGGCTTTTTGAAATCGTGGACGGTCGTTTATGAACCACGATCCGATTCCCTTCCCTGCAGATTTTGCGGCCGAGGAGCGCAGGCAAATGCTGGAAGACTCTCAACCCCTGAGTTGGTGGAGGGTCTTTCTTGCATTCACAACTTCGCTCATTTTCTGGGCTGTGCTTGTTGGCTTGGCTCTCGGGTTGTACGCGAGGCTTCACCGATGAAAGGCATCTTTAGTGGCAAGGTCAACGCGAATGTCGAGATCGGGGAATCCTCTCTCGTTATTAACGGACGCACGGTTTCCCTACGTGCGGTTGCGTCGGTTTCGCCCGACATGCTGGCTGTGCTCGAGGAACTCTCCAAGCCGGAAGCAAGCGGCGGCGTCTATCGCGTCGAACGCTGGGTCGAGAAGGGCGAGCTGCGCGTGAGTTTGTTCAAGATTGGGCTGGCGGGACACGCTCTCCAGAAGGCAACCGATTTTGGGAAATATCTTGAGCGAAGCGGGCAGAAATGAGAGGCCGCTCTTGCGGAGACTGCGGCTCGTATCACGGACGCGACACCTGTCCCGTGAAGGAACTGGCGCGGAGGCAGGATCCGTATGGACTGAATCCTCCGCGTCCGACTCCGGCCATGCCGAGCGACCCAGCATCACGGGATGCCAATGAGTACACGATTTTCCTGATTCCACCGAAACGGATTGTATGACATTCGCGGTTCGCTGCGAAACGCCGTCTCTACGAGGCGATCTCAATGTGAGGAGGGTTGCGGAGAAAGTTCGCTCGGAACCCGGGCCGGTCAGCGGTCCGGGAACTGAGTGGGAAGCAACCGAAAATGACTCAAGCAACCTGTTTTACACCGCGCGCCTGCATCCTCGCCGATCCCTGCGACCGCTGCGATGCCTGCATGGTGAACGCGCAGGAGTTACATGACACGCCAACCCCAGCAATGACCTTCAAGACCGATAAGCAGCAATCCGCCGGCCTGTGCTCTCGCGGTTGCGGCCATTCGAGTCACCGCGGGGCGTGCAAATGGCTGAAAATGCAATTTACTGGGCCGAAGAGCGATGACCCGAAAGTTATCCAGCACATTAAGCCACAGAACCGAACGCCGCAAGAGGAGAAGTTGATGGAATTAGCCCGCATCTGCCACGGCACCGAAGATCAGCCCTGCACCGAAAAACTGCATCCGCTCAACCACTCCGGCTTGTGCAAGCGGTGCTACTGGCGCCAGCACTACCGCGACAAGCACCCCGGTAAGTCATTGACACCGAAGGCTAAGCGTAAAAGTGTTTCACATGGAACACTTGGGCCGCCCTGCACAGTCCCTGTCCTGTCTCTCACGGTGACCGAGGCGCAGGTGAACACACTTCTCTTGGGCTTACCGGCGGGGAAAAAAGTGGCACTAGTGCAGGCCCATCTTGACGAGCTGGCGGCGACTTTATGACTGGCCGCATGAATCGCATCAACTGGAAAACTGTCCGGGATGACCTGATCGTGTTCGTGGTTCTCTCTGGGCTCTGGAGTGTCTTGATCATTGCGGGAACTCGGTTGTGGCACAAATGACACCGTATTACGAACACACAGGGATCGTCATCCTGCACGGAGATTGTAGAGAATGATTCGACATGATCGCAAAGTATCTTGTCCGATTTTGGATCGGCTAGAGAAGCGGTATTCGGCCCCGCATTGGCGATTTCTGCGCGAGGTTAGAAATGATACCGGCTTCCAATCTAATCGGTCGGCGGACGCCATGGCGGTCGGAATGTATCACAGCCGTGGGCAAATCCTGATCGGGTGGGGTTTAATGTCGGTTGTGGGAAGCAAGCTCAGCATATTAAAGCGAGCGCCAAGCCTCAGCCCCAAACCGCTTGACCGTGGGATGCTTGCGGCCATCATCGAGCGATCCATTGAACAGGCTGTCAAACCTTACCTGATCTCAGAGCAAGAAAAGGACGACAGGGACTACAGTGAGGCTTTTGAGCGCGGGAAGAATTCCGCGTCCAATGAACTCGCCCAGTTGCGCGAGTTGAAGAGCAAAGTTGAAGAGTTTGAAACGGCGAGTGGCGTGTCAATCAATCGTTGGTCGGACGCAGAGAAAATCGGAGAAGCGGTCAAGGCCGTTCTGCAACACGACAAAGTACTGCTGCACGCGAAGAATCGCCTCTCTGTTTCATTGCGAGAACTCATCGAAGACACGGTGCCATCAATAAAGAAATCAATTGCAGCGCTGGAGGAAGTGTTCGACTTTTCGGAGGTAGCCCAGTGACCGCTCCGCTGCAAATGGACACACACAACGTACCCGTAACGGCTTGGGAAATAGCTCCGATCGATAATCTAGATCAAATTACGGTCTATTTCCAGGACTATGAACTCGGCAAAGGCAAGGTCACACTGGAATGTTGGGGCGGGGCTTGGAGTTCCTATTTCGGGGCCATGGGTAGTAAGACCATCCAGCAATTTTTCCTCTCATGCGGTCCTGATTATCTGGTTAACAAACTGAGTGGCGCGCAATCTCTCAAGCAAACTAAGACTGCACAAAAATACTTAAGACGGGTAGTTGAAGCAGCGCAATCTGGACTGAGGGAGGTTCGTAGGTGACCGCTCCCCTGCAATACGAATTTGATCTATCTGGGAAACTCCCGGTATCTGCCCAGGAAGGCATGGCGCGCGCGGATGCGAACGCGAACGCTCGCTGGAAGCATATCTGGGATGGTTGCGTTTTGGCGGCAGCTAGAAGACTTCCAGAACTAACTTCCGATGATGTTCTTGAGGAGTTCGAGAAGCTGAAAGAGCCACCAACTACTCACACGTTGAGTGCCATCGGGCCTGCCATGAAGCGCGCTTGGAAAATGGGCATTCTCCGGCCAACAGAGAAGATTGTTCGCAGCCAGCGCGAGGAGAAGCGCGGAAACTATCACCGCACCTGGGTCAGTAATTACTACGAGGTAGCCAAATGATCAGAAATTGTCTCAAGTGCGAAAAAGAGTTCACGCCGCGCCCAAGGAGAAATGCGCCCATATCTTTCGGCCTGTACTGCTCACGCCCTTGCCACTATGCCCATAAGCGATCACTGCCTCCAAAGGATTATCGCGAGAACTTCTGGGCAAAGGTCGATAAGAATGGACCACTGTGGAACGGGACACCGTGTTGGCTATGGATAGCCGCGAAAGATAAAGCGGGCTATGGCCGATTTGGCTTGCCCCGCGTTGGAAATGTCCCGGCTTATTGGGTTGCGTGGGAACTTCTGCGCGGAGAAATCAATAAAACTCTCCAGTTCGATCATCTATGTCGGAATCGGCCATGTATCAACCCAGATCACCTAGAACCGGTGGCCCAGAAAATCAATTTGCTTCGAGGCGAGGGCTTTGCCGCAATCAACGCGAAGAAAACACACTGCATTCGCGGCCATGAGTTCACGCCAGAAAATACTCAGATGTTGAACGGATGGCGAGAATGTGCACGCTGCCGAATCATTCGCGCGTTGGCTCGAAAGCTCTGCCAAAAAGCAGACTTCGGTGAAATGCTGGCGGTCGCATGATGCACCGAATCTGGCGCTCGCTCGTGTACGGGAGGCTGAAGCCGTGACGACAGGCTCCCTCTTCACCGGCATTGCCGGCTTTGATGAAGGTTTGCGCCGCGCCGGTTTCACGACGCTATGGATGGCTGAGAAAGAGCCGTTCTGTCGCGCCGTGTTGCGCACCCACTTTCCAGGAGTTCAGATATTCAATGACGTTGCCGACATTACCCGAGATTCAGCCGAAGCAGTTGACGTTCTTACCGCTGGATTCCCCTGCCAAGACCTCAGTGTGGCCGGAAAGCGAGCGGGATTGGAAGGCTCTCGAAGCGGCTTGTTCTGGGAAGTTGTCCGAATCCTGGGAGAGCTTAGGCCACCTTGGTTTGTTCTCGAAAACGTGCCCGGCCTCTTTTCTTCGGGTGAAGGACGCGACTTCGCCATCGTGCTCAACGCCTTGGATGAACTCGGGTATGGTCTGGCGTGGCGTGTGCTTGACTCGCAGTTCTTCGGAGTCGCCCAGAGACGCCGCCGTGTGTTCATTGTCGGATGTTTTGGAAAGCCATGTCCCGAAGAGATTCTTTTTGAGTCCGAGGGCGGCGCAGGGGATATTGCGGAGGGCCGAGAACCGGGGACGGATGTTGCCGGATCGCTTGCATCAGGCCCTCATGTATCTGGCTTCAATGGACAAGACGCCTACACAAACCACATTGTCGCCGGACCTTTGCAGTCAGGATTCAGTGAGCGCGGACACGGACGAGCCGGAGTCAACCAGCAAGCCGTCGAACAAGGACATATCGTCGCCCACACTCTCAGCGCAGCCAACGGGATTAAGCAATGTGGCGGACGGAGACGAGAGGACGACTTCAACCTTGCCGTTTGCAACGCACTTGGAGCAGCGCAGGGCGGACCAGACGACAACTCAGCGCAGGGCGGACCCATCGTCATCCAAGACGTGCGCGGCGGAACGCGAGATAAGACCGACAGCGGGCAAGGAATTGGAATCCGGGAAGGCGGACCAAGTTACACCCTCAGCGTCACCGAGCAGCACGCCGTCGCGTTCGAGTCTCGATTCGTGCGCAATGGACGCGGAGCACCTGACACAATCGTCCCCCCACTCAAAGCCGAATCAGGGCAAACCGGGAAGGGCGACGGATGCCCACTTGTCGCCGGTGATGTCGGTACGCCGTCTGACTCCAACGGAATGCGAGACTCTGCAGAATTTTCCAAAGGGATGGACAGTGCCCGCTATCGAGCACTGGGGAACGCGGTCACGGTCTCGGTTGCCGAGTGGATCGGCCGACGAATCATTGAAGCGGAAAGGTGCGAGGTGACCGCATGACCAGGGAAAACCTGAGGCATAAACAGTGAAACTCGTCTCCACGCTCTCGCCCCACCAGCTCGCCGACATCCTCAATTTCCTGCTTGGCTTGCCCGTAAAGAAGGGTGTCAACGGCGGATTAGTGCGAAGAGATGGACTCCATCCCTGCTTAACATTTTCGTGGGGGATGAAGGTGCGGGCGCGGGCCGAGCACTGGGCGGAAACAGCCCTTCGGACTCCCGATGCCTACGATGGGCGCATGGCTATTCCAGAACCTTTAGAGATTCGTCTAGGGAGGAAGCGACGGATGCCGAAGGAGTTAAATCCATGGATCTGGACAACTTCGAGGGAGAGGCTACAGCGATGAGAACAGCTCCCACTGAGCACGAGACCCAGCAGGTGCACTTCACAGTCCCGCTAGTGCCGCCTAGCGTCAACCATTACGTCCAGCACTTTAAGGGCGGCGTGCATGTCGTGTCGGAGGAGGCGAAGGCGTTCAAGTTGGCGGTCTACATCTTCGGGCGCGACCAGCCGACTTTCTCCGGCAAGAACACTACCTACTCAGTGTTCCTTGCGATCTACCTGGCGAAAGGACAGAAGGGAGACATCGACAACTTTCCTAAACTGATCCTGGATGGGCTGCGCGATGCCAAGATCATCCACTCCGACGCGGCAGTGATGTGCCTGCACATCGAACTGTTCCGCGATCCGGCCAATCCGCGCACCGAGATTACGGTTGATGCGCGGCGGGCGCGTTAAACCCATGATAAATAGGGGAATATAGTTCTCGACATGCGCGGCGGGCGCGTATATAGTGGGGATCGTTAAAGTACGAAGGCTGGGAGGCCATATATGGAAACCTATAAAGCAATTCCGCAAGCACGGAAAGCAGAAAAACATCAAGTTAAACTGAAACTCGGTATCCAGGGGCCATCTGGCTCAGGGAAAACTTTGGGCGCTTTGGAACTGGCGCACAACCTCTGGCCCGATGCCAAGATACTTGTCATCGACACCGAGAACGATTCTGCCAGCCTCTATGCGGATAAGGTTGCCTTCGACACCATCCCGCTCGATCCGCCCTATGAATCCGTCCGCTACGAAGCCTGCATCGACTATGCCGTGAAGAACGGATACGACGTTGCCATCCTCGACAGCGTGACTCACCAGTGGGACGGAGAAGGCGGGATACTGCGCCGCAAGGAAGAACTGGATCAGCGACCCAACGCGAACTCATGGGCCAATTGGTCGAAGTTCACCCCGGAGCACACCCACTTTATCGAGACCATCAAACAGGCTCCCATCCACATCATTGCCACCCTGCGGTCGAAGCAGGATTACGTACTGCAGACCAACGACAAGGGCAAATCGACGCCCACGAAGTTAGGACTCGCTCCGATTCAGCGCGAGGGTTTCGAGTACGAGTTCACGCTGGTGTTTGATGTGCAGATGGACCACAAAGCCACGGTGAGCAAGAACCGCACAGGCTTGTTCGGCTCCAAGGTACTGGATCTCACGGACAAGAAAGTCGCCAACCAGATCCGGGAATGGCTGGAGTCCGGGAAGCCCGTCGAATCGCCGGTTCAGCCGGCTGCGCCGCCCGCCCCCCACACGAATGGAAAGACTACTCCGCAAAAAGTAGACGACTGGAAGCTGGAATCCGATCAGTTGCGCTGCCACGTCTATGACGCGCAGAAACGCACAAGCAAGCAGGGGGAGTTCGTCGCAGTCAAGCATAACGGGCAAGTCAATGGGAAAGACATTGCGTTCTGTTTCCATCCACAATTGTTCGACGCGCTTCTGCTGGCCAAAGGCGGGAGCGCTTCGTTCTTAATCGAGGCTGGGGACTTCGTTAAGATCAACGATGTCATCCAAGTTGCCGATCAACTATATATGGACGGGAAGCCCGCACTCCTGCCCCCACCAACTAACCTGCACGGCGTCGATGTGACGGACGCCGACATACCCTTCTAAGGAGGCACCTTGAAACTCTACGACATACCGATGGAATTCGCTGAACTGGAACAATCCCTGCTGGAGTCCGAGGGCGAACTGAGTGCCGAACTGGAACTTCGTTTTGACAACTTTCTGCGCGGCGGAAAAGACAAGATCGAAGCTGCGGCGATGGTGGTCAGGACGCTGGAAAGCGAGGCCGACGCCTGCAAGGCTGAAGCCGCTCGTCTGTCGCAACGCCGAACCTCACTCGACAATAACGCGGATCGGCTCAAGAAAATGGTGCTGATCGCTCTGGACTCCGCCTTCTCGGGCAAGATCAAGACAACGCTGTTCACGATTTGGGGCCAGACGTCGGCAGCACGGGTGAGCATCGACTTGGTACCTGGCGCAAGCTTGGAGGAGCTAAGAACCAGAGCACCAGAGTACGTCCGCACGAAGTACGAGCTTGATAAGGACGCCATTGGAGCAGCCCACAACGACGGCAAGGTTCTGCCGGAAGACCTGATTGTTTCGGATGTTCCTGGCACGCGCTTTCTGCGAATAAAGTGATCCGAGAGCACGCAGGGTGCGCCCTGCGTCCTGGCCGTGGGATTGTAGTTTTCCTTACCGCGCTTAGAACGCGGGCGGCCAGAACGGAGGGCACAGATGGAAACCAGCGAAGAAACAAAACCGAAATCAAGTTCGATGTTTGCGTGCGAACCGCAATATGACCGGGCCACGCAAACTCTCACCCTGACGTTCGCCAAGGGTGGGGCGTACACCTTTCCGAACTTCGACCCCGAGAACGCCGCGGAATTCATCGCAGCAGACTCGTGGGGCAAGTGGTATCACGCCCACAAGGGACTGTTCACGAACGGTGTCAATCGACTTTCCTCCGGCCAAACCGCCTCCTAGCTAAGCCGGAGGGGCCGGGCGGGTGCGACATGACGCTCTGAGAGGCATCGTGGGGCGCACCCACCCGGAATTGTAAGAGCAGGTCAAGCCACGAACAGGAGAGCACGGTGCATCTAAAACGTAATGAAAGATGCCCCATCCACAATGGGCGCCGAGACTGTTGCGGACGGTCCGAGTTTAACCGCTATCGGCAAGTATCCAAAGTGCCGCGCGGATGGACACAGATTTCTCCTGGAGTCAGGCGGTTCGCTGACGGGAGAGAAAAGCGGTCTCCGGCCGCCATGCGGAAGCTGCTGATGATGAAGGTCAAAGAGCAAATGGCAGTTTGCCCGCTTTGCGAATTGCCCTTCACGGACATGTTTGAAATCGTGCCCGATCACCGCGAACCTCGCGGGATGGGCGGCTCCATGCGCGACGATTCGCCTAAGAATATCCAAGCCACGCACGCACTCTGCAATTTGATAAAGGCAAGTCGGAGGTTGCCTGTCGATGCCTAAAGGAAAGACGAATCATTGTTCGACGTGCGGATCACTTTGCGATTCCCGCGTGCAGAATTGTAGGCAGTGTAGCGATGTGCTTCGGGTTAAAGATCCAAAGGCCCGACTCATGGCGAAGATTTCAACCGACCCGCTGTCGGGATGCTGGAACTTCACGGGGTTCAGATTGCCGAAAGGATACGGTCGAATTCTGGGATTGATCCAAGGGCGCGTAGAACTAGCGCACCGAGTATCGTGGGTGGTTCATCATGGGCCCATCCCCGAAGGAGTCTGCGTTTGCCATAAATGCGACAACCCGAAGTGCGTAAATCCCGAGCATTTGTTTCTTGGAACCAGCGCGGAGAATTTATCAGATATGGATAGAAAAGGCCGACGCGTGAACCATACCGCATCTCCACAGACGCGCAATGCAAACCATTGGAAAGCCTACCTGAGTGTCGAACAAATTGCTGCGATACGCAGCCGCGCCAGTGAACCTCGCAAGAAACTCGCAGTTGAGTTTGGAACATCGCCTCCCTACATCAGTGCAATCATCTGCGGAAGAAAGAGGAAATACGCATGATGCCAGACCCCCACAACGATCTCACGCCAGAAGAAGACGAACAGTGGACATTGGTAGCTGACGAAAAGCCGCCAAGTGGTAGGAATGTCCTGCTTGCCTTTGAGGAGCATTGGAATCCAGTCGTTGGATTTTACTGCTGCCTCAATGAATTTTTCGAGACAAGTGCCCATGATCACAATTCGCGCATTGTCGGAAAGGGGCCGAAATGGTGGATGAGTATTCCAAGAGTTCCGCACCACGGCAAAAGCTGACGGACGAGGACGCGACCTTCTTCGCCCGAATGAAGCGCGACCGTGATCTGAAAGTGATGTCAACCATAGAAGACAGAGACATTTTGGTTAGGATTATTGAGGACATGATTCGATAGGGCAAGCTGTGAACTACTCACATACCCAGGGGGCAGGACAAAAATGAAGAATCCGCCAGACTTCGTGATGTATGTCGTGATGGTCAAGGCGCCAGGTTCGGACAAGTTTGATCCGTGCTGGGGAGAATGGGCTGAATTCGGCCATGGCGTACATGCAAAGGGATTCGCTCGGAAGCTAGACGCTGTTAGTGAATGCAAGGTATTTCGCGTTCGGTACGGCAAAAAGAACGCTTACGTTCAGCAGTACGGCCCAATTTCTTGAAGAGCTGATTCGATAAGTTCCCGGCTCTCGCCGGGCAAAGGAGCAAGGAGGTACACAGGAGAGGAGAACGGGAATGGTTCAGATTCGCCTGCTTAAAATGATTCGAAGCGATTTTCCATTTGGGCGGATAGCGGTTGCCAAAGCCGGTATCTACGATGCAGAGATGAATCAGTATGGAGCATTGAGCGTTCGCGACTGCAACGGAGACTTGCTGGGAGTGAAGCCAGGAGAATTTGAATTTATCGGAGAACCTCCCGAACAGTGGAAAACGTAGTTCATGCCACAGGAGCGGGCTTGGCCCGGAAAGGAAGAAGGTATGGAAAGAAGTGAAGGGGTTGCTGTATTGTTTGTACTGAGAGAAATTTTATGAGAAGGGGTAGGAGGAAGTATGGCGAAAAGCGAGAAACAGAAACAGTTCGATACGAACTGCCCGATTTCGGAGGTAACTGCGGACGGTACTCCCTGTGGCCGTTGCTGGTACTGGTGTCGTGATGGGATTTGTCCGCGACACGGTGACGTGAAAGAGGCCATTACAAAGCACCTAGAGACCGGAAAATTGACCTGGGAGGAAGCATGACCAAAGATCTGGTCAAAAGGAAACCAGTACGCGGCGAGACGTGGGAAGGTAGTTACGAATCCGCCTTAAAAGTACAGATTATGGCCTGCGTGGATGGCTATGTGGTGGCGCGCTACAAGGATTACCAGCCGTCGGTACGGTCCATCGATGAGTTTATGCGACATTTCACGTATAGCGAGCCATCCCGGTGACCAAAGATCGGCTCAAGGCGACAGGCGAAGCAGCATTCGGGGCATTCATGGCGAAGGAATACCCATTTACGAGCTACGGCCGGACGCTGCAATTCAACACAATTTGGCAAGCCGCTTACTCAGCCGGACGCTCCGCCGAGTACGAGACCGCGATGGAGTGCTTGCGGGATTTATTACAGGCTTACAAGTGTGATGCCGCCACAAGAGACGACTTTTACAGCGAACTTTGCAGTCGAGCCGAGAAGCTTCTGGAGGACAAGTCATGACGGTTTGGAAAATTACAGGACGATTCCCCTCACATTGTGGAACGCCTGCACATAATGCGGAGAACCTGGTACTTACTGAGTCGATAAGCCAAGCGATTGCTGCCTATCGGAATCATTATGCCCATGCTGAAATAGTCAAGATTGAACAGTTAGGAAAGCTTCTGGAGGACAAGTCATGGCAGACTGCTTAAGTGTTGAGGCGGTGACGGAGGTGATTATGCATTTGACACAGACACTTAGTCGTTACACACTTGTAGCTGCCGTGACAGGGCTTTACAATGGTGTCTTAGTTTGCCTATTCTCTGTCGTTGTCTGCGCGCTGACCTCCGGTACACATAACCCATGTTTCATTCGCTCCCATGAGATAGCAAAAAGTGAACCAATGCGAATGATTGAAAACGTCATAATAGGTCACTCGGCCATGGACGTAGATTGTTTGACTGCCGCTCGTGACCGCGTCGTATTCATCCTGAGTCAGAGGGCATATGAATTTAGCAAGAATTTGGCCAGTATTCGTGTTTACCTCGCTGCACATCGTGAGAATCGGACTGTTGTAGATTTCGACATTGGGAAGTATTATGCCGCTCGCCATTGCGACCTGTGCGTCCCTTTCAAGTCGAGGCTTCTGCCCCTTCAGACGAGGCTCAATGAAGATTCCGGTGTACGTATTTCTGGCTGGGGTCTTGCCGAGATTTTTGATACCTACAGTCACGGTGAAGGGCTCGCCCACGGCGAATTTGCTGACGCTTTTTATAGAGCCGAGACTGATCCAAGCCCGTTGATCTACCCGCATTTGCGTCTTGATGGCGTCCGCACTGTCTTGAGCCGCTTTCGCCTGTTGTCGAGCTATCGTCAATTGGCTGTCAACTTTTCTAGCCGATTCGACGGAATCAGACGCAGCCTGCTTGGCTTGGGAGTTAAGGATTTTCGTTTGAGCCTGCATTTCCTTGAACTGGCGATGGAAAATCTTGGCGGTGTAGACGCCTACAGCAAACAAAAAAAGGGTGATCCATACCATGTGCCAAGCAGGGTTCTTGAACCATGGATCGGGACGCTCTGGATCTGCATTGGCTTGGTTTTGGATTTCGTTGCTATGTGGCTGCTTTGGATCAGGAGCAATGCGAGCAAGAATGGGTGGGAGTGGTTTGCCTGCGTTGCTCTGGCGTTCTTGATTCTCGCGATCAGTCTTTTCCCTATCACCCATGGAACGGACCTCCTTGGAATCTAGGGGGAAGGCGAGGATTGTACCACCGGCGAAGGGGAAAGTGCCGCGGGTGCCGCGGGTCGGATTGGTTACCGACCGTCCCGTGAAATTCCCAGATTATTAGGGCCGCGCAGAGCGTGATGGTTATACGGCCTTATATCCCGGAACTCCCCTTCCCGCGTGGAAGAACGCCGCGCCCAGCGCGAATGTTATATGCCTCCCGTTTCGTTGGCTGGGGAGCGAGATTTTTGTTACGAAAACCGAACAGGGGAAAAGCGATTATTTGGACTTGTGCGGGACGGGTTCCGAGCGGATCAGTTTCCCCAGCACCTTATCGGTGACGGACCCAGCAGAACAGCGAGCGCGGCGTGAGTTTGAGAAGTACGCGATAGGCCGGGGTTGGAAGGTGCAGCTCGGAATAGACGGCTCTACTTATGCGAATGCCATGATTCGTCTTCGCTGGAAAGAATGGCAAGCGTGCTGGCAAGCCGCCTCCGCAGAGGCCGTCAAGTCGTGGAGAGAGTGCCTGCAACGATTTTTTGCAGTCAACTGCGACGAAGAATATCAGCTTTGGCGGGTCGAGGCCGAAGCGTTGCTGAAGTATGGAGGCGGACAATGACAGAAAAGAAACCTGATGCCGGGATGGTCGGAGAGACAGCGGAGCCAGTATCCGAATATACCAAGGCACTGCGAATACGCATGGGCCAGTGCACGCAGTGCGGAGAGATGCCCGATGAATGCGGCTGTAAGCCAGCGGGGACGCCGGGGATGACAGCGCGGGAGTTGTTCGAGAAGTGGATACGAGAAGAAGCGCGCAGTTATTCTCTGATTCCTGCCGATCCTGAATGCGGAACATATAAAGCACGAGACACTGATGCGCTATGGAAAGCTTGGCAAGCGGCCTCTCAGTCAGCCGTCGATCCCCGGATAGCCGAGCAACTCCGCTCCGCCCGCCAGGAGAAAAATCAAAAAGAAGTAGAGTACGAAAAGTTGCGGAAAGCCTTCTATCTCATGGCAGACACAAAGGAAGCTAAACTAGCGGCATCCCAGAAAGAAGTGGCGCGACTCCAGCGTTTGCTCGGAGAAAAGTGTGATAGAGAGCAAGACTTATTAAACCGCATGAGGCCCTCACTGTGAAGATAGATAATTCAATGATGTCCGCCTTCTTTGTCTGCCCGTGGTACTACTTCGAGAAGTACGAAGCGAAGATTGAGCGGATTAGAAAGACGGATGCGCTATCCTTCGGTAAGAGGATGCATAAACTCCTCGAAGCGCGGCTCCGCGAGATACAAACGACCGTGATTGTCGAAGACGGACAGAAAATGTCTGAGTTGGATGTGGTCGATGAGGCCATTAACGATCCCGGATCAGATCTTGTCGATTGGGATGTAACGCCATGACCGAGCAAGCAAAGCAGGAGCGGTGTCCAAATCATTGCGACAACGACCGCGTTTATGGTGGGAAATTTGGATTCGCGGTGTGTACATGGCCAGAGCACGGAGCCAGAGGCAGGAACTCTGTAAGATTTCCTGACGATTTTTAGCGCCGCGACTTCTCCCATGCCTCGATTCTCCGTCTGGCAGCACTGCCTCCGCTGTATGAGGATGGCCTGCCGCGCTGTTCTTCCTCTTCCTTAATTTTTCCCGCGTGGAACATGGCTGCAGTCGGATCGGTCTTCCACTGCTTTTCGATCCGCTCCTGAATTCTGACTTGCACCGGCGCCGTCACTCCCCGGTGGGTCTCGAACGAATAGTAGAGATACCTGACGCAATCGTAAATGTCGTCAATGGGGTCGCCGCTAATTTTTAGTACGTCGTTCTCTTTTTTCGGATCGTGGATCCTCGACTCGAACACTTCGATGGTTTGCTTGCAGTTCTCGCAGATAATCAGTTCTCCGGTTTCGAGACCGGTGTAGAGCTTCATGGCCCCGCCTTGGCGGTCGTTGCTGGCGGGACTGAAGTTGACTCCGTAAGGTCGGAGCACACTGTTCATCTGGCCGGCTAGAGTATCGGGATGGCCCTCCTCCGAGAAAGAGTCTGGCGAGAGATACCAGGGTTGCCAGCGGCGCTCGATAGGCTTCTTGTCTTCGTCCAGCACCCAGCGTTCGAGCAGCATCTTGGCAAAGTTTGCGGCGGTTTCCTGGCAGCCAAACTCGTCTACGACCGCGACCCGTCCCCGTGGCCATCCGGGAGATGGCGGAATATGAACCGCTTCGTGAGCAGCCCCAATTGATATAGAAAATCCATAATCTGAGGCGCACCATCTCGGCCACCACCACTGCTCGTTCAGCACTCGCCGCGGGACCACCATCGGGCCGAAGCCCGGCGCGATCTTCATGGCTTCATCCCAGTCCATGCCCGGACGCATCCCACGCTGCGCGTCCCAGAGATCAAAATACTGACCCTCAAATATCTTCCAGCAGCCAGCGAGCAAAGCCTTGGACGTGGCCGCCGACTGCATCTTGAGTTTGGCTAGGTAGGATGCGGGATAGAGTGAGTGATCCCGGACGTTCGACAGGATGTAGGAGATTGACAGGCGTTCAATGCGTCCGTCTCCAAGGTCAATCGCAAGTTTCTGACCATCCGAAGGCCATTTTCCATCGTAACGCAGCACTCCTTGCGGTGGAGCATTCTGCGGTTCGCAGTGCGGACACACTCCACCCAGGAACAACTTCATGTGCCAGGTGTGGCCTATGTTCCCAGGATTTGTGCCCAGCCGGATGCGCGTCTTGAGGTTGGGATCTGTCGAGCGGCTCCTGGTGACCAGGTACCTGACCATCTTCTCTGGCCAGTGTGTCGATTCGTCGATCGCCAACGCACTCATGGCGTGGCCTTGGTAGGGATAGACGTTTTTTTCGTGCTGGGCGTGCCGGAAATAGAATTCTGCTCCGGAGGGCCACTTCCAGGTATGGGAACTGGAGTTGTACGTTGCCCCGGTCTGGGAGAATATCTTATGGCTCTGGTCAATGGCACCGTCGCCACCTTCCAGTTCTGCATAGGTGCGGCGGAAGAAGTACGAGCGCATGCTGGGGTAATCGCGCTCCTGGATGAGGTCTACAAGCATCGTGGAGGTCTTCAGCGAGCCTGCGGCACCGCCAAGTAGGAGAATGTCCGCCGGACAGTCCAGCGCGTCCTTCTGGGCCTTCGTAGCGGGCAGCCAGCGCCTTACTGGATCAGGTAGGACTTGGACATCGCTCGCGGGGAGGGGTGGAAGAATCTCTTGTTCGCGGGGACGGATCATTTGGCGGGTGCGCTCTTGAGGTATTTCTGCTCCAACTGTCCGGACATCTTCCGCTTGTTCTCAATCATCCACTGCGATTCGTAGACCTGTAGGGCGGTTACGGCCGGCTGTCCTGCCATGGCTGCCGCCTGAGCGCTGGCATTGATGACCGTGCCCTTGGGCTGTACCAGCCCAACCGCTTCCATGCCATCGCGCAGTAGGTTGCGGACGTCGGCATCGCCGCGGTGCTCATGGGTGGTCATGGTACTCATGCGGTGCCGGTATTCTCCGTGAACGAACAGGGCGAGGTCTTGGCCGAGATTATTCAGGACTTCCGTGCGCTCAGTTGCGGCCGCCGCGGTGCGTTGCAAGACGTCTGCCTTGAACTTCTCTTTCATTTCCTCAATCGTCTTGAGGACAAGTTCGCGGCGTTCGATGCCATAGCCCTGATGGATTGGCAGGCCAGCATAGCGGCAGGCGTCCGCGATGTACGCGCCTTGGGCGCGCCACGAGCAGTATTCAAGTTCTGGGATAGAGAGAGCGGTTTTTGGCTGTTTATCACCGCGCTTGAGGTGGGTAGGGTGTTTCTTGCGGACAAGATTCTGGGGATTGCCTTGACGCGGAGATTTGGCGGGCTGTTGGGTGGGTTCAGACATTTCGTCGCCGCCGCTGGTTCGGGCGGTTACAGCTTACTTCCCGGTGATTCAGGTGCGATCAGAGGGAAGGTGCGGCAACGACTTTACTGAGTTTCTCCAACCTCTTCCGGCTCTTCAACCGGCCGAGCCCATTATACAACAACTTGCTCGCGGGTCGGCCATCTCATTCCTTTTTCTTTGGCCGCATCCCCAAAACGATCAGGGAATCTGGGGCCGACCTTGCCGGGAGTTACCGAGTTGGCATCGGTACCACTGGAGGATTTCGCAACATTGCTGTTGAGATTCTCATTTGCCCCAGCTTTAGCTCCTGCGGTTCCGAGAGATGGCCGAACATCGGGGGCAGTCGATCCGCGATCTGTTCCAGTTCCAGCGTTTTCTCTTTGCGCTTCATTGCTTCCCTTCTCCAGATGCCGCAACGGCACCTTGTCAATCACTCGACCGTCGCTGAGGGTTACCCGTGCATTCGCTTGGTCTGCCCAGTTCACGCTGCCAGTTGCGCCCGCGGGAATGATGTGCGACTCTCCGTTACCCTTGGAGAGTTGCACCTTGTTCGGGAAGGTTACGGAGTCGCCTTTGGCAAAGGCTGCGCCGTTCCCAGCAGATGAAACATCTCCTGCATTCGCCGGTTCAGATACTCGTCCAGCGACGTTGGTGCCAGAGACTTCGGCGAGAGCACCATTGGAATGCTCATGTCCAACTGGTACGGTTCCTTCCCCTCTGGGAACACGTACAGTTTCTCCCCCGACTTTATCACGAACATTCCCGGCGGGAGGTGCGGATTCACTTCTAATTTCAGGTCCATTCTTTGATTCTACTCCCCCTGCCGCTGGCTGCGCATCTACAACTTCAAATTTTGGGGCAGGAGTTTTGCCGTCAACAACCTCATATTGCGGGGCGGCAAGGTCGGCTGCTTTCTGGCGCCCCGTTACGCGTGGTACCGCTGTTGATCGTGCTTCCGAAGCTTTCGCGGTTTCCTTGGCGTTATCGTCGGCGATCTTGTCGCGGCGAGACACTTCTTCATTGATGACGCGTTGAGCGATGGTATCCGCCTGCTCTGGCGTTTTGACGATTTCCAGTTTGCCGCCGATTACAATCTTGCCTTGCTGCAGGATGGTTTTGGCCAGTTCTCCGTGAGTCTGAATCATGGCCTGCGACCTCTGGCCAGACGGAAGAGTCGCTAGATGGTCGCCAATTTCACTGATTTGCTGGTGGCCGACTTCGTGGACTGGCGGAGGGGCTTGTAGGGGCGGCGGAGGGGGCGGCGGGTCAACTGGAGGCAACCCTTGCGCAATCCGGCCAGCTCGCTGCCGCACGATATCGTATTCTGCGATGAGAGTGGCCACGGGATCTGGTGGCATCGGCAGTCCGAATTGTGGAGTCATTGGTTGAGTTGACATGAAAAGAACCAGGCCGGACTCTAATCCGGCCCTTTCCTGCTCTGTAAAGCGACTTACCTGATGACGTTGCCCCTGAATTTAGCGGTAGCGGGCACAGGAGCCGAGTCGGTGACATCCAACTCAACCGGCGCCGTGCTAGTGCCAGCGGCAGTCGGAGTGCCTGCCAAGGTGATGTTGCCATTGCCGTCTTCTGCAAAACTCACGCCAGCAGGCAGCGCGGCAGAATTCGGATCGGCAGAGTAGCTGTAAGGCGGAACGCCACCATTGACGGTGGCTACAGCCGTGCCATCGGCGGCAACGCCTTGGGTAAGCGTGATGGTTTCTGAGGCCGGGGTGACGGTGAGCGGTGCGACCGGCGGGTTGACATTGAAGACTACGGAGAGTGTGACTTCGGACATGTGAAATTCCTTTCGGTTGTGAAGTAGGTACTCAAGGATGCGGAGAAGTTCCCCGGAATGTGTCTCATGATGGGACATGGAGCCTCGGTGGAACTAGGATTTCCCGAAGGCAATTTTCTTCGGCTTATGGGCAGACGTTTTCGCGGCGGTTTCCTGTTCGTCCACGGCGACATCGAGATCGTCGGCAGAGGGCAGATCGTCGGCCGGTTCGTGGTCGGGGCGCACGTTCTCTTCGTGCGGAGCAATCCAGTAGAACGACTGTTTATCCACGTCGTCCTTGTGCGGAACAAACAGCGTCCGGTGGAGGGTGTCCGCCCAGTTAATGCCGTTTAGCGCGTGATGCGCGTCAGTGGCGTCGAAGTAGACGAGGTTGAGAGTGAGTTGGCCGTGGCCTTCGACGGTATTGGAGCCGATGACCAGGGCGTCGTAGCGTTCGTACTTGCCTTGACCGGGCTTCTTTTCGGCTTTGTAGGTGAACAGCAGAACGTGCTTGGGCACTTCCATTTGAGTCTCCTTTGAAATTGTTGGGGATTGAGTTGCTGGCCTTGCGGGGCTTTATACTTTGCTACCTACTTCGGCGGTCCCCACGCCAGTTTGCCGTTCGCATCCCGAACCGCGCGCGCATGGATTTGTTTTGTCCGTGGATCGCGCAGGATGCTGGTGTCGTTCTGGGGCTTGAATTTCTCCGCCCCTTGCGGTACGGCAAAGGGAGTTGTAGAATCGGGGGCAGAGGTGGTTATGGGCGTACCTGAGTGGGGCTGTGTGATATTTGTGCTTTGGTTTGCTGTGGAGCTAGTAGCAGAAACGAGACGGGACGTACCAGGCTGGCCTTGGCCTAAATCGCGATCTCGTAAATCACGATCTCGTTCCTGATCGCCAGTTATACCGCCAGCGATTGCAGCCGTGCCCACGCTTTTCTTGATGATAGCGCTTGCCGCGCGTGCCAACCCTGGTCGCGTTGCCAACTCCATCCAGAGCTTAGGTCCATAACTTATCGCCGCGCCGCCCGCAAAAGTGAGAGGACTAGCCGCGAGCGCACCTTTCGCCATGGTGACCAACCCAAAAAGCTGTCGAATGGCGAACATCCGCCCCATCATTCCAGCACCGCCGCCAATTCCCTTGCTCAATGCGTAGTCATTGAGACTCTGGGTGAAATCATCCATCGCCTTCAGGTTTTCCTCGGGTAGAATGCGTTCCAGCGAGGGGCGGACTTTCGAGAACTCGCTTTGAAATTTACCGACATCAAAGATACCGTCAGTTGATCCGAATGCGCCTTGCACCATGGCGTTATCGCTGGCGTTGCGGAAAATGCGCTGTCCGAGTTGCGCTCGCAGTTGTGTCGCTTGCGGGTGCTTGTCGATCACTTCGAGCAATTTATCGGTGTACTCTTGGCTGTTGCCTGCGCGCTCGACGAGTTTCGATGGTTCCAATTCATTCGCCGCAGTGTCGGCAACTTTCTGTGTCCCTTTTTCAGTGACTGATGGAGTTTCCATGCGCTGTGAGGCAGATCTCGCGCCAGTTGCCCGCCGTTCCGCAGCCACCACAGCCGAATTTTTGGTCACGTCCACACCCGCCACCTTCGCGGCCTTTTCTGAGGTCTCAGCCTTGGCGATCTTTTGCAGTTGATCGTCGAGCGCCATTTCCTGCGGCGAACGCTGCGCCATGCGCTTGCTATCAAGGTCTTTTACGAACTTGGTATATTTTTCCTCGCCCAAAAGAGTCTTGAGCGCTGGCGAACTTTGCGCGTTGCGGTGCGCCAGATCGTAATCGATCGCCTCGGGGCGCACACTGGCTGGCAAATCTGAGGAACCGGACGTAACCTTGGTGCTTTTCCGCAACACATAGTCCATGGCCCCACGCTGCGCCGTAGCTAAGCCTTCTCCTGTCTTGTCGGCATCTAACGCTGTTCTCAAGTCGGCAATGTCCGCTTCGTTCCCAGAGCGCATAACGGCTCCAATGACTTTCGCGGGATCGTCGCTTAATACCATACGGCGGATAAATTTAGGATCGACGAACGTTGCCTTACGATCCACCGTCAGCGCGTTTGCCTCATTGAATTGCTTCGTGAGGTCCGGATGTGGTTCAAGCGATTTCTTCATCGCATCCGACATGCTCCCATACAGTTCTTGCTGAACGCGGACAGCGTTGCCACCCATCCCCGTTTGTTGGAAGTGTTTGCGAGCCCCCTGAAGTGATTCCCGGACCGCTGTACGTCCGGTCTTCATGATGTCGTAAGGCACTCCGGCCTCAAGTGGCTGAACGCCTTGCTTTGCTGCCTCAGTTTCGACTCGCTGCAGTGCATCTTTCCAGTTCGTGCCGCCAGCTCCTCTCGTTATTTCCTTCCCACTAGGAGGGGATTCTGCGAGAGACTTAAGTTCCACATAATTGTGCCCAGTCATGGCCTCTGCATACGGATCGAGGGGGCTGTTTGCAGCTTCACCTTCGGATGCGCGCTCAAGCATTTTTAGAACGCTTGCTGGAATCGAGGAAGTAATGAGATCGCGGGCCGGGCCTTCCAATTGCACAACGCTCTTCGCAACATCTTGCATCGGTTTTGTATCAACAACTATCCCGCGATCTTTTGCTGCCTTCGTGAGTTGATTGTGCGCCGCCGATTCTTCTCCCTTGGCGGCATCGTTCGCTCCTCGCAAGGAAGTAATGATCTGTCGGTCGGCTTCCGGCACTGGCAATTCATCCCGGCCCGAAATGTCTTTTGCGGTCTGTTTCCCGGATTGAATATCGGCGCTGCGGCGTGCGTCCAAATCTCGCGTTGCAGATGCCTGAGCTTCCCTGCCCGCTGTTTCTGTGGCGGCGACCCTAGTCGTTTCCGCTTCGTCTTGAGCGCGATTAGCTAAATCTTTGACCAATCCTTGCGCTTCGCCTTGGCGTTGTAATACATCGCGCGCCGCGCCTTGAACGGCGGCACCAGTTGTTTCTGGAGTTCCTGCTTCTGGGCTAACTTTCGCCGCTGCATCCGTCATGGCGGCGGTTCGATTACTCATCACATCTTGCATTCGGTTCTGAGACGTGCCCATGCGACTAAGCAGCTTTTCGGCACCCTGCTTTAGTCCGGCTCCCGCTGCTTCCCCAGAAGTCAAGGGAGCGCCTGGAATCGGCTCCCGCGCCGCCGGATGGATGCTTTTCATTAATCCTTCCCCAGCAACCGCAGTCAGTGCTTGACCTGCGCCTTGTGCCGCTGTATCCTCCGCGGCATTTAGATAGCTTCCAGTTGGATCGGATGACTGGTCAATATCGTGGATTGCTCCAACTATTTTGGTGGCATCGGCGGCGGAATGGCCGAGGCTCTGCAAGGTTCGGTGCAGGGGAAGGGCGGCCGGACTCATGGCGGCGATGCCGAGTTCGGTGTTATCTTTCGGTGCGGCGAACATATCCCACGCGCCTTTAAGAGCACCCTTGGTACCTTCCGCCACTTTATTAAGACCATGGATGGTCGCTCCCGCTACTCCCGCTGGGCCGGTATAGCCGAGATATTCCTTGTCGGTCTTTTCCGTGGGCTGAGTCAGCGTGTCCCAGACTGAGGGTTGTGCTGGGGCTTGTGACGCTGGTGGCTTGGCAGGCACGGACGAAATAGCGCTGACCGGCTTGGCGATAGCCGCAAAAGGATCGGTAGCCGTCTGCATCGCTGGCGGCATGGCTCCGCTGGAAGCAATTGGGCTAGCGATGGCCGCGAAGGGGTCTTGATCTGGCATTACGGGGTTACCTGGTGTCCGAATGATTGAATGGCTTGCTTGATTTCAGCGTCAGATTTCCCTTTGTACTGCGGAAGCTGGCGGGCGGCTGCCAGACTCACCCCTTTGCCGCTACTCGGCGCTCCTGCGCTCGGTGCCGCGCCCGACGCACTACGAACTGAGGTCAACCGCTGGTTAACCTCATCGTTGACGGTCTGGATTTCCTTGTTTTTGTTCCCCGTCAATTTATTCCAATAAGGATGCTCTTTCCAGTCGTTCTCGATGGAAGTGAGTCGTGCTTTCCTTTCGTCTTCTAGGGATTTCGCGTCCGTGCCGATGGAGAACTTCTGGCGATCGTTCTCATTTTTCTGTTCTCGTATTTGGTTAGCCATGTCTTGCATACGTCCCTGCTGCTCGATGGACATCTGTTTGAGATCCAACCCTCGACTCTTGGATTCCAAGTCGTTCGAAATCTTCGCAAGAGCAGCGTCTTTCTGATCCGACTCCTTGATTTTCGCGGTATCGGCAATTTGCTGCCTGAGATCGTCAATGGACTTGTTTTGCTTTTCTGTTTCCGCTTCCTTTTTGGCGTTGATCTGGTTTGTTGCCCCTTCCTGCATAACTCGAGCGTAGTCCGAGGCAAGAGCGTTGCCGCGGCCCAGGTCTTCACCTTCGGTTTTCCACTGGCTTTCCTGCTGGCCGTAGGCGGTCTGGGCCCGGTCCCATGGGCCATACTTAAAAGCCTGTCCAGCTTTCGCGCCAGCTTCGTAGCCTCCCCCCCCTAATCCAGCCGCAGCCCCAATAAACGGCGAGACGATCTTCTTCCAGAGCGGCGGTTTGTAATCTTCGTAGTTCGGAGCGGTTGGCTTGCGTCCCTGCCAATCCGTCTCCGCCTGCTGGCGTTGCTTGATGAAGTCAAGACCAGATTGCGTAGCCTTGGCTTGCGGGTTTTGAGCCGGATCATCAGAGGGTGCGGGCGGTGGCGCGGATGAAGCGCCGGTGGCTTTACCCCAATCCATCGTTCCTGTTGGCGAAGGAGGCGTGTAAGTAGGCACCGGACCGCGCTGTTGCATGGGAACTTGCGGTGGTACGGCTGGAGGAGGAGCCACTGGCTGAACCTGCGGCATGGCCGCCGCGGGCTGCATCGGTTGCGGAGGCATACCGGGCGTGGGCGGTACAGCCCCTTTGGCGAGGGCGGCCTTTAAGAGATCGGGATTCATCGCTGGCATCCAGGAACTCATTAGGCTCCCCCTCCCGCTGCGCCTGCGGCTGCTTGCTTTGCGGAGCCTATGACATTGTTCCAGAACCCGTACTGCTGACCTGAGAGGTTGCTTAGATTATTGAGTGCAGTCCCCTGCCCGCCGGTTGCCGTGCCGTACATGCCTTGCTCGGCTTGTGCCGCTCCGAGCGGCAAACCCGCAAGATACTGCTGATACTGGAGGTTCTTGCTGTAGTCCTGCGCTGCGCGCTGGGCGCTCAAGGTATCGGCTTCGCGGCCAGTTTGCAACGTCACATCCCGCTGCGCGAGCGGAACCTGAGAGGAATTCAGTCCCCCGGTTGCTTTCGACCAGCGTGCCATCTCCGCCTTGCCGGAATTGGCATTCGTGTTCAGGGCTTCCGACTGCAACTTGTTCTGATTGGAAAGGTATGCAGTGGACTTATAGGGGTCGGCACCAACATCCTGGCCAGAGTCCAGTTTGCCAATATTGGCGTTGTATTGGGCAACGTCGCCCTGCTCCTGGCCATAAGCGGTTTTGCTCTCCGTGCCGTAAGTGTCATTGGCAGCTTTTGCCGCACTATCCCGCGCCATCGGTTAGTCCTTTCCAATCCACTTGCTGTACGGCGTGACTTCCGACTGATCTTCGCGCACGAATCCGAAATGCTTCAGGATGCGCTCGATGGCTGTAGGCTTCTTGGGACGGCTGCGAATCAAGGCCGCGTTCGGAATGAAAGCGTGGACGGAGCGGATGCGGTAGCCTTCGCAGACTGTCCGCATGGCCTTTGCTGCCTTATCCCACTCTTTCAGAGGAAGAGGTACTTCACCAAGCAGTACAATCTCCGCCTGTGCTTCGAGTTGTGCTGCATTTGTCACTACACCATCGCGTTCGTAGACCAACCCTACAAGCGATGGCCGTTTGTCGAGTTCCGCTAATGGGAACTTCATTCCCAGCCGAGATTCCATCTGCGCGTGCATGGTGTCCACGGCTTCTTTATCGCTGGCTTCATAGCCGCGCCAGCCCATTATGGAATCACCACCTGGCCGCTGCGGACTGGGCCTGTAAATGTCTTGCCGTCGAAACTGGAACGTACTTCAAAATGGAAGGTTCCAGATCCCAATTCCTTCGTGTCGATGTACGTCTGGTGCGTGATTCCAAAATCCGTCACGCTCTTGTTGAACTGTGGGAACGGACTGGCTCGTATCCAGTGACGAATCGGAGCGGCAATCGGATTGCCCCGGCTCGTTTGGAATTCTGGATTCACGATACGGATGAATGCGTGTCCGGGCGCGCTCGGATTTACAGTCACGTTCAAAATCGCTTTTGGGGGTGCCGGTGCTTTGCGGCCATTCTCGAAACTTTGCAGGTTCGCGGCTGCTTCGAGATTGTTCAGCCGCTCATAGATCCGGCGCACGAAGCTCTGCTGTGCATGATCGGGGAAGGCCAATATGCTCGGCGCTGGCGTCTTGTATGAGATACCATTCTCCTATGCTGAAACATGGTAAGGTATAGAAAACACTCTATTTTGAGTACTCCAGCGGTTTGAACCAAAGAAACTCTTCGACCAACTGGAACCACGCGCCCGGCACTCCGCCGTTGGAAAATTCACACGAGAGAAGCTCGTTGTCGCCCATGATCCCTACAGCAAAATAGGTGACAGGAGCGCTTCCTGGCACTTGCGCCTGCCCTTCGTCCAGATTCACAATCTCGGGATCTTCCTCATACGTCGGGTCATAGGTGCGCGGCGTAATTTCAACGTCGCCGCTCCCCAGCATGTGTCCTGTGCAAGCGCTGAACCGCAGATAGCGCCCGCCCGCCGGAAACTGCTGGCTGGGTGGCTCCTTGGCATACGATGGCCAGTAACGCGACTCGTACCCGGCTCCCAAGTCGTCGTAGGCTCCGGGCTGCATATAGAGCACACTGACGGAATTGGCGGTACTTGGGTATTGGCCAATCAGCAGTTGATGGTAATTGCATCGCTGATCGACGGGAGTTGCCAAAGTCCGCTTGACCATCGCCATCGAGCGCGTCGGAATGGGGTCAATGTTCCAGCGCCGCGACGTCCGGTTCGCCACCCACTCTCCGCTCAATGTCAGCATCAACGGATCTTGCCAGCCGTTGAAGTAGCTCATAGTCAGGATGTGCGACGGGGTTGTAGCGCCGTCAAGCGGAACCGCAATCTTGACTTCTTTCGCGATGTCATCCACCACAACTTGAATTTGCGCGCCCGCAGCCCGGTTCACCCGGTCCCATATCGCCATGCGCGATGCGTCTTGGTTGTTTGCTCCGCTCAGTTCCTTCGAGAGCCAGTCGAGTTCTCCCTGTCCGAGCGTTGGGGGCCATTTGTACAGGCCCGATTCCGGATCCACGAACATGGCGAAATCAAGTCCTGTGGTGCCATCGCGCCCGGTGGCGATATTGCGGCCCGACTGCGGGCCGTGGATTCCCCAGCGCCGGCTCTGTCCCCAGCGTGCGGGAGCGTCTGCCGTGGGAAGGATCTGGTAGCCGCCATTTTCTTTGAACGCGATAATGTCGCCGTTCAGCAGTTCCCGGACTCCAACCAGCCGCGAACCATTGGACGGCTCAATCGCTTGCACATCATTCAATCCATCCACTTCGCCCATAAACGAATTCTCGGAAAACACTGCCGTGCTCGGCTCCGCGTCGGTCACATAGGCCATCCGCTGTACCGAGGGCAGATAGGCCAGATCAATACACTGCGGCAGAGCCACAAAGAGCAAGTTTCCAGTCACGTCAACGCCTTGCGGCAAGGTCGAATCGTCGAACTGCAAGAGAATTCCAACTTTCCCGGGCGCCACTTGCGTTGGCTCCGTCTGTACAACCGTCATGGTGACGCCGAGTATTGGGGCCGGATAGACACCTACCGGCATGGTATCGGGCAGGGTCACTACATTGTTCGATGTGCCGATGGTGGCAAGCACGCGTTGCCCGTTCATCTTGGTATGAGGAGCCGTCCAGCCCGCGATCAGCACGGTATCGCCCGCAGCGAGTCCAATGGTCGAGCCGACCGTCATAAACGCATTGCCGTTCCCGTCGGTGCTTTCGACCAGAATCGAGGTTGAGAACGGGTTGGCCGGGGTAGAGTCGGTCAGGTAATTGAACGGGCCATCGACGCCCAATCCGGCTACTGTGAAGGCGAGCACATCGTAAGAGTATCCCGGCCCTTCCTGAACGCCTGGCGGGATGACCGCGACCGGGCACGGGCCGGCGGCGAAGCTGACAATCGCCGAAGATGGAGTAGCGCTCGGGGTGAACCCCGCTGCGCTGTAGATCACCAACGTGCCTTGCGGGAACGAGACTGCCGCTTCTATAAAATTCCCGTCCCAGCCTACCGACATCGACGGGTAAATGGCGAAGATAGAGTAGTCTCCACTCCACTCCTGGTTCAGTTGAGACTGCACGTTGATGAGCATCCCCGGACTGTACTCGGTGACATCGTTCACCGCGAGATACATGTACTGTGGCAGCGGCGGACTCGCGGGAACGCCTGCGGTTATCACGTCATAGGAGGTGAGGGTCTTGCCAATGCCAGTGATTTTGCTGGTTAAGTTGGTGGGAGAACTCCCGTAATATAGAGTCCAACTGTCTTCAAGGCTATCGCCCGGCAACTGCAACTCCATCGTCACCAGATAGGTATTGCTGTAGTAGTAGTAAGTTACGTTAAATGGACCTAACACCTGAGTCCAGGCCACTTCTACGCCGCTTACAACCTTGGCGATTTGCGCGTAGTATGTGCCGCCGGGAATCGTCGGACTGCTCGGATTCGTCAGCTTGACGGTAGCGATGTTGACGGTGAGTGGAATGGATTGGGCTACGTCGGCAACAAACGCGCCTACACTAATTCCCGCCGGCCGGTAACTCGCACCGGCAAACTGCACTGGAAGAACTCCTTGCGGATCGACCGGGCTGAGGTCTCCCATCGTGTTCTGCCGCAGCAGAACGGCGTTCCGGACTCCGCCTTCGCCCATGAACTGCTCGGTTGAAATCGCCGCTGTGGGGATGGTCCGCGGCGTAAACAGCGTCCCCGATCCAGGAATGGACGTAACCACCAGCGGCCCATCGGCTGAAGCAGTGCCGTACAGGCGATATTGCGTGGGGGCGGCAGCGTTATGTGCAACTGACGCAACGTAGATGTTGATGCACTGCGAGGATGGCCAGTGCAGTCCATCGGTAGTCGTCCCAAGGTTCATCACCGACATCAGCCAAGTCGGCATCGGCGGTCCACTCGCCGCGCTCGGCCGATTGAATGTGTAAGTCAGCGTGGCCGCTGCCGAAGTATTTGTATATGCGAACGGTTGCGTCCAAATGCTTTCGCCAAGATCGTTGAAATAGCAAAAACACATGTAGACATCGAGGTTCGCCGCGATCGTTCCGCCACCCGTCTGCTGGATTAGACCTGCTGGGATTGGTGACGGCAGAACGTTTGGAAAGCCTGGTGTCCATTCCTGCCATACCCCAGTGACTCCATTATCGTCAGCCGTGATGTAATACGGTTGATAAGTTGGAGTGAAGTACCCAAGAACCATAAGTCCTTGAGCACCTCCGTTCGGTGTCGGCCATGTCGGCTCAGTCGCTCCACTGTACCCGGTGACTACCCTCCGATACCAGATTGCCGCAGTCGTGCTTGGGGTTACAATATCCCCTTCCTGATAGAACGTGTCCGCCTGCCAGATGGCTGCAATGGGATTCTGCTCGACTGGACTGATCCATCCTGTAGCCGCGTCCAAAGCGAGCACGGGAGCCTTTGACGCCAGCAAGTCGGTGAACGCCATGTAAATCCGGTTGTAGGCTTTCGCCGTCTGCATCACCGCCCCTGCGGGCAACAAGGTCGCAATCGAGGCCGCTATGCGAGGGTTGGCTGCTGGCACTATGGGGACCGGAATCAGCGTTCCGCTCCCGGCGGGAAGCTCAAGGCATAGCTGACCTGCGTCCGTAAAGACGATTCCAACTTGCGTGTTCGCCGCGATTCCGTTGGAGGGGGGAAACCATCGCCTTCTCCTAACGTCTCCGCCCACCTGTCCTCGGCTCGCGCCGCCTGCCTGTTGATTCGTCCCCTGTGCACTTGGAGTTACAGCGTTTCCCAGCACGGTCAGCACGTCCATGCCGGTGACGTTGCCAAACTCCGTCAAGAGTTGCATGGCGTAGCGCAACCCCCAGCGCGTCTTAACCGTCTCCGAAAGGAAGACCATGTTCTGGACGTCGAGCGCCAGCCCGTTCGGAACGGAAACCGCATCGTCCCACGCCACAAGGCCGCCCATGCGAACGACCTTGTGAGGGACAAGTGATTCTAAATTGACAGGCATGGGGAGTTAGAGAGATTCCTAGTTGTACCGTAATGGCGCTGCGACTTGAATGACGAAAGGTTCGAGGAGCTGAGGCGCCGTATAGGCAACAGTCCCCAACTCGACTGGGATTGTTCCTCCGGAACCAGCCGCAAAGATACGCAGCACGAAATTAGACGCAGTGGGAGCCACGGCGTTCTGTTCCACTATCGCCGTATATCCAGCGACCACATTCTCTACCTTGATATCGGTGGCTTTCGGTAGGGCGCTTGTGGACCCGTTGATGACACTTGGAATCTTCGGACGTGCCAGTTTCTTCGGATTTAAGGCGGCGTTGAAGTTCAGGGTCTCGCCCGCCGTACCGACAGCGCCACCGTTGGTGTAGTTTCCAGCGGTCGGCTGGAAAAGGAATTCCCAGATGACCGCGTGAGGGAGGACGTATTTGTTGTTGAGAGTTAGTGTTCCCGCCATGATGTTGTCTCCTTAGTTATTGATGATCGGTGACGTAAATCCAGAATTCGCTGCCGAGCTGGCCGAACGCCGTCCGCCCAGCCGGAACCTCTTCGACTGCTCCGTCTTCATTGATAACCCTTCAAAATCGGCACAAGCGGTATTGAACCGCTTCTCGAATCCAGCAGCCAGCGTCGTCATGCCCGAGGCTCGCGCCATCACAATCACCTGGCAGCACTTGTACACATAGACGTTGGTCAGTCCGATGACTTGCTGGGTGGAATTCGTGTTCAGCGAAATTGCGGTGCCGACGAAGCGCACCCGGTAATCAACCGGCTCCATGCACGGACTTACTCGCAGGATGCCTTGTCGCCACTCGTAACTCTCAACCGTAGGATCGTCGGAAGCGACTGGCGCTTCCGTTTCTCCGGTGCCAGTATCGGTGTCAATCAATTTGTCCACCATCTTGACGAAACTCCACTGCTCCTGCGTCTGGCCCACCAACCGCCACTCAATGCTCTTCGGCAATATCATCTGCGAGAGGACTTGGCCCGTTGCCTGAAACTGCGACAGGTCCGTGGTGTTTGCCGCAACGTTCGGCAGAATCACTTCCTGAGTGGAATAGTTCAGGTCGAGAAGCTGGAGACGCACAGCGATGTCGTCGCCAATGGTCGCCAGCTTCCCGAGAATGTAATCCGCGTCAGTCCAGCCCCGGTTCGAGGAGCCGGTAGCATCCTGAAGTTCTTTCTGGACCCGCGAGATTATGTCCTGGACTGTCACGTTTAATGCGCCCCGTGCCGCGTGTTTTCCGGCCACCACGATACAGAGCCCCATCTTGGTGTGAATTCATGGGGAATCGAATTGCCATCCATGCACGCATTGGCAGCGAGATAGCCTGGGCGATTCGTGTGGTAACTGCGCTGGAGAGGTTGCGCACAGAGACCGCATACTTTCATGCCCGCTTTACGGAAGAGTTCGGCAGTAATCTCGCCCGGACTATCTCTCGGACCAAAGATCACGGTCGCCAGTTCCGTGCCTTCGGGATCGTCGAGACCGCAGATGAATAAGTCGGTAGGGATGACTCCGCCATTCTCTTCCTGAGTAAATAAGGTTCCGACCAGTAACCCGTCACGATACTTCTTAAGGCAAACAGACGACGGCAGCAGGAGCGCTTTTAGCATATTGTGTACTGCCTCAGCGGTCGTGCTGCCCAGCGATCCCAGTGCGGTTATTACATAACTTCCCATCTCGTGCGTCCTCCTCTAAGTTTTTTTCTTGCCCTCTGCCGCTTCGATTCGTTCGGAGAAACGTACTCTTGGCAGTAGAGCGGGAGGTTCTCCAGTTTTCCGATATTGAACAGATAGTGAGCAATCCAACGGTGGTACTTGCCTTTGCCCGCCCGGTTCTTCCATGAGTCCGTACCCTTGGCCTGCCAGGCATCCAGATACTTCTCGTGTTCCGCTTGGTAGTAGAGAAGCAGTGCAGCATGCGCTTCGGCGAACTGGGTGAGTTCTTCCGCCGCAGTCGATCTCTCCGAGCCCGGCCGGTGCGCGCCTTCGTAGCAGAAGACTCCACCGCGGTCGCCACCAAACTTGTTCTGGCCAACCGCATCCCGCGCCTGGTCAATCGGCCAGATGTGTCCCGAGCCAGTAATCATCTCTGGGTCGGTCTGCTGGCCTTCGTAGTAGCGCCAAACCGTCGGCTTCCATTCCGTGAACACATGCTGCGTGTACGGCGCTTCAATTCCATTCGGCAGCAAGATTTTGGGAGCTACCAGCCAGTGCTCCTTGCTAATTGGGACGGCCTGAATGTTGACGTTTGCCGGGTAGGTTGGTCCAGTAACCGGCCAACTGAAGGCGTGCATACTGATTACGGAAGCTGGTTGCCAGCCATTGCGCTCCGCTTCAGCTTTCAGCTTGGCGTATTGAGACATGGCCCGTTTCTGGCTGTCGGTCAGGAACGGGTCGGCGAAAGTGAATCCTTGATGCGCTTGCGCGACTACGGTCATTGTGTTTCTCCTTTAGGATCGTCCGCTCCGTCTGATTCGCGGTGGGACGTTGGGTGGTGCATAAACTCAGTTTCCGACGTGGCCTAAGACAATGCCCTTCATCCGGCACTTCGCGGCCAATTCTTCGCGGATGCGGCCCGATTCTAGGCTTGATCCAAAGACTGGTGAGATGTCGTCTTTCAGCATCGCCTCGGCATTCGCCTGCTCGCGGCGCTCATGAGCAACCCTCGCGGCTTGCAGTTCGGCGACATGCTTCAGGCTTCGCCAGGCCCGCTCGGTGTCGCTAACCGACACGTCGCCACGCTCAGTGATCGCACGTTCGTTGTGCTGGATCGCTAGCTCCATCCACGATTGTCCAGGGATAGTGGGGAAGGTCTCTGCCAGATGCCATGACCCATCAAGCCTCTGTTCGTCATGCGTAAACTGCCGTTCATAGACGCCGTGCGCTGGGAACTCTCCAAGTAACGGAAGATCGGGCCTGCCTTCTACATGCACTTCGTAGTGCTCGCGCGCGTAGTAATTCGGCGGATACCAGACTTGCAGCAGCCAGCCTTTGATGTCCGAGTAGCGCGGAATCCAGCGCATCTCCTCGACTACCCGGATGGGACTGTTTTGCGATACTCCCACCATGGCCGGCACGTCCATCTCGACTTCGATCGTCTTGCTATGGTCGGAGGGGTCGCGCATGACGTTCTTGCTTTTGCGCGTGCCGCTAAATTCCAGACCGCCCTGATCCTGCAATACTGTGTTCGGTTTCCAGTCGTGCCACCTGGCCCCGACATACACCATCACCTTTTCCGCGATGACCAGGCGATAGCGGTTCTCGCCCCACGGGTTGACGCCACCCACATCGCGCAGCCACTTGCGGAGATGCTTGGGCGCTCTGCCGTCAGTTAATACGTCGTGGCGCTCGGGGAGAAGAGGGTGAATCATTGTGCCCTGCCTTTGGCGTTCGCTTGAGTTATTAAGGACCGAAGAGTTTCAAGCGAATCGACAACGACATACTCGTTATGTGTTCCCGGAAGCATTCTCAGAACAGTGTTTGTCTTTAGAGATGGATTGACGTAGACATTCATGCCGTCAATTTGAGTATCTATACATCGAACCATTGCTTCTTGCATCAACACCACATTGCCCCCTGCTTACTAAGAAGATTACCACTTGACATTTAGCACTTCACCTGATACGTATAGATATTATGGCAAACAGGAAGTTCGGCGATAAAAACCTCTACGAGTGGGCGCGCGAACAGTGTCTCGCGCATACGACAAACGACTGCTTGCTGTGGCCGTACAGCACAACTACTGAAGGTTACGGTCGGCTTGGATTGCCACCCGGCAAGAAACTTGTGCTCGTTCACCGGCTCGCCTTCTTTTTCAAGTACGGACGCTGGCCGAAGGACAAGTGCCTACACACATGCGATACACCGCATTGCTTCAACTGGCGGCATTTGTTCGACGGCACGCAAGCGGAAAACGTTTCCGACATGATGAAGAAAGGGCGCGGCGTATTCCTTAAAGGCAGCGTACACGGCAATGCAAAGGTCAACGACAACCAGGTTCGTGCGATTCGTGCCCTTTATGCTGCTGGGATGTCTGAAGCAATCATCGCCGAGCAATTCGGCATGGCTCAGACAAACGTGAGCAGCATAGTTAGACGCAAAACATGGAAGCACGTAACAGAATAACTACTAGGTAGTATGAAACTAGGCAGGAACCAGAGATTCCTGCCTATTCCAATTCTTAACTCTAAAGAACATCTAAGTCCTTTAGAATCAATAACCCTGCAACGTGCCCGCGGGGACACCGCAGCCAGTGATAACTCCGTTTGCGAGTGCGTTATCGCAAAAGAACTGCTCGAAGTTAACATAACAACTTGCATATTGGAAATTTGGTGTACCCCCCTGGTTGTACGTGTTGTACACACGCGAACCGTTGACGGTCGGGAAGTACGGCTCTTTGAACATCACCCGGCCAAAGGAAGACGGCGCCAGCAGATACCACGCTTGCTGATCGGCGTGCTGGCCCCAGGTAATGCGCTTGCCTTCGATCCCGATTTTGTCGGTGCCGAAGAAGGGGTCAAACCCACCAGCCTTTCCGCCTTCCAACGGAATGTACTGCAGGTCGTAGCCGATTTCCTTCAGGCTGTTAATTTGCGAATCGTGTGTATAAATGAAGTCTTCGCCGACCGCGCTTTCGTCAACACGCGCCCGCCGCTGCGACATCAGCAACTGGATAGCCGAGCGAGTGATTACCGAGCCGCCCATGTCGAAGCCGTTCGCCACAACTTGCGGAGTGCTTCGTGGAACGCCGTGGAGTTCGCCCGCGGTCGAGTAGCTGACCATGTAGCGAAGCCCGTTGATCCACTTCGGAACGCCGTCGGTCAATCCTCCGTAACGGACATAATCGCCCGTGGTCGGATTGCCGTTGCCAGTCGTGCCCACCAGCGCGTTCTGAGTGCAGGTGAAATACTGCTGCGCTCCGAGCAATGCGCCCTTGTTCGCGATGGTCAGCGAGGTTCGAGTGACGTTGCCAGTCGGGTTGACAATATCGACTGTCTGGCCGATTTCGATGTTGCGAGCACCAAACGGCGTAGCGGCCAGATTGACCGTGTTGGCATTGGGTGGAACTGCCGACAAGCTGGCGAGAAATCCGGTGCCATCGGTGTGTAGCCCGATGTCTTCCCAGTTCTTCATCATTGTGGTCAGATCGCCCAGAGCTTTGACCACGTAGTTCTCGATGGCGACGTCTTCCACTTTGACGCCGACTAGGGCCATCAATTCGGTCCAGTTGGTTGCGGTCGAGATCGCGCTGGGGGTCACGCCGCCAGCGATGTACTGCGCTGCACTGCCCAGCGGGAATGCGCCGCCGTCCGGGTACACCGCACGGGAGTCGCCGCCAGCCAGAGCAATTTGCTGCACGATGCGGTAATCGCGGTTAGAGACGCGCTCGGCCCGGCCATTCTTCATCTTGGAGGCGAGTTTGTCGGTGGTGATAAGAAGGACTGGAATCTTGGAAGCGACTCGTTCCAGTGTCAGGTTAATCAGACTAGATACGTCTGCAGCCATGGGAATTCTCCCGTTGAGTGGTTAGGCAGGACAAGGCTTGCAGTCCTAAGCCGTTGATTGTTCACGCGAGACAGAACAGTTAACGTTTCAGGGATGAGGCAAACACCTCGGCATCGGTCGGCATTCTACCGTTGGCCGCGAAGAAGTCGGTTTTGATCTTGCCGACCTCCTGCTCGGGAGTCATCACCGGAGCAGGTTTCGCCCCAGGAGTTGTGCCCGTTCCCTGATTCATCTTGTCGTTTTGGATCTGCGTGTCGAGTTTCTTTTGCTTCTGCTGCTGCTTGGAAATAACTTTGCCGCCGTAGGCTTCCACTTCGCGCTTCAAAATCTTAGTGACTGCCTGCGTAAAAGTTGTGGTGGCGAGCGTCGTAATCCGTTGCTGGATTTCCGGCGTTCGTCCTTGCGCCCACCATTGGTTGATCTGGCCGAGATAATGGCGGTTCGTGGCCATGCCGTCCAAGGCTTCCGCGACCGCGTCCTTAGCAATGGATCGCTTCTCGTTATCGTTCAGGCTGGTTCCCGCCAGTGTGCTTTCGACGAAAGCCAGACCTGCGGTTTCAAACTTGCTGTTGATTCCATCCTGAAAGATTTGCGCTTCTTTTTGGCCGGCTTCCGTTTTTGTCTTGGCCGCTTCCGCCCGATCCTTTGCGGCCTGGTCGATCAGTGCCTGATCTTCGGGACTGCGGGTTCCCGATGCCGCTTTCGCGCCGGAAAGTTTGCCGCCAGAATCGCGGAACTGCTGGCCGAGAATCAGTGCTTCTTTGACCCGCTCCGCTTCCGCCTGAAGACGCTCGCCTTCTTCTCCCGGAACCGCGGCATACGACTTAATCAGCCGTTCGACAGCGCCCATTGCCCCCAAAGTATCCCACTGCACGGCTGCTTGAGTGAATCTTGCGATGGAACCGTCAGTCTGGAAGCTGCCGTCTGCGTTCTTCAGCGGTTGACCGTCCGGGCCGATTATCTGCGACAGCGGCAGCGCGACCTTGGTGATGAACTCGTCGAAGCTGCCAACGTCTTTTATGTTTGGGAAACTTTCTTCGATGTCGTAGAAGTGCTGGGCCGATTCGCCCGCAAACTTCGCCGCTTCTGGTGTCGGAAACACTTCCTGAAACTGGCCAGTAAGTGCGGCACTGCGCGCAGTCTCGTAGAGCGTGTCCACGTCGATGCCGGATTTTTCCAGTTCCGCCGCGAGCGCCGGGTTGGTTTCCAGCGCCTTTGCCAATGTCGTAACCGGTAAGGGGCCGAGCGAGTCAAGCGGGTTCGGTTCAACCTTGGTTTCTGCGGCCTTGGCATCCGCTGCCGCCTTGTCTGCTGCCGCCTTTACTTCGGCAGCCTTCTCTTCATCCGTCTTGGGCGCGATCGCTTCCGCGGCTTTCTTGTCCGCCTCAGCTTTTTCCGCCGCAAGCTGCTCGGGCGTCTTGGCCGCTGCCGCTTCTTTCGGCTTCGTGCCTTCGGCTACCGACTCATGCACTGCTTCCCGCAATGCTGCCATCGGATCAGGCGCGGTGGTGGTAGTTTCGACGACGGGCGTAGCAGGAGTAGATTCCACCGTTGCTACTGGCGGATCGGCGACTGCGACTGCTCCAGAGTTTACGATTTCATCGGCCATTGCTTATCTCCTTCGAAATTCAGGCGTTGGGTTCAGGTTCGTCCCGCTGCCTGTGATGGTGGTGCGTGAGTTGTGAGGGGTAAGGCTTACTACATCTTGCCAACTGCTATGCCTTGGTCCGATCCGGTGTCATCGCCGAAAGTCGCAGTAGCGCTATCGTTACCGGCGACATCAACTCCCGTGTCGCCCGGTTCTGATCGTATTGGATAGCTTCCAGCCTTTTTGTGGTGTCTGGCGTGTTCTCTTTCACTGCCATTACATCGCTCCCCTCTTCGGCATGGTGATCTTCGCTCTTACGTCAGCGATGGTTTCGACGCGCCATCGCTCGACGCTGAAATCGTCGAACCGTTCGATAGACTGCTGATACTTCTTGAATTCTTCCGCTGCCGATTTAGAGGAAAACACGCCGCGGAGCATATTGAACCCACATCCGTCCTGCATTACTGCGAAAACGACCATTACATCGCTCCCCCGCCCGGCACTGGTGCGGATGGTCCGCCCTTGCCAGGAGGTGCCTGTCCTAACTTGCCGCCCCAACCAGGCGTTCCCGCATCGAGCAGCGCCGGTCCTGCCTGTCCGGCAATCTTCTCCATCTGCATGGACATCACCGCCAGTTTCAAGTAGCCGCGAATTTGCACGTCCGCGGGCGATCCTAGCGGCAATTCCTGCCAGTTCTTGATGCCGTAGCGGATCACCTGCGAAATGACTAAGTCCCACTTCCCAGAGAAGAACTCCTTGTCCGGTTCGACCGAGGGTTTCATCACCGGCATACCATCTGGCCCCGGCACGTTCGACGGAATCGGCTGCGCGCCCGGCGCGATCAGTGCGGTAATGTCCGCCTTGATCTTGTCAATGAAGATTTGCTCGGGCAGCTCGAAATCGTAAGGAGCCAAATAGCGCATGGCGCAACGCCTGTTTTCCGGGGTGTCCAGAACTTCCATGACTAGCGGGTTCGGCTCCCGGCCGCTCGCCATCTGGATCAGTTCTTTGTAGAGTGCGCGTTGCGCCTCGAAGTCAATCGGGTAGTCCTGATCCGCCAACGGTCGGGCATCGGCCTTTCCGTCAAGGTCGGCCAGTCGAATCGGTTCATTAGAGAAGTCGGATGAACTATCGCTTTTCGTGACCTTGTACTCGTCGTCAGTCGCGTTCTCTGCGAAGCAATCGACGCTTAAGGTTGCAGCTCGTGTCCATTCCGCGCGCAAAGCGTTCCAGTAGGGTAAGAGCGTGCCTTTAGCCGTATCGAGCGCCTGCTCCTGCCCGCCCTTGGTCTTGATGTCCTTGTCCGAACCTCCGAAGGTCATCGGCGTCAGGCCAAGCAGTAATTGGAAATACTTGAACAGTTGTTCAATCCACTGCGGAGCGGTCGCATCAAGATGGAATTCCGGCTGAAAGAAAACATCCTTCATGCTGCGGCCTACATCGCCGTTCACCGCCACGCCAATCATGGTAGCGGGCGGCAGAAAGACGCCGTTCATCCCCTCGCCGATGATCGTCTCGTTAAACAGAATCGGCGGACAGCCTATACGGTCATGCGCATCGTCCACTGAATCTGTCCGGTCATTGATCCGATCCTGGAAGTCGAGGCCGAGTTTGACTGGAGCTGTTGGGTAGGCTCCTACACCTTTTTCCGCGCCGCACCAGGTCCACTGTTTCCGGAACACTGCAGGCTGGATGTCGATCAGTTTGTCTTGAAACCAGACCCCGACACATCCCTCGCCAACGTACTGCGCCAGTTCATCGGCGTCTTCCTTCTTATCAATAGCCGCGATCGCGTCTTGCGTGTACCAGACGCGGTGCAGCGAGTTCATCTTTTGCAGCGTGTTCGTCCCAAAAGACGAGCCACCAGACCGCGAGCCGCCAGGGGAGGCAACCCTCATCCTGGCCTGCCGGGCAATCTCGCCGTCGGTGATGCCGGAATCGGAGCCGCTGTTTTTTGCCAGATCCCAGTTGTCTGGATAGAGCCGACGGAATGCTCCTTTGGTGATTTCCGCCTGGTAATCGCCGAGCGGTGTATTGGCAATCACTCCACCACCGTTCGTGTTGGCTTGAGGCATCACTTCCATACTCAAGCCATGCACCACGTCCCAGCGAACTTGGCCGTTTGGAACTTCCCGCTGTCCGGTAATCACCGGCATCTTGATTCTGGCGCCGGGGTAGAAATTCTCTTGACCTAACGGCTTTCCACACTGCGGGCAAGGCACGTTCTCTTGCAGGTTTTGACTGAGATCAACTGGAGCCTGACCGCCGCACTGCGGGCACTCGAAGCGATCGGGAGAGACTTGCCGCTCCTGCATCGACGTGATGTCTTCGTAATGCGTCCCGGTAATTCCGGGGTCCATCGACCAGCGGATGTGCCGGAAATAATGGCCGGTCAGGAACAGGAATTCCTTGCACTGCTCGAGGAAATTCCGGTCCTCGTTGTCCGAGGAAATCTTTCCGTAGGCGCGATCTCTGGCAACGGCCGCTCTCGCATCGAGATCGGAGTCGGAGTCTCCCGGCCACCACTCTACCCCTGGAACCGTGCCGAACATGGAGCTCCATACCCTGCAGGCCCAGCCGATGACGTTGACGTTTTTCTGCGGAGTGTAGTCGGTATGGCCTTGTTCGGTGCCCGCGTTCGTCCCCTGCGATCGCATGATGTCGTTGTAGCCGACATAGGCGCAGGTGAGCGGATCCCACCCGATGTGCTGGTTGCCCTTTTTGTACTCGATGGCGCGCGTAATGGAGCGAATGACTTCGCGCCGCTGCACCGACCAATCCTCGATGTGCTGCTTCCAGCAAGTCTTCAGGCCGGACTCGAACTTCGCTATCGCAGTTTTGTCCTGCGTTTTGAAGAACGCGGCAAGGCGGTCTTCCGGCTTGCCAGTGGCCGGCGTCGCCGCGGAAGTTTCGGGACGCTGATCGGGCTTCTGATCTTCTGGGGAAGGCTGCCGGCCGTCGCCGAGTTGGAGAGTTGGACTTGCCACGAGTTACCAGGGCCGGCCGACATGAACCATCCACAGATCGGTGTCAGGGGCTGCGATTACACTGAAAGGCATCCAGAAATAACCCCGCTGTCCCCAACCGTCTGACCAACTGTTCTGGATAAGCGCCAGTTGTTTCGGCAGGTCATATCCCAGACAAAGAACTTCGTGACCACCGTCTGATGCTTCACCAGGTTTCGGTGGCGACATGATGCCAGTCTCTCCGACAGGGCCGGTCATAAACGACATTGGTACAGAGAACGCAACCAGTACCGGCCATGGCGTCGGATCGGCGAGGCAGGTCAGCACATCGTTCAGCGTGGCCAGCCGGTGATAGGCTCCGGTTCTGTATTTGAATGCGTTCGCCATCTGTTCTGGGGTTAGGGCGACTATCTTGCGTGACGCATCTGGGTAAAGCGAATCCTCGCACGCTCCAAATTTCGTGAGCATCTGGCAAGCCGTGCGCGGCATCGCACCTTGTCCGTTCGGAAAAGTACCCTCAGCCTGCAATGCTTCCACGTACAGACTTAAGGGGCTAAGAACAGGCGACACCTTCTCGTAGCGGCGCGCAATCCATTCGCGCCCCGAAGTGAAGGCATGACCAATACAGGTCGGTTGATCGCCCTGATCCTTGATTGGGCCACCAAACTCGCGCAAGTCAACCTGTTGCGGAAGCACTGGGATGCCACGACCTAGAGCAACGCGGTACATTCGATCCCGCACGTCATGCACGTCGCGGACCGCTCCATTCTTGCGAATCATCGCCCAAACGCCTTACTCATCGCTTCGGGGGGCATGGACGCGCCGGACTTCTTCGGCGCTTTGCCTTTGATCGCATTGTGAGCGGTCATCAGCCCTGCAATGTGATCGGCACCAGGACTGCCGTCAGGATGCATGGACTCCTCGCCGCCCATCATCGTGTTGCCTTCGTCGCCGTCCGGCTCGCGCTCCACGCGTAGTGTGTGGCCGCCGGCCATCGACTTGATGTGCATCGCCTTGACTTTCCCTTTTGCCATAGTTTTAGTCTCCCTCGTTGTCCGCTACGTCCTTCTTCGTTTCCGAATCAATGACTTGGTAGAGTTCCGGCTTATCATTCTTTGCTGCGGCGATCGCCTCTTCTGCAGTATCGAAGTCGCCCTCGAAATCCCCCCAGCCACCGCACGGATAATAGGCCGCAAAAGTAAACAACAAGAACCGCTTCAACGCCATCTCAGTCTCCCGCTGCCTTCTGGGCTTCTGTAATTGTGTCGTTCAACCTTGCCACAACTTCCGCCTGCTCTTTCGGCAGCGGACGCGAATGGCCTTGCATCTCTTCAAGCTTCTGTTGCTGCTGCACTTCAAACAGCGCCAGTTCGCGGCGGGCCTGCTTTGGGGCGCGCGCCGCATTCACCAGCGCCTTGCTCGCCTCTCCAGCTTGCTCGGGCGGCCTGCCTGCAATCGGCTTGTGCGGCTGGTACGCCTCTGGCAACAAGTCGGGATCGAATGCCACTCCTCCGCCAACTCGCCAGTTCAAAAAGTTCCAGAGCTTCTGATTGCGCGCTCGCTCGAAGTCAAGGTCATCCCGCAGACGGTTCAGGTCTACTCGCTGATCATCGAACCGTTCGCGGCTGACGAAGGGCAATTCCCACATTTTCAACGTCCCTTTCATTGCTTTATCTATGCGCGAAGATCAATACACCCTGCAGGACGATCCGCGATAAATCGTTACCAGATCGGCGACAGTCGGCGCTACAAGCTGAATGTTGAGCACAGTCCCGGAAGCGCTTGCACCCTCTACCGTTCCCCAGATATGAGCTGGCATCTGGGTTGCGGCACCGCCAAGCGTCCAAGCCACGCCAATCGCCTGCGATGATGTACTAGAAATCTGATCAACGATCGCGCCTGATTTTGAAGACCCCGTGGCCGTGCTCATGAGGTAGGAGGCGGTTATGTTGGTTGCTGCGTTAGTCGCCGTCTGTACGTCCCAATAGTTTGCGGTTGCCGCGGTAGCCTGCCCAACGATAAGATTGCAGTCAAAACTCCAAGTCGCAGCGACCAAGGGCAGAGTAAAACTTAGTGCGCCAATCGTCACCGGACTGGTGCAATCACTGACCGTCCCGGCCGTTCCGCACGTCCAGTCGGCCCCGGTAATTGTTTTCGTCTGCGGAAAGCTCCCGGCAAAGGCCGTCCACGCCGATCCACTGTATTGACAGGTAACAATGGTCGTTCCTGCCCCAGCGCCGCAGTCCGTGGCTGAGTTTCCGTTTGTGACCACGGCAATGGTGCCAGCCGTTTTTCCCGAAACACTGGCCAGTCCGGCAACGGTCGTAATCGGGATACCACCACCGCCGCCACCTGGTTGAACCAAGGTCTGAGCAAAGACAGGGGCGGAGAACAGCAACGAGAGCACCAACAGCCTCAACGATTTCATGGGAAGTGTTCTCATCGGGATAGTTGCCGCCATTCGCGCATCTCAACATAAACCGCCGTCGCGCTCGCGCTTTTCACTTTCAAATACGGAGTTGCCGGACGAACGACTCCATCGGGATAAGTGAAACTGCCGAATCCGACATGCTCATTCTTTGCGATGGCGTCCCCGATCTGGATGATCTCGCCGGGAACCGCGGGATAGGTGTTAGCGTAGTTTTCGTCAGCTCGCTGGTATTCGAGTCCTTGCCCGGTAAAAGCTCCGCCAGTGTAGTTGCCGACGCCGCCTTGTGGACATTCCTGAACCTCGACATATCCGAATGATCCCTGCGAAGCGGAGAGCAGAACGAATGCGCCGGCACTTCCGTTGATAGTGACGATGGTGCGGATCGGGCTTGCCCGGTTCACCACACCTGCGGTATTGGTCGGATTGGCCAAGTTATTTCCTCCCGGCGCCGGTCGCGGCTGCCCACTTCTTCTTCATTGGTGAGGCCTTGTACTCTTCGTCGCCAGCATCCGCTTTCTTCTTTTCGGAAAGCATGATCGCGATAGCTTGTTGACGGGTTTTTACGACCGGGCCGGCCGGACCTCCGGAGTGCAGGGTTCCTGCTTTCCATTTTCCCATCACCGCTGTATATGGCATTGTAGGTACTCTAAGGCGTTACGCAGGCCGTCAACACTGTCACCGAAACAACCAAGTCCAGTGTTGCAGGTGCTACACAACAGGCCGCGTATCGTCCCTGTCTCATGATCATGGTCAACGGCCAGTTTTCGTGCTTGAGTCTTTCCGCAAATTTTGCAGTGCCCAGATTGCTTGGTAAACATCCGCTCATATCGGTCGGGCGTGCAACCCAATTTCCCAATTTGTCGTACCCAGTTCCGCGCCAACGTCTTGGTCTTGTGCTTGGCATAGTAACGACGGTGCATTGCTTGCCACTTTTCTGGATCGGCTGCGTATCGCGCTTTGTCCTTTTGTCGTCTTACTTCTAATGAATCGCCGAACTCGTGGGTGCATGTTCGACACTCAAGATAAACTCTGTCCCCGCGTCGGCGTTCATAACAATTTTCCTTTGTCCGCAGATGTCCGCGTCCACAATGCGTCGAGCGGCGACCAAACGTTGACCTCTGCATCTCTACTTACCGCCCTCCGGCGTTCTTTGCGAAGCGCGCTTCCTTACCTAACACTCCGGGAGCATGCGCTTCCTTTGCTGCGTAGGCTTGCGTGCTCATGCCGGCCCGCGCCGCCTTGCGCCCAAACAGACCCTTGGTTCCGTGCTTCGTCATGGCTGCGCGCGCCGCCTGCATCCAATGAGCTTTCTCGGCCATGTCTCTCCCTACTATCCCCAGATTCGCAGCGCCAAGTCTGCCGCCTCAATCCATAGAAACAAGAGCGCCAGTCCGATGAACCAGCACAGGAGTTTCGCCGGTTTCGTCATCGAAGTATCAGCCACCCAGCGCCCATGATGTTCCTCATTCAAAAAAGTTCTCCCAGCAACCCGGTTCAGCTCTTCACGGCGACTCCGCTTTCCTTAGCGGTGATCGGGAAGCTGGGAGGAATGCGCAACATCAGTTCAAGACTTTTACTGACAAATTCATCAACTTCGGTACTGCAGTCGATGACGTGGTTTGCACCATAATCACCTGCAAACGTGCTGGCCCCGCCAAGTTCAGCGAGCCAACTGCTGCCACGGTCATATTCGGCCCCACCGCAGGAGTTGCGCACGTAGTCAATGCACATTCCGCCAAGTAGCCATGACCCGCCTGAATGCTTCCGCCAGTTGCCGTAGCCGAAGCTACGGTCGTGGTGAAATCCTGGCAGAAGTCAAACTGCCCGGTAGTTCCAGTCGTCAACGTATTGGTTACGGAAGGCCCGCCAATCAGAACCGGCAACCCGGTGGTGACGTCCGACCCCTGCGCATCCCACTCGAAGGCGATCTGCACAACCGTGCTTGCGCCCTGCGTGGACGAATAGGCGTAGCCGCAGACCTCAATGCTGCGGCCGACGTAGTTCATGAAGCCAGCAGGAAGCTCAACCGATCCCAAAGGCTGAGGAACGGTCGAGGCCGCCGCAGTGGCAATCGTGTTAGCTGGCAGCACTTTCACGACACCCGGTATTCCAGGAGTCGCTGCCGGCGCATAGGTATACGCGGTTCGCGCCTCACTGTTTGCTTGGTAGTAGCTGGCCGTTGAGATCAGACCGAGCTGGACACCTTGCGGCGAAGTTACCACTGGATACGCAGTAACGACCGCACCGGAACCGGTCTGGCCGTAACTGGCGTTGGTAATCGCGCAAGCGTACTTGCCAATCGACAGCAGAATGGGACTCAAAGTGCACACCCCACTCGATACCGGCGCGACGTTTACTACCGTCGGCTGAGTGTAGAGCTTCACTTGATATTCGTTCGTAGCCGCGCCGCTCATCAGCCCGATATACGGAATCCATCCGCACGCTCCTGTAATGGCGGCGGGCGCCGTGAACTGGATTGCCGTGGTAGCCGTAGCTGTGAAGGAGTAATCGGCGGATTCCGGTCCTTCGTTGCCCATGCAATCGACTGGAGTGTAAGCAACGTGGATGGTTGCGGCGGTGTACGACGCGGAACCGGCCACGGTGAGACTCGAAAACGCCGTAGCGGACGTCAGCGCACCCGGAGCCGCGAACAGGCCAGCCGCCGGAGCGGGATTCCAGTACTGCCACTGCGGGCCGCGCTTATCGATAATCTGAACACTGGGATAAACCAATGTTCCTAGTGGATACGCCGAGGGCAGGCTAGCCGCAGAATCAATCGTGACGATGCCTACACCCAGCGACAGTGCATCATTCATCGCTTCTGCCACTCCGCCATCGCCGGACGTGATGGTCACTCCCTGCGCGTGCGAGTTGGCAAAGGTTGCAGTGAACGAGCAGAAATACGGTTGCGGGTAAGACGGGGTAGTGGCAGCCACCGACGGGAACGATGCGGCGGTTTCCGAAGCCACTGCTTCCGAGCTTGCTCCGTCCTGCACCTGGATGGGAACATTCAGCGCCTGAGCGCCCTGCGCCCAGAAAGGAAAGATTTGACGGTTGCCAGTGCCCACGTGGATAAAGCACGGAGCGATCTGAACGTTGTTCGCGCCGACCGCGATCGGACTGAGCGTGGTCACCGCCCACTTGCCATACTCCGAGACGATGATCTCGCCCGCGACCTGGTTAGATTGTGAAGGGTTGCCGGATTGAGCCAGCGCTGGAACTGTGCCAGCCACCAGCCCGCCGAGTAGAGTTAATGCCAGCGCAAGCTTTCGGATCATTGTTTTTCTCCTGTTAGTGTGTGAAGCGTTTACGCAAAGCCCGCGCGCGGCGGGCGACTTCCTTAGTATCTACAGCCTCCCAAGCAGAAGCAAAATCAACAAGATGAGCAGAATCAGCCCTATACCGCCGCTTGGGAAATAACCCCAATCTTGGCTATGAGGCCAATTCGGGAGTGCTCCAACAAGCAACAGTACCAACACGATCACTAGAATCAGGTACATTCTCAGTCTCCTACTTGAACAGAATTGACTACCTCACGGCAGGCCCAAAAACCCTCCAACCCAGGATGCCAACGAGCACCCAGAGGACGGTGTAACCTCCAGCGCGTCGGAACCAGGCCGGTTGGCCGGGTTCATAGTAAGACCAGAACGCAGCCAGCAATGCGACGATATAAATCACCCAGAACAAGATGTTTAACGGCATAGTTATTTCTCCTTTTCTTAAACACAGTGCCCGAAATACCAAGCGGCGACTTCGGCGCGCGTGGACATGCCGGTCTTATTCATCACTTCGCGCATGTAGTTTTTCACTACCTGCTCGCTGGTGGAAAGCAACACGCCGATTTGCTTGTTGGTATTTCCGTGCGCCACTCCCTCCAAGACCATTCCTTCTTTCAGAGTGAAGGAGTGCGCCATTCCTAGAGGGCAAACGAACTTTCCTGAAACATTCGTAAACAGGTTAGCGAGTTTCACCCGCTTTCCGGATTCTTTGATGCCCGCGTGCCGGAACAGCGTGCGCAGGTGCTGTTTCACTATCCCCATGCTGATGTTCAGGTGGCTCGCGATTTCTTTGTTGCTGCATCCCTGCACCAGCAGACGCAGCACTTGCTGGTCACGGGCTGTGATCTTGAGCGCGGGTGTCATGACATTTTCGTGCATCTATTACTCTTCGGTTCGTGGCCCGTATCTGTACAATTTAAGTCGATTGGTTCGCACGGCAATGGCTCAAACTCCACTCCGCCAACCTTTGGAACGCAGAAGAAATTCTCCGGTGCCTTCGGCTTAGGCTTAGGCTTGTGATGGCGGTGAAATGGCCACCACATCAGCATAAGAATCCCGAGGGTGATGAGTTTGGGAATGGCGCCATCCTCTTAGGCTTCTTACTTCTTGCCAAGGGTAACGACATGCACCGTCGCCCGCGCCGTCTTCTGGGCTGCTTTCTTTGTCGCCTTCGCAATCGGGATAGCGACATAGTTTCGTGTGACGACCGATCCCGCCCCGATGCCCAGACCGATGTAGAGGCTTTTGCTGTCCAAGGTGCCAGCGAAGGCCACCGAGGACAGCAGAAGAAGAATGGTCGCTAGGCGCTTCATTTCACCTCGTACTGCTTGCCGAAGACTCCTGCTTTCGAATTGAAATCAGCCCGGAAGTGCTTTGCAGATTTCAGATTGTTAAACAGAGCCTTAACTTCGTCATGGCCGGTGACCTTACCCTGGACGACTGGGAGCAACGCGAGTAGGGAAGTAAGCTCGGCAGCAACGGCGTCAAACACGGCGACAATCTTTACCTGCGTGCCGGCGTCGGTAACGTGCAATTCTGGCAGTAGGGCCGCCAGGTTGGTATTGATGACACCAATCAGGGTCTGGATCTCGACCAGGATGCCAGGTTTGGCGCCCGCAGCGGCGGCATTGTACTGATCGATCAGCCCCTTGACAGTGAGTAAATCGGCTTGCGCCGCGGTTGACCATGCCTGTATCGCTGTCAGGGCTGTGGGCGGTATACCAAGACCGAAGGCTGCCAGGATGGCTAGCGCCGAGGTAATGGCTGGTCCCAGCAAAATGATGATGTTGGAGGCTTCCGTGGTCCATGCGGTTGTGCAGGCCGTCGCGAACAAAAGCAAGTTGAGCAGAGCGAACAACAAAAAGAATCTGACAGCAAAGCGTTTCATGAAACATCCCTCCTTGGGATTGGTAATGAAAAGGCAGGTTGTAGTTAAGGATTTGGAAAGTACGGAGCGTGCCAGTCCATTACTTCCCAGCATTGAACGTCTTTCCCGTCCCACAGCCACACGTCGTTGCCGTTCAAGTCGTGGGTATGAATTTGCTGCGTGCCATCCTTGAAAGTAATTTGGAGGTAAGGCCAGGGCGACTTCAGACCATCCCAAAATCCGGGTTGACCGTTGAAATTGAGCTTCAGCTCTTGCGCCTGCACTTTGTTGAACCACCTGATGCAGTTGTTTACGTGCCTCGCGTCGTCCGGCATGAGCGGAAAGAAGATTTTCATGTCGAGCGGTTGACCGCCGCGGTCCATGTCCATAACGTGATACTCGACGCCAATCTGCGGGATGGTAAGCGGCGTCCCCGCAGGATCGGGATTGACGACTTGAAATGTCGAGAATTGGACTGTATCCACGTTTCCGGTCACGGTGAGCAGAACGCCTTGAGCGGCGCACGCGACAGAGCCTGCAAAGAGCAAGATGCTTAGAATTGCATGTTTCATGTTGTAGATCCTGTGTCAAACAATCCGGCTTCGATCCAGAGGCAACTCATCCCGGCGTTCAAGAATACAGACCGCGCCTCGTCATTGGGCGAAACTGGGAACGTGCCCGTGAGCTGAAAGTGGGGGTCATCTTTCGGGCAGTGAACGAATTCATCTCCCGAGTACATCCCTAGACTCTCGCCGAGGGCAATGATGCGCCGCCACACCGGACCCCAGATCGGATCATCCAGCTTCCACTCCGGTTTCCCCTGCGCGTCGAACGGCGCTACGTCCACGGCCATCCCGAAGTTGTGCCAAGAATGACCTGGCGGTGCGTTGGTCACGATCTTCAATGGATCAATAACCTTCCCGGTTTGGTCTCGGCCTTGAAGCCATATTTTTTGCTGGTCGTTCCAAGAGGCCAACCCACGGGTGACTCGTATGTCGATCCCCTCGTCCGCAAGCAGCGTAGCCTCTGCGCGAATCTTTCTCGCCAGCTGCGGATTCACGAGAGATAGCCGAGTTTCGGAAGAGGGGTCCATTACCAAAACCAGCAAACCAGTGCCACCGCAACAACCGCGACGCCTGCACACAGCGACCACCATGGGAAGCCTACCTCGGGAAGACGTTTCGGCCCGGCGCTGTAGTCATTGAACTCCGATTCGAGCGGATCCGGAGGTACCGTACAGACTTGGGGATTAATGGAGGCAACGGTAGCCGCATAGAGCAGGGGATTGATGGAGGCAACGGGGACCGTTTGACAAGTTCTCGCTTGTCTCGATCTGATTGGCGTGACTTTCGCCACCTTCGCCTTCGCTTTTTTCTTCGCGTTTTTCTTCATGTGTTACTTTCCCGCCGCCTCTACATTCGCGGCTTTTACCTCAACCTTGGCGGCTTCGACCAGCGCCGTGGCATTGGGAATTCCCAGTGCCGTAGCCTGAGAAGCTGAAATTGTTTCGCCCTTAGCCAGCACTTGCGCCGGGCTGGAGTGGGTGTTGAAAGCCTTCGCGACAATGCCCAGTCCAATCAGGCCAGTCGCCCCGATGATCAGCAATCCATGCGTCCATGCGGAAGGCAGAGTGAGTCCCAGGGCCGCGCAGGATTGCGTGACTAATACTGGGCCCCCAGCCAAGATGCCGAAGATTGTCGTTAAGTAACCTTGCAGAATTGTCGCACTCCAGAAAGATTTCATTTTCGGACTCCTTTACTTTCCCGCGTGCACGATCATGCTCGCTGCCCGGTTCCGGGCATCCCGCTGTTCCGTTTCAATGCGTCTGTGATCTTCAATATTAGCGGCGGCCATCGCTTGCAACGAAGCGCTGATTTTTGTGAGTTCCTCTAATTGCCGATCGCGCTGGGCATCGTCTTCAGCCTGCTTTAATTTCCATGCTCCAGTCGATGCCACCAGGTCGAGCACGGTACGCGCGCGCATTATCGAGTTCCGGTTTTGGCTGCTCAACCAGAGCACAGCTGCCGTAACATAGCCGACTAACATGACGATGCTTGGCCCCCACTCGTGAACCAAACCGTAGCTTAGAATCTGCATTGATGTCAGTTCCCTCTCGTAGTTGATGACTGATTTGGCATCGCGAACAGCAGCTTCACGGTTAGCTTCTTCTTACCAGTGCGGACTTTCGGCAGGGGCGCATTCAAACATCAGCGGCATAGTGGATGGATGAAGAGAAAACGTAGCCTTGGAATCTTCGTAACAGCGGCGGCACTTGCCGTCGATCAGCGACGGAAACACGCATGCTCTAGTCGAGCAGCGGCCTTCGAGGGCGCGGCTTAGCAAGCGGCCGTCCTCTGCTGTACGTTCTTGTTCTGAGAGGATGTAGGGGCCTTTGCTGCTGCCTCGGGTGGGCCAGCCGACGTGATACCGAATTCCAGCCGCGATTAAGGCCTTACTGACGCAGGTACTACTGACGCCGACCCTCGCGGCAATCTCATACTGGGGCTTGTGCTGCTTGCCCATGGCAAGCACGATCTCCCGCACGTTGGCGGTGAGTTTTATTTTATGTGGCATTTTGGGAATGGCTACGCAGGAATCACCCAAGATCGCCCTCAGTTTTGGTCAGGGAAGAGGCCCCCGCTCAGCTACCGGCTGAGAACTGTCCCCGTTGCCTTGGGCAGCACCGGGGACAAGCTTTGGAAATTGTTCACAGAGTTTCCCTATTTGACCATCTATTTACTAGAGAATCAAGGAGTTGAGACGATTTTCTTGTGGAAATCATGCACTCAATCTTCCTGCTCCGCGTGCTTCTGTGCTTCCACTGGTTTCGTCGCCCGCGTCTCAGAATGAATCGAGCACGGTCCGACGTGGTTGGGCGGCCGTACCTGGCAGTAGGTCGAGGCTCGCTGAATGTCTTTGTATCCAGGCAGCGGGATGACTTTATTGCAGCGCATACTGTCCCTTCAGTTTGCTGTGCATACACACAGTTTTTCAGTCTTGCTATTTAGGTACGGCTTGCAAGTTAGATGCTGGGTTCGGAGGCAGAAACGGAATGAGAGCCTTCGCCTCGTTTGACGTTGCGCTCACACCCCCAGGGCCAGTTGCCGCAACCACGTAGTAATAAGTGGCTCCCTCAGTCAGTACGTTTCCAGTTCCCGATGTGTCCACGTAGGTGAACTGGGTCACCGGAGGACAGGTTGGCTGGCCAGTTCCGCCGCAGATCGTTGCATACGGGCCGCCAGTTACGGTACCGCGCTGAACGATAAAGCCAGTCGCCTGACCTCCGTTGCCTTGAGTCCACGTCCATGATAACGTAACGGTGTGTTGAGCAAGCGCGAAGGTAGGGCTTGCGATGAACAAAACGGTGATAAACAAAACGGTGAATAACAGTAGTTGTTTCATAATCTCCTTGATTTGCCAGCACCATAACTTGGACCCGTAATGATGCAATCGCAGCAATCATCACTACCATTCTCACAGAGTGGCTCCACGAGCGGCATGAAGTCCTGGGGATGGCGGGTGACAATGGGCAGGGCCACGCACCATCCTACATCTTCAATCTGTATGGTTAGATCGCAAGGTTTCAACTCGCCATCAAGAGCAGGTCCGCCTTCTACTCCTACCGGCTGATCCTGCCCCCATGCCATCGTTGCCAGCAAAAGTACCAACGCGTATTTCATTTATCTCCTCGGTTTAGTGGTCCGGGTAAGGACCATGAGTTCCACAGTATGCTCCAGCTGGGCATACATAGCCGTTTTGTGTCATCGCAGTGTTCATTTGGGTTGTATCGACTCCCTGCGTTTTGTATATGCTTGTTGCGTCATAAGCAAGGTTTGAGAGTGTGAGATTATTCGCCCAAGGTAACGCCATCAGTGGGCAATTAAACGGGGCATTCCCATTAGGGCACGCGCCTGTGGGGTAGGTAACTGTAGGACTGCTACCCATAAACCCGGAGTACCCAAGACAGGTTCCGTCTGCTGTCGAAGTCGCGCAGTTAACCGTAGTCGGAAAGTGGTTGGTGCAGTCAGTGACTCCAGCGGGACAACCTACCACACTCCAATTACTCCCCGTACCTTGGTTCTCTAAAACATTACGATAGAACTGGAAGCTCGCTAGATCCCATGATTGAAATGCAGTCGTTCCTTCGCCCGCCGGAGCCGTGCTATAAACATCCGAACTGGCTCCCGTGTCGGTAGTCGCGAAAACATTGTCATGGAAGAAGTTGGAAATCGGCGAGTGCCATGCGCCGAAATTGGTAATTGCGAAGTTGTTTGGAGAAAGAAACGTGTTGTGCTGGAGTGTTATAAAACGTCCTAATCCGGCACCATTATTGACAAGGCAGTTAGTTATTCCCGGTGCAGGCGCTGATGTTAAATTGTACTTGACAATCAATCCAATCGTCGCGGTTTCACCAATCGCATAGTTAGCCGTAGTTGATCCCGTCGCATAACCGTTGTCGGCGCAGGTAGTGTCTCCACCACCTATGTTATGCGCATAAACTCCATCACCGCCGGCAATGGCAATCATCTTCCCCGCCAGCGAGGCAAACGTGAGCGTGCCAGAACCGATTGCTGTATTACAGGCGGCAAGAGTGCTGCAAACCGTTCCTGGGGTTGATGCTGGGTCGTTGTAAACGATTGTTTGCCCTCCCGTGCCGTCGCTATAGCCTGCCCATTGTCCACTGGTCCCAGTCATGGCGAACGAACCGGCAGACAGTGCACCGGTATTTGGGCTAGTTCCTACGATGCTACTACCGACTATGATCGGACACGTCGTCCACGAAGCGCCGCTCGTAATACAAGTGCCAGCCGCAGAAGTGGAGAGTGTCGGGTCAAGACGGATACTGGCGTGCAAGATGGTAACGTTGTGACTGCTATCGACGGTAATACTCTGGATGTGGGCGGGACTCTTAATGTCGGTCTGGAAGGGGGAACAGTTCGCCGTTACCGTGTATAGGCTGGGCGAGACGGTGACGTAGGACATGGCGCAGGTATAGTTATTCCCGTTGCCAGAAGTCCACTGCCACATATGACCGGGCGTGTTGAACTGGTTAGTATCCCCAATATTGGTGAACAGGTTGTTGATGAAGTCGTTATGCCCCACGGGCAACGTGGTGCCACCGCCGTTTCCAGTGTTCATGTCGCCACGCCCAATCATCTGCACTGGATTCGGAGCATTGCGTATCCAGTTGTTGCTTAATCGCACATTATCAAGGTAAGAGGCAGGTCGTCCTGTAGCCGGATCGAATACTCCTGCCGCTTGTCCGCCAGAAGTGGCTTCAACAAGCAGTAGGACGGCGAATCCACTCTGCCCGTCCGACCATGTATTTTCTATGATATTTCCATCCACCAAATTACGGTGCCCCTCTTTCGCCTCAAAACTATTCTTGACGGACCACGGGAAAGGACAAGTGTTATGCGATGCGTACTTGCTTTCGAACGTTCCGCATCCCCAAGGAGGAGCTGGACTGTTAGCTGCACCGCCTGTAAGGAGACGCCAATTCAGGTCTCGGCCAAGATAGTTTTTACGGATTTCGTTATCCGACCCCGGTCCGCCATTTTGATCTGCTGGAGCGCCTCCAGAGAAAAGAGTTTCCGACCCTCCCTCCATCCAGTTGTTCACAATCTTCGTTGGTCCGTTATCGAAGCCGTAGGTGGCAGCCTTTGTTTCACTAGACCAATGATGAATCTTTTCAATATAACCATTCATTAGCCAGCCATTGTCGATGTTGAACGTAACGCCGGCAGATGAATCGTCTCCGCAGCCGGGGGTATAGTTTGACGGTGGATTGATTTGAAGATATTGGACCCCTGTTTGCGTTCCTGGTTGGCCGTTGATCGTCAGGACTGTGTTTGAGGTCGTCGGATCGAAATCGGAAATCGTGTAGTTGGCTCCGCCGCTGATCGAGCCTCCGGCTCCTGAGGGAAGATTAGACATCGTGCCGCCGATGTTGATTGTCGAAACGGGACTGACGGTGAACGTGGGGCCGAAAAACGTATTGCCGAACGCGAGGGTGGGAACCGTGCTCGTAAGCGTGACCGAACCATGCGTGCCGTCAGTGTTCGCCGTAGTGACCGTTCCGGAGTTGTACCATGATAAACAATTTCCGGTCGCATCCACGCTAGATCCAGTCGTTGGTTGGCCAGAATCGCCGGGATCCCATCCATGTACGTAGAAGCGGTCGAGTCCAACATAGTTCACCGACAAAGGTGACGCGGGTCGCGTAGCAAGAGGGTTACTTTGTCCGTGGAACAAAACGGGAACAGTAGAACCGTTCTTGCTTGGAGCCGCCCCTGGCTTCGTTGTGATCTCCACGTCGCGGATGACAATGTGATTGGTAACGTTGGTGGACGTGACCGGATCTACGCTCGCCTCAATGCCCGTGTCACCAGTAGCAGGAACAACATCAAGCATCACCGTCCACATGCTCGCTTTGTCGTTGGGAAGCACTCCAGGATTTGTGTGTCCATCGCATCCGGGGTTACGCGCGCCACCAAAACCTGGAAGTCCGCGACCGCAGGCCATCACGCCAGCAGTGAGAGGAGTTGTTGATTCGAGCGTTAGGCATTGCGTGGGTTCTACGCCAGTGCTGGGGTTAGCTTTGCCAGGAAGGCTGATGCAATTACCGTTGTGCACCCCTGCAAAGTCGGATGACGTACAGTGCAACACGGTTCCGGATGGAATCTTGATACGCCACGATTTGTCCAAGTAACCGCCCCCAATGGTGTTTCCACCATTGTCACGCCAGTTATAGCAGGCGTCGAGTAATCCAGCGGGCGTGAGAGCATAAGCCGCGCCAAGGGCTTCGCCTGCAACGTTTGGCCCATTGTTGACCGACGTTCCAAGAGTCAGGTCAACGTAGTAAGTTCCCCCAGGCGGATTGCAGACGGTATCGTCTACCCATTTGATTGGGAGCGCAGCGCAAGCGAGCGGGATCCCAAAGCAATCGCCCGAAGAAGGGGGAGGAGCAGGGCTGCCTACAACCGCTACTAAGTTAATGCCTCCGCTACCCGAAACTGCCGCGAAGCGACCTACTCTTGTGCGTCCAGGGTTTGGCGCGACCTGGCCGGTGCCGGTAAGGCTAACGGTCTGAGTGCTGCCCCCAACGCCCCCGGAATCGTCCGTCACGGTCAAGGTTCCGGTGCGCGTTCCTGTGGTAGTCGGAGTGAAGGTCACTGAGATTGTGCAAGAAGGATTAAGGCCTCCTGTCCCGGATAACACACTAGGACAAGTATTCGTCTGGGCAAAGTCACCTGTGATCGAAATGGAAGCGATATTCAAATTTGTCGTGCCGCCGTTTGTCAATGTAACCGTTTGACTGAAACTGGTGGTCCCGGTTTGCTGCGCAGCGTAAGTTAATGTATTAGGTGAAATCGTCGCATAAGAAGTAGTGATTACATATGCAGCGGACGCGACCGCAGAATCTGCAAGGCTGGCGGTCCCAGCCACGGCGTAGAGCGTTTCACTTACGTTTACAGTTACGCTTCCTCCGTTTGCAAGCGGTGTGCCCGTTGTGCAATTGATACCGTCCCCAGTGGTCTGCGGATTGGACATTAGGCCATAGCAAATCAAAGCACCCGTTGTTGAGCTGGTAATCGCAACGCTCAGAGCGCTGGAGGACGTGCCTCCGCCCGGATAAAATGTCGGCGTAGCGGCATTGGAGATTTCCGTAAAAGCAATCGCGCTCAGGGCGGCTTGCGCGGTGTCCTGCGTCCATGCCGGCGCCGTGCCGCTCGACGTGTTGATGCTCGTGGCAAATCCTGAATTGCCGCTGAAATCTTGGTATGTGCTGTAGGGAGACGATACGGCGGTAGGAATACTCCCCCAGATAATTTGATAGATCGCATCGCTCGATCCCGCCAATGTCAACGTGACTCCGGCGGGACTCGTCGTGTTCGTGGTCTGAGCCCTGGTTGCCGGACTTCCTGTATCCACTATGGCAGAGACGCCAGTGAAAGAAAGTTCCGTAGCCTCCACCCTCCATGCGAATGTAGTGGTGTCAGTTCGTGTCACCGTGATCGTTGTGGCTCCGCTCGTGCTCGATAGGGTGTAAGCGCAATCCGAACCATTGGTTGTGCTCTGGACGCCATAGCAACCGGCGGGGTGAGTGTAAGTGCCTCCGCCGCTGACGCTGACAATCTGTTCCGCGTTGCTTAAAATGCCGAACCCTATAACAATGACGTGACCCGATCCTGTACTCGCTACGGTTATGTCGCACGTCGCAGAGGTCGTGACGCAGGTGCCAGAGACAGCATGTTGCACCACGGCCCACGAGGCCCACGCGGGCGAGCCTATCAGCAGTATCAGCGAAAGTAGAAGTCGTCTCATTATGGTTTCAACTCGATTGCGGCCGCTTTCCAAACGCCAGTAGTTTGAGTCGCCGTACAATCTATCGTGGCCGGCGAAGCGGACGTGTTATCGACGAGCACTCCGTTATTTGCGGTAGTGGTCACCGCCTGACGTGGAGTTCCAACCGTCACCGTCATTACGTGGGTCGCACCGTCACCCAGTCCGCAGACTATGTAATCGTTGCTATAGGATGTAGCCACGGCAATATCCGCCGTCGTGCTACTTCCATTGTTGACGCTTCCCGAACCCACCACGGCAGTAACCCCGGAATACCCTTCTTCCACTACAAAGCCGGTTCTCGCCGTAGTCCAGGATAAGATATAACTCGTGACTCCAGAAGGAACCGATGCTTGATAGAGGGACGCAAGAGGAGAGACTGCCGGACCCACGCTTAGAGCATTGCTCAGATTATCGACCCCACTCAGCGCGGTTATTGAGCTGCTGGTGTAAAGATAGATAATCGAAGTGCTTCCAGTGGCAGGCGACGGAGAGGGTGTGACTGTTACTGTTGAGTTTGAGGTAAACGTGGCCGCATATCCGTTGATCGCAGGCGTGATTGTTCCACCACCGCCCGCCACCGGTGGTTTAGAACCCACCACGCTTAGCCACTGAAAGCCAGATCCAATTGCAATCAGCACTGCCAACGAAATGATGATTCCAAGTTTTCTCATGTTAGCTGCTCGTCGATGTGCCGGCTAAGGTCGTACATTTCAGACTGTAGGCCGAAGCACCAGTCTGAAACGAGAAACAGGAGAATGAGTTCCCAATTCCTGGAGTGGCGAAGATGATATGAGTCACTCCGGATGCAGAACCATCGAGGTATATATTCGCTGCGGTCGTGCCATTTGTGACCGAATTATATTGCCAAGCATAAGCTCCGGGAGCCGTGCCGACGATCATAATAAAATTCATGCCCGCCGCTGGCGTCGGACCCGTGATCGCTACCGCAGCCGTCGTCTGACCATAGTTCCATGCCATCGCATTCGAAAGTTGCGCTGCGGTCGGACTGCAAGCCGTATGACAGTCGATGGATTGTGGAGTGACAGATGCGGTAGTCAACGTAGGGGAGGTCGAAGGCGCTTTGGCGTTGAGTTGTGTTTGAATGCTAGATGTAGGATCGACATAACCCATGACCGTCGAAGTCACGCCGTCCACCGTTTTGTTGGTTAAGACCTGTGTGTCAGTCGTTCCAACGATTGTTCCCGTGGGGGCCGCGACGGACGAGGTAATCGTATTCGCTGTTGCCGCGACTGGGATCTGCGTTGCCGTCATTCCAGAGAGTCCGCTGCTGCCGGCCGCGCCGAATGGCCCCACGGTTCCACCATTGATTCGGGCATACATTCCAGCAGTAGTGGTCCATAAGTCTCCGTTTACTGGGCTAGTAGGTGCGGAACCATGCGGAACATTTAATCCAGTAGTCGTAGTAGTAGATGCAGCCGTTACAACTTCTGCGGTGTGGGTTTGCACCGCTGTCCAAGTCGCCGCCCGACCGAGAAACCCAGCACAACCAAAATTATGCACTACAGCGGATCCATCGCTGTACTCGGCGCTAAAACAATGGTTCGTTGAATCAAACGTGGTTTCGTGCGTAAAAATTGGCAATGTCGTGTCTAGTGCGCCTTCGGTGGCCAAGTCGTAGGGAGGAGTTCCACCTGAATTTCCTGTGATTGGCGTACCCTCAGAAAACGAAGTCGTGGAGGCTAGGGTCGAGAAAAAGCCTGGCGCCGGAGTTGTTCCACCGATTGTTGGCGGCGCAGCGTAGCTTTGCGTTGCGAAGGTTCCAAACGCCACATTGTTGGTTTTGGTGCAGGTAGCGACGCCCGTGCTGGCGAGCGTGCAGTCTTGGCTCAGGGCCGTTGGCGCATAAGCGGTTCCACCAGAATTTCCAACCGCCAGGTAGCCTGCCCCCGGCGCGGTGTTTGGCATGACTGCGGCCTTCGTCTGCGCGTCGTTGGTTACGCTGCTCAGGCCGACAGACGTTTTCGTAACCGAGATCGCGCCCGCCGTATTTAGGACGCTGGTGCCATCCGGCTTGACGCCGCCCAAAACAGATGCAGTGGCCGTCGGCAGCGAGTAGAGCGCCGCGAAGGCCCCTGTGTTCAAAGCTCCCGACGCTGACGGTTTCTGGCCGTGCGTTCCGTCTGCAACCATTGGCACCTCTGCGGTTGTTCCCGGATCAGAGGAGGTCGCCGTGCCCGCTGCAGAACCAAACACCGTTAGCGTCGTTGCCCAGGCCGTGCAAGGCGTTCCTATACAAACTGGAACTCCTGGTGTGGTGGGCCACGTCATCGCGCTACCGGAGGATCCGCAGCCTGTTCCGGTGGATAAAATCACGCCTGAAGAAACATTGAGGCAACCATTCGACAAGCTGGCTAGCGTAACACTCTGATCGAACTTCGCCGGAACGTTGAACTCTTTCAGCGATGCGGTCAACCTTTCCAGCCAGTTTGCGGTTACGCCATCGCCAACCTGCGCGATGTAATTCGTAATTGACACCGGGGCTCCAAACGCAAGCTGCCCCGAACTCAGTCCCACTCCGGCGCTCGGCACATCCGTGCCAATCCACGTATCGTTCGCACTTGCTGGTGGACGATACCCCCACGTTGCTTGAGTCAGGGCAGGCTGGGAATCAATCAGTGTGATGATATGGTGTGGATTTAGGCCCGGGGTAAACAGGGAAAAATTCAGTCTTCCTTTTGCTAAGACCGAAAAGGAATTATGGGGGTTATTGTCCTGCAAGAACGTGGCGGTGGCGTTAGGGATGCTATTATTCGTGGTATTGATACTCGACAAACAAACTGTAGCTCCTCCTGGCGACGCTGCTCCGTAGACCGAGCACCGATTCGCAACCTGAATCGGATCTCCATACAATCCAATTCCTACGACGTTCCCTACTTCCACATCTACCTTAACAGTTTTGTTGACCGCTACTATTGAACCGGGCCAGAAGTTTAATTGTCCTGCATAATTCCCAGCCTTAATCGTGTATGCGGAAGTGGATGACGATCCTGTATCAGTGTAAGTACAAACCAACGTCCCCGAACAAGCCGTGGCTTGAGATAGGTTGTGCGCCACATATCCGCACGTCCCACCCGATCCACCGGGGCATCCGCCATTGTAGGGATAGACTGCACCGACTCCAACCGGAGTTGTCATGCGGATTACGTCATAGGTGATCGTGTCAGTTCCGTTTGCCACTCGCGGCCAACTAACCGGAATTGAATCGCTTCCGGTAGAACTCCAATTGAGAATCTGCATCGGAGAGGTTTGCGTATTGGCAGTCGTATCATTGGCTACGATGTAATAGGTGTATGGCGTAGCGCCAGCTGCCGTTCCGAACACCGTCCCTGCGGTTAAAACAGAGCTTGTCGTCAACTGAAAAGTGCTGGAATTGCTTGCAGTGACTGACCAAGTACCGTTGTACCCTGATGGAGTCATTCCGGTTATGGCTACGTTGTTTGTTCCTGTGCCGGGATTCAGTGTTGACGTTATTGTGATCGTGTAAGTAGGGCCACCACCAGATTCACTGGCTGCCGTGATCGCGGCACTGGAGACGCCAGCCTGAAACGCACCCTCAGGTGCCGGTCCGGCAATCTGAAAATTTGCATTTAGGGTCGATTCTCCGGCAATCAAACCAGCAATTCCAAGACCAGGAAAGGGAGACTCGGCAGCGGAGCACGAGGATGGATAGCTACTACAAGGCGGATTGGCGGCAGCGCTGCTCTCGGAGTAGATGTTCTTAAGGTAGGCTCCCTGATAGTTTCCGGTGGAGTTCGATGAATACACTTGCCACAACGAGGTGGCCTGAATGACTGTGTTCTCGATGTACAACCCGTTCGAATTATAGACGGTTATTCCTAGTTGTTGAGAAGTGATGGTCGAGTCGCGCAGCGTGATGACCGCAGCGTGATTATGCGCTATGTTCCTCTGACCTCCAGAGAAGACATAGGAACCGATCCACGTTGCACCACCGTTTAATCCCGCGCTATTGTTATTGAAGTGGTCAACGGTCGCGTTCTCGTCATCCCAGAAATCGAAGAAATTATTGAATGCACCGTTCTCTCCCACAAGGTCGTAAGAGATATCGTTAAAGTGTGTGCTTTCTCCATTGTCCACAATCGCTTCATAAGCTAAGGCGACGACTCCGGGAGTATTCATGGAAACGGGTGCGCCGGGATGTGCGTAAGTATAGGTCGTACTCGACGGCACGGACGTAATAACGGCGTCTCCCCAATAAGTTGAGCTGTCCGTAAACATCTGCGTAACTATGTCACCCGGACGAAATCCGTGGGCGGATGCCGTGGTGATTGTAGCAATGCCACCGGAGAAGGATGTGTTGGTAATGTTTACGCCCGCGTAAGCTGGAACGGCAGATCGATTGATCGGCGAGCGAAAGCTGAATCCCGTCACCGTGTTGTTCCCGAAGTCGTTGGAATTTACCAGGTCGCCAACTTGAATACAGGCTCCACGTCCTGTGCAATCGAGCGACACGCCATAGCCGCTAAACACCGATTGGTTCGAGTGTAGATAGATCGTTCCAGGAACACTGTACGTGTTGATAGAGTGGGGGTAACCGGGTCCGTTTGCCGGAACGGTCACATTACACTGGATGTTCTTGTATGAAGTCGGATCAACTCCGCAAGCGGCATTCAAGGTCTCCTGAATGCCAGAAGAGGCCGAACCGATTGTGTAGGCAGAGTGTGAGAAGAAGGGCGTGAAGAGAATGGTCCCTCCACTCCCCGCGGTATAAGTGCCACCCGTCACGTTCACTGCTTCGCTATTTGAACCATCCGTGATGTAGACCTGATAGCCAGCGCCCGAAGTCACGTCAATGCCAACGATTCCGGAAGCAAGCGTCACAGTTGCCGCCGTATTCGCCGTGAGCGCCGTAGCCAAGGATGCCGACCAATTCAGCGCCGTCGTGGCATAAGTAATCCCGGCCGGCGCTCCACCACCACAAGATCCCCATGTGGAGTTACCGGTCAAACAAGTAGATGCGCTGGCGATTCCGGCTCCCAATTGGCCCGGCGGAACAGTCCCATTCACCAGGCCCGCTTTCACCGAAAGCCCGCTGTCCACATAGTGCCGATCGGCAGCCTGGTTAGGTGCGGTCGGATCTGCAGGCAGGGTTAATGGACCAGTCATAGTGTCGCCAGCGATGGAGACGTACGCTCCCGCGCCTACGTTCGCCACCGCCGCATCCACATAACCCTTGTTCGCAGCGTCATTCGCTCCGGCCGGCGTTGGAAGCGCCGGAGGCACAGCAAACTGCTTCGGGCCGGTGATCGTCTCCGTTCCCGCCAGGTGCACCACCGTGGCGTCGATCGCCCGATTCGCCACTGCCGCATTCACGTACTGCTGCGTCGCGGCGAGGTTCCCGAGCCCCGTACCCCGTGTCGTCAGCACCGCGGCAATCGTTGTCGGCGATGTCGCCGGAACCGCCCAATATTCTGTCCGGACGGTTCCGTCATCCAGTTGGAAAACTACGACGTAGTAAGTTCCCGCCGGAGACGCGCCCACGTTGGGGACCAGTTGCGCGGTAAACGCGCCTAGCGGCCCTATCGTCACAGCCAGATTGCCCGCCGCCACCGCGTCTCCCTCTGCGGTCTGGAACGACGGCCATGAAATCAGCACCGTACCTGATGCGGCGGTTCCATCAGCCCGATATACCGTGTCGCTGATCGTCGTAAGCGCCGGCCCTTGTGCCTGCAACTTGGGCGACAACGTCAACGCCATCAGCAGCGCCAGCACCAGGGAAATCACCATCTCCGCCGCCACCGGGAAACGCTTGTTATTCACCGCGAACGATCTGCGCATGTCTTTTTCTCTCCTCGTAAGCGCACGCCACCCTAACTCGGCCCAATAAGAAAGCCGCTCTGCCGAGCGGCGCCCCTTACAGGTTTCCCCTGTGCTCCTCTGTGTCCCCTGTGGTTCAAGCTTTTGACTTTTGTCGCTACCGCACTGAGGACTTCCGAAGGACACTTCGCATATTCCCACCCCACTCGAGTCCGATTGTTAGTCTAAACTCCGCGTCTCGCTCTCAACTCGCGACTCCAGAAATCGCCGCACGCTCTCTACATACACGTCCGCGAAGTCGACCACCGGCCTTCGCGTCTCGATCAGCACCATGGCCGCTTCCATTTCCCACTCCATCGCACATAATACCGCCAGCGTCATCATCGGAGCGCGGTGCACCCCCGCGGCGCAATGTACGTAAAGCCGCGATTCCGGTTCGTCCAGCGCTTCCAGCGCAAAATCAACGCCGCGTTTCAGCAGTTCCGGGTCCTTCGGCAAAAAATCGTCGTCGGTCGGATTCCACAGCACGCGGATCCCGTACAGCTCCGCGAGCGGCCGGTCGTCGAACTCGATCTGCATGTTGAGAACGTGGGTCACACCGGCTTGCGCCAGTTCTTCCATGTTCCGCGCGTTCCAAATCCCACCGCCCAGCGCAACTCGTTCCGTGACCCAGGCCATGTCCATGCTGCGTTCCATTCGCCTTCCCGACGCAATCCTCAATCTTCGTTTTACAATTATTCTGATTCTACGTCACCTTTCCCGTCGTGGATGGCGGGGAACTCTTCGTACAACCCCAGCTTCTCGATGAGCGACTTTGCCACCGACTCCTGCTCTTCGATCCCGCCCGCCGCAGACGTCGGAAACATTCCGGCGATTTCCCAAAGAAAGCGCAATGCCAAAACGCTACCCCGTTCATTCACCGACCGCACCACGCGCTTAGTCATATCGACCGATGCATCCACGATCACGTTCGTGACCCGGTTCCGCGCGTTCTGGAGTTCGTCCGGCTTTTTGGGGACCGCAGTCACCCCCTTCGACGCCTGAGCCTTCCGCGATTTTGACCTACTCTTCTTTGCCTTCGCCATCTGCCCGCCTAAATAGAAAAAGGGCGCGATTTGCGTCGCGCCCTTCAGAGTTTTTCTTTTTTTCTCGACTCTTAAGTTTAGGATATCAAATCAGAGGGGGGTGTACCGCCAACTTTTCGATATTTATTTTCGCCTTCGTTTGAGTCACTTACGTCGAAATTGTAACTTTTACCCTCTTGACAACTTTTTCGACCTCTCGTGGCCGGAGGCAATTTATCCATCAAACCCCCCGCGAGCAGGATCCGCGAGAGCTGGTCAAGCGCATCCTGGAGGAACCGCTCGACCGTTCTCTGGGTACAACCAAGCAGCCGCGCGACCTCGGGTATGGTGTATTCCTCCAGAACATTCATGGCCAGCAGCTTTTTCTCGAGTGCGTTCAGCTTCTCGATCGCCTGCTCCATATCGGCCACAAAGATCACGACGTCCTCAAAGTTCCTCATCGTGTACGACGTCACCCGCGTCCGGAAGAACTCGCGCCCCAGCAGCGACGGCAGCCTCCCCACCTCGACCGAGGCCCGGGCGTACCGCCGCAGCAGCGCCACCGTGCGTCTGCGGTAGGGCCACAGTTCCATCTCCGTTTCGCCAAACAGCACCGACGGCGGCGGTTCCGCCTGCCCCATCAGACTCCATGCTTGTGTGCTCGTCGTTTGTGCGCTTGTCATGCCCACACCTCCATCGCGGCCACGCCCTGCAGACATTCAATCCGGGCCGGGATCTGAAAGTCTTCTCTTTGAGCGTCTTTTTGAACGTCCGTTCCTTGCGAGCGCGCTTTGCGGCGGCGCGCTTTGCGGGGCGTCGCCTCCCCAGGGTTTGGCATTGCTGCCAAACGCACACGGCAACTGGCGCAATACACTCCATCTGCTCCCCGCGGACGCAGCCACAATCCGCCGCACAGCTCGCAATACTTCAGCTCGACTTGGATTTCCTGGCCTTCCATCCTGCCCATGAAGTTCATGATTGCCTCTCTGTATGAAATGAAAAACGCCCAAACCAAAAAAAGCCCTGGTACCGATTTCTCGGTCCAGGGCTCGTTTCTCTTACGATGACCTGTGGTGCTATTTAGTTAGGAATGAAGCAGTTACTGCAGCCTCACGCTTACCCCCGACTCTGGTTGCCGGAAGTAACCCTCCT
>QGNH01000490.1_pt2 | contig 77241 bp, 77 predicted proteins | sample 1735481 | NCBI WGS metagenome assembly QGNH01 (sample SAMN09239004, study PRJNA386568) | Viral metagenome, whole genome shotgun sequencing project.
ACGATCGCGAACGACGATCGAGCCGAATTCTTCTGGAAGTACGCACAGGGAGCTGAGTGGCTGCCGTGGCTCGAACTGCGTGAGCCCTTCCAGTCGTTGTTTCGGGTCGAAGGGGAGCTCTCACCTGCGGGACGAGCGCTTGCGACCTGGTTCGCTGACGTCATTCAGTCGGACAGTGAGGCTGCACTGAGGTCGGTGCAGCGACGTGGCGGTCATCTCAATCGGGCAACTGCAGAGACGATCGCTCTCTCGTTCCATCAAACCGATCGTCGGCCGGAAGCCCGGGCTCTCGGCCGTTGGTCTCTACTGCTGACACAGAGCAGCGGTCCCGAGGTCGACCGATTCCTTGGCTACCTCCTCATCGACGCACGCAACCGCTGGCCCGAGGATCGTGACACGGCCATTTTGCTGTTCGAACACTTGACCGCCGTCGACATGGCGATCACCCCTGGTTTTCACCTGGGCGACGACGGAGCTGAGGATCCGACGGAGTTCAAGGTGGACTCGCTAGTCGGAGGGGAGCACGAGCTGGGGCAGGCGTGGGAACAAGTCCTGAAGCCACACTTAGACGAGGTCGTCATTCCCGTTGTTCGCATCCTCGAGCACCACATCGCGAGCGCCCACGCGACCCTTCGGACGGCATCACAAGCGAGCGCACAGTTTGATGCGGAGAGCTTCGTCCGAACCGCGATCGAGTCCGATGCCCAGAATGGGTTCCCCCGGGTATTTGACCGCCTGATCGACATGCTGCGGGAGTGCGTCGAGTATCTCGTAGCGCATCGCAGCGACGAGGGAGGCGCCCTCATTGCCCGCCTCGGTGCTACAGACGTTCCGCTGCTCCGACGGATCGCGATGTATGGGTGGCAGGTACGCACTGACCGAACCGCAGACGAGAAGGTCGGTCACGTGGTCGAATCGGGCGAACTCTTCGCCTTCGCGACTCGGCGCGAGGTGTACCGCTTAATCGAGACGACGGCCTCCGCCGCTGCCGATGGGGCTCGAGCACGCCTTCTCGCCGCGATCTTGGCCGGACCGGATTCAAGCCTTTCGCTCGGAGAGGACAAAGACAAGAGGATGATCTTCGAGCTGCTCGACTGGCTAGCGCGCGGAGTCCCAGACGACGCACGCGTGACCGGAGCGTTGGCGGCGTATCAGACCGCGAACCCAGGGCTCACTCCGTCACCTCATCCCGGCTTCGACCGCTGGACGGAATTCCACTTCGGCACCACATCGCCGGTCTCTGCGGAGGAGCTCAACGGAAGCCGAACGGTGGCGGAGATCGAGGCGCTCCTCCAGGCGCATGCGGCCGCCGACCCTGAGACGTTCTTCGGATGGACGATCAGAATGCCCCAGGTGGTTTCGGGTGCCGCAAGAGAGAATCCGACGTGGGCGATTGGGCTATTGTCTGATCTCTTCGCGAATGGCGCGTGGGATCACCCGTTCTGGTCGTACCTCTTCGACGGCCTCGGGGATTCTGAGGGCCTTGAGGAGCATGATCTCGACCGCACACTCGCCCTCGTCGCCGACCTCATCGGAACATTCGAATCAAGCGAGTCCGCACGCCTCGTGATCCCGCCCGTCGGCGACCTTCTCGTGGCGATCGTCCGCCAGCCTGTGATCCCGACCGACCTTCTCGATCGAGTCGAGGTGCTCGGCGAAAGACTCGCCATGGTCGTCTGGAGCGGGCCCGACGGCGTCATCTCCGAGGAGACGGAGCGGGTTTTCGAGCGCGGCTTCAATCATTGGGTGGGAAGACAGATTCGGTTCTGGGTCGACGTCATCCGTCTCCGATGGAAGCTCGAAGGCAACGAGTGGTCCGGAATGCCAGACCGGACCAAGTCGGCGTTGACCGCGCTGCTCTCGGTTCAAGCACCAAAGTCCATCTACATCAAGGCAGTAGCGGCTGGCTACTTCAACTTCTTCCTTTCCGCCGACGAGGGCTGGGCTACGGAAAGCATCCTCCCCCTTTTCGACTGGCAGGACGGCGCCCTCGCTGCGCGAACTTGGTCAGCGTTCTTCGCCGGAGACCGATCGGACGATCGCGCGTTGGGCCTGCTGCTCGAAGAACTCCCTGAGACCTTCTCGCGCGTCACCGGAGAACTCTCCCTTGCTCTCGCGCGGTGGTTCAGCGTGCAAGTCGTCGGAACGATGCTCGACCTCTACGGGCACGGCACGATTCGCGCCTTCGTGAATGCGACGGACCCCGACAATCTGATCGCGTTCGCTCGCGACGTGGGTTGGCTCCTCCATGCAGCGCCACCCACCTACGCGGAAGATCAGTGGGCAAGGTGGATCGAACGATATGTCCGAGACCGTCTGGCGTCGCGGCCCCTGCCGTTCGCGCCACACGAGGCGGGCGAGATGCTCCGTTGGGTCACCGTAGCCGGCAGCCGATTTCCTGCCGCTGTCGACCTCTATCTGCAGACGGACGCCACGATCATCGAAGTCTATGCATTCACGACTGACATCAAGGAGAAGCACCTCGCAGAGCAGTTCCCAGCGCCCCTGACCCTGCTCCTCGAATACGCACTGGATCGCGCAACTCCAGGCTCATTCTTCGATTGCTTAGGAATCGAGGAAGTGCTCCACCAGCTGATCCCTGTTGTTGGACGCGGGCTGCGGCGCAACCTCCTTGCAGTCTGTGACGCTGGAGCAGCGCTGCATTGCTCCGGTGCGCTCATGTGGAAGGCCAGCGTGGTTGAGCACTATCCAGAGCCTGACGCGACTGGCACCTCTGCCGATTGAAAGTGTGCTGGCGTCGCCCCGTGTACGCCGTAGCCAAGTGACCTCTGGCTATGGGACTGGGCGTACCCAATGTTCAGGTGGTGAGCTATTTAGCTACTTGATGGTCGCCATAGATTCGGCAGGAACACGCGCGCGTTCACCGCAGCCGTCAAAGGCTCACCGCGTAGTTGCCGACAAATCCAGGTGTCGTTGGCGTTCCGGCCGTGACCCACGCCGGCTGATCCCAGAAGCGGTAGATGACTGACCGGCCATTCTGACAGCTGAACTCCGTGATCGGATCTTCCTCGCATGTGACGTCGGAAACTTCTGATCAGCGGAGCTTGATGCTCTTGGGCTTCCGCGGACCGATCCCGCCGCCGTCAAGGTCGATAAGCAGGTTGCCGTACTCTGCGTCTTCGATTTCCAGTTCATTGATGCCGGAGGGCGACGACCTGTGTACCCAGTCTTTGCCACGACGACATCGTTGCGTTGCGCCTGCTGAATCCGGTCGTCGAATAGGTAATTGATGAAGTACTGACCATCCCGTCCGTGAATCAGGAAATTATCGAGCCATGCCTCGGATTCTGCAGATCGCAGTTGCCCGACAAGAGTCTTTCCAATGTCGACGAAATGGCTACTCACAATGATTCGGGGGTAGATGGCGTGCTCGTGTTCGAGCTTGTATGCGTCGATCAGGCCAGAACCGTATACAAAATTGGTGTCCATCCATAATGGACCGGTGGCAATGCCGCCGCGAACAAATAGTCCATGTCGTACTAGTTCGGCTTGGTAGCTAGCGGCCGCTAACAATACTCGTAAGTAGACTGCCCATGTTAGGTCAACATCGCTCAACGGGGGGTCGCCCGTTTTGTCGATTGGAAAGCCGATCACGATGTTGTCGGTGAATGTTGCCGTGGAGCAGTAGCCGTCGGCACTGGGGAGACCGGCAGTCTTGCGCGCCGCTGCGATTCCCGTCGAAAGCTGTTCTAGGCGACGCTGCTGAAGGGTGCGGTCCCTCGCCACGGCCTGGCTTCCAAGCGAGTCGATAAACACGACGATGGACTCAACGAGCACTGGATCGAGCGATCGGGTGGTATAGACCTGGGACTGCCCGGGGGGAGAGACACGGCCACTCATGCGCTCAGGAATACCAGGGTGGCTGAGGACCACCAGTGCAACTGGAGCAACGGGTCAACCACCAGGACTTTCGCGATTTCAGAAGGCGACGCACGCCAAAGAGGCCAGTGAGAGGTGCAGCCGCCCAAACGCCTCGCGCCCTGTTCAGCGGTGCTAATAGTCGCGACGATGCGCAGGTTGGGTGTGCTGCCCGGACGCCCCTTGCTCTGAAGAGCGTCCATGCCTTCATCTCGCCTTTCTCACGAGCCGCGAGGCTCCGGGCGTTCCTATACGCGCCTCAGACGCCAGTGAACCATATAGACGGTGCGAGGTCGTGGGGGTTTCCGGGTCCCTGTCTGACCCGAGTGGCGGCGGTTACGGCGCGCGGTAGGTCGGCCCGTCGTTAGTCGTCTCCGGCAAGACCGGGCGGCTTCCGTCGCCACGTGCGGAGGCAGTATCAGATCGTGCTTCATCGGGATACGTCTCGAATCGCAAGTGACACGGGAGCCAGCGGAGGATACACCTGGTTGTTGATCTCGGGCACGCTCGGCATCTCCGTACGCGGAAGATCGCGGTTGTGCGCGAAGTCCTTTGTCGTGATCTGCTTCGCACGTTCGGGGTCGATGATCGCGAGCTGCTGCTTAGTGATCCGCGTGAGCATCACGGCGAGCTCGCGAGGCATGCCAAGCTCGGGTATCTGAGCAAGCTGCTTCAGTCTCGGAATCGCGGCCGCGAACTCGTGTCCGCTAAGGGAGAACACATCCGCCAGGTAGTCCGACCTTACGCGAATGTATTGGCCGGTGATGATCCCTAGCCTCTCGCCATCACGGATTACCGACGAGAAGCTGTCCGATTCGGTGAAGTGGTGCCAGTCTGGGATCGCCAAGGCGCAGAACGCCTCCGATCCTGTACGACCAGCGAGCGCGTTGACGCCCGCGACCGTTCGATAAACGTCGTACGAGCGTCTAGTGCAGAAGTTTGACCAGATTCAGGTCGTGGCAGCGCAGGAGCCCTACGAGACCAAGCCGGACGACTTCGGAGTTGAGAACTGGCGCGCGGTCGGCGCTCGAACGGCTTTGCAACACGTCGGCGTTCTTCGCGGTTGGGGCGCGATCTGGTTGTCGCGGCAGCCGTCTTCGGTGAGGGATCGGGTCGACGAAATAGAGCGCGAACTTGAGCTAATAAAGGGGAAGGCCCTGTTGAACGGAGCGGTGGATCTCCCAGTCGACGTTCCGCCGGACCCGCTTCCGGGGTAATCGTTCTTCCAGTGGGCTTGCGACTTGCCAGCCAGGGCGGTAGCAAAGCGAGGAGAGTAGTCGTGAGGCAGCGGCGCCCTCGCTGCTGTGTACTGCGAGGGACGATCCGCCCTCAGCAGCGTCCAAAGCTGGAAGCATGCTGATCCCGTTGAAAGCCGCCTACGAGCGATTCCGGCTCGAGCCAGGCTGGCTGCTGCAATTCGTACGACTGGTATCGGCAGCAGGCCCAGCGGAGCGGTCTGGTGAGCTTCGGAAGCCGACGGCAGCTGGTGCGCTCCTGTCGGTCAGGCGTGACCGTCACCAAGGTGAGGGGCCAGTGGATGGTCGACCAAGGGGACATCGACGCCGAAGTGGCGGAACATCGTGCGGCAACAGCGGAGCTGGAGCAGATCACGAGCGACTATCGCAGGAAGGTCCTGCATGGCGAGGCGGGCTCGACCATGAGAGCCACCTTCGGCAGTTACACCGTCTACGCCGACCTCCACTCGAGCTGGCGCTCGGACGCCAAACCCTGGAAGGAGTCGGGGGCGAACTGGTTCTGCAGCCGATGCTGGCAGCCCGGGACACTCAAGCACGACAAGCCGGAGTGCCATACCTGTTCGGATTGGGGGAGCTGCGGCCGGGACTGCACCCTGAGTGATGTGTCGTTTAAAGCATGTGGCACTGCCATGGCCATGTAGAGTTCTGCTCTGCCTACTTCAAGGATGGCGCGCGAGCCCAACATGTTCGCTACTGCCAGGCAAGGACTGGGTGACCACTGGCGCGCGAACACTAGCCATCCAGATCTTCTTTGCTGATGCCAATTCGGTGATGACTCGGGCCAGGGCTTCAGGAGCGGGGCCGCAAGACCCGCAACAGGCAGTGGTTGGGACGTTCGATTCGTCAGCTGCAGCGATGACCACCGCCCGTCACGCTGCAGATCAGTACGCCAACCGAGACGTCTGGACCGTTGCGGCTTGCGGCCACTGCGGCTGACCCCTCGTCTTATCGTCACGAGGCCGCCCGTGCTCCGGTGCGAACTACGGTGGAACGGGTGCCGCCGCGAACCCCGAGGACTGACCCCGCATTTCGATGCGGGTTGTTCGTCGCCTGGAACGAGCAATGTGCCTGGTGCACTGTGCCGCTCCGATTCTCCGATCTTCAGATAGATCACGTGATACCGAAGTCGCTTTCCGGGAAAGCGCTCGCCGAGTGCCTGGCACTGCATTCCCTTGCTCCCGACTACGACCGGGAGGCCTCCTATAACCTCGTCCCTGCCTGTGCCAAGTGCAATGGTCCAGGAGGCAAGGGCTGGAAGACTCCACCTAGGACCCCAGCAATCAGCCTGCTGCTCCAAAAGGCTCTCGTCAGAGGTGAGGATGCCGAGGCCGATGCTCAGGTGCTCGTTTCGGCGAACAGGTTCTCGAAGTCCCTCACGAAAGTAAACGCGGTGCTCGGGAGCGACGAAGCTGATCAGCTCACGAGTTCCGAGCGCGACGCCCTCGAACTCAATGCCTACCTAACGCGCCGGTGGCTCAACGAACGAGCTCAACGGGAGCGAGCCGAGCGCTCGATCTTCCGCTCCTACCACGAGGTTGAGGCACCCTACATCGTCGAGGTCACCGCTCATGTGGAAGTCGACGACTTCCTGGCGATGCTGCAGGACTGGTTTGTCGGGTCACCGGACTTGGCGAGCTTCTTGCGCACCTTTACTGGCGACGAGGATAATCGACCGGTTGATGCATCGCCGTACTCGATAGAGCAGCTGGCGTGGGCGCCGCAGCTGCGGGCTTACCTCGCGCGCGTGACGCTGAGTGTGGAGTACCTCCACACGGATTCCGAGGGCAACGAGGGTCCTCACGAGCCGGAACCCTTGGGATTCGACCTCTGGCTGAGGCTGACCGAGAACGAGACGGAGGTGCTTGATGTCGAATACGACGTTCATAACTCGTTTCCCGACTAAAATAACTTGACAAATGTCCAGGTCAGGCGCATACAAGAAGATAAGGCTTCCGTCCGGCAACGCCTCGGCTTGACGATTCCCGGTGTTCACGCGGTCTCGGTCAGGGCGAGGAGACCTTCCCAGAACAGAGGTGAGAGAGCGGTTGAGTAGCACGCGATTATCTCCACCGAAAGTCCTGGTCACGGGAGTATGTGGGTGTGGCGACTCCCTCAGGACCCGTGCGAGTGTAGCCAACTGTAGCCATACCGCCGGGACCGGAGTCCGCAAAGAGAGCTGCTTGCGCTGTTCGTCGAGGACGTCGACTTGAAGGCGCAAGAGAACGACATCGCGTTTGTCATCGCCGACGGCGGCCCGGGTGTCGGTCTCGTGCGCAAGCCGATCTAGGCGTTTCACAGGGAACGGCAGATCACCAGGCCGCGAGGACCCTGCCATTTCGCGGTCGCTAGTCGCGGCGGCGATTGCTCCGGTGATCGACTGTGGCTACTCGGGTGCGTGGCAGCCTTGTGCCTTTGTTGTGCTGCCCGATTTGCTGCCCGATGTGCCCCTTTCGCGGAGGACGACGAGAGCGGTTGTCCGGTCTCGGAGGTAGCGCGAGGCGTGGTCCGATCACTGACCCCTTCCTCGTGCCTCTCTCTCATTCGCGAGTTGGGGTGCCCGGTCGGGTTGGTTTGGATTCAGGTGCATCTGGGCACGTCGTCCAGCGGTAAAGGCGCGAACATCGATCTTGTGCCGAACGATGACCGGATGCGAGAGATCCTTAAGCGCTTGCCGGCTGACTGGCGTTCCTGGTCACAGGCGGCCGATGCTGGCGCGGTAACTCCGTTGGGCTGGGAGGTCATCGGTTGGGCGACCGACGTTGTGGCTGACTTCTACGGTGACGACTGGTTTCGCCGAAACCTGGAGAACTTGTCTCATCCGCTGATGTCGATGTATGACCATCCGCTGTCGAATCGGATTGCGGCGGTGCGTCATGTCGAGCGGGCAGCGCGTATCGCTTTGCTTCCCGAGGACGTGATGAAAGCTCTCTCGAAAGGGCCAAACGGGATCTGCCGGTCAACCTCGTCTGACGAGTTCGATCATCTAGACATCGTCCTCGAAGTGATCGGTCTCGCACTGAGAGATGGATGGGAGGTTGGCTGCGAGGTCCCGACCCGCAGCGGCCGGCTACCGGACGTCCGAGTGGCACGGTCGGGCTTCGCCTACTCGATCGAGGTCACGACGCAGGGCTTCGACCGGAGCCTACGTGCAACGCGTCGACAGGGTGACCGTCTCTCGGACGAACAGTTCCGGCTCGAGTTCGGCCACTCCGTCGAGTGCGTCACGCGGGTGGCGCGATTGCTGTCGGACGAAGAGTTTTCCGAGTACATCTCCGCGCTTGAACAGGCCGCGGCGGCGACGTCCGAATCCCACGATCTCGCGGAGTTCGATCTGGGGTTCGCTTCGGCGAGCGTGTATCCAAAAGGTGAGCGGCCGGGAACGACGACTCACGAAGGTCCGATGCTCGACGGCGATTTGTGGCCGAGGTTCGCCACGCGCCTGCGCACGAAGGCGGAGCAGACGATGGGGAGCGGTCGAAGCTGGATCCGTATCGATGAGGGCGGCGGCCTGCTAGCTCTCACGCAGGCCTATCACCTGCCGATAGAGGAGAAGCTTGGATGGCTGATGCACAACACGGCCATCGGCCTCGCCGACTTCCAACACGTCGAGGGGGTCGTTATCAGCCATGGCGCCGAACCGGACTGGAACCCGATGGCGAATCTAGCTGGCGTGACGGAGCGAGTCAGCGGATCGGCTGTCATCGAGCGCCGACTTCCGGGCGGGAGACGCCGCCGCACCTATCTGGTCAGGCTCGACCGCGGTGGGATCGTGCTCCCACGTCATCTCTTGTTGGATCCGGGAAGCTGGTACGGAGGAGAAGATCGCTGGCTGGACTGGGCGTTGAACTACCTCGGCAAGCCATCGATCCAGACCTTGGTCCAAGGCGAGTCACGCCGTGAACTGTTGCCGTAGGCACCACCGGGGTTCCTGCCTCACCACTACAAATCAGTCCTTGACCGCTGCACCCCCCTGGCGACGTTTCGCAGAGAGCGACCCGCCGCTGTCAGGTGCGGGCATAGCGATAGACGCCTCGGATCTGTTGGTGCAGGAAGCTTCCGGGGGATTCGGCCTGTACCAGCATGTCGTACACGGCCCTCGGTACGTCGAAGTACTGGTAGACAGAGCCGTCATGGAAGGCGATCTCAAGGGTCGATGAGTCATCGTCGAATCCCACGGACTCGACAGTCGAGGACGTGACTGGCTGTCTGTTCATGTGCTTGAGTCCGCTCCTTCGGTGGCTGCGGGATGCATTGCAGGATTGGGCACGATCCTGGCGGACGTGGGATCCTTCGAGCGCCACCTTGCTACTACGTCCTTGTAGTCCGCCGGCTCCCGGCGCCTGTCCCATCCGCCTGGCACTCCGACACCGACGACCTTGGGGTCAGTGCTTTCGGGAAGTCGGGCCGGTAGGTCGACCAGCACTCTCATCGGTACCGGAACGGCTTCGCCGATGACGATAGCCTCGCCGGTCCTGAGAATGGGCAGCATCGAGAGGACACCTGCGAGGTTGTCAGCGACAGCCGACGCGACATGCCCGCGGTCCGTGGCATTGGCGAGGCGGAGAGCCACGACCGTCCCGCACTGGGAAAGGATCGTCGCATCCACCTCGGCTGGCCGCTGACTGACGATCATTGCGCCAACGCCATACTTCCTCCCCTCCTTCACGACCCTCTCGACGGCCCAGCCCGCACTCGTCGGTCGATTGGCAAGGTAGGCGTGGGCCTCCTCGAACACAAAGAGGAGTGGGCGTTCCCGTCCGCCCTCGGATAGGCGTCTGGACCAGAAGAGGGACTCGTAGATGACTCGCGTAAGAGAACCCACCAGATCGGCCAGAACCTCCGACGGGACACCCGACAGGTCGAGGATGGATACCGACGATTCGCCGCCCAGCCACTCCTCGAGGAACTTGTCGAGATCGGCTTCGACTTTCCCGGCGGCGTTCGGCGCCCAAGGGCCAGGCCGGAACAGGAAGTCGTAGCGGGGGTCCCGCAGTCGGGAAGCGAGCCCTTCGACCTGGCGCCGGATGTTCAGAGTGCTACCGCTGAGGAAGATCTTCGTCGCACCCGCCGCCTGCGTTGGTGCTTGGTAGCGGGGCGGCGTGACAGTGATCGCGTCTCCCGTCTGCTGGGGGTTACCAGCGTCATCGAGCAGTAGCGCCTCGGAATCTCTGGTCTGGCTTGCCGGAGGCGCGGTGTGGGTCGCGTTTAGGAGTCGGTGCAGGTCGAGCCAGAGCTGGTGGATGCTGAACGGCACAGGGGTATCGACGGTGACCTCGTGAGGCCCAACCCCGGCGACGGGGCTCGCCTCCAGGGTCTCGCGCTTGAGGCGCACGATCTCATCACGTATGGCGCCGGTAGACGCGTCGTCATGAACGCCTCCGAAGGTGAGAGGCAGAAGCTCCTCAAACGAAAGCGCCCAATATGGAACGTGAAGTGGTCGAGTAGACGGCCCGTCCGCTCCGACCCGGAAGGTCTTCGCGCGGTCAAGAAGAGCGGCGGAGTACTCGCCATGCGGATCGAAGATCAGGACTCGCGCCGATGGATACCGCTTGGGGTCGGCAATGGCCTCCACTATCTTGACTACGGTCGTTGATTTCCCTGCGCCAGTGGTGCCAACGACTGCCGAGTGGCGCGTGATGAGAGCGTTGATGTCGAGCAGCGCCGGAATGGAAGAAGCACTGGCGATCCGGCCAATCTCAACCCGGATGGGAGAGGAGACCTCCCCGTAGACCGCTCCCAGCCTCGCTTCAGTCATGACGTGTACGGCGTCGCCGAGGCTGGGGAGGACCGATACGCCTCGACTGAAAGGACGGCCAGGCGAACCTTCGCCGATCAACTGCACAGTGAGCCACATCCGTCCGAAGGGATTAGTCTCCGCGAGTCGCTCAGGCACGGCACCGGAACCGGCCTGCGACACGATGCCGACGAGATCGGTAAATCCAAGAGGGATACGCACGAACCCCCCGACTTGAGCGACGTGGTAGGCATGTCCCTCGACGAAGACAAGGCCGGAGCGGGTTGAGTCCTCGAGCACGACGCTTACGGTGGCGCCCGCGACATCCTGGACGTAGCCGAGAAGGCTGGGATCGCTCACGCCGTAGTCGGCCCATCAGAGCGAGCGTCCGATCCGCCATCACCGACTAGTGCGCGAAGCTTTTTTCCGAAGGTCTTGAAGTCACCGAGGTCGCAATTGGCTGCAGCGCCCGTCGAGGGCGCGGCCCAGGGGAGTTCCGCTCTCGCGATGACTGCGGCGTCGCGGGCGAGGCAGCTCAGGTTTGGGTTTTCTAACGACAAGCACCTGGCGTTGTCGTAGATGGCGAGTTCTTCGTACTGGAGGGCGAAGACGGCCGCACCCGGGTTCCCTTGGATTCCTTGCACAATCAGCTCGTTGATGTGAGCGTCATCGAAGGAGAAGCCAATCGTCACCAAGGTGGCAGCTGGCTCCCTGAGGAACTGCCTGAGCCTGTCCTGCATGATGAGGTAGGGCATCCGGCGGCTGCGAGGGGTGGATCAATCGGCGGCCAGCTCGGTCCTTCGCCGCGGTGCGGATGACTTTTCCTGATGGCAGAAGTGACCAGTTAGACGATCCGTGCAACTTCCACACTCGGGCCCAACGGTCCGGCAACGAGTCCTGCTCGATGGCGGCAACGTCAATGAACGGTTCGCGTGAGCCCACGAACCCGTCGAAGAACGGCGCATCCCTGCGCTCCAGGGCAGTCTCAAGGAGAAGGTCATAGTTCGTGGTGAACACGCTTACGGGATAGGACCGTGAGGCGCCGCGGATCCAGACGGCAACGTCGTCATAGGGCGTCGGACCTGATGGGAGATCGACAGAGACGGCTTCGACAATGGCGTCAGTGATCGCGGCTTCAAGGGCGTCGATGGCCGAGACGGTTAGGCCGCGGATTTCGTGTGTGCCGGCAACAGTCGCGAGAGTGCGCAGTCGGCTGAGCATTGCTTCGAGGTTTGGAGGACCCAACTGATCCTCCGTGAGCTGCGCTACTAGACCCCGAAACTGGTCGCGCAACTTCGATGAGTCGATGCTCTCACTGATGAGGGTCGTCAGTCCGTCGATGGTGGGTATGAGGGGGCGCGCGTCTCCGTTCGACCCGTCTACCTGGATCGAGGCTGGGCAACCAGCACCAAGCAGAAGCCCGAGGGGCCGTTTGCTCTGGCCCATGCACTGCCAGAGGACTTCCGCTCTGCTCTCGATATGGAACCCGTCGGCGGCCATGCCAGCAATGATCGCACGGGGGAGAACATTGAGGCCCGATCCTCCTGAACAGCTGTCGTGCTTACCCAGTCTGCGCCGTTGCTGACGCTCCCGATACGAGTCCCTCCGTTTTGGCAGGAAACGATGCCGCGGGGGGCGTTACGGGCGCTAAATATCGAGCAGCCCCGCCTTTCGCAGTTGGCGGCGGACAACGCGGACGACGTCGTCGAAGCGGGGTGGGTCGGCGAGGTGCTCGCCCATCTCGGTGCTCCACCGCTGGCCGTAGCGTTCAACGCGGTCCTCGAAGCGCTGGGCGAAAGTGCCGGGGTCGAGGTTCTTGGCCCGAGCTTTGCGTGCGAAGAGCGGTCGGACCTCGGCGAGCGACAGTGCGGCGTCCTCGGTGAGTCGGAACAGGTCGTAGAGGTCCCGGCACTGGACGCGCTGGACGACGCAGCGGAGCTTCTCGGCGCCGATCTCCTCGATCGGGTAGACGGCAAACGGAAGAGGATCGGGTAGGTCTGGCCAGATGTTGCGGAGGGTCCGTTCCTCGACCGACTCGACGTGCTCGTCGGTCGCGAGATCGAGCTTGATCTGGCGAGGCCGGGCGGCGCCGAGTGGACCGACGTACGAGATGGCCGGCTTGTCTCCTTCGGTGAGCTCGAGATGGGGGAGGCCCGCGTGCTCTCGAGCCGCCTCCAGCACCTTGCCGAGGGCGGCGGCCGACGCCTCGGCGCTGCCGTCGAGGACGGTAAAGTCCAGGTCGGCCGAGTAGCGGTAGTCGGGAAGGTGGACGAAACGAAGAGCGGTGCCGCCTTTGAGGACGAGCCGTCCGCCGTCTTCCGGTCGGGCGTGGTGAAGCTGGGCGACGACATGGGCGAGTACGTAGTCCCGCTCCACGACAGGGGTGTCCACTCCGTCGGTGTCTGCTCGGCGGGTGAGGGCGTGGCGGGTGAGCACAGTCAGTTCCCGGCGACCGCTCGTAGTTCGTCTGCGCTTATGCTCCAGGCCACCCGGAAGGCGTCGTCCACCCAGGTCACCTTCTTGCCGCGGGGGTCGAGGCGGACCATCGGCTGCCTGCGCCCGACGGTCGGGTCGAGTTGGAGCGGGAGATCGAGTACCTGGGCGAGCGAGGCGAGGCGACGCTCCGCGGCGAATCCTCGGGGACCGAAGGCCCTGGCGAGCAGTGAGAGTCGGTCCGGATTGGCGCCGGACGCGCCGTTGACAAAAGCCTCCGCCAGCCGCTCGACGCCTCCCGTGAGATCGACCCGGAGGGCGCATTCGAACAGTGCTCGGTCCAGAGTGGAACGCCACGAATGCCCGAGCCGCTCGGCTTCGAGGTGGATGGTCTCGGCCCGCTCGATGACGACCCGGAGCGGACGGCGGCTGATGGCCGGGACGCGGACCTGTGTGGTGCAAGCGACAGTGATCGTGCGGACGGGGTGGCTGAGCAATCCGAGATCGGCCAGGGCGCTCAGGTAGGCGATGCGATGCTGCCGGTCGCCGAACGTGGCTCCCACGGCGAGGGCGAGGTCGTCGGTGGTGGTCGAGGTGTGGAGCGAGCCGAGGGGGCGGATGACGTAGCGCCCTCGGCCCAGCCGATCGACCAGGCCGTTGTCCTGCAGGCGTCGGAGGGTGTTGGCGGTGGCGGTCGGCGAGCGATCGAGCGCGGCCCTGGCTTCGTCGAAGGTGAACTCCTCTTTGCCCTCGGCGACGAGGGAGTCAATCAGCTCAAGTGGGCGGGCCATCGCTGCCTCCTGATTGACAAGATAGCAGAAGTTCACGAAAAACGTGAAATACAGCCGATCTGTCTGACAAGAGCGGTAATCGGTGTCCAGGTCTGTCCCAAGCCGCTGACCTGGGCAATCATATGTACAGGACCGCTTCCGGCATGACCAAGCCGGGTGGAACTAACGCGAGAATCGGGCCCCTGACCTGTACTGGTACACGCAGACCCGCTCGTCGGGTCACGGCTGAAAGCCAGGACGCGTGTCGAGATCAATCCGGATCCCTCCCCTCGTTATCCTGTCGGCGGGGACTCTTTCTCACCTGAAAAGCTGTCAAGTCCCCTACCTGGACCTAATTTCGACACCGCCGCTATCAACATGACTGAGTACTTGCACTCGGTGTCTGGCCCCGTCGTTCCCCTGTTACCCACGCCTACCGAGCACGTACGGGCGGCGCCCAAGGTTGATCTTTCGCAACCATTTTGGGTCGTCGAGTCAGTGAGACTTTCCTCATTCGACGGTGCCGATAGCCGGCTTGGTCCTGGCCATGCTGGTCGGCATCGAGGCCGAATACGCCTCGGCGAGAGGCTGGTTGGCGAGCAAGCAACACAGTGTCGATGATGGCAACCGTGTTTCAGATCGTGCGGTGTTCGCGGTGCAAGCTCAGGATGAAAGGTGAGTGCATCGCTCATGTCGGCCTCGGCTCCTCGGTGACGCCAGCGTGCACACGGCTGCCCCGACCTCACCTCCCGATGTGATGCAGCTACGAAGATCGGTCCGGCTTGGTGGTCTGGGCCACGAGTACGAATTGGCTTCGTGAAGCCTCCGACGACGTTCTCGGCACCCACGGGTTGCTCGTCGCCATCGCAACCGGTGAGTGGACTCATCGGGGCGGGTTCGCGGGGCGCAGGGAACCAATCACCTCATGCCGGACATATATAGTCCGTGGACAGCGCGCACGAGCCGGTACCCGACAGCGAGCTGTGGCGACGAGCCGCCGAGCACGACGGTGCCGCCTTCGGTGAGCTGTTCGAACGACACGCGGACGCAATCTACGTCCACTGTTTCCGTCGTACGGCCTCATGGTCGAGCGCGCAGGAGTTGACGAGTGTCGTCTTCTTGGAAGCATGGCGTCGCCGACGTGCGGTTCAGCTTCACGGTGACTGCATACTGCCCTGGCTCCTCGCAGTAGCGAACAACGCCATCCGCAATGCCGACCGGTCGTTGCGCCGCAACAAGCGCCTGCTCGCCAAGCTGCCCCCTCCGTGCGCCACTGGGGACTTCGGGGATGACGCCGCTGGTCGGTTGGACGACGAACGGGTGTTGGCACAGATACTTACGGCTCTGGGCGCGCTCCGAACGGAGGAGCAGGAGGTTGTTGCTCTCTGCGATTGGGCTGGCTTGAGCTATATGGAAGCTGCTACCGCGCTCGACGTGCCAGTCGGAACTGTTCGCTCCCGGCTCTCCCGTGCCCATGAGCATCTTCGTGCTCGGCTCAGCGACGAGACCGATAACCCCGAACGGGCCGAACGGCATGCGCCCGTTTACCAACACCCCGAAGGAGAGTGGTGATGAACATCCTTGATCAGGTTCCCGGGCCCCGGCCAATGCCTACCGACTATCGAGCCGCTCTGCGTCGAGAGCTTGAGGCCCTAGTCGCCAGTCCGTGCCGCTCTTGGAGATGGCGCCGACCGGGTGTGGTGCTCGGTCTAAGTATCGGCGTCGCCGTTGCCGCCGCCGGTGGAGCTTCTGCGGCCGTGTACCTCCACTTCGAGTCAGTTACTAACACGAGCACCGCTTTCTGTTACAGCGTTCCGAGTCTTGCCGGCCACAAGGGCACCGCGGTCACCGCCAGTGGCGCCCCAGGGTCCCCGGCACAGGTCACCGACGCCCTGCAGACGTGCACCATGCTTTGGCAGGACGGCTTTCTCGCCTCCGGTGCACCGAACGCTATTCACGTCACCGGCACCACCACGATCCATCAGGTACCGAATCTCGTCGTCTGCACGATGCCAGATGGGACGGCCGGTGTCTTTCCCGGCGATGCTTCGACATGTCGGCAGCTCGGCTTGTCAAGTCCTCCTTCTGGCGCTGAGAAGCGATAATCCGGGTCGCCATTCCACTACAGGGAGGTGGTGCCCTTTGCTCAAGTAGATGTTCGTTTGGACGGGCCGTGAACAGAACCGAGGCTTTCCTTGGTTTGCTGGTCTTGCAGAGGCGCAAATTTCGCGCCAGAAAGACAACCCAGTCGGCCAGAGTCCCTGGGCGTCCTCTTTCGTGGTGGCCATATACGGGACAAGAAAGCGCCGTAACGAGAGACATCGCCACCTTCTGTTCATGGTTCTCTAGGCGCGATACGCCGGCATCTAACGATCTACACTCGCCGCCGGTTTAATACACTCGAGGTCCATTCTCCGAGGCGCCCACGGCAGGCATTTACGCGGCCTATGGTGGTCTGCTCAGTCCACAACTGTACTTAGACAGGGCCAATGATTCCCTTGAATTCCGTATGATCTAGGGCGCATAATTGGCCTGCACCGGCGCAGAGGGCGCCGTGAACTAACTGCAGCATAAGGAGTGCTACTGCCTGCGATTCGGTCAACTGCGAAAGGAAGGGTCGATTACTGTGAAGAATATAGGACTCCATTCAAGACTGATAGGTGTTCTGGTGCTGGGCGGCGGGTTGCTGATCGCTTTGCCCTTGGCTCTCACTTCGGGAGCCTCAGCTAGTGCGCCGGGGCAGTACTGCGTCGCGTCATTAGCGGGGCAGTCAACCGTCGAGTGCTTTACCACCTTTGGGGCCTCAGTGAGCTTTGCTACCGGCGGAACAGTCAACCTTACGAATGCAGCCGTAGCACGATACGTGACGCCGTCGGAGCTGCAAGCGGACGTCTCACCAGATTCGGACGTACTGGCGATCGACTACACGGGCACGGGGTATAGCGGAAGCTCGCTAGTTTGGACCGGCGCGGGTTGTACGAGCACCGTGGGCGGCGCCAACATGCCGGCGGGGTGGGATGACGTGACCGAATCTGTTGCAGCATACAGTGGATGTGCCACGACGTTGTTCGAGCAAAAGAATTACGGTCAGCCCGAGTACGCGATTCATGTCAACGCATCCGTTAGCTCTTTGGGATCTTTCAACAATGAGGCGGATTCGCAGCTGTTCTGCAACTATTTTGGATGCGAGGAGTAAACTTTCTGAGGCCGGTCTATCAGGGTTGAGTTGCATTGTTACGCGGAAAGTCGCAACCTCTGCGAGAGCGGGGGGGGGTCCCTCCTGCCACTCACGAGACGGGGGAGCTTGAGAAGGAGTGCTCTACGGCACCCATCACGGCGGGAGTCGGGACACCGAGGGACTTGATGGTATTGCCTACGGCGTGCCACTTCGCCAGCTCCCGGTGTCGCAAACGAATGTTGATTGTGACGGCTTTTCTTATTCACTTCCGCTCACGCCTGGGTCTTTACTGGCAGCGTGTGTTTCGCAGTTAAGGAGGTTTCGTTGAAAAGAAAGCGATTGATAAATTTAGTCACGATGCGGGATGGGCACTCTTTCGCTTCCGTCATGGCGATATTTGCACTGGCGAGCGCTGTTTGCGTGGTCCCGTTGGTGATCACCCGGGCAGCCGCCAGCGCCTCGGCGAATCAACAGGCTTCCCCGACCAATGTATGTGCTCCGACAGACTTAACGGCGGGGATCCTGTCAGGTAGCCTTATTGCAACGCTGGACGGGCCTGCCTTCACAATCGACGTTCAAAACGGCGGGTCTTCGACCTGCACCCTGAGCGGCTGGCCAACGCTGACAGCGGCGGCCACCATCTCAGGGGTTACTCTCACCGCTACCGAGGTGACGACGAGTCTGCTCCCCACTGGCGGCAGCGTTTCCTCAGCAACTGTCGACCTTGCGCCGCAGTCGATGGCTTCCGTTTCAATCACGTTCGCCGAAGCAGGATTGTCCTCCGCCTGCGGCACCCAACTTCCAGTAGCTTTCATGCCTGTGCCCGGCGGGGCGCCTGTGTCGGTAGCAAGCCTGAACTTCGGACCTTGCCCAGGCGATTTGATGCTCGTCACGCCCTTCCAGTTGGGTACTGGGGCCACGCCGGTGCTGCAGCCGGGAGCACCGACTCTGGCGGATCAGTGCCCGACGTCAACCCTGTCCGTCCAACTCGGGACACCTAGCGTGGTGGGCACGACGACACTCGTTCCGATCACAGTGACGAGTGCTGACCCTCAATCTTGCCAACTGAGTAACCCCGCGTCAGTGACCATTACGGATAGCGCCGGCTCGTCCCTGCAAGCTAAGGCGTTCCCGTATTTTGGCAAGTACGCAAGCTTGCTCTCCGGTTTCTCCTACTCGGCAACGACCTCGTCAACCATCACCCTCAGCAACGGCGGGAGCGCGCAATTCGGCATCATCCTGCCGCAGGGTGGTACGAACTGCCCATCACTCGCTTCAATAAGCTACTCCTCCGACGCAGGTTCGAGCGTCGTCGATCTCGTGGCACCACAAGGCGTGGCGATGTGCAGTACCGCCGCAACCAGTGGATCACTGCAGGCGGCCTCGCCTCCGGCAGCGTTCGTTACGCCGCTTACCGCCGGTGGCACTAGCCTCGTGACGCACGTGAACGCGTCATCTGGCCATGTCGTACCTCTCGTGGGCGACACACCGGCCGGCTACTACTACGGATCCGACACCTCGGCGACTCTCTATACCGGAAGTGGCGTACCTTATGGCGAAGAGTACACCGGCGGCGCGTACGGTGGCTATATTGGTCAGGTCGGTGGGTACTGGCAGGACGTCAGTGGCTGTGGCTCGTCATCTGCCTATAACACGCACGATGCCAATGCCGCAGATCTGAACGCTTCGGCGGGCACTGGGGTTGGCGCGCAGTACTACTTCTTTACCGGCGGTCCTGGAGTCGACCCGAACTACAACGGGACGACTGGAGAGGCCAACAACTGGGGCCAGCTCCAAGGAGCCACAGCCGACCAAGACGTTGCTTCTGGATCATTCCCCTCTAACCATGCCGTGATCCTGTCGGCCGACATTGAGGTAGGAAGCGGTTGGGACTACGTGTACTCGAACCGTTGTTACCCGCCCAGTGGCAGCTCCGGAAGTCCTACTACACAGCTCAATTGGGACACTTTCAGCACCTTCTACAATTATGTCTACAACAACACCCCTTGGTTCGGCGCTGTCTACTCTACAGGCAACCCAAATAATCCTGAGTGGCAGTCGTATATGGGTAGCTATGGGACGAGCATGACGTACGCATACGAATGGGCAGCCGGTGCATTCTACTCAGGATCGGTGTCGTCCTCGACCGGACTCAAAGCGTGGTGTGTGTCGGGTTCGAACACTTGCGGGGAGTTTTTTGGCGGTGTCAGTTCGAGCTACGAGCTAGCCTGGCAATGGGCCATACCCACGTACGGATCCCAGGGTGACTTTGACCAGTTTGATACCCCGAACTTCCCATAGCCATCAGATGAGTGCAAAAAGGGCTAGATCCAAGACAATGTCCGAGCCTCGGCGGCGGACCTCACCGCGGGGCAAGAGATCGCTGCGACCGTTATTGTGGGGCTCCAGTCTCCTCCTGAGCCTCGCGATAGTGCCAACGAACTGGTCCCTGTATGCTTTACGCTCGGTGAGAAGCCCTAGTGTGCCCTTCCGCATTTCGCGAGTAGCCGGAGGTGCCCTTATCGATGGAGAAGCTCTGCAGGTGCCCCAACGGCCCTTTGCCGTCGCAGTCTCGTCGCACTTCCTCTATGTGGCCGACGCGCTACACAACGTTATCAGGAGAATCGATGTTCTGACCGGCAAAGAATCGACCGCCGTTGGGTCGGGAACGGCGCGCTCCATTTCTGACGGTGCCCTACCGTTGAGCGTCGGCTTGTACGGACCATCGGGCGTTGCAACCGACCAGTACGGCGATCTCTTGATTTCTGACAGCGGGAATCGAAGGGTTCTTGTCGTGCCGGGTAGAAACAGAAGGCTCTTCGGGATGCAGATGATCGGGGGTCGCGTCTACCAGTTGACGGGCCGTGGGGTGGGCAATGGTGTCACGATCGAAAACCCCTGGGGCATTACGGTGGACGAGCAAGGTGACGCGATCTTCGTCGACAGTCAAACGGGCACAATCTGGCTCACCGCGGCCGAATCCGGGCGCGTCTTTGGTCATACTGTGCTAGCCGGACGAAGCTACCCGCTCTCACTGACTACGAACCTGAGCTTCCCGCGGGCGGTGGCGGCAACCCCTGCCGGCCTCGCCATCGCGGACACCGGTCACAACCGCATACTTTTCCTCGCGAGCCAGAACGGGACTGCGTTCGGGCACAAAATGCGTGCCGGTGTGACATATACACTTGTTGACTCGGCGACGTCGTCGCTCCTCAGGTCGTTCAACTCACCTCAAGGCGTGGTCCCGGGGCCGGGTCAAAGCCTTATATTCAGTGATGGATCCGGGGATATCTACATACTCACCGTGCATGCTGGGACGTACTACGGGAGATACCTGCCTTCGGGAGTGTCGCAGCTGATCAGCCGCGGCGGAGGTGTTGTCCCGGGCTTGATCGGTGGTCTGTCCGTAGATGCCCGATCTGACCTATTCATTGCCGGTCAGGCGGCTAACGCCGTTGCCTTTCTCCCGCAGTCAACAACGACGTTCGATGGAAGATCCATCGCTGCGGGTGTCATGGTCCGAGTTGCTGGCAATGGCAGCGTGAACTTCGGGGGTGATGGCGGATTGGCGTCGATGTCCGATTTGTCTACGCCGATAGGCTTGGCGGGGCTGTCAGATGGGGGCGTCGTGATCGCCGACACGGACAATAACAGGGTGAGGATGATCCCAGGCACGACGTTGCACGCTTACGGAAGAACCCTTGAGGCACACCACATCTACACAATCCTAGGAGACGGCAGTATTGGTCCAACGATCGCTGGCTCATTGGGCACGAGGACATCGATCGGTGAGCCTGTCGCGGTCGCGGTAGACGCCCTCAATGACATCTTCGCGTTGAGCAGGCTCAGCAACCAGCTCTTCGTCATCCCTGCCAATGGGGAGTCATTTCTTGGTCGTCCAGTGCAAGCAGGCCACGTCTATCTCGTCGCCGGCGATGGCTCCTCCGGCTTCAGCGGGGACGGCGGAAAGGCCACGTTGGCGCGTTTCTCGAACGTCGCGTCGGTTGCGGTTGATTCGCATGGGATCGCTATCGCTGACAGCCGGAACGGCCGGATCCGGTACGTGGCACTGCAATCTGGCGTCCAATTTGGCACGACGAGGATAAGCGGTGACGTATACACGATCGCAGGCGACGGTAGCCAACCAAGTGCCGTCGTTAGCGGGATTCTTGGGACCCGCGCGTTTCTGGGTGATCCGCAGGGCGTGGCTTTCGACAGTCGCGGCGACCTCGTCGTTGCGGACACAGGCGACAACGTGATTCGACTTTTGATTGACAAGAACGTGCGATTGTCTGGGCATGCAGCGCGAGCCGACTTCCTCTACACGCTGGCGGGGAACAGCGAGTTCGGATACAGCCGTGACGGATTACCAGGGCTCAGGAGCAGCTTCGCGCTGCCGACAGCGGTCACCGTCGATGGCCACGGTAACATTCTCGTCGCCGACTCCTCGAACAATCGGATTCGGGTACTTGCCATGTCAAATGGTGCTTTCTACGGTCTTTCAATGAAGCAGGGGGACGTGTACACCGTGGCTGGTTCCGGCTCGATAGGGAGTTTCGGCAGTTCCATTCCGACCAAGGCCGATCTAACGCAGCCATCTGGCGTCGCATCTGCGAGTTCTGGTGCGGCATGGATCTCGAATACTGAAGCTAACGAGGTATGCGTTCTCGAGCCAGATTCGAGGACGCCATCGTCGACTTGAGCTGACCCGCGCCTGACGGGGTTCTCGAAGCGTAGTAAGTGTCCCGGAACACCTCGCGAGACGCAGAGCGCGAGGTAAGACTTCGACCATGCCGGTCGAACGAGTTCTCATCGATGCCGCACGCATGGAACTACTGGCGAACTACCTACTGGGGTGCCCCGCCGCGGAGAAGTTCTACAACGATCAGGATTCTGCTCTGGTCGCCCTGTACTGGGTATGTCGAGGCCACTCGGTTTTTTCTGAGTGGACATCGGGGTCTCATGATCTTTTTGTTCATGTACGATGCTGGGGCTGATGCCGAGAAGCCAATTCGCAAGTTCCGCACGGACTTCTTCCGCAAGCCCGGTATGACCGTACTCGCCGAGCGAGAGGTAGACGGTGCGGTCGTTCCCGGACTTGACAGCACTTATCTCTGGGAAGTTGACGTCGATGCAGCTGGTCACAAGGGTCCCGGCGGAGCGCGTTCCGTCGCTGGCCGGGTCGGCAATGTAGCTATCTGCCTCAACGGCTCGGATTTTGGGCAGGGCATGCCATGGGATGAGCTCGTGATGATCGCTAGCCTTCAAGCATCGAAGATCCGAGAGTTTGGTGCCAGGGCCCGATAGAGTGTGAACACCGCCTCAGGCTTTCTTGTCTGATTTGAGCCGATTGCGGTAAGCAGGCGGCGCGTTCGTACTCGTGGATGATGCCGCCGAGGACGTCGCGGCGAGTGGTAACGCCGCCCGCGAAGCGGTGACCGGGTGGGGGATCGGCTGGGCGAGCCGCAAGCCGCGATGCGGCCTCGCCTGGTTGTAGTGTGCCCGATCGCCCCGAATGTCGTCTGGGCGCTCGACTTCCAGTTCGACTAGACCTCTGACGGGAGGATCCTGAAGCTCTTGAACGTGATCGACGAGTACAGCCGTGAGTGCCTCGCCATCGACGTCGCGCGCTCCATTGACGGCGACGGCGTTGTGAGATGCCTCGATCGTCTGGCTCTAGAGCGGGGAGCACCGAGATACGTGCGTTCTGACCACGGGCCGGAGTTCATCGCCTTTGCCGTCGCGAAGTGGTGCCGCCTCGTCGGCACCGACACGGTCTTCATTGACCCGGGATCTCCTTGGCAAAACGCCTGGATCAAGTCGTTCAACGGACGGCTGCGCGACGAGTATCTGAACGGTCAGCGCTTCGAGACCCTGTTCGAAGCCCAGCTCCTTCTAGAGGACTGGAGGATCGACTACGACATGAACCGACCTCACAGCGCGCACGGCTGGCTCACCCCGGTCGAGTTCGTCGAGGCTTGGCTCAATCAACAACAGCTAGTGCTCGCATAGCGAGTGGATCAGCTAATGGGTTCCCCTCACGGCGAGTTCCAACCGCTAGGTCGTCGCTAGGACCGGCTGCTCGAGCTGACGCTGGCGTTGCAGTACCTCAGCCGCCACAAGGCGGGCATGGCCGCACAAGCGGCATGAATGGGGGATTTACGTAGGTCCGATGTTTACCGTCGCGACCGCAGGTCCGGAGGATCTTGTGGACTGATAAGTCTTCACAGTGATGCGCACCGGGCCGAAGTCCGCCGCCTCTGTTGCGGTGGCCAGCCCATGTGAAGTCGTGTTCAAGATCCGGCTGGTGCACCAATTCTGCGCTGCCTTGTCGCCGAGGGCGCTACAGGCGAGCGAATCGTAGAGGACTTGGTTTTCAAGCGTTGCCTTGCTGGTCGTTTCGAGTATCGAGACCACCTGCACGTCGGTGACCGCGGGATAGCCGTTGATCTCGATGATCGTATATAAGCGGTTGTCCGATCCCAGCACTCGAGGAATGCCGTGCAACGCGCGAGCGGCCCTGAACACGGTGTGGGAACCGTCGATCTCCCGAAATAGTGACTCCACCTGTGTGCGGGTAAGACCGATGCTGGGGATAAAGCTCGACCCATTGGAGACCGTGGTCGTGCTTGGCGCGGTGGTTGGCGGCACGACGTCACGGGCCTCGACCGGCCTCAGCGATCGACCGGCGAGGGCCAATATCCCGGCGGCGCACGCGGCTACGACGATACTCAGCACGAACGCAATACGAAGGGGTGAGGGTCGACGGAGCCGCCGCTGCCGAGCTGTGCCTTGGGGGACCGTAGCACCAGCGGCGCGAGTCTTTATCAAGTCCGCCCTTCGTTGTTCATTCACAAGACGCTCCTCCGAGCGGCTGCAGCTGGCCATCTCCAGCTTCCTGGTCGGGGCCTGCTAACGGGCGTCCTCCATGCAAATGGGCAATTCAGCACATAGATGAAAGGCCTGTCCATCGATTGTGACCTCCGGACCGTAAGGCCACTGGGAAGTGCGCCGCTGAAAACGGCGCACTTCCCGACTCTGGCCGGGGGGTGGGACCGCTAGAGATTTGTTAGTAGTTCACCCAAGCCATGTCCCAGTAGTCGAGCGATGGCAGGGTGAAGGTCACGTACTTGCCTCCGCTGTCGGTTCCCGTGGAGAAGGAAAGGCTCTGAGCGATACCGCCGTTCACGTCCGGGGAGGCGGTGTAGACGCTCACTGGCGCGACCGAAGACGTGTAGTAGTACTTCACCGAGACGTTGGTCTTGACCGTTGGCGCGGGCTGGTTGGCATTGGTGTCCATCCAGTCGTTGCTTGTCAGGTTCAACATATTGATGAACTGCACGACGTCGGTGCCTGAGGCTGAGCTTGCGAAGGTCCAGACCGTCCCCGCCGACCCGTTCGTGCTCGTCGTCGGACCTCCGGGGAGGTCGATTACGTTCGAGTTCGGGGTCTCTCCGCCCCGCAGCAGGTCCTCGTAGGCGGTGAGGAAGTTGTAGTAGTTCACCATCGACTGTTGCAACGAAGCGGTCATGTACAAGTTGCCGTTCAGGTAGTTCGGCGCGTCGAGCATGTGGTCAACGTCGCCCAACTCGATGTGGTCGCCACCTGAGGCAAAGATCGTGGCGTCCTCGTAAAGCACCCCCGGTGTGTTGAAAAAGCCCGGGTCGGTCGATGAGTAGCTGTTGGCGTAGGACTGGTCCGGGTATGCGGCCAGCACGGATGCCTTCGTGTTCGAGCTCCAGGTGTCATTGTTGTAGATGGCGTTCTGGAGGTCGTCATAGGTCGTCTGGCCCAAGAACGGCCAGCACTCGGTGTAGAGGAAAGCAAGGTCCGAGTTCGTCGCGATCTGCTGCTGACCGTATTGGCCGACGGCGTTGAACACGATGTTGCCACCGAGGGTGTTGTAGGCAGTGGTTAAAAAGCCGCTGAACTCGTTCGCGAGGTTCACCGATGCCCCTGCGCAGGTGTACACAGTGCCAATGTTGCCGAAGCCGTCCGCTTGCCAGCCATCGAACGGATAGACCTCGTCTGCGTCCTTCTCCTGGCCATCGATGTAGCTCTGCCAGCTCGAGTTGCCGGGGTCGAAGAGCCACAGGTACGGCGTGGCGAGCGGCGGGTCAGAAAGGGCGACGTTGGCCTGGCTCGTGCAGTTGGTGTTGTACCAAAGCCCCCACTGATAGTTGACCCCGCTCCCGTCCGAGCCGTAGCCGGCCCAGGCACCGTAAATGAGGTTGTAGCTCATCGCCACAGAGGCATCAGAGTGCACGTCACTGATGAGCGTCTCGATCGAGTGCTGGTAGTTCGTGTTGCTGTCGATGTTCACCCAGCTGGAGGCGGGTGACGAGACCGTGCCGGCGAGCGGCACGTGCTGTTTCCACTCCCAGTCGTAGAACTGGATGCCATCCAGGTGGTACAAGTTCAGCCGGTTCGTTATCAGCGTCTGGGTGTAGTTGTCCGCGAAGTTGGTCACGAAGCCGTAGCGGGGGAACTTCGTCCAGCTCGACGAGACGTCGACGGCTGTGTACGCAGTGTCCAATACGTGGCCGTTGACATCGGTCAGGGTCGCCTGAATTAGATAACCCTGGTAATTCGTCGTCGGCGGCGTCCAACTCACGGCGTAGTTCTGCACCTGACCTGGGGCGAGCGACACCGTCGCCGTCTCGTTCGAGCCGACCGCGACGCCGTTATGGGTAAAGGCCAATGTCAGCGTCTCGTTGTTCTCGGTTACCGCCTGCGGGTTGACGATGTCGGCGTTGATCGTCACCCCGGTGCTCGGCGAGTAGCGGGAGGCGTTGGTCGTGAGGCTCGAGATCTCGTGCCCGAGCGTGCTTCCGTAGAGCCACGCCTGGCTCGAGCTGGCGATCTCGTAGTGCAGCCCCATGATGTCGTCATCGGTCCAGACGCCGGAGTTGTCGTAGACCATGTCGACATCCAGGTATGACCACGAGCCTGCCGACGCGGTTCCCGAACTCGTCATGTCAGAGGTAGGTATCTCGAGCTCGATTCGCCCCGTAGCCGTGTCCCACTGCGGTGCCTGGGTGGAAAGGTTGGAGTCCCAGGTCCAGCCGCCGCTCGAGTTGGCACTGAACATCGAGTAGGTACTGCTGTTGGACCATCGAGCGAATAGATAGTTCATCGGATGATCGAGTGTTCCTCCGTAAAACCCTGTCGAGGTCGTATGGAGCGAGCCCGAGTGGTTGAAGTCCTGGGCGTAGATCAAGATGGCGAAGTCAGGCGACGTGTTGTACGCGGAGAGGGACCCCGAGGCGTTGTCGACCCGCACGTAGAGATTGGTCGAGTCGTTGCTCACGTAGACGCGCTTGATGCTCGTCATCGCCGAGCCGGAGGCGCTGCCGGCCGGATTGCCGTCGAGGAAGGGGATGTTGCGCCACTGCGGCCAGTCGTTGGATGGGGTTGTCGTCTCGTTTATGGTCGCGTACGCACTGGCATTGGCGTTCGTGGGATAGACGCGTGGGTCGTACTGAGAGGTGTAGGCGAGCGATGTCATGATGAAGCTCGCGGCCGTAAATGGCTCGCTCATGGTGCTCACGATGGGCTGGTCGGTGTTCCAGTTGACCGCCTCGCCTGGCGGCATGTAGCCCACGCCGGAGACGCTTGCGTACCACTGCAGCAAGCTGAGCGCCGTCGAGCTCTGGCCGGTGTACACGTCATAGAGGCCGACGAGCATCGTCATGTTCGGCCACACAGGCTCGGCCGAGCCGGCCTCGTTGCCGGCCGGGCTGTACGGGCTCGTGTAGTAGTAGGTGTCTCCCTCGTATCGTGCTATGCCGTAAGTGTCGTGAGTCAGCGCCTGCTGGACGATCGAGATCTGGCTCGCGGCCTGCTGAGTGTCGGCGTTGACGTCGCCGAGAGCGATGAGTTCGTCGCTCGACGAGTCGATCGTCGTGTCGGGCGACCCGGAGGAGGTGACGCCCTGGTCGTAGTAGCCGGTCGTGTCGTCGTACTCACCGGGCGGGCTCCAGCTGTAGGAGCGCTGCACGGCCGAGAGGATCGAGGTCGCGGCGCCGTTCCAGCTGTCCGCGTCACTCGAGTTGGCCTCATAGAGAGCGAGGTGGGCCGCCGCTCTGAGTCCTGCGACGTAGAAGGCCTCGGTGAAGGTGTTGTACTGATCAGTCTGCTCCCAGATGCTGAAGTCCTCCGGGCCGAGGCCGTTGCTGCCGACGTTGTTGGCGATGAAGTTCGCCGCCGCCTGGGCGGCGGGCCAGATATCGGCGAGGAACGTCGTATTACCGCTCAGCTGGTAGTCCCGGTATGCGCCGACGAGGAACTCGCCCACGCTGTCGTATTCCGGCTGGACAAAGGAGATGTAGGCACCTGTCCATAAGTTGTACGTGGTCTCCCAAGTGCCGTTCGAGAGCTGGTTGGCGGCCATCCACTCCCAGTACTGCTGGGCCTCGGCATAGTGGCCGGCGGCATCGAGGGCCATGGCGTCGAACGACGAGTCGCGCACCCACGCCTTGTAGCCGTACGAGCCGGGGTTGGTCGCGGCCGGGAAGAGGCCGTCGCCAGGGTTCTGGGCGTTCTTGATCACAACGAGGTTGCGCAGGTAGGCGGTGTTGACGCCGGTGTCGGTGGTCGAGATCGTCTTGCCCGCGTTCAGCCAGGTCGAGTAGTCCGACGCCGTCTGGGAATACCAGTAGGTGCCGGTCTGGCCGCCTGCGGTGGAGGCATCGGTTTGCGCGGCGGTCATCGTCGGGGCGATCCCGAGGTAGTAATAGAGCGTCTGGGTAGCGTCGGGAGCGATGGTGACCAGGTTTTGGAAGCCAAGATCCATGTTAGGGGTCGACAGCGAGCTGTTGTCATGCAACGTGCCGTTGGCGTCGAACTGGCACCATGCGCTCGCCGTCGAGTCACTCGCCGTGCAGTCAGAGTCGTTGCCCACCTGGTAGGACGAGGCGGTTTGCATGGCGCCAAGGAACACCACGTACTGGCCCGACGCCGTCATGTTGGCGAACAGCGTGTTACGTGTCGAGTCGTAGCTGCCGGACACGTTGTCACTGTTGTTTGTGTTGTTCAGGTGCACCTGGTCAAGGACATTCCAGTTGTACGACTTCGTCGCCGAGGGGTTCGTGAGGGTGTATTTCACGACCATGAACGGTTCGTTCGGGACCATCACGAAGTCACGGCTCATCTGGATCGGAGTCGTGTTCCCGCTGTAGGTGCCGTAGTTGCCGTTCAGCACCCCGTTCTCGTCGATATAGCCGGTCGTCGTGAAGTTCTGCGGCGAGTCGTACTTCACGCTGTCGGTCTCGTCGATGAAGAAGCCCGTGTAGTCGACGATCTGGTTCACGCTCCAGTTGCCCGAGTAATGCAGCTCTGCGATCCGCGGACCGTAGGTCGGCGTCTGCTCCTGGTTGAGCGTCGGGGCCATCCAGATCGCCTGCATGTTCGCCCAGTTCGAGAGGTAGAGGCTCGCCGCAGATGTGGTCGATGGTTGCGTGTCGGTGCCCGAAGTGAGGATCGCCTTTGCAACTTTTTGGGCTTTCGCAACGTGGCTACTACCTGTGTTGCTATGACTAACGCGACCGACGGTCGCTGCCAACGTACCCGCGCACAGAACCGCCGATATCAACGCGATCCCGCCCCTGCTTGACCAGCCGCGCCTACGCCTCACGTCAGTCCTCTTTTCTCTTCTCGCTGCAAACTTTGTTAATTCTCCTAAGAAAGTTCCCCAGGATCAGGATACGCCGCAGCACCCGAGATGACAAGGGCCTCTCAACTGGCCTGGCGGGTCGTGGATGTTGAAGGCCGGCCCGTGTCTTGTCCGGAGCGACACACGGTGTGTGACGCTCTTTCGTTCGATGCACTTGTCCTATGTTCAGCTGCCGTACCGCGGCTCCTAGGCGGTCCGGAAGGATGGCAAGTGTCCGAATGCGATGTCTGGTGTAGAGCTGTGGCGCTGATGAAGCTGCTTAGCTGGGCGGCGTCGTGTCGCAGGCCGTATCCAGCCGATCGGCGATGTCGTCAAGGCGCTCGAACGCTCTCACCTGATCGGAGTCGAAGTAGCAGACCCAGTGTTTGACTCCGTCGGCGAAGCTCAACAAAGCCATCCGGACGGCCTTTTCGATGGCCTCTCGATCGAAGCGAAAGGTGATGTGTCCACCCTCATCGATAGTGCGGTGCTCTCGGCTGAACGCGACGTTCGGATGGGAGAACCCGCTGAGACCCGCGTACGTCCCTTGAGCCGCGATCTTCGCAATGCATCCATGTTCAAGCGCAAACTCTGCGGAAGCGGTAAGGCTGAGGAACTTCTCTCCGCCGACTACCCAACGTCTGACGTCGCCCGTCGGAGCTGAAGTGTCATCGCATTCGTCCTCGGGCGGCTGAGCCACGTCAAACCACTTCTTGAGCTGACGCTGCTGGGCTCGGGCCTTTGTTCGGAGATCTGCCCGCGCCCCTCCATTAGCATCGAGCAAATAAAGTGCCTCCCGATAGGTGTAGAAGGACGCAGCCAGCTCCAGTCCGACTCGTGCAGCCCGTTGCTCGCTTGATATTCGGTGATCAAGAATCCAGTTGACATGGCCAACCCGTTCGACAACGGATCGGACGATGACGTCTTGCGCAGCGAAAACGCGGTGAGAACGCAGCAACGTCGCGAAAGCTCGCAGCAAGTGGCCTGACTCAGCTAGGTATATCGCCGAGGTCTCTGACACCCAACCGGCGACATCATCCGATTCATACGCCGCCTTCCACACCGCTCGGTCAGTCGCCCATGCCGAACCCGGTGAGGTCTCCAGCGATGTCGGAAGGCCTTCGAGGAAGAGGTCAGCTCCCTCTTCAAGCAGGTCTGCCAGCACAAGAACGAGCGTCTCGATCGGACGAGGGGGTTCGCTGGATTGAGTCATCGCCCCAGTCTGTCGGCAGTGGCGCTCTGGCGCTGCGTCAGCCCTTGATCGCTGTGTCTGCGCTCATGGTAGTTAGTTTGGTAGTCAAGTCAATCGGCTCAGAGCCTCGGCAACGACGGCCGAGTACTCCAGCAACCGGCAGCTGAGCTTCTAGCAGCTCCGGCCAGCCGACGCCGAAGAGCTCCCGGCCCGAACAGACCCTCAACGGCGGTTCACCGCCAACAGCGTGGACACGCGAGCCTCGGGATCGGGGCCAGTTTCCGAATTTAGGGAAGCTCGCGCATCCTCTCCCTGCACACACCGCACGGCCGCGTCTGGCCCGGGCCCTTTAGGTGATTCTCCCACGACAATTCAGGCTGAGCGGCGCTTCGCGGCATAGGACGACCGCAGGCGGTAGCAACTGTGAAGGGGGACCTGCCTGCTTCAAGGACGCCGGCCGTGACCTTCACGGCGTGAACCATCGCGGGGAAACGCCCGACCTCAGTCTCGGTGCCTATAGGTCCGCGGATCTTGATGGCGCGGGCACGCTCCTCGAGGATGCAGTAACCGTCGCTCAGTTGCTCACCCATGACCAAGAGTAGACGCGTAATTGGGTCACGCCTAGTTATCAGATAGTCCCTCCACGCTGGCTCGTGGCGTTTCCCCGCCTCTTGTTGGCGTGCAAGGATCGTCGCCTCCGCACTCAGCCAAGGTGCGCCAATGGTCTACCTCGCGCAAAGCATGCCGCAGCTCGGCAAGCAGCCAGTCCGTTTCCGTCCTGACCTCGCTTAACTGCGCCGCGTAGCGCTGCCAGTCGCGCCGGCCGGAGGTCAGCTCCCCAAAGCCAAGGTTTTCAGGCACGCTTGGCCAACCGTCCGCTGCCTGCGCATCGCTTATCGACGAAGCGAAATCATTGGCTAAGTCGATAGGGCCGAAAGTCCTGATTCCGTTATTAAAGGGAGCCAACCTGCCGATAGGTACCTACGTGCGAGCCGTCGACCGGCGTCAGCGCGGAAGGCTCCTCGGGAGCAGCCAGTGAGCCTCTGCACTTGTACCTCGAAGGCCACTCACGCTGCCACTCGCGGGCACCGGCGCGGCACGCACGTGCCATCGTCGCCCCTCCCTACGAGCGTGGTTGCCACCTTCGATCCTTGCCTCTTGAAGGTGGTGGCGGCCCACTGATCGCGACGCGGCCCGTTGCTCACGGAACCCGGGGTGGCGGGCTGCTCGCGAACAGATCTCTGCTTCACAGACTTGCCGCACGAGCGAATGAAACGATCTGCGACCTCTCGCAGTCGAGCCCTCAAGCCGGAATGCTCTTTAGTCGATAATGAGCTTGCGGGCAACTGCTCGCGTCACCCGATCATCACGAAACTCGGCCGAGCGGCTGCCTTTGGAGCACCCAGGAGGGCGGTACTTGTGGCAGAGCAAGATGGGCTCGAGGAGGCCATAAGGCGAGCCGCCGACCCGCTCGTGCTCATGAAGCGAGTCGCCGACGAGGCCATGGGTCTCGTCGGCGATGTCGACGGAGTACTCGTCGGGTTCGTGCACGATCCCGAGTGGGTCAGCTTCGACTGTGGAGCGGGGCACACCGAGGCACAGATTGGCAAGCGGGTGCCTGTGGCGGGAACTCTCGCGGGACTCGCGTATAGGACCGGCGAGACGCTCTACTCAAAAGACGCCGAGATGGATCCGCGTATCGACATCGAGTTCGCACGCTCGGCACATGTTCGCTCGGTAGTGTTCCTTCCGCTTTGGCGTGGGAAGCAGACCGTCGGCGTGCTCTGTGTCGCGTCGCGCCGACCCAACGCATTTGACGAGCGCGATGTGGCGACGCTCGAGAGCCTTGCGGAGTTCATAAGCGTCGTCATCGTGGTGGCGCTCGATCTGGCGAGCGTCACCGAAGCATTGCTTGCCGCGGCCGGACGCGATCGAGCAGCCAAGGTACCTAGTCGAGATGACAGGGACGCCGAGGAACGTTTTGTCGCCAACGTGCTGAGTCCTGGTGCGATGAAACGGATCGAGAACCGGAGTTGGATCGACCGTTTCTTGAGAGGCCGGGGTCTGGCCCACGTCTTTCAGCCGATCTACGACGTCAGAGACGGGGAGTGCTTCGCGGTCGAGGCCCTTGCTCGCTTTGCCGGGCAACCGAATCGGACACCCGACGTTTGGTTCGCCGAAGCTCACGAGATGGGGCTAGGCGTCGAGCTCGAGCTCGCGTCGGTAGAGCGCGCCCTGGGCTGCTTGGACCGATTGCCGCCGGACATCTACCTGTGTGTGAACGCTGGACCAGAGGCGATGATCTCCGACGAGCTGCGACAGCTGCTGGTCGCTTCCAAACCGGGGCGCATCGTGATGGAGCTGACAGAGGAGGCCAAGGTCGACGACTACGAGCGGCTCTCAGTTGCGCTTGAACGCCTCTACGCGATGGGAGTGCGACTCGCCATCGACGACACCGGGGCCGGCTTCGCGAGCCTCGCCCACATACTGAAGCTCACCCCCCACATCATCAAACTTGATCGCGAGCTCACCTCCGGCATCGACCGGGATCCGGTGCGCGTAACTCTCGCCAGCGCCCTGGTCAGCTTTGCAGCCGGCCTCGGAGCTGAGATCGTCGCCGAGGGCATCGAGATCGAAGCCGAGCTCGACATGCTCTGTGATCTGGGCATCCGCTACGGGCAGGGGTTCCTCCTATCTCGCCCTACCTCGCTCGACGCGTTGCAGGTCAGACTGCCGGGCACCCTGAGCCATCGACGCGACCAGCATGGGACTTCTGCTGCCCGATTCGGGCAGTTAGTTGCCTTCCCGGCGCGGCGATGAACCTCAGATCTCGGATCCGGGCTGCGAATCTGACCCCACCACCCATGCCCTTCGGGAGCCAATGGCCTCACTCCCACGCACGGTAGACGTATGCCGCCGTCAGCCTGTGCTCTTGGTCGTCAGTATGGTGGTCATCCGAGGCCCCAGGAGGCCCAAGGTTGCCATGACAGACTGGACGGGCGCCTCCAGTTACCTCTACGACCCGTTTCGCAAGCTCACGTCTACTACCAAGGTGCCATCCAGACCAGATGGCCCGCTACTCCTACAACGACCTTGGGGGGTGCCTGGGTCACCTACGTGAATCGAAAGACACCAACCGACCGAACCTACAACGAACCGACTACGAGGGCTGACGATCACGACGCGCCGACCCACTTGGACGATCAGCCTCAGCTTCCCCTCGTACCTAGCAGCCGACCAACTGCGCCCGTCAGCTAGGAGAGAGCGGTTGCAGCCCGCTGGTCAAGAGTTTAGAACTGAGACAACCTGTAGAAGCCGAACGCTCTTTATTAGATGACAATGCGCAGTTTCCGCGCCGCCAGCGTCCGAAACCGACCCAAACCGACGAGACCTCCGCCCCAACAACGCGATCTCCGACAAGCGTGAATCAACACTAGGCGCCATAGTCAGTACCAAATAACTCGTTGTAGTTTGCAACACTGAATTGGTCATAGTCGCCTATGATTCCACTGCTGGCCTCCGACCATTGCCACGAAAAAGCGGTCTCGCTGGACGCGTACTGACCCCTGAAGAACTTTGCGCTGTTACCGTTGCTATCTGAGAAAATGGTCGCGGGACACGGCACCGCTGCCGTCTGATCGTCCTCGGAGGTCCACTCGATCACGCTAAGAGTCATATTGTTGGTGATCGTCAACCAGTCGGATGTGGGACCTCCGCTTGAATACACGCCCACGTTCGTGCCATCGTTCTCGAGCGTGTTTATGAAATTACTCACGACGTCCTGGTTGTCGGCAAGGTGAGTGCCAGTGGCATTCAGATACCACCCGTTCGGTTCGCCGCTGAATCCCTCAAAGTCGCCAAAAATTACAAGATTGCTAAACTCGCCGTCAGTGGCTTCGTCAGCCTTGTTGTAGTCGGTGGTCGCGTAGTTCGCCTGGTCGATGCCCCACTGGCTGGCACTCACTCCGCTAGGCGCGTACTGAGGACCGGTCACGAAAAAGTACGACCCCGCGCCGACTCCATGTCCGACCTCGTAGTCACCATAGGCGTCCTCGATGTCTTGTAGAAGGTCGGTACTACTGGAACTGGGCGCATCATAAGTATTCGTATGGGGTGAGGGATCCGTCGTTCCCACCTCGCCTGTGTACGTGTCGTAGTAATAGGAGGGGCTTGAACAAGCGGGCTCCTCCCAGACACCGCCGTTGCTCTGAGACGTGGGCGTTGGAGCCGATCCATCAGAGCCATACAGTGGAGCTGCAAGTGCCGCTCCTGCGGTGACAAGCAAGGCTGCCACCACTATCGAAATGAACGACACGCCTCTGGGCCGACAGCGCGCGATGACGCGGAGGGCTCGGATTGGAGAACGGCGCGGGACAAGAACGTGTTCCGAACTAGACATCGAAATCACTCTCCTAGTCATTCTGCTCGAGCTAAAGATGATCCGTTACCGCTTGCCGGCCATCACATTGGCTGTACCTAGGTGTACTGGCTCAGCGAGGCACCTTGTTCGAACGGCGTAACACTGGCCTGCGAGCCGCACAGGTTCCAAGCCGTCTGGAAACCCGGCACATCTGCCAAGGTGACTCCCACACTCGGAGTGGTCCCCGAGACTCCGATCTCGAGAGAGCTTGCGATCACGCAGGAAGCGGTGTCTCCGGGTTGAAACTGAATGAGAAACGAGACCGGCGTGCCTGGGCCGACTGCAACAGGTGTGGGACTCGGCACCTGGACAGCGGAAGTGCCGCCGTCCGTCACGCTGACCTCGACCGGGCCAGATGAGCCTGAAAACTGTAGGACAGGGTAACCGCTAAGCGAGCAGTCTGTCTGAGAGGAGATGGTCACAACGTCTTGGACGAAGCTCATGCTCGCAAGGACGCCATCGACGTAAACGTTCGCTGAGAGGTCCGCGTCGGTGCACGGCGTCGAAGGTATTGAGGAGGCCGTCGGAACGGGCGTCGGCGTGAGCGTGTACGTAGAGGTGTCGTTGGACGCGGCTATCTGCGAGGCAGTCGGAGGGGCTCCAAGAGTCGAGGGGACTGTAGTACTGACTGCGCTCGACGGCCCCGAAGTGGGAGTCGTCGCTGGCGGAATGCTGGTCGGCAGATACGACGGGATCGTCAAGGAACTCGACGTCGCTGCCGCTTCCCGGCCGACGGGAGTTCGATTCGAGACGAGAGCGAACGACACGACCGCGGAAACGGTCACGAGGAGAGTTCCTGCCGCGAGGATTCGTCGGACGCGTACGTGGTGTTGGGACGACATGATCACGCCTTTCCGGCAACACAATGGCTTGCCATCGACGCACGATCGGGGGCATCAGTGCATCTGTGCCTCGACTACGCCTAACCCACCCTGAGGTCAACCGTGGCAGCCGATGTCTGAACGCGGCCCGTACTTCAGACGGAGCCCCTGAGCAGGCGCAACGGCTGCCAGGGGTGAGGGGGAACATTCCTTTCTCGCAAAAGCTCAACTGTCCAGATTTGACAGTTGAGAGCGACGCCACGAAACCGAGACGGCATAGCACCTCGCTACCGTTACCATCGAGCTCGAACGCCGGCGGATTGGCCGTGATCGCGCCAGCATTAAAGGCGCGAATCACCCTCGTGTCAGCTTCGGACACCTCATATCCAACGAGAGGCCGCGACAGCTGGTTGGGGTTCGCTACATCGCCTCATCGAGCTTCGAAGCGGGACGCTTTTCCGGCTCGGACCCACGCACCTAGACCGAGCGGGCTACCACTTCTTCCCATGACAGTCCCGCATCTCGAGGCGCTTGATCACCTCGTCGCGTCAGCTAGGAGAAGAGCCAATGAAGCGTGGTCCCTTTGGGTCGCACAAGGGCGCCCTAGCCCGAGGGATGCTGCCCGGTTCTTACGGCGATCTGATTCGGACATCAACCTCAGCCGGCCGATCGGCGCTGCCGGCTTACCGAAGGGCCCTACTAACGCTCCAGGGTTGCCACGGTCACGTGGGGCCAGCTCAGGTGGTTGAAGTTCAGTATCACGACCTGGCTGTACTGAAGCTGGAACTTGTTCCCAGCCAGTTCCTCGATCCAGAACGTCGCGCTCACCTGTTCGACGCCTGCATTCGGCCCGGCAGGTCCTCCATCGAGGAATGCAGTCCCAAGCGTCCCACCTCCGACAACCGGGAGATCGATGGTGGACACGTGCAGCGTGGTTGTTGAGACGACATTAGGTGGATTGAGCCGGCCGACAAGCACGCTGTTGGGATTGTCGACCATAGCCTGGTTGATGCCATTCAAGTTGGCCGTGCGGAACGGAGTATTGGTCAGCAAGTTCTGCTCGGGAAAGGGAGCCGCAGCACCCGGGTTTCCGATGGGAAACGGATCGATGTTGATCGGCAGAATGCTCGGTGCCCCGCTTGCCTTGCTGGCGATACCTTGTGCGAGGATCGTGGTCCCGTGGGGGATCGAGGCCAATCTCGCGACGGACTTTGACTCGACCGGGTTCGCCGTCGCTGGGATGTTCAGCCACACTCCGGGCTCGACGTGGAGCCCGTTGCCAGGAGCCGGCACGTTCTTGTCCGAGATCTGTTGGAGATAAGTGAGTCCTGCCATCTCAAGATCTGGCTGAAGAAGGCCGCGATTTGGGATCTGCCCAGGGATTTCTGCGAACTCTAGTGTTTCTTCTGTTACGTTCAATTCGAGGAACCGGTCCTGACCGGTCGAGACTTGGTGAGGCCGCCAGATCGTATTGAACCCTTCTCCGACCCACTTGCCGCTAAGCGCCGCGAGGAGCTCGAGACCAACCGCAGGCTGCGGCGCAGGGCCGAGCGCGGGGCCCTTGCCCGGGTCAGGGTCGTACTTGAAGCTTGCCAAGTCCATCGAAGAGCCCCCCTTGCTGAGCGAACCTGCGGGGTCAGTGTGAAGGAACCCCCTAGAGAAATCAACCGAGATGCCCAGCAGTGGGCATGAAGGAAGTCGGACGGTCACGTGGAGCACCCCAGTAGCGGGGAGCACGACATCAGAGAAGACGAACTCGGCACCCACTCTACGACTAAGTGCTGATAGCGCTAACCGCCGTCTGATGTACTCCTCGTCGGCGGCGACGGCACACTCGCCCCCTACCGCCCGGGACGCGACGACGATCTGCTCGGTGCATAAGACTCAACTGTCCATTCTTGACAGTCGCATCAGTAAATCCGTGTGCCGTGACCGGCAGCACAACGCGCCATGCGCCCATACCTTCGGCCTGCGCGAGGGTTACTTCCTTGGGCAGTCTTCCGGCTCAGCGGCCTCGTCGTTCTTCGCTGTGCTCAACATTCGGTGTCCGTTGCTCGCTGGCAGGCTTCTGTCAACGAAGATACTGACTGTCCGTTTTGATTCTGAGGAAGCTGCTCCCCATCTCCGGACGAGCGAATGGCTCGCCACCTCGCCGGCTTCCCATCCAATTGCCACCCTGGCATCCGCCCACCATTGCCGACGTGAATCGACGTACGGAGCAAGGGCACTCAAAGAAGGACATAATCGGCTGCGTCGAGCGTTTTGTCGCTCGCGTGCTCATCTACGCGAGCGCGTGGCTAACGAGAGTCGGACTTCATCCCGCGGTATTCGAACATCATTGACAAGTCGTGCTTCGCGGGTTTCAGATAGGCACCCGCAGTTCTTGTCATCCAGTTGAAGGCCGGGGTGTTCAGTCAGGGCAACGACTCGGCAGGCGGGTAGACCCTGACTCGGGTACCTGCCAGATGGCCAGAACGTGCCTGGTTGTCTCAACCGCGCGCTGCAAGCATTGGTCCTATCTTCGATGCTTGGGATGAGGCTGTAACCTTTTGTTAGCTTGAGATCGACGGAGGACCGCAGGCTTTGGAGAAGAGACGAAAGACACGGCCGGCAGATCTGTTGGGACCTCTCGAGGCCCAGATCATGTCGACGGTCTGGCGCAACCCGGGTGTGAGCGGTGCCGAGGCGACAGAGCTCATAAACGACAAGCGCGACGTCCCGCTCTCGCCCCGGACCGTCCTCACAGTCCTCAGCCGGCTCGAGGCCAAGGGGTATCTCGCCCACGTCGTCGAAGGACGGACCTATCTCTACACCGCCGTCGTGCGAGAAGAGGACTTCGTCGCCTGGCACGCCGAGCGGGCGATCCGGGCGCTTCGTCAGCGCTATGGCGACGACACGACCATTTCCGGACTGGTGGGCGTCGCAGCCGCCGACCCCGCCGTGCTCGAGCGCCTCGACGATCTCCTCGATCGGCACCGCGCCAGTGAGACGTAGCTTCTGGCTCCTCCTCGTCGTCGCGCTCGGGATCGAGGCAACTGCCGCCTATTTCGCACAACGGGTGCTGGTGCAGTTCGCCTGCTATGTTCCAGGCTGGAACACGAACACGGCCGGGTTGTTCGCCTGCATGCAACGCGTACCGCTCGTCGGGCGACGTCCGTGGCTTCCGGCGCTCCCCATTGGGCTTGTCGTCGTAATCTCGGTCAGCCTGGTGGGCTACGAGTTCGTCCGCCAGCTGCTCCGCCTCTCCCGACTGCAGGGCACGCTGAGGTCTTTCGGTGAGGCGCCAGCACACCTTGCCGGCCGCGTCGCTTGCCTAGGCCTGAGAGACGTCCAGGTCGTCGCCACCGACGAGGTCCTCTGTTTCTGCCTCGGGTTCCTCCGTCCGCGCATCGTCGTCTCGACGGGCCTCATCGAACTGCTCGATCAGCACGAGTTCAACGCGGTCCTCGCCCATGAGGCCTCGCACCAACGTCGCCGGGACCCGCTGCGGCTCCTGGTCGCCGCCGTGGCCATCCGAGGGCTCTTCTTCGTCCCGGTGCTCCCGGACTTGGCGCGGGCCGCGCGGATCACGACCGAGATCGAAGCGGACGCGGCTGCGGTCAGTCGGCACGGCCATTCGGACTTGATCCGCGCCCTCAAGAGCGTGCTCGCAGCAGCGCCTCGAACACCTGTCGGCGCGAGTGCCATGGTCGCGCCCGACATGATGAACGAGCGGGTGCAGGCCCTCGGTGGAGAGTACCCCCGCGTGGTCATCCGCCGGCATCGCCTCGTGGTCAGCATTGTCGCACTTGGCCTTCTTCTCACCTTGGGCTTTGCGGTGCCGAGCGGGACGAGAGCACCCCCGGTTCTCCCCGTTCACCGCATCGTCATACCCCCGCACAGCTAGCGCCCTGCCCTCAGTCATCGAGCGCCGTTGACGCCTCAGCCGCGTATGACTACAGTCACGTAGTAGATACGCGACTACAACTACGTAGTTGTCCTGAGGACGAGTGGAAGGCGGGTACATGCTGCAAAGACTGATCCGTTCTACCGGAGCCGTGGCCGTGCTCGTGCTGTTCGTATTCGCGGCGGTGATCGGGACAGCTGGGCTCTCGGACGCCAGCGTGACGAGAGGCGCCGTCATCCTCTCGGCGACGTCACCAGCTCCCATGGAGCTGACGGCTTGTGACCAGAACACCTGCCAGGCCATCGCGAACTCGGGCACGACGGTGACGGACTGGGCCACGAGCACGACGGCGCCGAATTCGGTCTGCACCTACGCCGTGTATTTCGAGAACGGTACGATCATCGCCGAGAGTGCGACGACGTGTCTGTCGGCGGGACAACAAGGTAACGCAGACTGGCCTGATCCAGGCAAGTTCCCAGCGAACGCCAGGCTCTGCACGGCCTGGACGGGCATCGCAGGGAAGCCATGCAACACGGTCTGACACCGGCGGCTCCTTGGACGCGGACCGGAGTGCGGGCACGCCGGTTCGTCGCCTGAGTTCTCGCCTCGGACATGATACAAGAGCCATCCTCTGACGGGTCGTCCTGCGTCACGACAGTCGTGACCGACGCCCGGGATGACGGCGAAAGTGGGGCGCGCAACGAGGCGGTGAACCGGGCCGTCGCGGCGACGATCCTGGCTTCGTTGGTATCGCCCGGCGACCCGTCAGGAGCTGCCTTCTTCGAAGAGCAGGAAACCTGCCTGGTGCCGATTGCATCACTGCGGCAGGGACCGGTCGTGCGCTCCGAAGGCGTCGACGAGCAGTACGCGAAGTTGCTCGCCTCGCTCGTGACACCGCTTCCCCCTATCGTGGTCGACGCCGCCACTATGGTTGTCGTCGACGGCCTTCACCGCGTGCGGGCGGCAGTCCTGCGCCAGGAGACCTGCGTTCGCGCCAGGTACGTGAGCGGGTCGGAGGCCGAACTGCTCATCGCGGCTGTGCATGCCAACGCTGCCCATGGCAAGCCGCTCAGTCTCGCGGACCGAAAGGGGGCTGCAGCACGCCTACTGTCGCTCAGCCCCGAGACGTCCGACCGCGCCGTCGCGGAGGTCTGTGGCCTGTCGCCGACGACGGTGGGTTCGCTCCGATCGGAGCACATCGCAGATGAGGGGGCGGGTGTGAGGAAAGGACGCGACGGACGGTTTCGCAAAATCCGCGGCAAGAGCTCACCGGACGAGGGTCAAGCACTTTCAGTCACTTCGGAAGCTCTCGACACCGCAAGGGTGCTTGGCCCCTCGCGACGGTTAGGTCGTGGGCGGCTTCCCGTCGCCGCCGAAGATATAGAAGACGGGCATATGAGGGAGACGGTCGCGAAACCTCTCCTGACCGATGCCGCGTTCCACGCCAGTCCTCCGCTGGAGGAGTTTGCCGCTTGGTTTGACAATCACCAAGTGACCGACGACCGTGTGGTGCTCGCATGTTCGCTCGTCCCGAAGAGTCGACTCTACGAGGTGAGCGCCGAGGCCCGTTCGAGAGCGAGCTTCTGGCAGAAGATGGCCACCCGGCTGGACGGTTTGGCACGGGGGGGCGCGCCAGAAGTCTGAAACCAGCCACTACTTCTACCTCTACGTCGTGCTCGACATCCTTAGCCGCCACATGGTCGGCTGAGCTGAATGCTCGCGCGTCTAGAACGGGCACGATGTGCCGAGGCACTGCTCGCTGAGGCAGCTCAGCTGCGTCGAGATCGGACACGGTCACGCGGTTACTATCAGTGAGAGCGGGGTTTGGCGCAGCCGCCTTCATCCGTCGCCGCAGATGCAGTCTGCGTTGACGAGTATGGACCGGCCACGATTGTCGGTATCGGGGCCAGCGAGAGCGGGTACCTTGAGGTACCTGGAGGATCGCGACGGGCCAGCATTGAATCGACGGAGCTGCGGTTAGCTTGTAGCTGCTCGGCAATACAAAGGAGAAGCTCGCCAGGCGAAGTGCGCTTCCATTGCCAGCCCCTGCTAGTGCCGCAAGAAGGCGACCCCGTTGAGAGGCGGCGAAAACGCGTTCTGTCGCGACCTCGATGTCCGACTCCGGCTCATCATTGGTGAGGCTTAGCCGAGCACGCCGTTTAAGGTCAATGACCTCGCCGACGTGGCTCTCTATGAGGCAAAAGCCACCGGTCGTCTATCTTGGAGTCGCTGCTCGCAGCGAATAGAGGATCGTCCTGGCGACCATGCCGTTCCCGGCCAAGCCGATGGATACGAACACCGGGTTGTTGCGCCCTAGCATAGCGACTTTAACAATGAGACTGAAGTAGGCGGGCGATGTAGCCGGACAAACAGTCAGGCTCCGAAGGCTGAGGCAGCTCGTCGAAAGTGCCAGGCCCAGCCTGCCCTGGCTTAGTGTTCGCGACACGGCATCAACCAGCACACTGTCTTGTGGAAACACCAATCGAGCGGCATAACAACCGACCATGGTGACGGACTTGTCGGTGCTGAGGACCACTCCACCACTGAATGCTCTTGCAATGTTGCAAGGTCCACCTATCAGGACGGTGAACGTCGTCCGAGTTAGTCGCCAAGACTGCGGCGCAGCGAACGCCAGACCCATGAAGCTCACAGTGTGCCATGACGCTGGAATCACCGGTGCGGCACCGCGAGCGAGCACGAGAGTGCGCGGCGAGCGGCTCAGTGTGTCGGCGACTGCGTTCGCTAATGCGCCTCGGGCAATGACCTCTATGCCCAACGATGGCGCGTCGAGCTCTGCTATCGGGATTGGCGCGTCGGCTAAGACGCGGTAAACAGAAACACCGTTCAGGATGACGGGCTTCTCGTGTGCGTAGATCGCGGGAACGCGGCGCATTGGGATCAGTTCCACGTGTGTGGCGTGAGAGTGCATTGGACAACTTGGGGCTCGCCCGGCTCCGTGCGGCGCGTTCGCAAGAAGAACCATTCCCCATGCCGCTACACGCGTACACGGCATTCCGGGGTAATGGACGCTGAAAAAGCTGGGTACGGATACCTGCGCATCACCGTAGGCGACAGGCACCCACCTTTTCGGCGTGGCCGAGAGGTCAACGACAGGGAGTTTCGTCGGGGTCGTCACCTTCACCGGGCTCACAAGACTGTGAAGTAGGCTTACGTGCGGCAGGGGGACAAAGAACACCACCACGATGGCGGCGGCAACCGCGACGACCAGGACACGATGGGTCAAGGATGCCCGCCGCCATGCGCGCCATGGTTTTGTGTGCCCTGCCTGTTCAGACTGGATAAGGGCTTGGAGCCCGGCGGCGAGTCGCTCTCGCGCCTCAGGGGTCGGCCCAGGAGTCGCGTGCACGAGCGGGGACAAGTCCAACGATGAGTTTTTCATGACACTTTGTCTCCTGTGCCCTTGTGCCCGGCGGTGTCCGCCAAGTTGGCAATGAGTTGGGTCCGCGTCCTCGAATAGCGGGACCGCACAGTGCCGACGGGAATGTGTAGTGCGGCGGCGGCGTCCTCATAGCTGAGCCCACCGACCCCGATCATTAGAACGACGCTGCGCCACTCGGCCTTGAGGGATGTGAGGGCGCTGGCTAGGCGTAGGCGCTCCACCAACTGAACGGCGTCGTCGGTGGAGCGGAATGTGGCTTCGTACATAAGCGAGATTGCCCTAATGTGCCGCTGCTCGTCACGCCTATGCTCTCGGACGAGGTTCGTGGCGATACCGTACAACTACGGTTTCACTGCGCCGCGGTCCGCCTGGTAGCGGCGTCTCCCAGCCAAGGCACGGGCGAAAGTGTCGGCTGTTAAGTCTTCGGCCAGGTCACGACCGACGCGAAGCGACAAGTAACGGTAAATCGTATCAACGTGGCGCTCGAACAGGACGGCAAACACGACCGGGTCAGCTAGCGACGCCGCAAGCGCCTCCTCGTCCGAGCCAACACCGTGTGCCACAGATATCTATTGTCTCCGGAACCAATTTAGTTCCAGGGCCAGAAGAGAATCTTCGGCTGTGGCCGTTCCGCGAGCCGGTGCGAGAGCTCGTTTAGCGCCGTGATGTTGCCAACAGCAGTGGGCTGGTCGAATCACGGGCGACGACCCGAACACTGCCCAAGATGTAGTCCCACCGAGCTGCTCAGGTAAGCCCAGATCCAAGGCCGGGACATCCAGGCCGTTGGCTACGTCGGTCACCGGCACACCGGCCGCGGCCCTTGTTTCACAGATGGAGCGGAACCTGACGACCTTGGGCACTGATGGCCACGAGCTGGCCGCCGGGCCATTGCGACATCGTGCCAAGCGCCCTGGCGAAGGGGGCTTTGTAGCCATCGTCGGCACAACCGCCTCCGGGTGGAGCCAGAACCGCGTAGCAGAACGTCGGCTGGGCAAGATCGATTGTCTCTTCGATGCGCAAGGCGACACAGTCAAACTATCTGCCCGTCTATGCAGTTAATCGGTGTTAGCGGGCTCATCTCGCGGTTTCGCTCTCCGCATCACTTATGTCCGTGGGCCTCCTTGATCTTCCGGAATGCGAAGGCAGGGCTGGAAGGAGTCGCGCTCTCCGTGTAGCACTAGCGGGGGTGCGGGTCAAGGGCGATTCCGATCTATCCAGTCAGGCAATTCACGTCTTTGACGTTTAGAAGCCGCTCGGTCGGCCTGCTCACTCACGGGAAAGCGTCGGCGACGCGTTCGACCACACTGTCGTGGAGAACCTCTGCGCGTGCATGCAAACGGAACTATTGGAATCGAAAGACCTTCGACCGGATCGAAGCGTTCTACAACTGGACTGGTAATCACCGATCCGGGTGTCCATATGCCGGTCAGCTTGTCATTGCCCGCCGATGGAGGTCCATATCGAACTGGCGACGTGGCATTTCGGCAAATGGCGGCGGAGAACGTCAACGGTCCGGCTTTCGGGTTCTCGCGTCGTCGTCTGTGGCGAACGGGCATCGTCCGCTACCGTTCCGTTCGCAGACGCTCAAGTGACGTGATTCGGGAGAGAGGGGCCCATGAGGGAGGACTCGTCGCTTGCGTAGTCGCAACTGTCCGTTCTGGACAGTTGGGCTTCGCATGCCCTCAGAGGGTCGTGCGTGCGCTTCGTCGCGGTGCCGGACCCTGCCCGGGGATCGAATCGCCGATAACTGAAGAGACGGGAGTCCGTGGCCATGAGAAAGACCCCACTAGCCCGGACTCTTCAGTAACTACCGGAATTCACGGCGCGTATCCGCGAAAACGCCCTCCTGGCAAGGGAAACTGATGTTGTCGAGGCATCAACATCCCACTCAGGAGGGCACTTTCATGGTGAACGCTACCCGAGCCGCGCAGCGCGTCGTGGTGACCCCTGACGGCGAGGGTGTCGTTAGCCATGCGGGCTCGCTCCTCGTCGCTGAACTGGCCGACCGACTGGGTTTCACGAAGGCGGCGTCGCACGCGATACAAGGCGGGAACATGCGGTCGCGTCGTCACGACCCGGGAGGCGTGCTCGCCCAGCTGGTGGTGACGCTCCTCGACGGCGGTGACGGCCTCTCGGATCTGGCGATCCTTCGCAACCAGCCGCAGCTCTTCGGTGAAGTGGCTTCTCACCCGACCGCCTGGCGGGTGATCTCCTCCGGGTGGGCTCGCCCTGCGATCGAAACGGCACCACGAGAGGCCCGGGAAGCTGCCTGCGAGGCTGGAGCTGCACCCAAGTCGGTAGCGCTCGACTTCGACTCGACGCTCGTGACGGCGCACTCGGAAAAGGAAGACGCCGCCCCGAACTACGAGCACGGCTTCGGCTTCCATCCGCTGCTCGTCTTCCTCGATGGGACCGAGGAGGCGCTCGCCGCCATGCTCCGACCGGGGAACGCCGGCGCGAACAACGCATTTGATCATGAGATCCTCCTCGACCAAGCGATCTCGCAGCTGCCCGAGCAATGGCGCGGCGGACATTGGCCAGGCGACGACGCCGACCTCGTCAACGCCTGTGCGGAGCGGAACATCGAGGTCTCGGTTGGCATGGCGATCGACCTTCGCGTGCGAGAGGCGCTCCTCCTCGCTGAGGAGGAAGACTGGATGCCGGCGACTCGAGATGGACGACCAGATCTGAGACGGTGCCTGGGTGACAGAGCTCACCGAGCTGATCGACCTCTCGGCGCGGGGAGAAGGAGCCCGGCTCATCTGCCGGCGGGAACGTCCGCACCTCGGTGCCCAGCTCAGCCTGTTCGACACCCTTGAGGGCTACCGCCACCAGTGCTTCCTCACGACCTCGGCCGGCGAGATCGCCGAGCGTGAGCTTCGCCACCGCGCACGCCCGGGTCGAGGACCGCATCCGTGCCGCCAAGGACATGGGGCTTCGGAACCTGTCCTTCCGTTGTCTCCAACGAGGCCCGGCTCGAGCTCGTGCTCGCCGCCATGGACCTCGTCGCCTGGACCAAAGCCCTGTGCCGGGAATGAGAGCTACGCCGTGCCACGGCCGCGGCTAGACGAGCTGGAACTAGCGGCGCGTCTGCAGCGATCACAGCAGCTCGGCAGCGCCATCGAAGTGCTCGACATCCTCACACGCTCTGACGATCCAACTGATCGCCGACACGCCTGGCGCGTACTGGCCACCATTGCGTATGAGAGCGGAAGGTGGGATGAGGCAGATGCAGCCTTCGAGATGGCGCTTCAGAACGCGGTTGGCATGAAGAAGGGTGGAAAGCTGTCGGTAGCGATCCATCGATACGCCCGCTTGCTGACCGAGGAGGAGGAGTACGGCAGAGCTCTTGCCATCGTCAGCCGGGCACCGAGGGTCACGATCGCCAGCGGCTGGCTGTGGCGTCGCTACGTCTGCATCAAGTGGTACGCGGGCGAGCTGCTCGGTGCCTACTCTGCGCTCACCACGGCCCAGTACGTCGGGTACCCGATCTCTCGGGGTCCTCCACGCTCGGGGGCAAGTGTTAGCTGAGATAGGCCGCTACGGCGAGGCGATCGACGACCTCACCGGAGCCCTCAGATTCGATAGATCGCGTCTCTCCCGCGCACAGGCCCAAGACGCCCTTGCCTTCGCACTTGGGATGTCTGGCGATCTCGAGGCAGGACTCGAACAGTTCGCTCAGGCAGAGCGAGTGATTCCGCACAGCAACTGGCTCCACTACTGGAAGGGCTTGTGTCTGCTACACCACGACAGGCCGGATGAAGCGGCAAGCAGTCTGCGAAAGTCGCTGCAACCGGGTAACCGCTCGCCTAAATCGAGTCAAACGTGAGAACGCCGAGAGACTCCTTGCGGAGCTGCAACCGCCGATCGAGGTCGGGGCGGAGTGACTAACCGTTGGCTGAGTGCCTGCGTCGTTTCATCGTCGTGTAGTCCTCCCTACCCCAATGATGGGGTCTCGGACTCGCACAACGGGTTGGCAGCTTGGCGAACATGGGTGCATCTGCAACGAGAAGGTGTTGCTCCGCCGCCGAAACCACCCATGGGTTCCTGCCTTAGATTGATAATGTGTAGGCGGTACAGATGCGGCTTGGGTCGCGCGAGGCGCCCCACGATCGGCGCAACTTCGAGGAGTCGACTGTCCATTCTGGGCAGTCGCCGCAGCCAGCTCGTCGGGGAGTTCATGCCGGGCGAAGGAGGCTGCACCCTCTTTTGTTTCACCTCGATGACGTCTAGATATACCCCTCTTGAAATCACGATCGCGTCGAATTAGACCTGCATTTAGCGTTGAGACAGTCACGCTGACAAGAAGAGGCCGCGACTCGTTACCCCCCGAGGAACGTTGGGTCGCTGCGAGGGCTTCGCGCTCATAGGGCGCGCCAGAAAGGGGACGCGCTCATGCGTCAGTCGGCCCGGCCATCCCGCACCCAGAACTCGCGGGCACCGAGAGCTTTCCTCCCGTCGCTGCAACGCTGTCTCGTTCTCTTCGGCACGGGGGCCATCCTTGCCGGGCTGCTGACTCCTGTGCTCGGTGTCGGCATCGCGGCTGCCAGCTCGGTGAGCTCTGTCTCTGTCACCGTCTCGCCCTCGACGGCCGGGTCGAGCGCCACCTACACGATCAAGTTCACCGCCACCTCGGCATTAAGCGCCGGTTCTGGAACGGTCACCTTCGACGCCCACACGGGCGCTGTCGGGACGGTCTTCCCGGCGACGGCGTCTGACTACGTCATCACAGACAGCACGCACTCGAGCGGCTCGGGCACGGTCACGGCCACCCCGACGCTTTCCAACTCGAACGCCACGACGACTTTCAAGGTGCCGAAGGCCATCACCGCCGGAGACGCCCTCTCTGTCGCCGTCTCGGCGGTGACGAATCCCGCGACGGCGAACGCCTCGGCGACCCTCGCGGTGTCGACCTCGGCCAACACGACCGCTGTCACCTCTCCTTCTTACGCCATCACCAACGCCGCCGACGGCTCGGGGACGATGACGGTCTCACCGACGACCGCCACCGCAGGTGCGACGACGACGCTGACCTTTACTTACGCCGCCGCGGCCGGTGGACTCTCCTCGGGCGCCGTGGCGATCACCGTCCCATCTGGTTGGACGGCTCCGTCCACGAGCTCGGGTCATGCCGGCTACACGACCGCTTCCACGGGCACGGTGTCTGTGGCGAGCCAGGTGATCACCGTCTCGGGGGTGAGCCTTACCTCTGGCTCGACCCTTACTGTCACTTACGGCTCGGGGGGAGGGGCGAACTCGGTCACGGTTCCCGAGACAGCAGGCGCCCAGAGCTTTTCCACGAGCGAGAAGTCGACGAGCTCGGGCACTCTGACGGCTCTTTCCTCCTCTCCGAGCGTGACAGTCTCGGTCTCAGCCGATGGCTCGGGGACGATGACGGTCTCTCCTTCGGTGGCGACCGAGTCCGTCGGGACGACGCTCACCTTCACCTACACGGCCGCAACAGGCGGCCTTTATGCCGGGGCCGTGACGATCACCGCCCCAACCGGTTGGAGCGCCCCTTCGACCACGTCCGGTCACGCCGGCTACACGACGGCCTCTACGGGCAGCGTCAGCGTCGCGAGCCAGGTGATCACCGTCTCCGGCGTCACCCTTGCCGGCGGGTCCACCATGACGCTCGCCTACGGCTCGGGCGGTGGCTCGAACGCGGCCATCGCACCATCCACGAGCTCTGAGAACACCTTCAGTGTGCAGGAGAAGTCGACCAGCGGAGGCACGCTTACTTCCATCGCCTCCTCTCCCCAGGTGAACGTCATCCCGCCCGACGGGGTGGGGACGATGAGCGTCTCGCCGACGAGTGCCATCGAGGCCGTGCCCACCACTCTCACCTTCACCTACACGGCCCCATCGAGCGGGCTCTCGAGCGGGGCCGTCGCCCTCACGGTCCCCTCCGGATGGACGGCACCTACCACGAGCTCTGGGACCGCCGGCTACTCGACGGCTTCTACCGGGACGCTCTCTGTCGCCGGCCAGGTCGTCACCGTCTCTGGTGTCACGCTCAGCTCTGCCCAGAGCTTGACGATCACCTATGGCGCGGGCGGGGGAGCGGCCCGGGTGACTCCTCCGACGACCCTCGGCAACGCCACTTTCTCGACCGAGGAGCGCTCGAGCAGCTCGGGCACCCTCACGGCTCTCTCCTCCTCGCCGATAGTCAGCGTCGTCGCCCCTCCTGACGGCACGGGGACGATGACCGTCAGCCCGACGAGCGTGCTCGCCTCTGTCCCGACGACGCTCAGCTTTACCTACACCGCCGCCACAGACGGCCTCGTCGCCGGCTCGGTCGTGGTCAACGTCCCTTCGGGCTGGACGGCGCCTTCGACGAGCTCGACCCATGCCGGCTACACGACCGCCTCAGTCGGGACGCTTTCGGTCGCCGGTCAGGTGATCACGGTCTCGGGGCTCACCCTCAGCTCTGGTTCGACGCTCACGATCACCTACGGATCGGGCGGCGGCTCCACCGGGGCGCTGCCCCCGGCCAGTACCGGTGCCATGAGCTTTTCCACAGAGGAGGAGTCGTCTTCCTCAGGGACGCTCACGAGCCTTTCATCATCTCCGAGCGTGAGCGTCAACGCCTCCCCGGACGGCTCGGGCACAGAGACGGTGTCTCCTTCCACGGTCACGGCCGGCTCGTCGACGAGTCTGACCTTCACCTACACCGCCGCTCCCGGCGGGCTCGTCAACGGATCTTTGTCCCTCACCGTCCCGGCCGGTTGGACGGCGCCTTCTACGACCGCGGGACACCCCGGCTACACGACCGCCTCGACGGGAACCGTGTCGCTCGCCGGCCAGGTGATCACCGTCTCGGGCGTGAGCCTCACGGGCGGCTCGACGATGACCGTCACCTACGGCGCAGGCGGGGGCGCCAACAGCGTCACGCCACCCGCGAGCATTGGGACGGCAACATTTACTACGAACGAGAAGTCCACCTCCTCGGGAACTCTCACGGCGATCTCTTCTTCTCCCCAGGTTGTCGTCAACGCCTCGCCTGACGGCTCGGGCACCTTCACCGTCTCGCCGACGACGGCGCTCGCCGGCTCTGCGACGACGCTCAGCTTCACCTACACCGCCGCTGTGGGCGGGACGAGCAACGGGAGCCTTTCTGTCATCGTCCCCTCCGGCTGGTCGGCACCGTCTACGACATCTGGCAACGCCGGCTACACGACCGTCTCGACAGGCACCGTCTCGGCGGCGGGCCAGGTGATAAGCGTCACCGGCGTCACCCTCAGCTCGGGTTCCACGCTCACCCTCACCTACGGAGCGGGCGGGGGCTACTCGGCCGCCCTGACGCCGTCCAGCTACGGGAGCTCGACCTTCACGACCGAGGAGGCCTCCACCTCGTCTGGGACGCTCACCGCCCTTTCTGCTTCCCCGGCCGTCGGCGTCATGACCTCGCCTGACGGCTCGGGCACAATCGGCGTCTCGCCCGGAGCCGTCGACACCTCCGCTGCTACGACGCTCAGCTTCACCTTCGCCGCCGCCACGGGAGGGATGAACAATGGCACCGTCGCAGTCACCGTCCCCTCGGGCTGGTCGGCCCCGTCTGTGACATCTGGGAACGCCGGCTACTCGACTGCTTCCACGGGCACGGTCTCGGTCGCCGGCCAGGTGGTGACGGTCTCGGGGGTGAGCCTCGGCTCGGGCTCTGTCCTCACTGTCTCCTACGGGGCCGGGGGAGGGTCCTCTTCCGCCATCGCCCCTTCCACGGCCGGATCGGGCACCTTCGCCACTAGCGAGAAATCGACCGCTTCGGGCACCCTCACGGCGCTCTCTTCGTCTCCTTCCGTGAGCGTCCTCGTCCCCGACGGCACGGGCACGGCTTCTGTCTCTCCGACCTCTGTCACCGAGAGCCCTGTGCCGACGACATTGACATTCACCTTCGTCGCTCCCGCCAGTGGCATCAACGACGGTGCGCTCGCCATCGCCGTGCCGGCGGGCTGGACCGCACCGACGACGGCCTCGAGCAGCGCCGGCTATACGACGGCCTCGAGCGGGACGGTCTCGGTGAGCGGCCAGCTCATCACCGTCTCCAACCTCATCATGTCTGCCAACAGCCAGCTCACCGTCACCTACGGCGCCGGCGGGGGAGCAAGCTCGGTGCTCCCCTCAAGCACGACGGGCCCGGCCACGTTCGTGACCGAGGAGCAGTCGAGCCAGTTCGGCATGCTCACACCGATCGCCAGCTCGCCTGTCGTGCAGGTGGCCATGCTCTCGGCGCAGACCCTTTCCCTCAACCAGGGCACCGTCTCGACCTTCGCCGGATCGGGCACGGCCACCAACGCCGACGGGACGGGGACCTCGGCTGGTTTCAACTCGCCCCGCGGTGAGGCGATCATCGGAAACACCCTCTATGTCCTCGACGCCGATGCCATCCGGGCGGTCAGCACTTCGAACGGGGCCGTCTCGACGATCGTCGGTCCCGCCTCGAGCGGAGGCGGCAACTACACCGACTCCTCCAACCCGGCCGGCGTCACCTTCGACAACCCGTCGAGCCTCACCACCGACGGGGTGTACCTCTACTTCGTCGACAACGGCAACATCAGGCGCACCGATCCTGCGACGGGGGCGACGACGACGGTGTTCGGGGCGGGTTACACAGGTTGTGGGGGCAGCTTCACTGGGCTCACCGAGGGAGCCGACGGCAACCTCTATGCCACCGCCTTGAACAACGCCTACGACTACGGCTATTACTACGAAGACTGCGTCGTCCAGCTCAACCCGGTGACACGGGCATCGACAGACGTCTGGTCCAACGGCGGCAACGGGTGGGCGTCCATGGGCCAGATCACCGGCAATGCCACGGGGATCTATTTCCGCACCGGGGGCGCCATTGTCGAGCTCTCCTACTCGTTGACACCCACAGTCTCAACCCTTGTCTCCTCCTCCAATCTCGCCGACCCGAGCGACGGCTTCACCGCCGCGGGCAACTACCTCTATGCCGTGACCGACTCCGGCACCGCCATCCGCCGTTACGACGCCACGACGGGGGCAATGACCCTCGTAGCGGGGACCCCGGGGACGACCGGGTACGCGGACGGCTCCTACTACTCGGCCTGGTTCTCCTCGCCCGGTGCTCTTGTCTCTGACGGTGAGGGAAGGCTCTATGTCGCCGACACGAACAACAACCGTCTGAGGACGATCACACAGGCCTCTCCCCAGCCTGACCCGAACCCCGGCCTTGCACCAGGGCTCACGACCACCCTTTCCCTCAACCAGGGCACCGTCTCGACCTTCGCCGGATCGGGCACGGCCACCAACGCCGACGGGACGGGGACCTCGGCTGGTTTCAACTCGCCCCGCGGTGAGGCGATCATCGGAAACACCCTCTATGTCCTCGACGCCGATGCCATCCGGGCGGTCAGCACTTCGAACGGGGCCGTCTCGACGATCGTCGGTCCCGCCTCGAGCGGAGGCGGCAACTACACCGACTCCTCCAACCCGGCCGGCGTCACCTTCGACAACCCGTCGAGCCTCACCACCGACGGGGTGTACCTCTACTTCGTCGACAACGGCAACATCAGGCGCACCGATCCTGCGACGGGGGCGACGACGACGGTGTTCGGGGCGGGTTTTGTCAGTGGCTGTGGTGACGCGGTCGCTGTCACCGAAGGAGCCGACGGCGACCTCTATGCCACGACCGTCGCCAACTCCTTCGGCGGCTGGCCCTGGGGCGATTCCTCGGAGAGCTGCGTCGTACAGCTGAACCCGGTGACGGGTGGAGAGGTGGAAGAGTTCATCACCTCGAGCAGCTGGTCACTCGGGGTGATGGGCGCGATTACGTCGAACTCAACGGCGGTCTACTTCCGCTACAGCGACTCGATTGTCGAGATGCCTTACGCGACTATGACGGCCTCGACCCTAGTTACGAATTCTGTGCTCGGAGACTACACCGACGGTTTCACTGCAGCTGGTGCCTATCTATACGCCGTCACGAACTCTGGGACAGCGATTCGCAGCTACGGGGCGACGACTCTTGTGGCGGGGAGCCCGGGTTCTGGAGGTTACGCCGACGGCTCCTACTACTCAGGCTGGGTCTCTGACCCGGAAGCGCTCGTCTCGAACGGCGAGGGGACCCTTTACGTGGCAGACACGGGGAACAACAGAATCCGTGCTATCAGCGAGGCTGATCCCCAACCCGACCCGAACCCCGGTCTTGCTCCCGGGCTCACGACCTCCCTCCTCCTCGACGAAGGTTCTCTTTCTGTCTTCGCGGGGTCCGGGGCTGCAGCCAATACCGACGGCAACGGCACCTCGGCCGCTTTCAACTCGCCTAGGGGCGAGGCGATCATCGGTGACACCCTCTATGTCCTTGACGCTGATGCTCTCCGGGCCGTCGACCTCACAAGCGGGGACGTCTCGACGGTCATAGGGCCTGCTTCCGGTGCCCCATACACAGATTCGGCTACCGCTGCCGACGTCACCTTCGACGATCCGAGCAGTCTCACCACCGACGGTGTGTACCTCTACTTCGTCGACAACGGGTCCATCCGGCGCACCGATCCGTCGACTGGAGCGACGACGACAGTCTTCGGACCGAGCTTCACGAGCTGTAGCGGCAGCTTCACCGGGGTCACTGAAGGGGCGGACGGCAACCTCTATGGACTCGCCGTCAACAACTATTACATGGGTTGGCCCTGGGGGTGGGGCTGGGAGGCCTGCGTCGACCAACTCGACCCGACGACGCAAAAGTCAACCGAGGAGTGGATCAACTCGGGCAACGGGATCATGTCGATGGACCAGATAACGGGCAACGCCACCGACGTCTATTTTCGCACGCCGTCCGGGATCGCCGAATTCGCCTATTCCCCGAATCCGACGGTCTCGAATTTCGTGCTGTCGTCCGAGCTCGCCAACGATGAGGCCGGCTTCACCGCAGCGGGCAACTACCTCTACGCCGTGACCGATTCAGGGGCGGCGGTGACCCGATACGACACGACCACAGGAGAGGTCGGAAATGCCACCGATTCCTCGTACACGGGGTGCCTTTCTTCACCCGACGCTCTCGTATCTGACGGGCAGGGGAACCTCTATGTGGCAGATGAGGGCTGCAACCTGATAGACGTCGTGTCGGGGTGGGCCTCGGTCACTCCTCAGGGGGCATCTCTCGGTGCCGACACCTGGGGCGGAGGCAGTCCCTCCGAACCGGCCTCGTCCAATGCCCCGCAGGTTGGGGGCGTCGACCCGGCGACCGGCGACCTCAGCCAGACCACGACCGACATCAGCCTTCCCGGTGCCGGCGTCCCTCTTTCCTTCGAGCGTACCTATGACGCCGAGGCCGCCCAGACCGAGGTCGCCGACGAGTCGCCTGTTCCCCCTCTCGGTTACGGCTGGTCCTACAACCTGGGCATGTCGTTGTCGTTCGACTCCTCGACGAGCACGGCGACGATCACCGAGGAGAACGGAGCCCAGATCTCCTTTACCCCGAACCCTTCGAGCTCCCCGCCCCATGCCTGGTGTCCGAGCAGCTCGCAGGCTGACTACTGCGCGACTTCGCCTCGCGTCATCGCCACCCTCAACAAGAACTCCGACGGCTCGTGGACATTCACCCGTTATGTGGACAGCACGATGACGTTCACATTCAGTTCTGACGGGTCACTCAGCGCGATGGTCGACGCCTCGGGCGACACGCTGAAGGCGCAGACCTACGTCCCAGGGGCCGGTCAGATGGCTTGTCCGGCGGGCGACACCTGCACGGCCTGGGTGAGCTCGGCCTCAGGGCGCGAGCTCGTGCTCGTTATGGACCTAGCCGGCCAGCTCGTCGAGGTATTCGACCCGGCGAGCGGCTCGTCGCCGGTGAACGCCGTGAGCTTCGCCTACTCCGACAGCACCTGCAACTGGGACGGGGAGACGCCGGACCTGTGCTCGGTGACAGAACCCGGCAACATGACGACGAGCTATACCTACGACTTCGCTAACTACAACCCGAACCTCGAATACGACCTGTTGAGCGAGACGGCTCCTGGCGAGAGCGCAGGGAGTGACAACAGCTACGACGACGACTCGGGACAGGTCATCAGCCAGAGCGACCCTGATGGTGAGGTGACGACCTTTTCCTACAACGGCAACTACGGCTCGGCCGGCTCGACTGTCGTCTCTATCTACCCGGACGGTCCGGGCTCGGACCCGGACGACCCGAGCCTCGGAGTGCCGGTCGAGACAACGGCCTATGACTACTCGCACTACGTCCTCACGGCCGAAGAGACTGGGATGGGTACGTCTTTTGATTCCTTCCAGTATTTCCAGCCCGCCCCGGCCTCGTTGCTCGACGCCGTGACCGAGGACGGCGACTCGAACAAGACGACGGACACTTTCGAGACCTACGACTCTTCGGGTGGCTCGGCGATGTCGTCGGCGAACGTGGCCATCGAGACAGACGCGGATGGCGACGAGGACCTGTACGCCTACAACTCCGACAACCAGGTCTGGTGCACCGTCGATGCCGCCGAGACCGCCAACGGGGTCACCTGCCCGGCCATCTCGCCCCCGAGCTCGATACCATCGGTCTCCTATCCGGGCACGACGATCGACGTCTACAACGCCGCCGACGAGCTCATCGCTGTCATCGACCCGCTCGGCAACATAACGACCTACTCGTACACGTCCGGGGTGAACGGGGTGCCGAACGGGCTTCAGTACTGTTCGGTCGACCCGGTCGACTACGCAAAGGGCGTGCGCTGTCCCTCCTACGGAGCGGCGCATGTGACCGGGACGACGACGAGCACCTTCGACTCGGCGGGCGACACGCTTACGAGCACGGGCGCTGACGGGGGCACGACCTCGTACTCTTACGGTGTGAGCGGGTACCCGGGACTCGTCTCGTCTGAGACCGACCCGGACGGGACGACGACGAGCTTCGGATACGACTCCGCCGGCCGGGTCACCCAGCAGGTCGTCAGCTTCAACAGCTACGCGGCCACGACCGAGTACGCCTATGACGCCTCGGGCAACAAGTACTGCGAGGTTGACCCCAGCGAGTACGCGAAGGGCGTGCGCTGCCCGGCGCTGCCGGTCACGACGCCGACGCCCACAGACGACTCCTATCTCGGGGCGACGATCACCACCTACGACGCCGATGGACAAGTCATCCAGACCACGAACGCCATCGGGGGGATCACCTACACCGCCCATGACGACGCCGGCGAGGTCTACTGCACCGTCGGGCCCGCCGAAGCCGCCCAGGGCGTTACCTGCCCGGCGCTTCCCGTCACGCCACCGACACCCACAGACGACCCCTACCTAGGGGCGACGATCACCACCTACAACGACTCCGGCCAGGTGATCCAAGTGACCAACCCTCTCGGGGGGATCACCCTCACAAGTTATGACGGGGCGGGGAACGTCTCGAGCACGACCGTCGAATCGAACGACCCGACCGATGACCCGGACGTGACGACGTCGTATACCTACAATGGCGACAACCAGGTCATTGCGACAACGGTCGGCTCAGGGTCGGACACATCGACGACCGCCGAGAGCTACGACCCGAACGGGAACGTTTATTGCTCGGTATCGGCGAACGCCTATGCCGAGGGATCCTCTTCCTACCAGTGCCCAGCCTGGCAGTCATCATGGATCTCGGAGCCGCCGAATCCGTCATCGCTCTACTCGACGGCGCCCACCTCCTCGCAGGCGAACGACGTCACGACCAACTTCTACAACGCCGATGGCGACCTCGTGCAGACGACCAACCCGGACGTAGCGACCTCGATCTCCTACTTCGACGGTGACGGCCGGACCACCTGCACAGAGGACCCGGTGAACCTCGCCAACTGGCTCGCGGCGAACCCGTCAGGAACCTATCCCTACAACTGCCCGTCGCCCGCACTCACGACTCCGCCCGCAATCGGTTCTGACCCGGGCTACACGACCACCATCTTCGATGCCGCCGGGCAAACGATATCTGCCACCGACCCGCTCGGTGACACGACGAGCTACACATACGATCCGGCCGGGAACCGCCTCACGACGACGAACCCGGACGGGAAGACGACGACCGACTGTTACTACTGGGAGGACACTGGCGCTGGATGCGCAAGCGGGGCGCCCTCGGCAGGTGGCACCGGGGATTCGCTCTACTCAGAGACGACACCCGATACCACAGCTGATCCGAGCGGCGAAACAACGACCTACACCTACTACCCGGGTGGGGCTGCCGACACGACGACGACGCCGGCCGGCACGACGACCGACAGTTATGACGGTCTTGGCGATCTGACCGGGAAGACCTACTCGAACACGGCCTCTGGTTACTCGACATCGGCCGACGTGAGCTACACCTACTATCCCGACGGGAGTCGCGAGTCCATGACGGATGGCACCGGGACGACAACGTACGGCACCGACGCCATGGGTGATGTCACCTCGCAGGCCTTCAGCGCCGCCAGCAGCTCGGGGCTCAGCTCGAACACCGTCGGCTACGGCTACTTCTCGACCGGTCAGCTCGAGACTGTCTCCTACCCCAGCTACGGATCCTTCGAGAACCCGACCGTCATCTATAGCTACGACCAGCTCGGGAACATGGCGTCTGAGACCGACTGGCTCGGCACCGAGGTCACATTCTCCCACGACGCCGATGGCAACCTCACATCCCAGGACAACGACGTCTCAGCTGCGGACCTGAACGGCACCAGCTCCACGACCTTTACCTACGACAAGGCGGACGAGAACACTCAGGCGACAACCGCGGAGATGTGCTCTGGATCGCCGGGCACTCTCACCCAATCGTTCTCCGGCTCGGGGGGATCCCGCAACACCGACGGCGAGGTGACCGAGGACAGCGAGGTCTACGGTGGCGCGTGCTCGAGCCAGCCCTCCTATGAGCGCAACTACTCCTACGACCTGGCAGGTCAGGTCATCTACCAGGGTTCTGTGGCCCAAGGATCCTCTCCCAACAACTTCTCCTACGACCCCGCAGGCAATCCGACCGAGATATCTAGCCACGACAGCTCTGGCAACTTCGACACCTACGACCAGAGTTTCGACAGCGCCGGTGAGGTGACGGGCCAGACTCCCGTTGCAGGAAGCTCCGGCTCGGCGTCGAGCTACGCGTTCGACACGCTCGGCGATCTGACCTCTACTACCGCGGGGTCGTCGACGACAACCTATGGCTACGACCAGCTCGGCGAGATGACGAGCGCAGCTGCAGGCCAGACATCGACCTACAAGTACACCGGCGGGGGCCTCGAGGCCGCGATGAACTCGGGTGGCACGACGTCGCAGCTCGTCTGGAACACGACCGGTTCCCTCGCGCTCGTCCTTTCCGATGGGACGAACGACTATGTATACGGCTCGACAGACGAGCCAGTTGAGCAGATAAATATCACCTCCGCTCCACCGACGGCAAACCCGCTATTACTCACTTACACCGACCCCGACTCGTCTTGGACGGTTACGAACACGTCCGGGCAACAAGTGAGCTTCTATCGCTATGACGCCTACGGCACGCTCGCGCTCGGCACGCCTGTGTCGCCGTTCGGCTTTGCAGGTCAGTACACGGACAGTTCAAGCGGCGCGAGCGGCTTCGTCAACATGCGAGCCCGGTGGTATCAGCCACAGACAGGGCAGTTCACGAGCGTCGACCCATCGTTCAGTGAAACAGACCAGGCTTACGAGTATGCAGGAAACGACCCAATCAACTCCAGTGACCCATCTGGGCAGTTCTACATATGCATTGGTCTATTTGAGACAATCGCGTGCTCCGGTGGTAGAAGTCCTAGCTGCCATGACTGGATAGGCATTGGAGGCTATTGCGCGACACCGCCTCATCAGCCAGTCAATGGGTTTTCGTGTTTTGAGGGAACCGTGCTAGCCGTTGCTGGTGGCGGTACCTCCAGCGGCTGCCCCTCAGGTAAAGTCTTGCTATCGAACGAACTCATAAACTATATGAACTCGCTCAATGGGCCTCCCCAGCCCGGTAACATCAAGTTTGAATTTGATATAGTTGCACAAGAGGAGGGCTGTTGGAATGTCAAAGGAGGGCAGGCCCCGCTCCAGCCTTGTATCCAATCCTGGTTCCCCGGCGTCGGCCAAAAACCGAACGTTTCAACGCTCACTCATTTCTTTCAAACCTCCCCCGACAACAATATTCTTTATATGGGTATTGAGTTAAGGGTTGCACAGTTTCCTTACAACTGGCTAGTTAACTTGGACGACTGGGTCGACAAAGTTGCCGACCTAAATGGTTAGTTAGCGGCGCGCCGACGATTGTTTCGATCGATTATCAGGAGAGGTAGGGAGTCGGATGGAATACGACCGACCGACTGCTCGGTGGACCGCCGTGAGAGGTTTGCTACTAGCCTTATTAGCTGTGATTGGTGTCGGGCTTGCCTCTTGCGGCGGAAACAATGCAGGTACTGTTGGTACTTGCGGAACCCTACGGGATTGCCGATCTATGGTACAGCCTGCAAGTGGCAGAGCGCTACTAGATGTCCCGTGCAAGAAGAGTCTCCACCTTGTAAGTGGGTTCATCTATAACCAAGGCCAGAGAAATTGGAGCTTGTCCCTCTACTTTGTCGACAAGAGCGCCGCAGTGGCAGAGTTGCGTGCCTCGACTACGTCGACACTTCAGGTTATCGTTAGACAGCGATCAGCCGTGGGGCTAGTGATAAGGAGGGTTGGCACTCGTAACCCAATGTTCAAGACTGTGGAGGTGTCGGGGCGTATAGTGACGTACGAATACGATCCACCAGAGGTTGCAGGGCAACGAACGGTTCTAGCGTACTATGAACCGGACAGGTTTCTTTACGAGCTAAGTACGAGCTTCAGAGAGGTTGCTTGGCCGAGAGAGTTGCCTATTGCTCGAGCGTTCGTACTTGGCTCGGTGACGTCCCTTGGGCGTTGTGCGACTTGATGTCCCGCGTCAAGATTGTTGGACTGAGCTCTTCAGAATAGTTCTTAGCTATCGCCGCATTCGGAGTGTTGGCGAGGGCTAGGCCCAGGAGGCGAAAGGTCCATTGCCCAGAGAGAGGGTGGCGTCGCAGAACACGATCGGCACGTTCAGGTAGCGGACTTGGAGGGCTCCGAGGAGATCGTGAAGGGTCCAAAGGGGTGAACTCCGCAATCGCAACGGATAGCTCACTGATGTTCGTCGGCTTGGGGAGAACAGCCGGAGACCGCCTGCGGTCAAGGTGGACGAACGGCCNNAGGTGGTCCGATGTCGACCTCGAAGCCGGCACTCTCACCGTCACCGGCACGCTCGATCGCAAGATCAGGCAACGCACCGACCCGAAGACCGGCAAGTCTCGCCGCATTGTGCCGCTCACCCCGCAGGCCATGGAGGCTTTGCAGGTTCACCAAGTTCGCCAGAACTTGGAAGGGACCCAAGGAAGCGACGATCTTGTCTTCAGAGTGCGCGGGGCACGGCCCACCACCAGGACGCGTCAGTTCGGCTGGCGGTTCTCTGCACGCGGGGTTCTGCAGCGGAGGAATCTGATCGAGCCGCAGAGCGACAGTGTTCTCTGTGCACGCATGCACGAACAGAGAACACCGCTGGTAACATTGCGCACATGACAGGCGCGTTCAAAACCGAGCTCCTCGCTGCACTCGACGCCGACCTCGTCGATCTCGGCCTCGACGTATCGCCCGATCTCCCTTTCGAAGTCGCCGCTACTTCCAGCTACGGTCGACCTGACGCGGTCATTACCGTAAACGGGCAGCGCGTCGTGGTTGAGATAAAGGCCGCAGTCACCGAGACGGACGCCGAGCAGCTCGTACAGTACGCGAGCGGACTCTCCGATCCAATGCTCGTAGTCTCTCGGCGGATCGCGGACGGCGCACGCCGGCGATTTTCCGTCGCCGGGGTCGGTTACCTCGATGGGCGGGGTCATCTGCGTCTTGTGGTCCCCGGCGTGTTCGTCGACACCGACGTCGAGCCGATGATTGGGTCCGGCGAACTATTGCCGCCCTTCGAGGGTGAGGTTGCGAAGGAGGTGGCGATCGCCATCCTTAATGAGCCCAGCGTCAACCACGGGCCGCGCTCCCTAGCCCGGAAAATTGGTCGAGTTCCGAGCGCCGTCACTGGAGCGCTTGCTCGTCTCCGGACCAACAATCTCTTGACGAGTGCGAACGAACCAATGGTGCCGGAACTCTTCTGGGCACTCGCCGGCATATGGCGTCGAGGCCGCACGCCACTCGCGAACGAGCCAGAGCCGGGGATGGCCAGCCAGAACAAGCTTCTCCAGCTCGGGTTGCACGAAGATGTGGGTTGGGCGTTGACGGACACGTTGGCCGCCCAGGCGTGGGGGATGCCGGTCGTGGTTAGCCCGAACTATCCTCCAGATTTCTACGTTCCGTCGATCATCGCCCTCCAGCGCGCAACCGCGCAGCTAGGCCGCGCCGACGACCCGGACTCTCGTGCATGCACGGTCGCTGTCGCGCCTGTGCCGCTCGTGTGCAGATGGCGCGAGGGCGAGCTCGGCACGCACTGGCAAGTCGCGAATCACATCGTGGTCGCGCTGGACATCGCACAAGACGAGTCTCGCGGTCGTGAGCTTCTCGACCGATGGGTCCCTCCCGAGGGCATCCTCCGTGTCTGGTGATCAGACTCCGCCAGAGATAGTGCTCTTAAGGGACGGGGAGAGTGGTCGCATCGCCGAGTACATTCGGACCCTCCGGCGTCTTCCCGTCGCGCCGCGATGGATCCTTGTCGGCGGTCTGGCCGTCAACGTCCGGGTCGGCCGAGCGCATCGGGCGACGAACGACATCGACACGGTGAGCCCTGATCAGGATGGTCTGGTCAAGATTCTCGTGTCCTTCGATGACGCCGACGCGATCAGCGCCGCGAAAATTCAGTTCCACGACCCCAAGGTCGAGGTCGACGTCATGGACTCAACCGACGGGCACGAACTGCCGCTCGCCGAGCGGGATCGGGTGTTCGCGCTCGCGCGGCGGTTCGCGATGAGATCGGCGTTGACCGTGACGATCGGCACAGTCGACGACGAGGGTTGCATCACCGAGCGCGTCGACGTCGAGGTAGCGTCGCGCCCCGCGCTCGTCATCCTCAAGACACTCTCGTTTCCCGAGCGGATCGATGGGAATTACCGATACAAAGTTGGCTCAGACGTCCAGGACCTATACCGCCTCGTCGAGCGGGAGGACATCGACGTGCTCGCAGCTGCGATCGCCGAGTGCGGTCCTGAGCTCGCGACGTTCATCGCTGGTGAGCTCCGTCACTACTTCGCTGCCGGCACGTCGGACCTCCGGTACACGCACACGCGGATGCGAAGCTTCGCTCGTAACGCGGACTCGTTAGCAATCACAGAGGACGCGCTCTCGATCCTCGGTGTGCTCGGGGAGACTATTGAAGAACTCCTTGAAGCCAGAGCGAGGGGCATCCATGGTTCAGGTTGATCCTCTAGGGAGAGTGGCCAGTGAATGGGGGTGTCCCTGATGGCGTTCGATTTCAACAAGGTCGCCGACGGACGGGCAATCGCGAGCATTACCGACCCATCGGTGCTCTTCGATGCCCTTCCGAACAAGGCCGAGGGCTACGGCTACCTGCGGGCAGTGCAGAAGACCGTGCTCGATTCCTGGTCCCAACGTCGAAATGAACGCGACCTCGTCATCAAGACGAACACCGGAGGCGGCAAAACGATCGCGGGTCTACTGATTTTGCAAGCGTGCCTCCACGAGGGCATCGTTCCCGCCGTCTATGTCGCTCCTGGTCCGCACCTCGCTGAGCAGGTCACTGCCGAGGCTGTAAAGCTCGGACTCAGCGTTGTCGACGATCCAGCGAACGCGAAATTCCTCGCCGGCGGGGCGGTCTGTGTCACAACCATGCAGGTGCTTCTGAATGGGAAGAGCCGATTCGGCCTATTTGGTTCCGCTACCCGACAGCCTGTTCGTGTCCGCGCCATGGTGATCGACGACGCTCACGCTGCTCTGACGCTGACGGAGGAGCGCACCTACCTGAGGATCCCTCGATCACATCCGGCCTATCGGGGCCTGCTGACCCTTTTTGAGGAGGACCTTCGACAGCAGGGTCTCAACGCACTGATGGATATTCAAGACGAGGACCGATCCGCCGTCCTGCGTGTGCCCTTCTGGGCGTGGCGAGACAAGCACGCGCAGGTGCTAGAGGTGCTCAGACCGCACCGAAACGACGAAACGTTCGAGTGGACGTGGCCCTTGGTGTCCGATCTCATCCCTCTCTGTCAGGCCGTCGTGACGGCTGACGCGTTTGAAATCGCTCCGCCCTGTCCGCCAATCGAGAAGCTTCCGAGTTTCGCCGAGGCAGACCGCCGCATCTACCTCACGGCGACGCTCGCGGACGACAGCGTGCTCGTCACGCATTTCGGCGCGGACTCCACGAGCGTCGCCAATTCGATCGTCCCAGAGAGCGCGGCCGACCTTGGCGACCGTTTGGTAGTCGCCCCTCAGGACCTCGATCCACGAACCAGCCACGTCGTTGTTCGCTCCGCGGTTCGCGGCCTCGCCGACGAGCACAACGTAGTCGTCCTCGTCCCGAGCCACCGACAGGCGAATGTCTGGGCTGATGAGGCCGACCTGACGGTGAGCACATCGGCGGAGATCACGGCTGCGGTCGATCGACTCAAGCGTGGCCACGTGGGCCTTGTGATTATCGTAAATCGCTACGACGGCATCGACCTCCCCGACGCCGCATGTAGGGTGCTGGTGCTCGACGGCCTGCCTCAGGCGTATACCGGGATCGAGCGTCGTGAGGCGACGGCTCTCCGCGACAGCGAGGCGATGGTCACTCGGCAGTTGCAGAGGCTCGAGCAGGGGATGGGTCGCGCCGTGCGGAGTCGGGACGATCGCTGCGCCGTGATCTTGTTAGACCCGCGCCTCACCCAGTTGGTAGCTAGAACTGACATCGCCAACCGACTTTCGCCCGCAACTCGCGCCCAGCTGGAGCTATCGAGAAGAGTTGCCAGCGAGCTGGAGGGCGCTGACATGGAAGCGATCGTCGAGGTGATTCGCCAGGTAATCGAGGGAGACACCGCATTTCGAGAGGTGTCTCGTGCTGCGCTCCTCGGGGTTACCTACGGACCCAGCCTGTTGTCTCCTACGGCTGAACACCTGCGTCACGCCTATGACGCCGCAATCGCTGGGCGACTTGAGGAGGCAAGCCGTCACGCGGGTCATGCCGTCGACGCTGCCCTCGAAGCCGGTGACGAGCGTCTTGCGGGCTGGCTGGGTGAGACCCTCGCGTGTTACCTACAGCCGGTCGACGCGGTGCGAGCTCAAAGTGCGCTCGCCACTGCAGTCGAGCGGAATCCCGCGGTGCTGCGTCCGATCGGGGGACTCGAGTACCGCAGGGTGCGCGAGAGTGAGTTTCAGTCGCGACAGGCGAGCGAGACCCTTAAGGCGCGGTACTCGACTGGTGCGGACTTGGTCCTTGGGGCGGAGGCAGTCCTCGCCGATCTTTGCTGGGACGAGGATCGCACCGACGAAACAGAGGCAGCTCTCGCGGAGCTAGCCGATCACATCGGTCTTGTCAGTCAACGACCCGAACAGGACTTTGGACGGGGGAGCGACGTCCTATGGGCGCTAGGCCGTCAGACTTACGCCGTCATCGAAGCGAAGAGCGGGTCGAAGGGCGAGGTCATCTGGAAGAGAGACATCAACCAGCTCGCCGGGTCGGCGCATTGGTGCCAAGAAGAATACGGGAGCGACGCGAAGGTATTGCCGGTCGTGATGCATCGCTCCAATATGGTGCAGCGCGCTGGCACGCCTCCTCCGGGAACGCGCGTCCTCACGGTTGAGAAGCTGGATCGCCTAAAAGTGGCTTTCCGGGCATTCGTCGCTGCTATCGCCCATGATTACGGCTACCGGGACGCCGAAAAAGTGGCTCGGCAACTCGAGCAACACCATTTGGGGAGCGATGTGATCATCCTCAGGTACACTGTCGCCGCCCGACGCGAGGTCTAGCGGCGGTCTCGATGCTACCCCGGGAGGAGAGCTTGGGGGCTAGTACACGCGGGCCGTGGACCTAAGTTTCGAGTCGGTGGTTGAGACCCTCTGAATCGGCCCGGGTGTGGTCGAAGCGGGGGAGCGGCGGCTACTTTGAGGTTCCTGGTCGCGGATTTAGGCGACCTGCCGAAGCTCTGACCAGCCACTATCTGCTTCGAGGGGGCGTGGACCTAAGTTTCGAGTCGGTCCTCCGACACGTTCTGTACTACACGGGCCGGCTGAGACGCTGACCAGGTGCTGCCGTGGGTCGTACTCCACTTGAACGCCCAGCTCGAGGTACACCTCGGCCTTGAGTTTGGGATCGGCCGTGGCGAGTACGGCAGCGATGTCGCGGAGCCGGAGGACCAGGGAACGGATCTGCTCCTTCGTCATCTGGCCGCCCGGTACAGACGCACCAAGCTCGGCCTCGGCCCGTAGGCGCTCGCCCTGGACCTCGTGCATCCACGAAGCGACAACGGCCGCGTCTGCGCCCGCGTCGAGCGCCTGGCGGTAGCGGGCGAGTCGCTGGTCGCAGTCGGCGATCTTGCGTCGCGCTGCCTCAGCCCGGGCCTCTGCCGCGTCGTCGGGATCGCCGGCCATGGCCAAAGCTTCGCACGTCGCGTCCAGGTTCGCCTCGTCGAACAGTTCGGCGATCCACTCATCGAGCCGAGGGACGATCGCGTCCTCACGCACATAGGCGGTCAACGGGTGGTCGACCTTGTCGGCGATGGCGTACTCGGCTGCGAACCGGCAGCGGTATCGGGCGGTTTCGTGCGCGTGCGTGCCCTGCATCCGTCGCCCACACGCCGAGCACCGCACGAGACCGGAGAGCGGGTACACGTGGCCCGTCACGTGACCCTTCAGTGACGTCGGACGGTGCGCTCCGGCCGCTATCCGCTCCTGTGTGCGAACGAAGTCCTCGGACGACACGAGCGCTTCGTGAGTCGGCTCGGCGCTCCAGATCCAACATGAGCGGTCGTTCCAGCGGAGTTTCGTCTCATTGCCGGCAGCGACGTCCTCAACGTCGATCAGCACCTCGTCCCGGCGCTGACGGTTCCACACTTGCCGGCCGGTGTAGCGCGGATTGCCGAGAATGGCACGCACTGCGCTCTTCCCCCACGCCCTGCCGTCGCGGTGACGGTTGCGAGCCGGGTCGTGGGCAGAAGGGGAGGGGACACCATCGCGTGTCAAGCCCTCAGCGATGGCATAGAGGCCCTTACCGCCGAGGTACTCCTCGAAGATCCTGGCGACGATCGGCACCGCGAAGAGATCCGGCTCGAGCCGGTGAAGGCGTTGACCTATCGCAGCCTTGCCCGGGTTCGGATGCGCTCCCGCATCGCCGAGCTGGTAACCGTAGGGCGGCCGGCCGCCTAGAAAGCGACCCTCCTGCTGAGCTTGCGCCGCCATCGCCGATCGGACCCGGATCTTGATGCGGTTCCGCTCACCCTTGCTCATGCCGCCGTAGAGCGACATCACAAGGTCATGTGCGTCGGATCCGGGGTCGACCTTGCCGCCCACTTCGGGCACCCACAGCTCGACGCCGTAGTGAACGAGTACTGGAAACGTGAGGCTGAACTGATTGCCGTAGAAGGCCCTCGCGGGCTCGCCGATGACCACCGCATCAAAACCTCGGCCCTGATCGCGGAGCGCTTCGAGGAGGCGGTTCGCCTCCGGCCGCCGTTTCCACGGGAGAGACCGACTCTGACCGATGTCAAAGAACTCGGCAACCACCTTGCCGCCGTAGGGTTCGATCAGTGAGTTGGCACGCGAGAGCTGCCACTGCCGGGAGCTGGCGGGGTCCTGTTGGTCCTCCGTGCTGACCCGGCCGTAGAACGCGAACTTGGTACTCATCGTCTTTTACCCTTCTGGCGCTTCGCGGCCTTCAAGACCTCCCGCGCCTTCTCTGTCATGTAGCCGCCGCCGCGCCCCGGAATCGGATCGCCGAGGAACCCGTGAGAGCGGCACTCGTGGGCAATGTCCCGAACCTGTGTCCACTTGAGCCCGGTGTCCTCGGCCACACCTCGGATTGGCGAACGCGTCGGGCTCGCTGTTTTCTCGTGGATACGTCGCGCCCATTCGGCCCAGTGGAGATCATCACGTCGGTGCCGGCCCGGGTTTGGACTCTCCGACATCTGCTCATAGACCTCCGGCGCCGCCGGAGACGAAGCAGTGATGAAGCCGGCGAATGACTGGACACCGTCAAACAGCGGCCCGGTCCTGATGTCCTTGAGCATCTTTGCCGAGAGGCCAGCACCCAGCTCGAGCTCGCTGAGTCGTGCACGATCACGCGACCACTCGCCGATATGTGGCTTAGGTCGCATTGCCTTGAGACGCGGAGAGTCGGCCACCAGCCGCTTGAAGGCTTCCTCAGTGGATTTAGCGCCCCGTCCCCATCCTGGCGGGTCGCGATCTTCGGCAGGCAGGATGCGGAGTTCCACTAGGACTAGGCGCCCTTCGTGGAGTGCGAAGAGCCCCGATACAACCCACTCGGGCCATTCCGGTACTCGCATCTCGGCCTCGATCAGGCCCTTGTCGCGCGTGTTCTTGAATCCGATCCTGACGTCGCCCGCCAGGTCACGCCAACGCTCCGAGGCTGCTTGTCGCTTGCTCTCGTCCATTAGTTCTTAGGGTACCACAACCGAACCGTTTATGCCAACACCTAGTGTTGACATTGGAAGACACTTCCCAATCGCGGCAACGATGAGGTTTCATGTTGGCATGAACAAAAATCTCATCGAAGAGGTTGCGGCCGGGCTTGCCCTTCCTGCGCCAGACGAGATGAGGGCCTTACTAGGAAAGGCCCACGTCTCTCGCAAACGCCTGGCCGAGGATCTGGGGTTTAACCGAGTCACGGTGAGCCGGTGGATCAACGGAACCCGGACACCGAGAGGTGAGCACCTCATCAAGTTCGTATCTCGCCTGACCGAGATCGAGTCGACGCTCAAGAAGTTCAGATGACCTCCGATCCCGCTTTCGACTGCGACCTGCCATCGCCGGCCGCACTTCTAACACCACGCGCTGCCCGGGCCCTGTTGCGGATACTGCAGGCCGCGGACAAGCCAGCAGAAGAGAAGGCCGAGATCAAGGAGGTCGCAGCGTGACAGCGACCTTGCGCCCTCCGCCGACAGAGCAGAGGGTCTCGTCTCCTGCGGCAGCCGCGCTCGGCAATCGAACTGGCGCGCTCGAGTATTCGGATCCAACGGGTAACGCCGCCGCGGCGAACGTTGACCGCGAGAGGGCCGGCCACGAGGCCCGGGGTCAGTGCGGCAAATGTCATGCGACAGCCACTGCTCGAGTGCATGGTCGCCGTGTCCTCGGCTGGGGGCTGCTGACCAGCAGTAAAGGCCACAAGCACTTGGGATGCGGCGGCAGGGTGCGCGTCGACGACGTCACAGAAGGGAGATCGGCATGAGCAGGTTCGTCACGGTCAACCTCGATGACCCGAGCGACCTACAGAGGGTCGTCGAAGAGCACGAGGCCTACGTTGCCTTGCGCCGCACCGACCCGGAGTTACGCAAGAGCCTCCTGAAGCTCGCATCGCGGATGCCCACAGAGGAGGGTGACGAGATCAGGCAGGCGCTCGAGGTGTCGCCCCCCGCCGCAGTGCTGGCAAGCTTCTTTGACCAGTTGTACGCGGTTTCCCTGGCCATGGCTCCGCAGCGCGAACCCGCCCCGCAGGTTGTGGCACCAGTGAGCGAACCCGCCCCACAAAAGTCCGTTGAGGAAACTCTGACTGCCTTCGTCCGCGGCCCGATCGAGGCATGGCTCATCGAGGACCCGCGCCGGCTACGAGGAGTCGTGCTCGAGGCCTGCCGCTTCAGCAAGAACGACCGGCGCGTCGTTGAGGGAGTGCTCACCCTCGCAAACTCGCTTGGCATTGAGCTCCGGCTCGCTGGCGACATCGTCGCTTCCGCACTGCGCGACGCGCGCCGCCATCCCCAGAAGGTTGCCCAATGACCGCCGAGCTGGCAGTTGCCGACGTGATCGACGAAGTCCTGGCCGCCGCTATGTCAGGGACTATTGAGGGGATCGATCCCGCGATCTTCTTCGATTCCAGCGGCCTCCTGGTGCCCGCTCTTGCCAAGGTCGTTTCTCAAGGGACCGTGTTGCAACTGGGCATCGATGGACGGATCTATCGCTATCGTGACGGTGTCTACCGGTCAGATGGCGAGGCCTTCGTCCGCTCTCGTGTGAAGGAGATCCTGGACAAGAAGTTCCGCCGGCGACACACCGACGAGGTGCTCGCTTACTTCCGCTCAGCGTTCCCGCAAATAAGTGAGCATCCTCCGACCGGTCTGTTGAACCTCCGCAACGGATTGTTGAACCTGCGCACGCTCAGTTTGCAACCACACTCGCCCGACGTGCTCTCAACAAACCAGCTCCCAGTCACCTGGGACCCCGACGCCACCTGTCCGATGATTGATCGGTTCCTGTCCGAGGTCATACCTCTGGACACTCTCGATCTCATCTACGAGGTCATCGGGTACGCCACCTATCCGGCGAATCCGTTCCGGGTCGCCATCCTGCTGCTCGGGCCCGGGCGCAACGGCAAGTCGGTCCTGCTCCGACTGCTCACGGCTTTCCTGGGCGCGCAGAACGTGTCGGCGATGCCGCTGCAGGTCCTGGCCGAGAACAGGTTCGCTCCGGCTGAGTTGCTAGGGAAGCTGGCGAACATCTGCGGCGACCTGGATGCTCGCGAGGTCCGACGCTCGGACCAGTTCAAGATCATCACCGGTGGCGACCTGATGCACGCCGAGCGGAAGTTCGGCCACCCCTTCCAGTTCCACCCGTACTCACTGCTCGTGTTCAGCGCCAACGAATCTCCGATCTCGAGCGACCAGACAGATGCATGGTTCGATCGCTGGCTCCCCATACCTATGGAACGCCGCTTCACCGAGGCCGAGGCCGATCCGTTCCTTGCTGCCAAGCTCACAACGCCAGCAGAACTTTCCGGGCTCCTCGTGCTCGCCATGGGTGCTTTACAACGGCTCATGATCCGTGGTCGTTTCGAACGGTCCGGGAGCGTGACCAAAGCGGCCGCCGCCTATCGAGACAAGCTCGATACTGTCCGCGGCTTTGTCGCCGAGGCGTGCCTCGTCGAACCGTCGTACTGGACGCCGCGGCCGCTCCTGTACGCGACCTACCGCGGATGGTGCAAGACCTCGGGCCGGCTACCGGTATCGGCCGAGCGTTTCAACGATCACCTGAGGGCGAACTACCCGATGCAAGTCTCGGAATCGACCAGGCGCGGAAACCGAGGATGGCAGGGAATCGCGCTCGTGAGCGCTCGGAGCGAGTCATGAGGTGGGGTGCAGGGGGTGCAAGAGGTGCACTGTTTCCTTCTAATAACTCGCGCGTGTGTGGGAGAGGTAGAGAATGTTGCACCCTCTGCACCCTCTGCACCCCGCGGGACAGATTGCCTAGGCGCTTATACGGCGACCGCCCCGCCGAAACGTATCCTCCTGGCCAGCTCTTGCCCCTGTGGCCGGCGCTCTCGTGTGCTGTGGACAAGACGCACTCCCGACTTGAACCGTGTACACGGCCGTCTACCTGCGACAACGTCTCGAAACTCCCTGCTCAGACAGAGTGCGGAAGCTCTGCGCTAGGTGTCGCGCTACCGGCTCGAAACCGGTTCGATACGGCACTTGAGCAGGCGATACGCCGTGAGGGGCTGGCCGATTCCCCGCGTCGCTCGAGAAACCCTCTGCTAGGCGCTTTCACGAATCGCAGTTCTCACAAGCTCAAGGACCGGAACGGAGGTTCCAATGACCACGACAAAGGCACCACAGGCCTTTTGCCAGCGATGCGGCAAGAGGATCGCTCGAGGCCCGGGCAGGTGCGCCAGGTGCTTAGGAATGCCGCTACGGCCCGGCTGGCAGCGCAGGCCGTGCTATGTCGACCCGAACGACGCTCTGGGACGCCTCCGCCGGCCAGAAGGCCGCTACGCCAGTCTGAGGGGCGTTCTCACCAGATCTCCCCGAGTCTCCTCGCCTCGGGAAGAACCCGACCTGCTGGTTCCACGTCCAGCCAGTTGGACAGCTCGCCGGTGGGGGATGACCACCGGTTACCCGCGTGCGGGTGGCGGCGTCCGAGAGTTTTCGTTGGGCTCCCGGACGCTCGCCGAGCCGAAGGTTTCCCGGGTGTCATCGTCACCCGAGAAAGTCCAGCCCGGGGGATTCCACGTTCCTAACGGGTTGGACGCTCCCAGCGGTTGGGTTACCGCTGGTACTCGCGAGAGTGGCGCGCGCCCCGGGACTCGTCGCCCGGGACGCGAGCCGAGCTACCGCATCTCTGGGGTCTTCGATGGGGAGACCCCGAGAAACCCGACAGCGGGGATCCACTCTCTCCGCCGTTGGTGGCTTCATCGGCTGGATTCGTCGCATCCGCCGATGCTGGGCGCCGGAAGTACCCAGTGGCGCGGCGTTCGGGTCTTCATGTCGACCCGGGCGCCCCGCCGGCCGAACCAAGTCGGATCTATCGAGAAGGAGCAGGCATGTTGACGACAGAGGCGGTGGCGTGATGGGCGGCAGACGGCACGGAGCCAAAGTCTCCAGGGCCCAACGCCGGCGCCAGCCGCCCTACCGCCCGGACGAGACAAAGAAGCGGTCGCGCTCCATACCACCACCTCAGGCCGTCGACCATCTGCTGACGATACTGAGCCGAGAAGAGAGAAGAAGCAATGAGCATTCTAAAACGTCATGACGGCGCCGAAGGCGTGCGGGAGTCACGGAAGGCGATCGCCGACGAGTTCGAGCGGCGCCGGGAGCTCGCCGAACAGCGGGCCGCAGAAGCAGCCACAGCAACGCGCGGCCTAACCGCTGAAGAGGCCGAGGCGGCAGCCAAGGCGCGGGTTGCCGCAGGACAAGCTGCCACCGCCCAGCGAAATGCTGCGATTCAGCGGTATCTCGACCTGAAACAGTCGGCTTCCGGCCTTGCGGCACAGGCCGAGTCGGGACGCAACGCGGCCTTGGTGGTTGGCGACATCGAGGCCGCGATTGCAGCACAGGTCCGAGTCGTCGCGGCCGGCGCCCTGCCGGCGCTGATCGACGAAGACATCCGCCGGCGCTTTCCGCCCACCGGCTTGCACTTCTAACCACCAACCCTGGAGCCTCTATGAAAGGCAGACCAATGAAACAACTTTCCGCAATCGAGCTGCGCGACCGTGACGCCGTGCGGGCTTACCAGAGGGCCAGTACAGGCGGACACGCACCGGGCCCCGATAGCCCGGTCGCCAAAGCGGCTCTGCGCGCCATCCAGAGGCAGGAGCTAGCGCACCCCGAGTTTGATTTTGTGAAGGCCGTGCTCGGCGATGACCAAACCGAGCAGCGCGCGCAGGCCGCCCAGGTTGAGCGTGGCCGGCAGGTTGCACGTACGGCGACGGACCACGCGCCCGTCCCGCAAAATGACGCCGTCGACATCCTCCGGCGTTCCTTGGCAGGCGTCGGTGTCGTCGATCTGGCCGGCGCAGGCGCGTCGACCATCGGATCAGATGTCCACGACGGCGAGTTTCTCGCGAAGCTGAAGGCTAGCGAACGGGCCCGAGAAATCATGGCGGATCCGGCGACGCCGGAGGCGATGAAGCGAGCGACGGAGAGCGCACACAAAAAGGGCCGGAAGCCGACTGCTGAGGACTTTTCAGAGGCGTTGACGGCAGTCAAGGCCGAGCAGGGGCCGAGGCCATACACCCCGCCCGAGCCCGTCGTTCAGCTATTCGCGCAATCCACAAGCGCTGCCAAGGCGACCGTGTCGCCGTCGTTCAGTCCAGTACCAGACAGATTCCGGAGGTAAACAATGTCCGATCTTGTAAACCAAGCTCGCGATCGTGCCCGTGGCGAAGAGTACCTTTCGACCGTCAAAAGCGGCACGGCGCTTCACCCAGATTCACCAGGCGGCAAGTCTTTGCTGGCCTCGTATCGACGGTGGCAAGACGCAGAATCGGCGCGGAAATCGGATGCGAGCAGCCTGGCAGAGCTCCGCGACGGGCTCGAGGCCATCAGGGCGATGCTCCAGCCGCTGACCGAAACGATCTCGAAAACCCTGGCGTCCCCTGTAGTTTCAACGCCCGCAGTTGTCGAAGAGTCGGCGCAGATTTTCGCTATCAAAGCCATGCAGGCCGCCCTTCTCGACGGCACCGCCGTAGGTGCGGCCTTGACCAAGGGCTACGCGAGCTACAAGCAGGGCGGCGGTCGTTCCACCGAGGCGATTTGGCGGAAGAGCCTCCGGTGACCCTGCTGGATCGCCTTATCGGCCATCTCCGCCGTCTCGCTGATGACCTCGAAGCCAAAGAGGACGCGCAACAGGCCAAGGCGATCGAACTGGCTCAGCAACACACTGCGGTGATGCTTTTGAGGCGCGAATCTCGTGAACGGCAGCGGGAGCGCGACCGGGGGCACTTGATCGTTCGTGGCCCCTAATGGGCCGGAACTGCGTAACCTGCATGTCGCCCCGACGCGCCGCCATCGACGCCCAACTGGCGGGCGGCGAGCCACTCGCAGCCGTCGCTCGCCGGTACAAGCTGACCCCCGACGCGTTGAGGCGACACCGCAATGCCCACCTATCCAAAGCCATCGTCGCCGTTGCAATCGAGCAGTACGGCCTCGAAAGCGCGGCGTCGGCATATGAATCCACTGTGCTGCGCCTGGAGGGCCTCGTCGATCGTCTCGAGGGGCTCCTGACCGTCGCGGAGGATCGCAAGTCGCTGATGGGCGGCGCGAACATCGCCCGAGAGATCCGGTCAAGTCTCGAGCTGATCGCAAGGTTGAGGGGCGAGTTGGATACCCGGCCGGTGCACACGACAGTGAATGTGCTGGCCTCGAGCGAGTTCAGCACGGTGGTCTCGAAACTGATCGAGGCGCTTGCTCCGTACCCGGAGGCCCGGCTAGCAGCAGCCCAAGTCCTTGACGTAGAGGAAGTGCCATGAGCAAGATCGCAGATTGGCTCGCGGGTGGCCTGGATCCTGTACGACTGGCTCGCAGGTTGGGCATGGAACCCGACGACTGGCAGCGGGCTTGCCTCCGGAGCACGGCACCTCGTCTCCACCTGAATATCCACCGACAAGGCGGGAAGTCGACCACGACGGCCGTCCTAGCGACGCATCAGGCGCTCTATCGACCGGGCTCGCTTGTGTTGATCGTGAGCCCCACGCAACGCCAGTCCTCCGAGCTCTTCAAAAAGGTCATCGTCTTCTACAAGCAGCTCGGGAGACCCATCGAGCCCGAAGCCGAGAACGCGCTCAGCCTGACTTTGGAGAATGGCAGCCGGGTCGTCAGTGTTCCCGGGAGCGAGTCCGGGATTCGTACTTACTCGGCCGACCTTCTCATTATTGACGAGGCAGCCCGAGTGGGCGACGAGGTCTTCGCCGCCATCTCGCCGATGGTGGCCGTCACTGGTGGGCGGATTATCGCGATGTCGACGCCTGCCGGCCGTCGCGGTTGGTGGTTCGAAGCGTCGCTTTCCAACCGTTGGGAGCATTTGACAGCAAAGGCGGTCGACTGCCCCCGCATCTCCGCTGAGTTCCTCGAAGACGAGTTAGCCAGCTTAGGGCCGGGTAGCTTCAGCCAAGAGTACGAGTGTGCATTCGCAGACGCGTCCGGCGCGGCTTTCTCGGGTGACGACATTGACGCACTGTTCGCCGGGGTTGCTCCACCGCGCAGCTCGCCGACTTCTGCGCCGGCTGTCCCGGAGCTCGGCCCGACAGAGCTCCAAGTGGCCAAGGCGATGCGACGTCATGTCCGCATGGTCGCGGGCCGTCGGGAAGCCGTGGGACGCTCCCGCGCAAGGACTCAGCGCCGTTGTGAGCACCGTTGGCGCGATGTGACATGCGTTTGGTGCGGAGCCACGAGGGAGGACCAGTGAACATCGGCATAGACCTTGCCCAAGCGCGCGACGCGACCGCCATCGCCGCCGTCGACTCCTACAGCGTGGCTGAAGAGCTGTCGGCCGATGCGCGCACGCGCCGTCCACGCCGGCAGAAGCATCACGAGCTCGTGCACCTCGAGAAGTTGCAACCGGGGCTCAGCTATCCCGCTCAGGTCTCGGCGATCGTGTGCATCGTCGATGCACTGGCCGACGGTGACCGATCGGTGACTCTATGGGTCGACGCTACGGGCGTTGGCCGGCCAGTCGTCGACCTACTGCGCCGTGACTGCCCCTATCCGCTTCGGGCCGTCACGATCACCAGTGCGGCCGAAGTTGTCCGCCACGGATCAGACCTCAGCGTGCCGAAGGCTGATCTTGTCGCCACGCTCGAGGTCGTCTTGTCGACCCGGCGCCTTCACGTGGTGCCCAACCTCACGCTCGCAAAGGATCTCGACGCCGAGCTCCGCAGCTTCTCTTACGAGCTCAGCGCGACCGGGCGACCCTTGTATGAGGGCCGCGGCGCTCACGACGACCTAGTCCTTGCTCTCAGTCTCGCGATTTGGGCAGCAGAGCGGGGCAAGGGAAGTGGGGAAGCCTGCAAGGACATGATGGCCGATCAGGTCGCAGCTCGCCGAGCGTGACGGTCGCCCCGACCTGGCGCTGAGAGCGTCGGTGCGTCAACGCCTCTCGAGGTGGCCGTCTCAACGCGAAACGGCCCACTTCCGGCCGGCCGCTGCGCCTAGAGCCTTGTCGCGCGCAACCTAGGCTGTCTAGTGTGACGATCTGGGTCGCGGTGCTTGACGTGTCCCCAGCTACAGCTCAGAAGATTTCTGGCCGACATCACATAAGTGAGCACGAAATCCGCGACGCCGTTCAGTGCGTCTCGGGTCTCCGATACACCTGGCATGAACACCCGACGAGGGGGAGGCGGGCGATTATTGAGGTCTTCATTCGTGAGGAGCGAGTCCTCGTCGTCCTGTACCCGCGGGTAGATCCGTTCGGTGATGCCTGGTTTTTGGGTAGCGCGTATCCGATAAGTAGCTGACCAGGTTATTCTTAGGAGGAGAGATCAATGGCAGACCAGGGTGGGTTCTACGAGGAGGACGAGGCGACCGAAGACATCGTCGCGGCCTTCGAGCAAAGCGAGAGGGGGGTGACGGCACGTCCGGCGTTCCCCTTGTTCCAGTTCGTGGGCGAGAGCCTCAACGAAGGGTCCTACACGTTGATCAGTGCTCCAACTGTCGGCGGCCAGCTCGCGAGGTGGTCGGATGGATATGCTGCCAACGTCGCTTCGCCACCTGCTGATCGGATCTCAGCCACCGCATGAAGGTCGAAGTCCTTCTAGCCGACAAAGGAACCCTCAACCAGCCCCAGGGAACCCTCAACCTGCTCAACGTCGGCTGGAAGCAGACCGTGCTTCAACCGAGTCCGCTCGGTCCCGGAATGTTCATGACAGCGCCTCACGCTGTGGCGGTCTTTTTCGAGGTCGAGCCTCGGCACTGCAATCATCCGATTGAGCTGGTGCTATCGCTCCTTACGGAGGATGGGAACCCCGTACAGCTTCCCGGACCAGCAGGTCCGCAAGAACTTCGGATCTCACAACGACCGACGATCCCTTCGCCGGGTGGGATGCCGACTGGCTCGCCTGGGAGCGGAAACGCCCTGGTGGAGATTTTCCCTGGTCTACCGCTCGCGCCTGGAGGTTACCGGTGGCAGGTCATGTTGGACGGGGAACATGACGAGAACTGGTTTGCCAGCTTTCGAGTCAACCCGCCCCCACTACCGCCAACCGTTGTCTTTGGAACGCCGCCTCCCAGTTCGGCCCCTCCAGAAGACCCCACTTAGGCGATCACCGCCGCTGGCTCGAGGCGCCGGCAGCGGCCGCCCTCCATCAGTCCGCGGAGATCGCCGACCACGGTGAGGGGAATGTAGATCTGGGTGGTCGAGATCGAAACGTGACCTAGTGCGGTTTGTACGTCGCGCAGGTGGGCCCCGTTCCGGAGCAATTCGGTGGCGAACGTGTGTCGCAGGCTGTGGCCGCTCGCTCTCACGCCGGCACGACGAAACGCGTCACCGACGAGGCGGGCCACGTACTTCGGAGTGATTCCGTCCTCGCTGTTCGCGTAGCTCTGCTGGTAGGCCTGTAGTAAGTGACCATCAAAGGTCCCGCGCTCGGCCAGGTAGGTTTCGATTGCCGACCACACTTCAACGGTAACGGGCAGTGCTCGCTCGTGTCCGCCTTTGCCGCGGACGATCATGGAGTGCTCGCCGGAGTCGATGTCGGCCAGCTCTAGATTCGCGACTTCGATTGCTCGCAAGCCTTCTCGGCGCATAAGAAGCACGATCAGGCGCTCCCGGTTGTCCCGGCAGTGTTCGAGCACGGCAGCGACTTGGTTCTCTCGGATCCCGCGAGGCCGCCACTGCTTTGCGGATGCAGCGCAACTCCAAAGAGGCCGTCGCCTTCACCGCCCTCTAGGCGGTGCTGACCGAGGCGACGTCCCCAAACAGCTCGGACTGCTCCCGGAGCGCTTCGAAGTCGGTGAGGCAGTCGGCCCCATCGGCGATGGCGACGGCGAGATGGGTGAGCACGACGCCTGGGTCGTGGGGTGTTCCACGAGATGCCGCATTCGGCCATCGCCTTCCGACATCGCCTGTGTCAGCCCGGCCCGATCGGCCAGCTTGCTCAGCAGGGCGGTGCCGGCGTGAGAGACGAGGTTCTTGCCGTCGGTGGTCACCTCGAACCGACGGATCGAGCGGCTACTATGCACCTTCAAGGAGGCCTCCTCCCTGGGTAGTCTGGCTGCCTTAAGACACAGTCATTCTCCCAGTTGAGGAGG
>QGNH01000496.1_pt1 | contig 76739 bp, 127 predicted proteins | sample 1735481 | NCBI WGS metagenome assembly QGNH01 (sample SAMN09239004, study PRJNA386568) | Viral metagenome, whole genome shotgun sequencing project.
ATGGGAGTTATACAAGCTAAAATCAAATCGCGGCCGGAAATGGTTTCCGCGAATAAATAAAAACGAAAAGTAACGGGGCGTTGTTGAGTGGAGTTGAATCCGATGAAGCGAGAGATCGCAATGTTAGCCGGCCCAAGAGGCTGGGGAGACACCCGGGAATCATGGCTTGCGAGAGTGCCGGAGAAAGTCCCGGGCCTTTCGTTAAGAATTGTCAAAGGGCTTTGGTACGGGGAAATCGATGACAAACATTGGGCTGCAATTGAAATCCGAAACGCCGTTGAAATCATCGAGACCCAACGTGAACTTCAGAAGCTCATGGAGCGCCAGAAAATCGTTATTGAACGTCTCCGGGTCATTGATGAGGCTTTTCATAGCCAAGAAATTGCTCGCCATCTCGATGTTGTTTGCAGATTGGGCAACAAAAATCGCCCCTGAGATAGGAGCGCTGAAATGAACGCGATCACGATTCACGCGCCTAATCGCACCACACTAACTGTACAACGACAGCGCAGAGCACCAGCATGACCATCAACAATAACATAGCATCGCTTCCTTTCGAAAAATCGCAGGGACATGTGGTTCCCGGTGCACCTAGGGCGGATGCCAAGAACTTATCAGAGACATTATCAGGCTTCGTTGGCGCGTCGGGTCCATATAACCGCCTCCCGCAAGAGTTGAGAAATATAGTCACCTTCGAAGGTGTCATCGATTGGATCGTTTAATGCCACCCATACCCGGACTTTTTTCTTCCGCGAGCCCGTCGCCGAAGAACCACCAGGATCAGTAAAAGGATCATTGTCGTTGTCGTTCATGGACATGATGGTGTCATGCCGATGGGGAATTGAAAAATGTCACAAATGTTGGACAGAAAAAATAAAATGTTCGACTTGATCAACTGGAAAAATGAGATCGGCGCGGCGGCTGGTCTCTATCAAGGAAGCAGAAAAAATTGGCTGGCGCGTGCCGCGCATAAATCCGGCGGTACCTACCAGCAGATCGAATCGCTTTTTTATGGCCGGTGTAACGACCCGAAAGTCAGCGTCGCATTAGGCGTTCTAAGCGCAGCCGAGAGGGAACGGAATGAGGCGCGGGCACTCGCGACGAAATTCGAGATGGCGGCAGGAGTACTGAATGAAAGCAACAAGGATCGTAATAGGGATGACGTGCTTGCGTTGCTTCGGGCAGCTCGCGCTCTTCGGGATATGGATACTGGAATCCTCGAAGTGAAGAAGGAATTATCCGACAATGCTGTTGTTTCGCCGATTGTTCAAATGGTGGAACACGCTGTTGCAGAAACGCCTGCGGCGCAAGGTAAAATGAACCAATGACCGCGATGAGAAAAAAATGTGTCCACGCCAATAAGCCAAAGCGCGGTCCTTATCCGAATCCTCGCGCAGCATTCGTCGCGTTCACGTTCAAAGATGAATCCGATCGCGAGAAATCGCTGATGCGCCATCCTTGGTATCGCAAAAAGAAGGCATGGGACGCGATCCGAGCGGCTGTCACATAAGTTCACCAGGACGGACCTTTCGATCGGTTAGCAGAGGAATCGGTTTTCAGAAAGTCGGCCAGCGTTTCCGTTTTGGAAGTGGTGTGTTCTGCGTTCATGGTCGACGACCTCTGCATAGTTTTTGTTCCCGACCGCGTCTCGTTTCTCTCAACATCAAGGATCGCAATGTCTGAAACAGAAACAGTTACGATCGAACGCGTTCGCAATAACATGCCTTGGCCCCCAGAACGTTCGGCCGAACTTGAACGTCTATGGCATCGTGGACTTTCGGCGACGCAGATTGCTGGCTCCTTGGGAGATGGACTTACACGCAACGCCGTGATCGGGAAAATTCACCGCCTCGGACTCAGTGAACCGTCATTCAAAAAACAACCGAAGCCCGAAAAGAAGGCCAAGGCACCGAGAGCGTCACGCGATCGCAAGCGCCAGGGCGACCACCACGCGATCTACAAGATCGCCAATGGCGGCAACGGCGGCACTCGCGTCATCCAATCCACCATGTCCGCGGAGATCGCAGAACTCCGCAGCGTGGATATCGTGCCTCGCCTCGTGACGTTCGCCGAATTACAGGCGGGCGATTGTAAATATATATATGGCGTGGGCCATCCATCTGAATATCGTTTTTGTGGCCATCCGCGTTTCACATATGGACGTGCTGGCGTTGATGTTAAGTCGCCTTATTGTGGTGGCCATCACGATCTTACGAGCGGACCCGGCACCGGATCCGAACGCGCTGCGACCAAGGGAATCGCGGCATGAAGGCCCCGTGGTTCCATATCGTTTGCGAAATGGATGCGGAGTCGAAGCCCGCGCCAACGATTCGCGATATCCAAAGCGCGGTTTGCGGACGGTTTGCTGGCATCACGGTGAACGACATCAACTCCGACCGGCGGCCCGGTGAGGTGATCATGCCGCGCCACGTCGCGATGTATCTCGCTCGCCACCTCACGCTTAAATCCTATCCCGCCATCGGGCGCGCGTTCGGGGATCGCGATCATACGACCGTTTTATCAGGCATTCGAAAAATCGAACGGCTTGCACGGGAAGACGGCGGCACGAGGCAATTGCTCGCCTCTATCAGAACCGAACTCGGATGCGCGGCATGAACAATAGCAGTCGGAATTTCTGGACGGACGAAAGGCGCACTCAATTGTGCAGCCTCGCGGTCAGCGGATTAACCGCGTCCGAAATCGGCGCGATTATCGGGACATCTAAGCAAAGCGTCCTGACATGCTGTACTCGCCGAAATATTGACGTTGTGATGCATACCGCCGCCGAACTGGCCGCGATGCGCGTCAATGACAGGGCACGCGAGAAACGGAAACAGGATAGACGCCGCGCGGGCAAGACGCCATCCATTAACATAACCGTAGCGTTTGGCACGAGCAGAACGGCGCCGATCTATCGCAACCAACTCCCGCGCATTCCGGAAATGTCAAAGAACGCGTTACGCGAGATGTTTGCGCAGGCCGTGCGGAATACAGCGGAGATGTCGGCATGCTGAATTCCTCATCCACGTTATTCGATTGGGCTGCGCACAATCGCGACATCGGCATGGTTGAAGCTGAATTCGCCGAGACGCTGGTCAATCCAGATTTCGCGGAAACGGCTTATGCCGCGATCTGCCATGTTGCGCGGCGACAATGTGAAGTGCATATAGACGACCTCATCCGTTATTTGAAGGTGAAGCCCTCTCATCCGAATTGTATGGGCGCGATCTGGCTTCGCGCGATCAAGAATGGCGATATTGTCCGAACCGGAACGATCCGCCCGTGCGTCAGCGACGCCGGCAAGCACAAGCACAATTATCCGGTCTATCGCAGCGGCCTATTCCACGGGAGGGCCGCATGAGCAAGTCATACCGTCCGAGCAACGGAAGCGAAGGCGATATCTTCGATCATTATTGGTGCGAGGGTTGCGCGCGTGACGCTGAATTCCGTTCGGGTCCGGATGTAGATCCGGCGCTCGGTTGCCAGATACTCGCCAACGCGCTCGCATACGATATTCGCGATCCTGAATTCCCCAAGGCGTGGATTGAAAACGACGACGGCAGCAACCCGCGCTGCACGGCTTTCACCACTGAGCCGTCAAAACCGATGCGCTGCGAAAACACGCCTGATTTATTTGAGGTGTCGGTATGACGGTCGTTGCAGAATTCTTGGCGGTATGCGGGCTGTGCGCGATCTTTCGGTCGGTAAGCGACAATTTCTTTTGGGGCTGGTTCGGCGGCGCATGCGCGGCGGAGCTGCTTTTCTGGACTGATAAGGTGTCCGCATGAATCCGCAACGCATCCAACTTTCCCGCGCCAAGGGCTTCAGCCTGCAAGAGGCATCGAAATCGCTAAACGGCCTTTACGCCGTCCCCGTCGCGCGGCCAGGCCCGTGGGGCAATCCATTCGTCGTCGGCGAAGACGGCACGCGCGCGGAATGCGTCGACCTCTTCAGGAAACTTCTCGGCGGTTACATAGCACTAACCACCAAGGCAACGGCAGATGCGCAGATGGAATTCCTTCGCCACGCCGAAGCGCAGCGGGAGACGCTGAGAGGAAAGAACCTTGCGTGCTGGTGCCCAGCATCTGCTGAATGTCACGCCGCTTTTTTACTTGAATTCGTAAACGCTCCGAGGTCCGCATGAACGCTGATATCTTCGCCGATCTCCCGCGCGGGCATTACGGGGCGATCCTAGCTGATCCGCCGTGGGCGTTTCCTAAATGGAGCGGATTGGCCGTTCCGGCCCGGACGAAAGAGCAGCCTTATAAATTTATGACGATGGATGAAATAGCCGCGCTGCCAGTCGCCAGCCTTGCCGCGCCTGATTGCGTGCTGCTTTGTTGGGTGACATGGCCGATGCTTCTTGATTGCATCAACTGCATAGAGCAATGGGGCTTTGTTTATAAGACATGCGGATTTGCATGGATAAAGGCAAACAATACACAGCCTAATTTTTTTCAAGAAGAGATTAAAACAGAAATGAAACTTGGCTATTGGACTCGGAGCAACAGCGAGGTTTGTCTATTGGCGACCAGAGGTAAGCCAAAGCGGGTTAGTGCTGGGGTTAGGCAAGCAATTGTTGCTCCAGCGCGCGAACACTCCCGCAAGCCTGATGGCGTGCATGAAGGCATAGAGCGCCTCGTCGCCGGTCCCTATCTCGAACTATTCGCCCGCGCTCCCCGCAAGGGCTGGGACGTATGGGGCAACCAGACCGACAAGTTCGCGGAGGCCGCAGAATGAGATCGATAGCCCAATTCCTATTTGAGACCAGCCCGTGGAGTCCGTCAGTGACCGCGCTGGCTGTTGGCTTTGCGGAGATTGGTCTGGATTTACAGATGTATCTGACTGAGGCCGGTCAGGAGTATTTGGAGAATTTGAAATGAATCTCGATGATCTGAAAAAGTTCGATCTGATCTATATCGGCACACCGTATAGCCGCTACCCAGGCGGCATCGACGCGGCGTTTGTCGACGCCTGCAGGATCACGGCGCGGCTATTGCGCGAAGGTCTCTCGGTATATTCTCCGATTGCACATACGCATCCGGTGGCGATCCACGGGAATATCGATCCGCTCGATCATTCGATCTGGTTGCCGTTCGACGCGGCTATGATGGATAAATCGGATGCGATGATCGTCGCGGTGATGACCGGTTGGGAATCGTCTCACGGCATCGGTCACGAAATCGAGGCGTTCGTCGTGGCTGGCAAGCCCGTCTACTTTATGAAGCCGGACGATCTTTCGTATCGGCCCTTTTCGTCGGAAGAACGCGCGGTCATCCTAGCTGCAGCGAGGGCCGTAGTGTGAACCGGAAGCCGTTACCAAATCGTCGCGCCCATGAAACTGTGCGATTCACGCACTGGGGACTCCGTTATATCGTTGGCTTTGGCCGGGCTGATCCGGACGCGCCCATCTCCGAAGTGTTTATCAATTGCGGAAAAACTGGCGAACAGGCCATGACGCTCGCCCGCGATTCCGCGGTGTTGCTGAGCCTGGCACTCCAATACAGCGTTCCTCTTTCCGCAATCAGCCACGCGCTCACGCGCGATTCGGACGGAACACCGTCTGGACCGATTGGCGTCCTCGTTGACATTATGGGGAAATCGCTATGAACACGCCCCGTCCCGCAAAACGACCTTATCCAAAGAACCGAAGGGCTCGGTTTAATTGGACCCTAGAGCGGTCGGAGAAATTGAAAGCGCTGGCCCTGCTAGGATTGTCGTCTACGCAGATAGGCGCCGAAATTGGCTGCCAAAACTACTCAGTCGTAAAAAGGGCAATTGCGCTGGGTGTGAAGCTTCTTTGTACTCCGCGCGAGGGAGGGCTGAAGAGAGGCCGTCCCGCCGACCGCGTTCCGCTTATTGACGGAGATATTGCAAGGATTCCTCTTACGCAGGGGTTTTGCGCAATCATAGACATCGCCGACCTTCCCCTCGTTTTGGGGCTAACTTGGTATGTTTCGAAACGGGCTGAGGGTCATTATTACGCCTCCGCAACTCCGCCCGGAGAGCGGAGGCAAGTCCATCTCCAGCGCGTTCTGATGAATGCCCCGATGGAAATGTGCGTAGATCATAAGGACGGCGATCCGATGAACAATCGACGGGAAAACTTGCGCGTCTGCACCTACGCGCAAAACTGTTTCAATAAAGGCTTAAGTAAAAACAACACTTCTGGCAAAAGCGGCGTCCGGCGCCACCGGAATAGTTGGGTGGCTTCGGTATACGTCAATGATGAGACAATTCGGCTCGGCTCATTTAGTTCGTTCGAAGAGGCTGTCCGCGCCCGCTTGGCTGGCGAACAAAAATACTACGGCGAATATGCGAGGCGCGCATGAACGTCCCTCGCATGGCCCGTTTGGCATTTTTAACTTGCCCGTCGCCCGACGTCTATCTGCTCAACCTTCGCGTTGAGGGCGAGGATTTCTACCGCCTCGAAATATCAAGGGCGCAGCTCGCAAACATGGTCGTCGATGGCGCTGCGATAGCGCTGCGCCTCGCACAAACTTCACCACGGCTCGGGCCGGAGTCGTTCGCGCCTCCGGTTCCAGACATCGAAACTATCGACGTCGTGCGGGCTGCGGTCGACCTGAAGGATAAGGGCGAATGAGCAAGCCAGTACTTCGCGAAACGATGCGCGCCGAAATGAATCCGGATATGTATGGCGGAAAGGAATGCGACCAGATGGAGCCGCGCTGGTGGTGCTACGCTGATGGTGACAAAGACGGTGATTTTAATCACGAACCGCTGACACTGGATGCACAGCTATTCCCGCCCGGTACTGTGATTTCAATTCAAGAACCGACCTGCCCGAAATGCGAAGAGACACGAGAGCCGATCAATCAGCCCGTGCTCGGTGGCCCGACCTTTCTTGCCAAATGCCGCTGCGGCTTCGATTGGGACAATTGGACAGCGGAGCAATACTCATGAAACAAATGACGGTGATGCACGCCAAGACGCGAGAGCGGCGCCGTGAGAGCGGTTTGCTTGACGGCGTGCCGCGCTGTTCAAAATGCGACCGGCCAAATGACAGGGCACCGCAGCGCTACTGCCGTGCCTGCAACACCGCATATCAGAAAGAATGGGGACGCGGACGCGTCAAGGTTCCGAGGGAAAGTCTCACGCGAGAGCAACGGATGCGGAAACCGTTTCACGGGAAACAAGTAGTTTTGGGTAAAACGTCGTGAGTATTGCAGCGCTGGAATATGCAATGGCCCTAAAGCGCGTTGGCGAAAAACTGCGGCGCGAGGGCCTATCGTCCCGCGTCGTTGACCTCGTCGCCGGATTCGACGGCTCATACAAGGGCGCGATGATACTGGCCGGACGGCTTAAGGCCATCGGACAAGCGGCGAAATATGACGGCTATTGGACTGAAAAAGTAGACGAAGGATTTCACCGCGAAATGGCGGATCTCAAGAAGATCACACGGAACATCGCATGAAACTAAAACACCCCGACAAAGACCGCGACGACAAAGCAGGGCTCGCCCTCGCACTTTCGGCCGCTCTCAATATTCGAGAGATTGCGGCTGCATTTCAAATCGATGAATCGGAAGCGCGTGATTTAGTTGCGCGAGGGAAGGTGCTGGCGGGGAAGTCGAAGGAGATCGCGTCATGATCTTTTATGGAAAAACATTCGCCGAAAAACAACTCGAAGACAAAGGCAGTCGATACGACGACGACCTTCGCAAGGCAAAAGAGGAAATATCGCGCCTCAAGGCGGAACTTGCGGCGGCGGTCCGCAAGGCCGACGAACTTACGAATGCGCTTATACGATGGGAGCAAGCAAAGCCATGACCCCCCAACACGGAAGCAACACCGGAGTCGAGCCGGAAGCGCCGGCAACATCATTCGCAAAGGATCAACTCAAGGCGATCATTGAGCGGATCGAACGGCTGGAGGAAGAGCGCAAAACGATCAGCGACGACGTCCGCGACATTTACGCGGAGGCGAAGGGGAATGGATTCGACGTGAAAGCGTTGCGAACGATCGTCCGGATGCGCAAGCAGGACGCCAACGAGCGGGCGGAGCAGGAGGCTATCCTGGAGACATACCAAGCCGCCATGGGCATGCTGTGATGGGCTGGCAAGTTTATCTCATGTGCTTCAATGGCCGCGACGCTGAGCCTCTTGGTCCTGTTAAAATCGGGTTTACGGGCAATCTGGCGAAGCGCGAGAAGGCCATCCAAACCACATCCCCAAAGCCAGTAATAACGCTGGCGGAATTTCGCGTCCCCGAGAGGTGGATAGCGCGGGTTTGGGAGTCGCTACTGCATAAACACTTCGCAGATAAGCGCATGGCCGGAGAATGGTTTGACTTAGATCCACTTTACGCCATGGCCGAGTCATGTCGCGTTCTTCGGGTGCATCTTCAGGCCCAAGCCCCGGTCCCGCCGCCACACCCCGATTTCGACGAGATAGTGCAGAATACCATGATCCCGGAATACGAGCGGGTGGGTCGCGTTCTTAAGGCGTGGCGCCACTATTATTCGGAAAATTCCAACGTCAGAGCAATCGCATAAAGGCTACAATGGCTAGAATTCGCAGTGTCCATCCCGGATTATTTACCGACGAGGCATTCGTGTCGTTGTCGATGACGGCGCGCGTCCTCTACATCGGTATTTGGACCGAAGCAGACGACCATGGAATATTCGAGTGGAAGCCGCTGCAATTCAAGATGCGACTCATGCCGGCCGATCCCGCCGACATCGCGGCGCTTATGGAAGAGATGGCGACGTGCAATTGCGTAAAAAAGTTCACATCAGAAGGCAAGAGTTACGGACTGGTTCGTAACTTCTGCCGGTATCAACGGCCAAAAAAGCCGAAATATACCTTTCACATGCCACAGGAGTTACACACCTACGCCGGTCTAAGGCAGGACGGTTCGTCACAGGTTCTCCACCAGTCCGGAACTAGTTCGGAAAAGTCTCCGCAGATGGAGGATGGAGGAGGTGAAGGGGAGGAGGAATCTGGAATAGGAATTGAAAAAGGAGAGGGAGTAAAACCCGCTCGCTCTGATTTAAAATTGGTTGGGGAAGAAAAACCAACCCCAATCGATATAAATTACGGACCATCGGAACCAGCCATCGAATACGCTTTTTCACTAGGAATGAAGGCAGTGGACCTAAAATCCGAATTGAGTAAATTCATCGCGAGGAGCCTCGAAACCCGTGCCGTTAGCTTCAATCCAGACATGAGTTTCAAGGTTTGGTGCGACCGCTGGTTGGATTTCAAACGCAAGAAGGATCCGGATTGGAAGCCAACGCCGGAGCCTGTAGCGGCATCGCAAGAACCCTATGTTTTGGTAATCCAAGGAACGACCGAGGCGGTCTGTTGGGATGCCTACAATCGCGATCGCGGATTGCGATGGTTGTTCTTCAGCAAGCACATCGTCAACGGCGCCGAAGCCGTGGCGGCGCGCTGCAAAACACTTTTCCCGCCAGGCTACGACGAAGCAACCGGCGAACGTATCGCGCCACCAGAATCGGAAAATGCAGCATGAGCATATCCGTGAAGTTCGATCGGAAAAATGAGGACTGTATTACATCCGAGAGTGATGCGGATCAGCGCGTCGGAATCATCCGGGTCAGTATGGGTCTGCTTGCGGAATTACTTAATTTTCCACCCGACCATCGCATTATAGACGTGCGCCGCCGCGGCGATGCGAATTTTGGCGAATTCGATGCTCTGTGCGAAGGCCCAACACTACCCGCAACGAGGCTCGATGAGATGACGCCGCGCGCTGATTATCTTGTCCGCATTACCGAGAGCGCGAAGATGGTCCGAGAAAAGAAATTTATCGGATCGTTCGAGGTTGCAGCCCCTCAATCTACGGAGGATGCAGCATGAGTGATTTTCAATTTGCGGTAATATCGGTTGAGTTATTTCTTATCGCGTTGGCTAGTCTTGGAATCTTTTTGCGAATGGATGCATCATGACTCGTGACGAGGCAGTTGAGTTATTCGGAAAAATGGAAGATCGAGGCACGTCTTGCTTAGGGGAGGATTTGACTGATTGGGCCGTCGCAGTCGGAATACTCAAGGTTGATGCGCCTCCGACTGCGGCTCAGGTCGGCTTGACTAAATTGGCATTACAGTTCCGCGTGATGGATTGCATGTTGCAACAATGGCTAGATGAAAACGGCATCAAGATCGTCGAGAAGTGAAATGAACCGCAGATTGTTTTTCGGGTTTTTGGCATCCGTTCCATTTCTTGGGGGCGCCGCAGTGACCAAGACCCGGCCAACATTAGCCGAACTTAAGCGTATCAGCGATGAATGGCGCGCGGGTCTTGCAAGTAGCTTCGAAAAATATATTGAATCGTCGTCCTCTGCTGGTCGGCGGCGGTTTTCTCTCACCAAGACCTATCTCGATCCAATCGCGTGTCGTGAGTGGATGTTTGCGGATCGGCCATTATGCGATGAGTTTCACGAAGATAAGGTAGGAAAAAATGCGAGCATCTAATCTAGGCGACGGCGTCGCTCCATATAAGCCAGGAGATCCGTGGACCAGTCCTGAAATCGAGCGTCGCGCGCTGGAGCTTTTCGATTCGGCGCCTGGGATCACCGATTGGGAAAAGCTAAAATATCTCAATAGAAAAAAAGATGGAAAAGAGGAAATTGACCCGCGCATCAGATGTCATCATTTGCGGATGGAGCGTGAAAAAATTGACCAAGAACGCAACGAATTGAGAAAAAATTCCATCCTTGATCGCCAATGTCCTCTATTCGGTCATGCCAAAGATACTCCAAGCGGGCATGCTGCATTCTCTCTACCGGCTGATTGGAATCTGATTGATATAGACAACGACGCCGAAGCCGCGTCGTTCTGTCGTGAAGTCGGCATGAAATGGGACAATCCTCCCGATTTCTCCGTCACCTTACCCATTGCCAAAAGGATCAGCCACGATCGGTTGGCGGAGATGTTATTAACGGAGGGTGTTGCCGCGAGGCAATCGACCGTTCCTGATGGTGCCGTGGTTGAATTCTCAATAGGAGATTTTGCCGGCGTTGAAGTTTCCGAGCGTCGAGACACCGTTTATTTCTCTTGGCGAGATGCCGATGGCAACGCCCGGCTGATATGTCGGGTTAAGGTATCGCAGGAAAAGTTTAAGTGGGAAATCATTACGGACGGTCTTGATGCCATCAGAAATAGATTTTCTGTCCAAGATCCTATGACTAGAAGTTATTTCGAACTTTCGGTACGTGAGCAGCGCTCCGTGCAGTGGATATCAAATTTTGACGAAGACGAATTTAGCGCCATTTATTTCTTAAGCGCCGCGATCTTAAGGGATTTTTGGGTCGTGGAGAACCGCGAAAACGCGTTCAGACTTGGTGCTCCGCGCGTGAGAAGACATACCGGCCGCGACGGGAAGAAGATCGATAAAATAATTTATCTGCCGCGCTGCAAATACAACCGCGAAAAGGTGACGGCCGCCGCGAATCCGGATACCAAAATATGGAGTGTGTCGCCGCATTTTATCCGATCTCATTTTAGGGTATTAGGCGATGGTCATTCCGCGTCGGCAAAACAAAAAGCGATAGCGACGCTGCACGGTATTACGGAATTTCCATCTGGAAAGACATGGGTCCGTGCGCACATCGCAGGAAAGGCGACGGACGGCGGATTGGTGCGATATAGAAGCCGCACTGCATCGCGCTCATTGTTTGATGTCATCGAATTAAGCAAGCAAGTTATGCTTTTAGATGGCTTAAATTGGTTCCAGTTTGAAAGACTTTGCGAAAAACTGATGGAGGGGCGCGGCTACGAGATTATTGACAAGGTCGGCGATGGCGGGATTGACATTCTAGCCGTCAATAATTCGAACGGAAAGTTTGCCATTGGGCAAGCCAAGCACTGGACCGCCAAAGTAGGTCCGTCCGTCGTCAGGGAAATGATTGGAACGCGATCCACATTCGAAGCCAAGCACGGTATTGAACCAATCGCCCTGATCCTGTCGTCGTCAGGATTTACGTCCGCCGCCACCGCCGACGCTTTCGCGGCAGGAATTGAATTGGTGGCGGTTGGCGATCAATAGGACTTTTTGGCGCGCCCCGCGTATCCTTGGGCCGTGCAGAAGGAAGATCGAGATGGTTGCGCTTAACGATTTGACGCCAGAGGAAAGATTGATGCTCGACATATTGTCTGATGGCGAAGTGTCTGATGGCGAAATGTCAAAAACCGAGATGTTGCGGAAATTTGATGAGGAATTGAGCCGAGCGGACGGCGACGCCACCGCCGCGCTGAACCATAGATTGAAAGCCCCGCGTATCCTTGGGCATTAGTACATCGCAAATCAACGGAGCAATGAAATGTTTAAATTGATCCACAAATACCTGCGCCGATTGGTTGTTTGGGTGCAGACGCCTAGCGAGGAAGAGACTGAGGCACACGCAGACTACATGCGTGATCTTCGCCGCAAGAGGTTGGCGAGATCGATCCCTTATGCATTCGCCAAACAATGCTACTACTCGCATTGGATTGGATTGACCCCTCTCGAAAAGAACGAACTTATAACTGATGTCGAAAACTACGGCGCACACAACAACATCCAATCAAACGACATAGCCGCGCTACAGCGCCTTATAATGAATAATGGCATTCAAGCGAAGGCCGCAGCATGAACAAGAGAGTATTTAACAAGATTGCGGCTGGACTCAACGATGTCGTTAAAATTGCGCACACGCCGAGTTGCGGCTGTGTGTTTTGCGATATTGGATTAGAACCTGATGATCTTGGAGATCACTATATCAAACAACAGTTTATAAAATGCACAAAAATTAACATCGTCGAGAAGTGAAATGAACCGCAGATCGTTATTACAATTCATCGGCATCGCGCCCCTAGTGACCGTTATGCCCGTTGCGGCTATAGCGCAGACTGCGCCAAATACAGGTATCAGCGGCGTTGCGATATCAGATGTTGTCGGCTGTCACGCAATCCTAGTGGCACCCATTGGATTGTCTAGGCCGCTTCGGCCAAACACGAAACGGAATCGTGTGCTCGCCCAGATAATGAACACCGAGGAAGTTAGACTCTGGGATGCGCTGCCGCCGTTATCTCTCGGTGAACTGCACGAATACAAGGGAGAAAAGAATGCGAGCATCTAATCTAGGCGAGGCGCTCATCGAGCCAAAGCCCGTTCCGTCTCCAATGGAATCGCCGTGGTTCGTGATGTTGACCGAACCACAGCAGGATCTGATGACGGTCTGGCGCCTGCACAAATTGGGATTAGAGATGTTCGTTCCGGTGATCCGAAAACGCATCAAGACCGGACGCATCGGAAAAAATGGTCATAAGATAACGAGAGTGATCGCAAAACCGATGTTCCCAGGTTATGGTTTCCTCAGAACGATTGGAATTGGCGACTACGGCGAGATCGAAGAAATCCGCGGCGTTCGCGCCTTCATGCGAGATGTATTGGGAAATCCAGTTCAACTGCCGCATATCGCCGTGCTGGCCGTATTCAAACGCCAATTGCAGGAGCATCAGATATGGCTCAAGGAGGTTGGAGGGCGCCGCGGCTCGGCGTGGAAACGCGGCGACAAGGTACGCGTAGACCAAGATGGCGGCGCCTATGCTGGCCTCATTGCGACTATCAACAAAATCGACAGCAAGGGTAGAATTGAGATATTATTGGGGATGATCCGGACGAGCCTACCGGCTGACATGGTGGTAGCAGCTTAGGGAGAAATCAATGTTCTTTTTCAGGAAACGCGACGCCCATCGGCAACTAATAGAATCGCAACGCGCTCTCGCCTTTGCAGCCGGTTTCCGATGCGGACAAGAGGCCACGCTTTGCAGTTTGGGAAATCGTGGTCCGGCAATTGTTGGGTGGGAAAAGGAAGAGGCGCTGAATGCCGTAAACCACGGCTTCACGCAAGCCAAAGAATTTGCTCCGGCTGATAAGGTGGTAGCAGCATGAGCAGGTTTTTGGTTGGGGTTGAGGTGTTGCCGTCGAAGGACGGATCCGGTCAAATCCGATTGACGTGGGAATCTTCGCGCGTGGCGTTATTTGACGTTCGATCGACTGTACGAACGACGCAGCATCAAGGCATTGAGAGATTCACAGAGACCGAATTTGTTAAATATGGTGACACCAAAGAGAAGGAATCGCTTCTGCAAACCTATGCGCTAGAGATCAAGCAATGACACCGACCAGCCCGTCCAAGATCGATTACCGGGATCTCCTACGCCGCTATATCTGCCACGTCGGACAGGCTGAAGATGTTACCTTTATCGATTTTTTTAATACCCACCGATCAGACGTGAAGTTCACCCAAGAAGAGGTTGAGGAACTTGAGCGACTTGAACAGGAATCGCAATGACACCGGAAGAGCGGGCTTGGGAAATCAACATTACCGGAAGTGCATGCGAGGACTTGGATCAGTCAAACGAAATGCGTGCTGAAATCGCAGCCGCCATCCGAGCCGCAGAGAATGACGCGCTGGAACGGGCGGCATTGCGTGTTGCAAAATTCTTGGGTGATTTTGGAATCGTCTCGCCAATCATAGAAGTGATTCGCGCGCTCAAACACAAGGAGCCAGTGTGACTCTGCATAGAGAAGCCGAGCGCAATATCATCGCAAAGCTTGAAATTGACCTAATCAAGACCGCACATTCCGGACCTATTGGCAGGCAAAAAAGGCACTTAGGCAAGCGATTCATAACTACCATCGCAGGCGAGGTAGAAATGTTACTAATCGCTGCCGCTGTGCTTGTGGGCCATACGGAAGGAAAAACCAAAAACCCATCAGGAATTTCGCGCTGGCTTGGCATCCCGCGTCCTACGGTACAACGCAAGTTGCAGATTCTATGCGAGCGGAATATCGTCGCGCGTGCGGATGGGAACAGGTACATCATTGTTGATCGCGATCCGGGGGCGGATGACAGCTACATTGACGTCGCACTGCGATTAATAAGAGACGCCGCGCGCAAGAGTTTTGCAGAGGAAAAGTAAACGCCCACTTTGAGCATTTCAAGGAATTAGACGCCCACTTTGAACGCCTAATGATTGCCAGATCATGCCGCGAATGCTTAACACTTTGTTAAACACAAGGAGGCCGTTTGAATACTTCGTTAATAGACGCCCAAGAACAAATCAACCATATCTCGTATCGTTCGGTTCGCGCTTGCATCGCAGTTGCGCCGATCGATGTGGCAGGAATTTGCAAGGACCACGGTTCGACCCGTTCTTGGACTTGCAGCATTTCTCACGCCGGGGTAAATCCCCCGGATATGCCGATGACCCGCAAAATTGGCGGGGTCTCAGCTTCTAGAAATGCGCCAAAAATTCCGGACCAAGGTCATGTGCAGCATGGATAGCGCCGATCTTCACGACGTGCTTGAGAGCGTTGCGCTCAACCTGGAAAACAGGGCCGGAAATCCAACCTATCAGCGGGCTTACCAAAAAGCCGCGGTTGTTGTCCGATCGTATAAGCGCTGCAAACTCTACGTTCCAATTCAGACAGACGGCACGTCTCAAACCCGGCGTTAGCCTTAAACCAGGACGTTGGCCGTCTAGCTCCGAGCGCCTGCCGCCCGCATTGTAAAAGCGGATCCGCACGCCAGCCGTTAGGCCGGAGCGCTAATAATTACCGCCCACGACGCCCGCGCGTCGTCTCGACGGGGACAAGCGGCGGATCTTACGCTAATTTAATATTGCATTGTGGATCGGAGTGATTTCTGAGAATGGCGAGTTCTGGACGGGTCTAATCAGCCCTTACCCCGCTCGTGTCCTAGAAAACGCAGTGTTTAACTCACGAGAACGAAGGGTGGCCACCCTGAGCGGCGTGGGATGATGTTTCCCCAATCGGGCGGTGCTTGCAGCTCTCTTCAAATATACATGAGCCCTTGTGGCACCAGAGAGCTAGCGCCGCCCGGTGCCTTACATGGAAGGATCTAGCATGACAGCACAGATCATCTATGGGACCGATTTTCGAGCCAAATCAAATCGCGACCGCGCCTTCTGGATTGGTCCTGATCCGTTCGAAATGCTGGCGATGACGATGGCGACTACAGCATTGATGGGCGACGCTTGGTTGCAGTCACTTGCACTATTGCCGGAAGACACGCCAGAACAGAGTTATGATTCAAAATATCTACACGAACACCCAAAGGAACCAGTAGCATGATTTCATGCAGCCATTGGGGCCTATTCCATATTCCAGCATCCAAGCGCGGCCCGGCCGTCTATCAGGTGCTCCATTTTGGATCTGATTTCGATTGAGAAACGGTCAGAGTTGATCGCCTGACCGGCCCCGAGCGCCGTAAGTCCACATAGAGGGTAGGCCATCCTGATTGGTAGGGACGGGGCGAAATTTATCCGAGGGGAAGCCGTCATGCTCTTGATGATTTTCTGGATTACCATCTTCAACCCGGCAACGTACCGGCGCAAATAATATTCGCGAGGCGACAATATGAGCGCAACAATTATTCCATTTCGCCCCGAAGTTGATCGCGATGCGTTAATCCGGCAAGCCCAAGCTATTTACGAAAGCAGCTTCCCAACAACTCCGTTGATCGACGATTTGCCAGAGGATGGCGGCAAGGCTCGCATCCAACGTAGGCGTCAAACCATCGGGCTTGAGCATCTGTTCCATGGATCATCCGTAGGCGGTGATCGTGATCTGACCATGGACCACGCGGACAATGGATTGCCGTGCGACGTGGCATATTGCGCGCCGGACGATGACTGCGCCTGATGTTTGTTACTCTGGTCGCCGTACTTTGCCACGCGCTCAATGGTGTCTACTGTGACAGATGCAAGAGCAACAGCACAGCAGCGAGGATATGGCGCCGCATGGCGTCAGGCTCGCAGAGGTTATCTGAAGTCCCATCCACATTGCATCAAGTGTGCTGGCATGGGCCGGCAGGTAGCTGCAACCGTGGTCGACCATATCAAGCCACACCGTGGCGATCAGTCGTTGTTCTGGGACAAGAATAATAACTGGGCGGCTCTATGCGAGACGCACCACAACAGCACTAAACAACGCGACGAGGCGCGTGGCTTCATGTCGGGCAGTGACGCCAACGGCAGACCAATTGACCCCGCACATCCTTGGAATAAAATCTAGCGCAATGCAGCGGGGATAGGGGTTTGTTTGCCGGCCGAAATAGAGGCTGGAACCGGTCAAATAGCTCCATTTGCAGTAAGACCTGAAATCAAGACCGACCCATCGCATAATGAGGTCAATATGGCGATAACAAATTGAACTTGTTATCATTTTGATTTCTTGATTTTGAGGAACAATTCAAATCTGATGTCGATGCATGGCGGGAAGCGTATCGGCGCCGGCCGCAAACCAAAAGATAAGGTGTCTCCACTGGAGCCACGCAAGGCGCCGGTTCCATTGTCGATCGTGGATGGTATTACCGAGCCGGATTGGTCTACGCAATTTACTGATGAACTAGATCAGGAGTTGGCGCGCCAGCAATGGCGGGTCATCGTCGGCGAGCTTCGAAGTTCCGAGAAACTGGCGAACGCTAATGAACGCCAGATTAAGCGGCTGATAGATTGCTATGTTCTATATGAGATCGCAATGCGCCACGTCGCGGAAGAAGGCGCGGTGTTCCCGCGCAAGGGCAAAAAGCAGCCCGCCTATAATCCGTGGTTCACAGTATTAAAGGATGCGAATGCGATGGCGTCAGCCGCTGAAGCGGAGCTGACCATCACACCGCGACGACGCAACAATGGCGGAAAAGTCCAGAGGCAAAAACCGTCGCTCATCGGCGGTGGATACCTCAAGTCGGTTACCAAGTGATCCGACCACGCGCTGGGCGCGTGATGTCGTCAAAGGACAGATTGTCTCCGGCGAGATAGTCCGGCATGCCGCAGAGCGCCATCTTAAGGATTTGGTAGACGGCGCGGCGCGCGGCCTTCACTGGTGCCCAGAGAAAGCCGAACATGCCTTCGGTTTCTTCCCGGCAGTCCTATCGATTACTGAGGGTGCAAAGGTTGGGCAGCCCTTCAATCTTTTGCCATGGCATACGTTTTGCGTGGGTTCGCTGTTCGGTTGGCGTAAGGACTCCGGCCGGATGCGGTTTCGCTCCGGCTGGTTTGAGACCGGAAAGGGTCAAGCCAAATCGCCATTGATGGCCGCCATCGGCCTGTACATGATGGGCTATTACGGCGTGCAGCGCGCCAAGGTCTACGCGATCGGCCAGGATAAGGCGACCGCGAATGTCTTGTTCAAGGATGCGGCGGCGATGTGCCGCGCGCCTATACCGGGCTCCGATCCGGAAGATGGTGACACGCTAGAAAGCCGCGGCCAAGTAGTCATCCGCGGAATTCTGGATAATGCCTTCAAGATTGAGCATCCAGATACTAATTCTGTTTTCCAGTCTCTGGCTAATGGCGAGGCGATCTCCGGACCTAAGCCGATACTCGTTGCGGCTGATGAAATCCACGAGATGAAAACTAACGCGTCGATCGAGACGTGGATGCGGGCAATCGCTAAAATGTCGGGCGACGCATTGATGTTGCTTGGCACAAACACGCCGGCGTCAACGCAGATCGTTGGCACAGAGTATTCGGAATTTTATCAGAAGGTAGCGAGGGGAGAGATTAGGGACGATGAGGCTTTTGCCTTCATCGCCCGCGTCGACAAGGCCGACCGAGAAACCGTTTTCGATAACGAGGCGTGCTGGTCTAAGGCGCTTCCCGCGCTTAATATTACTTTCCCGGTCGAAAATATCCGCGGCGAAGTCAATACGGCAAGATGGAAAATATCGACGGCGATGTCCGTCAAACGTCTCTTCTTCGGAATCCCGCTAGGCTCAGTGGACTTCTGGATTGCGGAAGAAGCATGGTCGGCCGTTCAGGGCGACCTTGATCTGCCAGCACTGAAGAAATGCAAATGCTGGCTATCGATCGATTTATCACAGAAGAACGATCTGACAGCGCTAACAGCAGTTTGGATTGACGACAGCAAGCATCTCTGGGCCAAGACCTGGTACTGGACGACGAAGGATGGACTCGCCGATCGAGCGACGTCCGATAACGCGCCTTATGTGCAATGGGAAGCCGACGGATATCTGACAGCAGTCACCGGTGCCGTGATCGACAAGACTTATATCGCAGCCAAGGTCGCCGAGATCTGCAGCGAGTTCGATGTTCAGTTTCTAGCATTCGATCCGGCCGGCATGGGCGACTTCATGAAGGCTTGCGAGACGAACGGTTTCGCGGTCTGGCTCTGGGAAGGTCCGGACACTGATCGGGGCCAAGGTCTTAAACTAGTTTCGCATGGTCAGGGTACGCGAGTTATTTTCTACAAAGAGTTGGATCAGAACGGGCAACCGATCGAGCGGCTATGTATGCCGCGCTCCGTTGAGCGACTCGAGGATCGAATTCTAAACAACGGCATCACCATCGAGCGGTCGCCCGTGACCTACTCTTGCGCGGCGAATGCCCTTCTGATTGCAGACGGTCAGAAGAACAGGGCATTCGATAAAAAACGCTCACGCGGACGAATTGACGGTCTCGTAACGATAGCGATGTCGACGGGTGCGGCAATCGCCGAATTTGGGTCCGACGCCTCAGTATATGAGACTAGAGAGATTCTAGTCGTCTAAGGAAATTCTTTATGGGTTTGATCGACTGGGGCCGCCGCGTATTTGGCGGGACGGTCGAAAAAGCTACCGGCAATTCCACGTTATATCCGTTGCTCGGTGGAACGAAGTCCGCAACTGGACTTGCCGTCAATCAGACAACCGCCGTCAGTGTTTCGACGGTCTTTGCTTGTATCTCGATTAGGTCGAAGGATGTTGCGCGTTGTTCGCCGCGGCTGATGAGAGAGAATTCTGCGCGCGCCGATAAGCCGATCACGAATCATCCGGTCGCGAAATTATTCAAACGCCCAAATCAGTGGCAAGACTGGACCGAATGGGCTCGCCAGATGCACGGAGCGTATTTGCTTCGCGGCAACGCGTTTGCGGTCATCATGCGGGATGGGCGGGGAAATCCGACCGCGCTGATTCCGATCAATCCGGATCTTGTAATCCTTTACGAGGCGCCGGGCGGCGAAATCTTCTATTCGGTAACGCGTCAGGGCATCTTTTTGAATGCCATCCTGAAAACGCAACCACTGATGATTCCGGAAGAGGATATTTTTCATCTTCGGAATATCGGCTTCAATATGCTGATGGGCCTTTCTCTGATCTCGATCGCGCGAGACTCGATCGGTCTAGCGATGGGCTTCGAACAGCAAGCCGCACGATTCATGAATAACGGAGCGCGTCCGAGTGGCGTGCTGCAGACGGACAAACTTCTATCTCTCGACGCCGCAACCCGATTGCGAACGCAATGGGAACAGCTCAGATCCGGCATTAACAACGCCGGAAAAACTGCGATCCTTGAAGAGGGACTGAAATGGCAGGCGACGCAGCTTAGCTCGGTTGATCTGGAATTCATAGCGCAGCGTGAATATTCGATAGGCGACATTGCGCGCTGGTTTGATATGCCGCTCTACAAGCTCGGCATCAAGGGCGAGATGTCGAGGCTCAAGGTTGACGACGCCGATCAGCAATACGTCAATACCACGATCATGCCTGATCTAGACGCGTGGGAACAGAAGTTCGTTCAGAAATTCAATCTGGATAAAGAAGGTCTAGTTGCTGATTTCGACGAGCGCAGATTGCTTCGTGCCGCGGAAGCGACGCGGATCAATAACCAGCGCCTCAAGATCATGTCGGGCATCTCGACACAAAATGAATGCCGCGCCGAAAATGGCGATCCTCCTTTGGAGGGCGGCGACGTCCTTCTAACGCCGGTCAATCTTGCGCCCAGCGGTTCGGACATGTCAGGCGCAGCGCCGGACGGTGCCGGTCGTCCCGATGGCGGAACGTTGCCGGATACTCCAAGTACACCGGCCGCTCCGCAGAAATCCGCGATAGCGCCGTACATCGTGAGCGAACAAAGCGATTTCGTCCAGAACACTGGCGCGACCGAATTAGAATCAGGAGATGACGAATGAGGCATCGCGCGTTTCCGGGGCGTGGTCCAGAGATCGAGGCGCGATATCAGCGCGCCGGTCAATGGATCCTTGCTACGATCTATCATAACGAAAAAGCGCTGACGTGGTGCAAATCGAATAACGTGGCGATCACAAAGGCCACCGGTGAAGGTATCGACTCCAGCGGCGGCTTCCTGGTTCCGAACGAACTTTCGAACGCGATCTTGGATATTCGCGATACTTACGGCGCCTTCCGTCGTCGCGCCCGCATCATTCCGATGGCGTCTGATAGTACCGATGTTCCGCGGCGCCTAGATGGCGCCAGCGCGTTCTTCGTTGGAGGTAATAACAGCGCTGGCGTTAACGTAGAGACCGCCGTCACTCTCGATAAGGTCAATCTTACGGCCAAGAAGATCGCTTCGCTCATCAGGATATCGAGCGAGCTTGAAGAAGATGCGATCTCGGACATCGTTGATTTTGTAGCGAACGAAATCGGCTACGCATTCGCAGCTCAGGAAGACGATTGCGCCTTCAATGGCGACGGGACTTCGAAGTACGGAACGATGCGCGGCATCGGATCCATCGTGCTCGATGGCAATCATGCCAAGGCAAAGGTCGTTGCTGCCACCGGCCACAATACATTTTTGACGCTCGATTCGAATGATCTCGGCAGTCTGATGGCGTCGGTAACAGCCGCCGCGATCCCGAATGCGGCATGGTATTGTTCTCAGACCTGTCTTGCTCAGACCCTCATCCGCATCGCTGGCGGCGGCTATCTGCCCATGGCAGAACTCGATGGGGTGATGACACCCTACTTCCAGGGCTTCCCCGTCATCCTTACTCAGAAACTTCCGCTGATCAGTACGACGCTTTCCGGCGCCACGATGCTCGCCTTCGGTGACATGTATAAGGGCGGGGCGCTCGGGCAGCGCCGCGGTCTGACCCTGGCGCGTTCGGCGGATCGCTATCTCGATCAGGACGAGATCGCCGTCCTCGGAACCGAGCGATTCCATGCAGTCGTGCATGGGCTTGGAGATTCCAACAATTTCGGGCCGCTCGCCGCGTTGGTCGCGCCGTAAATTTGGGATGCCGGTAACTGGAAACTTCTAGTATTTTAACGGGAGAAAGTGTAAAATTAGCGGGTTGACGCAGTGCTTGTAACACCGCGCCAACCCTAACCATCATCTGCGCTGGAGGCGCGAGACAATGGCTAAAAATACATTACCCCTTTTTGATCTGTTTGACAGCATCCCCGCAATCGCGCGGAAGGTCGGAAGCCGACCAAAAACCGGAGAAGTCGTCCCCTGCGACGAATGCAATAGACTGCACTATCGCCGGAGAAATAGATTAATCCGAAAAACAAACCCGAAGAGAGCGCATCCGACAGCAGGCAAGTGGCTGTGCTCAGAGGCATGTTGTGAGGCGGTAGAACTTAGGACGCATGTAAGTGCGCCCTGCCATCAATGCGGTAATCCCGTAACACGGCGGCGAAGCCAGTTGAAGAAGAGCACATTTTGCTCGAGAGAATGCACCGATGCATTCGGCCTTCATCAAATAAAATGTTGTTGGCCAGAATGCAATGAGACGATGGCCTGTCGAACCATCCTTCAATCTAGCCGCGGCCGACAATATCTTGCACACAAGACGCTGCTTACCCGCAAGGGTGACTACGCGCGAAACACGCTTTGCGGGCATCACATTGGGGTACTTCAGAAATATCTCGGCAAGTCGGCGCGGCTAAATACAGGCCGAGCTAAAATGTTGGCCGATCCAGACGCTGAATATGCATCGCGCGGCGCTTCTGGAAAATTTCTAAGAGCGTTTCTGTTTGAGCGATCCGGGTCATCCTGCCAGAATTGTGCTGTCCCGCTCGATTTTTTTGCGCCACCAAAAACATGGCAGATTGACCACATCATACCAATGATGCGTGGCGGACAAACGAAGCTAGCTAATCTTCAGGTGCTATGCGCCGTCTGTCACGACGAGAAAAGTGTTGGCGAAAAATCCGAAGCCGGTCGCAATCGCCATTCGGCGACTAAAGTCAATCGCTGGCTCACACACCACCAAAAAGACATTCTCATTGATCGGCTGCGCGCCCGCCTAGCCGCGCTAGGCGCACCGATAGACTGAACGAGGTTTCAATGCCGATAGAACTCTTGACTGCAGATGCGTTCAGGATTGCCGCCAAGGATGGCGCACAACCCGATTGCCGTATTTTGCGGGCGATGCCTGGCGATCCAGCTCAGGTCGACGGCGCAAATCCGAACGTCTTTCGGTTTACATGCAGCGACGAGAGCATAGATCTTTCCGGAGATCTCATCAAACAATCTGGATGGACAAATCTTAAAGACTTCGAAGAAAAGAACGGAGTCGGCCTCTGGTGCCACGATAGTTCTATGCCACCCATTGGGCGATGGGAAAACTTGGGAATTATCGCCGGCAAACTGAAGGGCGATCTCGAATTCGTAACGGAAGATATTTATCCGTTTGCTGCTACGCTTGCAAAAATGGTTCGCGGCAAATTCCTAAATGCGGTCTCGGTCGGCTTCATCCCGACTGAATGGGAATTCTCCAAGGACAAGAAGCGGCCATCGGGCTTGGATTTTATCAAGCAAATTTTACTCGAGGTCAGTTTGTGCCCAATTCCTTGCAATCAAAATGCTCTGATCGATGCGCGATCAGCCGGCATTGATACGGGTCCGATCTCGGAATGGGCGGAGCGAATTTTGGACGGCGAAGGCAAGGTGCTGATCCCGCGCAACGTGCTTGAGGAAACGTTCCGCCAGGCCAAGACCCCGCGCACCACGCGCCAGAAATATCTAGCGAAATCCGAAGCGGCTGACTGGAAGGTCGGCGCCGCCGATGATTTACCGGTAGCCGATGCCGAGATTTGGGACGGCGCCGCCGCGGCGAAACGCGTTCTCGATGATGCCGGATTCGATGGCGATTGCCCAGATGGCGCCAAGGCCGCTCGCGGCTTCCTTATTCACGACGCCGCGAATCCCGTGCTGCGAAGCAGCTATAAACTGCCATTCGCCGATATCGTCGACGGTGAGCTAAAGGCGATTAAATCTGGCGTTACGGCCGCTCAGGTGCGCCTCGCCCAGACTGAAGCGCCCGTTGATGTCATCGAGTTGGCGAAGGAAATCGCCGACGAATACGAGCAAAAAGATATCACCGAACAAAAAGACGTAACCGCAGAAATTATTATCGCGCCAGTGGATAAGGCTGGGCGAAAGATCAGCAACGCCAACGAGGCGTTGCTGCAGAAGGCAATGGACCATCACGCGTCCGCAACAGAATGCATCAAGGATGTTCTGGCCAGCAACGCGGCTGCCGATCCTGATGGCGACAATGACGTAGAGCCGGACGTTGATCCTGTCCCGACCGTTACGGTTCTCAGTGCGGAATCCGTGCGCGAACAACGCCTCGCAGAGGCGAAAGCGCTAAGGGCTTCCGTCCAAATCTAAAATATCTTTCTGAATTTCTACCGACCGACACCTGGAGCAACCGGGAGTCGGGCCGCGCATCGCGTCGCTGGCGATACCGCCCATTTTCACGCGCCCGGGCAGCGCTCCAGCGACATTTATGGAAACATAGCGATGGCGACCAAGAAACATGAAGTCAAACAGCAGCTCTCTGCGCTGGCTGACGAAATCGAGAAAATGGCCGGCAAGTCCGAGGATGAGGGCTTCAAGCAGGATATCTACGACGCACTTAAGGAAAAGTTCGTCGAAGTTACTGCGCGCCTCGGGCGCGTTGAAGAGGCCGAGACGATCGCGCGTAACCTCGCGACCGCCGTCCCCGGTCAGGACCGTCTGACGCCGTTCGCTCCTCCCAGCGCACACAAGCTGTTCAGCACGGTGAAGAACTTCCAGGATCGCGAGATCAAGGGTCAAATGTATCGTGCCGTCGATCAGGCGTACACGGCCGGCATGTGGTTCAAAGCGACCCTGATGGACAATCCAGAAGCGCAGGATTGGTGCAAGGCGCGCGGCATTGGCATTCAGAAGGCACAGGGTGAAGGCGTTGACAGCGCTGGCGGCTACCTCGTTCCCGAAGAGCTGATGGCCAACATCATCGTGCTTCGTGAACAATTCGGCGTCTTCCGGCAGGAATGCCAGGTCGTCCCGATGGGTTCCGATACGCTCAATTGGCCGCGTCGGACTGGTGGCCTGACTGCGTTCTTCACTGGTGAAAATCAGGGCGTGACCGAGTCTCAGGCTTCCTGGGATAACGTCAACCTGACCGCTAAGAAGTGTGCCGTGTTGACCCGCATGTCGACTGAAATCGAACAGGATGCCGTAGTCGCGATCGCTGACTGGCTTGTCGGCGAAATGGCCTACGCCTTCGCTTCGAAAGAAGACGACTGTGGTTTCAACGGCGACGGGTCTAGCCCCTACGGCGGTATTCGCGGTCTTACCGTGCTTGCGACCGATGGCAATCACAACGCATCGAAGTTCACTGCGGCTACTGGCCACAATACCTTCGCGTTGCTGACGCTGGGCGATCTCACGGGATTGATGGGTACGCTGCCGCAGTACGCGTTCGGTGGTGCCAAATGGTATATGTCGCAACAGGGTTTCTATTCCTGCGTTGCGAGTCTCTTGGCCGGCGCTGGTGGCAACCGTCTCGATATCCTCTCGGAGGGCATCCAGAAGCGGCTGCTCGGCTTCGATGTGACGATCGCTCAGAAACTTCCGATCACCGCAGCGTCGCAGACCACCAAGGCGATGCTTTTCTTCGGCGACCTGACCAAGGCGGCGATGATGGGCGAACGCCGCGGCGTGACGATCAAGCGTTCGGACCATCGGTATTTCGAGAACGATCAGATCGGGTTACTCGGGACAGAGCGATTTGACATATCGGCCCATGATTTCGGTGATAACACGAATGCCGGCCCGTTGGTTTCGCTGGTCGCTCCGTAATAATCTGCTATAAGAGTCGGGCTGGAGCAACGCGCTAACGTTTCTCCAGCCCTATGCTGGACCCTGAAAAGAAACTGAGGCGATTAGCTCATGCCAAAGCGATTGCATCGCTTGGCTCAGCCGCCGGCAATGCGGGCTGGAAAGATCCAGTTAAGAAGGCCGCTAGAATTGCCAAAGTAAGAGCGACGCGACAAGCGAATGCTCAATCCAAAGCCGCGCGAGGGGCTGTTTAGCCTCGCAATCCTGTCCCAAGGGCAATTGCCTAAAGACGACATAACGACGTGGCCGCAATTCAGCGGATACGGCGACGTTCACTATCTCTTTGCCCAAGGAGGGCACCCATGACTGTTCCCGCAGCTAAACTTCTTCTCGATGCCAACACCGGTAGCATCGGCGCCGTAACCAACGCCGGAACCGGAACGTCGGCGAATATCGATACGCTGGGTGTCGATTTTGTCACCATCGACATTTCCGCGACCACGCAGAGCGCGTCGACGCAGGCTGGTTCGCCTTCCGTTCTGAAGATCCAGGAAAGCGATACGACTGTCGTTACCAGCTTCGCTGACGTCGTCGGTTTCCGCGGCGGCTCTGCCGCTGCGACTAACGTCGATTATGTGTTGGGCGTCGGCAAGACCTCCGGCGTGAACGCCTACAAGTTCAACGTCGATTGCCGCTCCCGCAAGCGTTACCTGAACGTCGTTGTTTCGCCGACCACGACGCAGACGTTCGCCGTCAACGCTAACGGTTTCCGAGCCGAACAATCGCCGTCGACCGCAGCTAAAGCCGGCGTGCTCTCGCTCGTCGAGGGTTAACGCGTCCAATTCTGCCCGACAGCGGAATGAGACCTCAGCGCTGAATAGATGGAGATGGATGTCGGTCCATCTCCATCGATCCCCTCCGACAAGGGCAACAAATGCATATCGAAGCTACGCTTCCGAAATTTGAGATTAAACTTGATTTAGGCGCAGGCGAAATTGCGCGCCCCAGTTTCATTCCGCTCGGCAGAGATTACGGGTCTGAGATATATCCGCTGCCCTACGCCGATGGATCGGTTGACGAAATTGTTGCCTCTCACGTCCTCGAACATTTCCCGCACCGCCAGGTAGAAGCGGTCCTGAAGGATTGGGTTCGCGCTCTCAAGAAGGGCGGCAAACTCAAGATCGCCGTTCCAGATTTCAAAACGATTGCGGAGGATTATCTGAACGGCAAAGCGCAGCCTCATGAAATGTACATGATGGGCGGCCAGGTCGACCAGAACGATTACCACAAGGCGATGTTCGATCGCGACAAATTGCGGGCATTACTCGCCGGCCAGGGTCTAGTTCTAATCCGGCCATGGGTTTCGGAAATCGAGGACTGCGCTGCTTATCCGATCTCGCTGAACCTGGAGGCGTACAAGCCTCATATGCCGGAGATCAATGTCTCCGGCGCGATGAGCATGCCGAGACTTACTTTCACCGATAATTTTTTCAGTTGCATGGAAGCGTGCCTTCCTTGTCATGTGAAGTTGCGAAAACACGGCGGTGCCTTCTGGGGCCAGTCGATGACCAAGGTATTTGAACGGATCATCGAGGAAGATGATCCGGACGCGATCCTTACTATCGATTACGATTCTGTTTTCCTGCCCCGCCATCTGGCGCATCTCATGCAGCTAATGTGCCTTTACCCTGACATTGATGCACTAGCGCCCATCCAATCATCGCGCCATCTAAATACGGCACTGTTCACGGTTCGAGACGATTCAGCGGAAAAGAATGCGCCGACCATTCCGCGCACTCGATTCGAAGGTGATACCTCTCAGGTTTCAACCGCGCACTTCGGGCTTACGCTGATCAGAACAGCGGCGCTTAAGAAGATGGCGAAGCCGTGGTTTCAGTCCGTGCCGTCTCCAGATCTAGACTGGAATGAAGGTCATATCGATGAAGACATCGAATTTTGGCGCAAGTGGGAAACCGCCGGCAATTCGCTCCATCTCGCAAATCGCGTTGCAATTGGCCATGCCGAGCTTATGGCGCGATGGCCCGACATCAATTTGAATGTTCACTATCAGTCAATGACTGATTTTCAACAGAACGGTGTCCCGGAAGAGTGCTGGAAATGATGCAAGCAGGAAAAGATTATCTCGCCAAGGGCGATGCCGAATACGAATCACCGCGCGCGCGGTATTTGCGGGAATTGCTGCAATCCATCAAGATGCAGAAACGATCGGATGAGCCCGAAGAAAAGGCCGAGATTGCGCCGGAAGAACCCGTGGTGAAATCGACTAATCAGAACAAGCCAACGCTGAAACTGAAATAGGATGTCTCATATTTTTGAGATCTGCTTTGCTGTCACTATCTTCGGTCTTTTTCTCTGGATTGAAGACGAGCCGCACGACAGCGGATCAGGATCATTCTAAATGCAATCGATCCTAACCGTTACGATTGCAGCGACAAGTTATGACCTGACCGAACTCTCCGACGTTAAGGACGAACTTGGCGTCAAGGACGGTGCCAGCGATTCTATCCTTGCTCGCTATATCAGCAGCGCGTCATTGGCTGCGATGCAGTATTGCAACCGTACCTTTGCGATCGAAACACTTTCCGAGCAGTTCTTTGCCGATCATCCTAATCGAATGGTCCGCGGCGGCGTCAAGGTACTTCAGCTCGCGCGGTGGCCTCTGATTGCCAGCAGCACGAACGTTACCGAAGACAGCACCCTGCTTGTCGAAAATACCGATTATCTGGTCGATAAAACGAATGGGCAATTAACGCGCCTGGATGCATCCGGATTATCGGTCTACTGGCATCCGCTCCCGCTGACTATTGTCTATTCGGCCGGTTACGCAACGATACCGGTTGACGTTGAAGACGCCATTATTCGAATGGTGACGCGTCGCTTCGCTTCCAAGGGACGCGATCCGAATTTGAAACAGCAGAATATTCCAGGAGTTCTGGAGCAGAGTTGGTGGATCGCTACGGGGACCGAGGCGGGTAACATGGATCCTTCGATTACCGATATCCTTGATAATTACCGCCCGCCGCTAATCTGATGCCAACGTACACCAATGACGTCTATGGAATGCTATTGCAGATCGCCGATAATGCCGGTGCTCCCGATACATACCCGCATGATATCTATGGGCAGATCTACCGCATTGCCGACAAGGTCGGCGCCGCGGCTTCTGGTTATAGCGGTGACAAATACAGCCAACTGAAACGTATCGCGGATCAGGTCGGCGCGGCCGGAACGTACAACGGCGATATCTATGGGCAGATCAAAAAGATCGCCGACGCTGGCGCGACGGGCGCTTACGCCAACGATATTTACGGCCAACTTTCGCGCATTGCGGTCAATGGAATTAGCGGCGGCGGCGGCGGTTCAACTCCCACATTCTACATATACGGATTTTAAAATATGGCAGCCATTGCTGGAAATAAAGTCGGTGTCGTTAATGGCGTTCCGAACACGGGCACGGGCGATGTATCCACCATTGACGCCTTAATGGCAGATGGCGGCCAGGCCACGCTTGGCGCGAAAGCCGACGCCAAGTCCACAGCAACGGACACGACTGCAGTTTCCGGCATATCGATCTGGAAGCAGATCAGCGCCAGCGTTCAAGCGCTCGTTACTGGCGCACTAACGGTCGGTACGGCAGGCTCGGCTTCGACACAGGTCGTCTCGATGCAGGGCATTGCGTCGATGACGCCGGTGGCAACGGGTGGCCTCACAATCACGCAGGCGGCGTCATCCACAGTTACAAGACCCGCTGATACAACCGCTTACACGCTAGGCGATTTGGTCGCCAACTCGGTTACGGCGGGTTCGGTCGCCGCTTTGCAGTTTACGACCTTGGCTCGTGTTTCCGGTAGTTCCGGCGTTATCGTCGGCGCGTCGATCCAGAAGTCGGTCAATACTGTAACAGCCTCGCTGCGCCTGCATCTGTTCAATACCATTCCGACATTTACAAGCGCCGGCGATAATTCGGCAATGACCACCGTAGTTGTCGCCTCGGGTAAGGGCTATCTCGGCTACATCGACATCCCGACTTTTGTCGGATTCTCGGACGTGGCGTGGGGCACCGGGGCACCGGACAATTCGCGCGGATCGATCCCTTACGTCGCCACGGCGCAGATCATTTACGGCATACTCGAAGCTCGCAACGGCGGCACATGGACGCCGGGGACGGGAGAGGTGTTCACGGTCACGCTCGACGCCCTGCAGGATTAAGTCATGCCATCGAGGGTATCTGCTCGTAAAAACGTCCTGCGCAATTTAGTCGGCACCATAGATTGTAATTTTGCGGCCGGTAACTCCGCTGGGGTTTCCGTCACTCGATCCACAACGGCGCAGGTTGTCAATTCGGACTATTCGCTATCGACCGCCGCGATCAATGCCGCCCGAATCAGTTGTGACGAGATATTCGCCGCTTCGGCAGGACTGCTGATCGAGGCGTCGGCTGTCAACAGTGCGTCAAGCCCGACATTAGCGGGCGCTGCGACCGGGGTAATTGGCTCCGGTGGCGCATTCCCGACTAGCTGGACATTCAAGGGAATGCCGGGCGGGATTACGACAACGATTACTGCACTAGATGCAACGGGTATTGAATTTACGTTCGTTGGAACTCCGACCGGAACTGCTGGTTTTTATGTAGGCGTCAACCCGACCGGGACCGGCGGCGCCGTTTGCGTCGCTGGGGATGTATGGTGCGGGTCAGCTTTCGTTCGCTGCTTCCAATCGACGGGGATAAACAGCCCCTCAGATCAGTTATTTGAATACTATACCGCAGCCGGGGCACTGATCGGGAACAGCACCTATAAGGCCGGGGCGGCCCCGCAGAGCGACAAGGTGTTCCCGCAGCAGTATGTGAGAACGCTTCCGGCGACGACGGAGCGGCTTACCTACTATCCGATCAATCCCGTTGTTGTTAGCGGAACGCCGATCAATGCAAAATACCGCATCGAGCGGCCTCAGATTGAGAAATCTGCTTATCGTTCCACCTTCCAGCCCGCCGCGACACGGTCGGCGGATGTGGCGTTGCTGTCGGGCGGCTCGGCCTATTTTGCTAGCGTAAACCGAACGGTTGCGCTTTCGTTCAATGCGCCGCGTCTCAATCCAAACTTCAATGTTTGGGAGGAACGGATTTCGGGCGATGCCGCCAACAACCGGATTGAGATTTACACGTCAGGCTACTTGCTCAAGTGCAAGGTAGTTTCCGGCGGATCGACGCTGACTGACACGACAATCGGCGTGGTGCCAATCCTGACCAGATCAACTGTTGTTCTGGCGATTTCCCCGACTGGCATCACAGCGTCGCTGAATGGCAAAACCGCGGTCACGGCAGCCATCACTTCGCCAACCGGTTTCAACGAAGGGCAGTTCGGCGGCGGAACCACGGGGTATCTCAATGCCACGATTGCCAGGGCCACGTTCCTGCGAACCGCGCAGTCCGGCGTCTCGTGTGCAACGCTTTCCAAGGCGGGTGTGACGTTCTTCGATGACTTCGACCGTGCAGACGGTGCTATCGGGACCGCACCGACCGGGCAGGCTTATACGCAGATTGCGGCTGCCGGTGTCATTACCGTCCCAACGATTTCAACCAAGCGGCTTATCACGGCGGACAGCGGCAGCGGTACGACCGCCGGATATACCGCCGTCGATCTTCTGGCGGCTGCAAAATTGATGTCGGTCGCAATGCGATTCTCTGCGGCAACGATTGGAGGAGAAGTCGCCCTTATTCAAAATCCGAACGGCATGACTACCACAGCGAACATTACATCTAATTCGGACCATCACTTTCTTGCGTCGGACACCATGGCAACCGAATACTGGATCAGCTCCCTGACGACCGTACAGACTTATGTGTTCGCTCCGGTCTGTGCGCTTGACGGCGCAACAGAATACAACGGCGCCGTTGCTTATCCCGGCGATGGTTCTGTGGTGTGGGTGCTTCCCGAAGGCGAACTAATCCGAAGCACGAACACCAATTTTGCCACAGAGCGCGGACGCTACCATACTTGGGAGCATTACTGGTCAACCGGACAAACCCAGCCCTCTATCCGCGCAATGGCGGCTGATGCCTGATGTTTACCCAGCACCAAACGCCGATGGTGTTCGCGTACTATATGCTTGCAACCAGCACCTACGGGTTCTTGCAGGCCAACTACGCGCAAGACATTATTGACGCGCAGGCGCTAGGGATTGACGGCTTTGCGATAGCGGCCGGCGCATGGGATTCAAACTATCAAACCCATGCTGCTGCGATGTTCGCCGCTGCACAGGCTGCATCGAACAATTCGGATGGGACTAAATTTAAATTATTCATGTCAGCGGAGGAGGGCGGTGCACTCGTCGCTGCTGACGTGCAGAACATGGTTAATACCTTCAAGGGAACGGCTCCCGCCACGTCCACAGGGGTCAGTAGCACTAATTATTACTGGTTTGCCAGTAAGCCGTTTCTGACGACCAGTAGTGGGGAGCATGGAGCAGGTTCGGATAGCGCTGCGGGGCAGACTTTTTGGGCCTCGGTCTTTAGTGGCGGCTTTCAGGTTTCGTTCTATCCTAACTTCGTAACGCGACGCCCAACAGGCGGGCAGATCAACACCGACAACCCGACCTATGCGGAGATCACCAGCGATTTCAGTACGTGGTGGAACAGCGTCGCCAGCGGGCTATTTTACTTCGTCTTCGACGGGCTGGCGATCAATTCGGATGGCTCGACCGGCGATCTCATCACATCGGAGGAAGCCTACGCGCAGGTCATGCGCGACAACAGCCGGATATATCTTGCGGGACTCAACAGCTATTACGCACAAACCAGTTTCTCCAAAACATCCATACTTGCTGTTGAACGTTTCGGCTACGAAGGTATTGCGGCGCAGTGGGCCTCGATCATCAACACGCAGAAGCCGCCCTGGGTGCTTCTATGCACATGGAACGACATAGGAGAGTCCTATATCACGCCGGCCGATCCTTCGTTGATGGCATTAAATGGAGCCGGGACTTATGCGTGGCCCGCGCAGTCGCCGCACATTGGGTTTGCGAAGTTCCACAAGAGCTTTATCTCGCAGTTCAAGACCCTCGGGCAGCCGGCAATCATTTCGGATGAAGTTTTCTACTGCTACCGGACGCAGCCCGCAGCGGCTACTCCAACAGCCACTGCGTTAACCGCGTCGCACTCGTCAAAGACGTTGACCGTGACAGCCGCATCAGGCGGCCCGATCTACTTGGGCCAAGTTCTAACAAGCACCGGCGGCAACGTCACGGTGAGCGCGTTTGATGGAAACGGCAGCGGCGGAACGGGCACCTATTCGACCTTTGAAACATCGACAATCACAAGTCGGGCATTCTCTAATCTTAGCGTAACAACAGCGTTCTTCGATCTGGTCGACAATATCTATGTAACTACACGGTTGACCGCGCCGGCTATTCTGCGGGTCATCAGCGGCGGAACTACTACTGATACCGCCGTCCCATCTGGAATGACCCATACTCGTGTGGCGTTCAACGCGGGATCGCAGGAAATAAAACTGATCCGGAGTGGATCGACGTTGATTGACCTCACAGGCGAGCAGGTTCTGTCATCGATCAAATACTACAACCATAATCCGACCACAGGATACGGGTCTTACCCCTAACCCTAGCGGCGCACCTTCTTCAAATTAGAATTATGTAGACAGGAGATATCGATGACCCGCGTCATGATTACGAACGGTAACAATTTCCATCCCGCCGACTTCCACGCGGAAGTTACCGCCGAAAAAATCGTTGTAGTTGGCGAGAATGCCCCGATTGATCTTGTCAACGCCTCGCGCGCCTTCCGTAAGGCGGTCGAAGCTATTCTCGTCAAGCATCACACAGATGTTGAAAATTCTGAGCAGTCCGCACTCGCGGAGCATGGCGCGGCTAGGTACGATCACCCGCTGACAGCGGTTGTCGATGCTGCGATTCTGAAAGAGATCGTCGCGGCCTCGTATAATGAGGGCCACGGCTTGGCTGCGCATTTCGAGCGCGCCGACGTGCAGGCCGCGATCATGCAGGAACTTGAACACGAAACGCGCTCGCAGATGAACGTCCATCGTGACGTGCATAAGGCAGCAGCCCGTCTCTCGGCCTGACATTCGTCTGGTCTCCTAACCCTCACTCGCAATCATCGTCATCATATCGGCCGCGGCGCGCGCCGTAGTTTTTATTTTGGGAGACTGAAACATGGCCACCACCGCACTCAGCCAAGACTTCAAGCGCGCCTGCCTCGAAGGTGGCCACAACTTTAAAACCGGCGGTCTTGCCTACAAAATGTTGCTCATCAAAGTTACGCCGGGCGGCACCTACGATAATACGCTGGCCAATATCGGCACTCCGGGCAGCAGCGCGCCGACCGTCAGTAACGTCGGCACCGACGAAGTCTCTGGCGCCGGTTATACCACGCTTGGCTTTGCGCTAACCAATGTCGCGCCCGCGCTATCATCCGGCGTCGCCATAACGTCATTCTCCGTCAATCCGAATTGGACGACGGCGACATTCTCCGCGACCTCAGCGGTGATCTCGACGGCCGACGCCGGCACCGGAGTCGCTGGTCGCACCGTTGGCACCTTCGATTTTGGCGGCACTCAATCCGTTGCCGCCGGCACGTTCACCGTTATTTTGCCGACCAATTCATCGACGCTGGCGCTCATCCGCATCTCGTAACGTATAAAACGGAGAAGGGCACAAAATGGCTAACGATGTAACGCTTCCCGGCACAGGCGCGATTGTTGAAACGCGCGACACGTTCGCCGCGTCGGGGATTCACGAACAGCGCCAAGTCATAATGGTGTCCCCAGGCGACCTTTCGGGCGGAGATAGCATTGGTGGCCTGACTGAAACCGCACCAGCTACTGACACGGCATCGTCGGGATTAAATGGTCGACTGCAGCGTATCGCACAGCGGATTACTGCGACTCTTATCGATGGAGCTAACGCCACTTTTGGCGTAACGACCGGAACGGCCGTCATCACGGACGCAACCGGCACGTTGCAGCAATATCTTCGCGGTTTGGTGAAGCTGCTCGCGGCGGGCATTAATGTTGTCATTACGAATGCGAACACGAACGATTCGAAGGCGGCTGCAGGTTCTGCCCCGGTCACGGCATCGTTTGAAGATGTCGCCCGTGTCGGTATCATCACTGAAACCGCCCCAGGATCGGATACAGCCTCCAGCGGTCTAAACGGTCGCTTGCAGCGTATTGCACAGCGCATCAGTTCCTTGATTACGCTTCTGCCGCCCGCGCTCGGGACCGGCGGGGGTTTGAAGATCGACGGGTCAGGAACACTATTGCCGGTTTCCGGCACGTTCTGGCTAGCCACGCAGCCAGTTTCCGGTACGTTCTGGCAGGCCACTCAGCCGGTATCACCCGGCGCCGCTGCTACGGGTGGCGCAACTAATTTGCACTTCTTCAGTGTAACCAGTGGTCCCGCAGCCGTTGCTATCAAGGCATCTGCCGGAACGCTCTACGGCGTGCAGGCGGTCAATACCGGTGCGGCTCCGATCTACCTCAAGATATACAACACTGCATCCGGTAGCGTTTCAGTCGGAACAACCGTTCCGCTTGTGACCATTCCGGTTCCAACCACGGCGACGACTGGTTCAGGTATTGCGATTGCGTTCCCCGTTGGCATCGTGTTCGGAACGGCCATTTCTTATACCTTCACCAATCTGGCGGCGGATGCCGATGCCACTGCTGTTGCGGTCGGAACTACACTCAACGTGCAGTTCGCATAATGTCGTTCCTTTTAATGGGAGCAGGTGATACGGGTTCGATTTCGACATGGACGCCTACGTCTCTGCCAAATCTCCTAGCCTGGTACAAGGCTGATGTCGGGGTTTATAGTGATCTTGGCTTTACATCTTGCCCGACTGCAACGCGCGCCGTGCAATGGAACGATCAGAGCGGCAACGGCTATAATCTAATTCGAACGCCAAGTTCAAGCAATTGTCCAACGTTCCAGTCAGGCGGACTTAATAGCAAGCCTACGCTTGTATTCAATGCGGCGAGTCACAATGGAATGATTACTGCGGCGGGGGTGGCGTGGGGCACCGGGACTTCGGGATCGGCTTTTTTCATCGGTACGATGACAACCAATACCAACGCCTTCGGCCGAGCATTAGCTTATGTGGGCCCTTCCTCGGCCGATGTTTCTACTGGCTCGTTTATCCCCGTAATACGAAATAATGCCACCAGCGCTACTTACGCTGAAAAGGGAGCGACCACCAACAACGCAACGCCTTCATCGGTTTCACTTGCAACAGAAGCCAGATTCGGCGGTGTGGCTAATGGCTCTACCGTTAACAGTTATATCAATGGCGTGGCTGGAACTAGTGCGGCTGTGACCGATTCCGCAATATCGGCGGGTTATATCGGGGTAGGAACTAGTGTTGGCAGCGGCGGCGTTCTCGGGAACGTTTCCTGGGGTGGTGCCATTTCTGAAATTATTTTCACAAAGGATGCAATGACGCCGACTAATATTGCGCTGCTTGACGCCTACCTTGTGGCGCGCTGGTAAATGACTGTTGGATTACTTAGTTTTGTGACCACCGCCGCCTTCTCAGCCATCTTTGGGAACAATCAAATTGGTCTAAACGGAATTGGCTATTATACTAATCTACAGCCGTTCAACAATTGGGTTAAAAGTGGCGGCGCTCCGACATGGACATTGACTTACGCAGGGTTCATCACCTCGATTGCTGCCCATCCAACAGTTTCGGGATGGCTGCAAGCCACGACCTCAGCCGCCCATGGTCTTTACAATCCCAATTATGCAAACCAGCCCTTTGGCGTAACGGGTGTTGGAGGCTGGACGATCACGGTCAACAACGTCAAGAACGGCGGAACGTCGCTATCGGGATGGACCCACAGCGGAAACGCTGACGTTGTTGTTGATGGAGCGAATACCTTTTCTTGGATTGGAACCGCAGGGATCGGAACCCCCAACGTTGCCGATCTGATCGTATTGTTGAATGGAGGAAATCCACCAGATAAAGGCTCGTCGCTGCACGGCGCTAACAGCAATGTGCTCCAGTTTATTGATGCGAATGGTGATCTGCAAGCAAACATTCCTCACGTAACCAGCGCTTCCTACCAGCAGTACACGTATGGTCTCGATTTCACTTCCGGCGCGAACGTTCCTCCCGGCTTTTCAAGGAATGGACAGAAATTTTCTATCCAATGGGCGGCGGGCACCGGGACAGCTTCGGTTGCGAATGGCACTACAAACGCCACCGCGCCGGCCACGGCCAACTTTACATGGACCAGCAGCCTCGACAATCTACTCGTGTATTTTACGATTACTGTCCCTACGGCAGACCTCAGCAATCCTCCAAAGCAAATTTATTGGGGGCCGAATAACGATTCCGGATCAGCAAACCCGGTTACGATTGATGGTCATGTCGGTGAACTGGCCGCGTGGAACGCTGGCATCTATGGAGGCAAGACCTACCAATCCATGTTGAGCGCCGCGACGGGCGTCATCCGTACCATGGATTGGTTTCAAACAAACGGAGACATTGACTTCAATAGTTTTTCGCAATGGCCTGCCGTCTCATATAATAGATGGGGATCAGACGGTGGGAACTACGCGCCACAGGTTGTCAGTCCGGTTCCGTTCGCAGTTTTGGCGCAGCTTGCGAACCGCACGAACAAGCGCCCTTGGCTGAACATACCTCACGCCTTTACGGTTACTAAATCATCTCCTTTTATCGGGATAACGAAAAGCTCGCCCGGCTCCAACGCCGTACTGACGATAGGGAATCCGGCTAGTCCGCTTCAGATCCCGGCGAAGCATAATTTCGTTACCGGCGATCAGATCATCGTAAATCTGTATCGGACTAATCTGGGCGTTCCTTTTATCACCAATAATAGCGCGGTCATAGCCGTTGGCGGTGCTAACAATGTCACATGGACGGCGCATGGGTTCCCGGCTGGGCAGAACATTAGCTTCCCTAACGGTGGCGGGAACACATCCCCGGGGCAAAATTACTATGTGACTTCCGGCGCAACGCTTCTGACAAATTCGTTTCAGGTATCGAACACGCTTGCAAATGCATTAGCGGGAACACCGATTACCTTTAGCGGTACGGGCGGAACATTCAAGGCGACGTCGCAGGTCAATCACACTCAGTTCACGGTGGGCGCAGTCACAAATTATACGGTTGAACTCTTGCATTGCGACTCTAGCAGTTGGGGAGCGGTTACCAGCAACGGACAATACGCGGTTGGAGATGTAAACGGGCCAGGAGGATGGTGCACGACACCATTTGATCTGACTCATTTTGGTACGCAAGTGACCGCGATGGCGAACGCTGCTATTGCGCAATTCAACAGCAATTTAATTCCAAGTTGGGAGTTTGGTAACGAACTTTGGAACACGGCCTTTCCATCTAATACGATGCTGATCGGGCAGGCAAATAATTTCGTTGATGCGAGCGGCACAAGGTATTTCGGTAGCTTCTTCGACAAGATGTCTGGATATCTTGCGGCCCACGCATTCAACACGATTAGAACGGCATTTGGCGGGGCCGGAGGGCGCGCGAAGTGGGTCGGAAATCTTTCCACTCAAAGTGGTAGCCCTGGCACTACGCTCGACAATTTCACCGGCATGGACAAATACATTGCTGATTTTATCCCGACGCTGAATCGTAATGATCTGTTTGATAATGTTTCGACCACAGGGTATTGGGGTGGAGGCATCTATCAAGGCAACGGAAAATATTTTATAACCAGTGCGTCGGCTACAACGTTTACAATCGATGCAGCTAACACTGCACCGTCAACGGTCACGATTCCAAGCAACTCTAATACTTCGGCATCCAATCCGCATTGGCAATATCCATTCTTGCCGATCATCTTCGGCGGCTCGGGGACTTTTCCGAATGATATTGCAACAGGTGTGCCCCTTGTAGGTGGCAACGGCGGTCAACTCACGGGCTTTAACATTTCTGGTATTAACTCGTCTGGCGTCATGAATGTCACTACAGTCGATAACTTCCCGACCAATACCCTTGCTGCGGGACAATCAATCTGGCTTTCAACCAGTAACGCTGCCTGCTCATTCTGGGGATTTACTTACCGGAAGATCACCGCGCAACTGACCGCAGTGTCTGGAACTGGCGGCACTGGCACCTATCAAACCGATAGTAATGTAGTTCAGGGCGCGGCGAATGGAATGCTCGCTGAAGATACCAGTTTAGGCAATGGTGTCTACTGGACGCTTCCACCTTCGACCAGCACGACGATGCAGTTTTGCCGCCACGAAACGTTGGCAAGGTTCACAGGATCAATTTCTAATACTCCAGGTGGATCATACACCGGACAAGTCGCGACAAAATCGCGCATGTCCACGATCCTCGACACCACTAACAAGCAGATCATGTCGCGGTCGCACCATATCTCTCGTGACACAATTTCATCACTAAAAGTCGGGATACCGAATTGGTATTGGAATTTGAACGGCGACAAGTTGGAGCATGGCAGCGGTGGTAACATCACCTATACCGCTTCGATTGAATACCCGGCAGGCACCTTTACGCAGGTCAAATTTTCTGCTGCGACTTCCGGCGTTGCTTCCACTAATACGACGCTGACGTCCGACAGTGTATCGGTCAGCATTCCAATAAACACTGCGTTTTGGGTACGTATTTTTGGGACCGCTGCCGTTGGCACGGTTTACCTTGCCGGCATCGCCTCACCCAGTTCTCCGCAATGTGACATCGGAAACGGTGAAGCTGTTGCCCTTGCTGCTTCCGGTCTTACGGATCAGACAATGAGCGGCACTATTACGCCGACCAGCAGCGGTGACGCGAGACAAGTTCTTTCACCAGTCTTCATTACCGGAACCACATCGAAGGCGTCAGTCCTGATTGTAGGCGATAGTAGGGCGTGGGGCTATCGTGACCAATTCACATCAAGTGGAGACCTAGGAGAAATTGCGAGAAGCATTGGCCCCTCTCTCAGCTACATCAGCGTGGCATCAGCCGGTGATGCGCTGGGAACGTTTATCAGCAGCCATGCAAATCGCGTTGCCATGGGAGCATATGTTTCTCACGTCATCAGCGAATATGGCATCAATGATTTGAGGGCCAGCGCGGGAGGTCAGAACAGGACCGCAGCAGCGGTTCTAACTGATCTGCAAACAGTCTACGGATATTACTCAGCCAACAAGATTTACCAGAGCACTATTCCTCCTGCAGCTACGAGTACTGACTCATTTGCAACTTTAGTCAATCAGACCACGGACGCCAATTCTGCGCAAATTGCGCTTTACAATAATACGATCAGGGCAGGACAAGCCAATACCGTCGGGCACTTCGAAGTCGCGTCTACGATAGAAAGCTCATATAATAGCGGCAAATGGAAAGTTGACGGCACGGCATCCAAATACACAGTGGATGGATTGCACGAGCAGACGTTTGCCTATCAGGCCATTGCTTCGTCTGGCGCAATCAATCCAGCCGTTTTGTTCAACGGCACTGTAACCCTCACCGTCACAACTGCGCCGCTGGCCGGCACGCCTCAAATTGCAGCTTTCAAAAACGTGGGTGGAATTGGAGTCACTGAAGCCACTGTTATAAGTGGATCGGGTTCAACATGGTCGCTAAACGGTTCAGCTCAGACGGTCACGAACGCCGCTGGCCTCATCAACAACATGGGAGCCTACAATCCGGTTGTTTTGGATACCAGCAACCAGGGCTCCGGCACGTTCGTTTGCCAGTGGGGAGGCGCAACACTGCTTAGACGCTGGATGAATGACAGCGCGGCGCTTGCGATCTCGACGCCAGCAACATGGCACAACAAATATGCTTATTGGAACTACAAGGTAAACGAACAGCTTTCCTATGGAACCGATGCCTTCGGTGGCGCTCCGATCAAGCCGTTCAACGGCGGCCCCGGATCGGGCTACTCGGGATATTTCATCACCGATATGCCGCCGCTGTTGATCGGTGGCACAGGCGGGGCTGGAACATCGGCCATGCCGAATCCTCCCGGTCTGGTCCAGTACGAAGGCGCGAACGGAAACTATCCGGTAGGCATTGTTGCAGGATTAAGCGGCCTTGCGATGCTTAATGATCCGCAATTCTATGAGTTCTTGCCCCAGTGCGTCGGCACGAACGAACAGGCTGCGCTCTGGACGCTCCAACAGCAAGTCTGGCTGGCTATGCCGGCCTATGCCTCCAATGCCCCGTACAGCTACAACGTGACAGGGTTCGCCGTGAAGGAGCAGGCTTGGTTTACCGACGTTATAAACGTCACAGCCAAATTCCAGTTCGGGTCACTTTATTTCTGCGACGATGTGTCGGGATTCGGAAGTCCAAACTGGCAACAGCCGGTTAATGGGCATCCGACTTATGACGCGCTGGTGGCGTCGAATTAGAACTGCATTTCATCGCGCCAGACGGGCGCCCCCTCTTCCGTTTGGTATTCCCAATGAAATGGAGGGAAGAGATATTTCCCGTTATTAGGAATCTCTATCTTCCTACAAAGGTAGTTTTCTAACCATATTACATCGTTTTCACTTACCCTGGTAGGAAGCCACGCGAATCTTTGATGCCATTCAGTAATCGCTCGTTGGGGTATATTTAACTTCATTGATGGTGCCTCCGGATTCACTGTGGACGCTACCCCACCTATCGCGCAGGGAACGCTTCTGAAATGACGTTCGCGACTTCGTGCTTAACCCTACCCCTAACCTAATCCGCTCGTCAAATTAAGAAGCAACAGTGGCATCGAACTAATGACCGTTGGGCTACTCAGTTTTGCAACGGCCTCCACGCCAGCCGGTTACGACAATACTGCTCATTGGCCTTCGGTAGATAATAGGCCGTCGATCTCGGGCAGCACGCTGACGTGGGTTGGTCCAGTTGCTGGAGGTGCGTCGACTACTAATGACGTTCGACAATCGCTGGTCCTTACCAATTCCAGCGTCACAGGCAGCACCTCTGATGGTCAGGTTATCAGCGGCCTTAACCTGACGGCTGGGTTTGTTATCACTCATGCCAATGTGACGTTAAAGCGTTGCCGCATTACGGCTGGAGGTTACGCAACAGTTGGTCTGGGATCAGGGGGCACCATAATCGAGGATTGTTTGGTCGATGCTACCGGCAGCGCCGATCAGTTGATGGGTATCTCTTATGGTGGCGGTTCTAATTTTGAATCTTCTAACGCAACCATTCGACGTTGCAATATCGTCAATGCTGAGAACGATCTTGGTAATGGATGGGCCAGTTGTCTTATCATAGATAATTGGTTGCATGCCGCACTAGGAACCGGAGTGCGTCATGCCGACTTGATGGAAGTCTATTCGAGTACCGGTACCACCATTCAGCACAATTATTTTGATGGACATGACTATAACACCGAATTGAATTCCGGATTGAACGTGTCTGAAGACAACGGTTCAATAACTGGACTTCAGATTATCAATAACGCTTTTGTCAATCTGCCGTCATGGACAATTTGCTTTGGTGATCCGACGAATGAGGGTGGGTCATGCTCTGGCCAAAACAACGGCTTTTATCCCGGCGTCAACAATCGCGGGGCTGGTAACGGTTGGACTGGAACGATTAGTCCCAACACCGGCAACTTCACCATGGCGAACGCAACGGCAACTAGCGGTTCGCTGGTTAATGGAACGGGAGTTATGTAAATGATAGCAGCAAAACGGGGCTATCTTAATTAAAAAATGAGGCTCGGATAACGAGTTTCATTGTCCTAATGGACGGAGCAATAAGCTTCTAAGCAATCGGAATTAATATGATTCTTTTATTGCTCAACGACTCGGTTGCTGACCTCAACGTCTCGATATCTGGCGCCAGTTGCGCCGCTAATCCTGGATCATTAGCACCGCAAGACGCATTCGTTATTGGCGGGGCCGTGGCTACGGTTTCGGCGGGTTCGATACTGCCATCCCTAAGCGTCGCTTTAGCGGGTTCTGGCGTGTCGACTGCTGCTGGCACACTGAAGCCAAGCGTTGCTTTGACACTGATCGGGGCAATCGCTGCTGCCTTGGCGGGCAACGTCTCGCTCTCCGGTACGACCAATGCGCCGCTCAATGGAGCACAAGCCAGCGTCTTGGCAGGGTCGCTCAGCCTATCGCCGTCCGAAAACTTGATAGGCGCTGAGGCCGTTGGGCAGGCTGGTTTGCTGCCAATCTCGGTTTCGCTCACTGGCGATCAAGCCACCACCGCAGCCGGTAGCGTGTCGAGCCTATACGCCGGCTTAGCGAGTTTGGTCGGTGTTTCCGTGCAGGCGGTTGCTGGTCAGGTATTGGTATTTATCGGGCAGGTTCGGGTGCGGTTTCTTGATGTGCACGGTGCCATGCCGCCTTCAGAATTTGACGCGATCACACTCGGAAATTGACTGACAAAGGGGCGTTAGACTGACATGGACAATGCTAAAGTCTATCCCCTTGCCGTTGTACAGCTCGCTGCGGCGATGCCGCAAAGCTTGCTGACGCCAATCACAAATCTTGGAGGGATGACGGCAGTCACGCTTGACGTCGATTTCAGATATGGATCTGGATCGGGTACGGCGAGTATCATCGTAGCTACGAGTTTTGACAACGGAACAACATTTAGGCACATCGCTAGGTTCGATTTCGCGACAGCATCTGCCGTGAAGCAATGTAATCTCGAAGGACTGCTTTCGATGGGGGTCACGGCCTATGCCGATCTGGCGTCCGAGGGCGTGAATGACGGCGTACTCGGAGATCAACTCGCGGCGATCATAACGACAACCGGAACGTATTCCGGAACGACACTTGCCGTCCGAGCCTCCGTGCGATGAAATGGACAGCCTAACGGCATTCGTCGCGATCAATCGTCTCGGCGGATGAATGCCAGTAACACAGAACGATCTTGATTGGTTCGCGGCCAGACTGAGCATTGCGGTCTATGACACCAATCAGGAATACAGAAAGAGCAATATGGCAACGCCAAAACTTCAGGGCCTCGCGGAAGCGATGAAGAAACTTGAGCACGATCTTGAAGATGGTGCTGGCAAGCTGATGGTCAAGGTTGATGCGCTGGGTCCGCGCGGCCAGGCCGCGCTGGCCAAAGGTCACCAGAAGGTTGACTCCAAGGCGGCCCTTATCGGCGAGATCGAAACATTTGTCACTGCACTCGAAGGCGCAAACGGTGGTGACCCTTTGGACGATTCATCGAATACATCCGATCAATCGAAGCCCACTGAACCGGCGGCAAGTTGGGGACAGAAATAGGTGTCCGATCTTATCGCCGCGCTGGATAACGCTTTAGCCCAGTCCGGCGAGGATATCATCCTTCGCCGCACCGTTGGAGCGGCGCCGAACCAGATCAGCGTCGACGTGACGTGCCGCGCGCGCGTGGACGCGGCGACCGATACGCAGCTTGTGGCTGGAATTCCCGCAACGGATCTTAACGTCATCATTTCGCCCACCCAGATCAACGACGCGCAATGGCCGGGCGGGTCAATTCAGGCACTTCCGCCGTTCAATCTCGATCGACGCGTCCCACGCGCGGGGCCGACTGACAAGGTTCTGATGCGCGGGCAGCCGCCAAAGGCGGTGGCGTTCTCTAATCCGAAATTCATCAATGGTGAATTGGTACGGATCGATATGAGGGTCGCCGGCTAATGTTCGAAGGCTCGATTGATTCAATCGACCTCGATATTGAGGCCATCACGAACGAAGAATTTTCGCCGCAGGCCAGAAGTTCCGCGCTTGCCGATTTTGCACGGGAAACTCTCGCAGAGACCGAAAAGACCAATTCGGACGCGCTGGGATCCGTCCCGGATCATCTGACGACGGTTGATGGCGTTGCGGGTGCCGACGAAGACAAGGTTCGACCAGACGGCACGATAGAATATGCGTTCAGTCTGTCGTCCGACATTTTTCCGTGGATCGCGCGGATGTTGCAACAATTCGCTCCGGTCCGCAGCGGGCGGTTCAAATCTTCATTCGAACTATTTGCCGACGGCGCGGTAATCGATCCGAACGGCATCATTCCGCAGGCGGCAGCATATATTTTCGAATCGATTGTCGCCTACGCCAGCAAGATCGAAGGCGAATCCAAGCCTCCGGAATCAAAACAGGCACCGAACGGCGTGTTCGAGGCAGTGGCGACATTGGCGCAACAGCAGTTTGGCAGTCAGGCCAATATCAGCTTTTCATACCGCACGCCGTTAGATGGTTCTTCAGAACATCTGACGCCAGCCATCACCGTAACGCTAGGGTCGTAAAGCATGGCTGGCAAAGCGGTGGTTGACGCGGTATCTGCGATGCTCGCCGCGAATTGGACGACAACAGCTATCGTCGATGATGATTCGTCGGGACTCGGGACTGGTGACGGTTCGCCATATGTCACGATTGAATATCCCGTTTCAGTCGAAAATCAGATCACGATCGGCTCTCCGGGTAATAACGTGTTTCGGGAATCCGGCGCGTTTCGGATCGTTCTAATATCGCCGACGGGACAAGGGCTAAGTCAACCGCTCGCGTGGATTGATCTTCTTCGCATAATCTTCCGCGGCAAACAATTCTCAGGTGTTACGACTTATGCGCCGAGTCCAGGTGTCGTCGACAACTCGAACTACGTCGGCGGCAAGTTCATCATATCTTCCTCAGTTCCTTATTATCTGGATCTGTTCGCCTAATCATCCCTCGCAATTTTATCTGTCCGGCGCGCCGGCTTGCCTATGGAGTCTTAAATGACTGATCTCCAATCGACGAACCGCGTAAAACTCAGTGCCTGCAGGGAGACAACGTTCGGCGTTACTCCGACGAGTCCGATTTTCAATACTATCCGCGAAACGTCGAGCGGACTGAATGCGAATCCGAAAACCGTTATAACGTCAGAGATTAGAAGCGATCGGCAAATTTCTGACCTTATCCTCGTCGGTGAAGATGCTAGCGGCGCAGTCGGCGGCGAACTTGCATTCAATGTCGCGGATAATGATCTCGAAGAGGCGCTGCAAGGAACGTGGTCAAACAATCCATCGATCATTAATACCGGGGCTGGTACGCCGATTTCGGCAATCACCACTACCACGGCGACGGTCACCACTCCGCTGGGAACGCCATTCGTTGCTGGCATGTTAGTTCTCGCTGGCGGATTCACCGCAGCAGCTAACAATAATCTGCTGGCCACGGTCGCATCGTCGAGCGCGACCACCGTCGTATTTCCGACATCGACTTTCACGGCAGATGCATCGCCGCCTACCGGGGCATCCTTGCGCGTTGTTGGTTTCTCTGGCGCGTCTGGCGATTTGGTTGCAATAACTTCGCCAGGAAACGCACTGACGTCGACCGTTCTAGATTTCACCACGTTGGGAATCTCGGTGGGAGAATGGATCAAGCCCGGCGACGGCGATCATGCTGGCGATGCGTTCACCATTACTCCTGCGTGCAACGGCTTCTGCCGCGTGTCAGCCATCGCCACGCATAAGTTGACGCTTGACCGTGTCCCGGCCAGTTGGGCGGCCGACGCTGGTACAGGTATCACTCTCCGTGTCTTCTTTGGCGACTTTCTTTCGAACGGATCGACCAAGCGCTCAAACACGATCGAGCGACAATATCTTGATCATAGCCCGGTCGATTACGAATATTTTCTCGGCATGACGCTCAACACGATGGCGGTAGATACGAAGGCGCAAGCCATCGCGACCTATACCAAGAATTATCTGGGAAAGAGCGCCTCCATCACCAGCACGCGAGCATCAGGTGCGACCGACATTGCAGCACCGACCTACGGCGTTCTCAATACGTCGACGAATGTCGGACGCATAGGCTTTGACGGATCAACTATCGTCGGGCCTAATTACGTTCTAGCCGCAGCCTTCAACATCAATAACAACATTCGGTCGCAAACGGCCGTTGGTTCAATCGGCGCAGTAGGGACTGGTAACGGCGAATTCACCGTCACCGGCACACTAACCACCTATTTCGGCGATGCAACGATCTATAACAAGATCATCAATAACACGCTGACGAGTTTCGATATGCGTCTCGGCCGTTCTGATGGAAATCGCGAGTCCTATCTATTCGATTTCCCGAGCATTAAGCTCAGCAGCGGCTCCCCGAGCGTGAGCGGGAAGAACACTGACGTTACCATTCCATCAGCGTTTACGGCCATCATGGATGCGACCAAACTGTATACGCTTAGCGTTTCCAGGTTTTTTTATCTACCGATCATCTAGGTCTTTTTTGATTTGAGCGCTTGCTCAATTAGGCGGCGGATCGCCTCTGGACGGCCTGGCAAATCTTCTTTCTTGCGTCTCCAATCGTCCACCAATTTCGCCAAATTTGGCGAAAGGCGCACCATGACGGGCAGGCTTTCTTCTTTAGGCATGATACTTTGATACCATGGTATTGACGTGGGATAGCGTTGGTATTATGGTATCAAACTTTCAAACAAAGCGGAAGAGCCAATGATTCCGGCCAAGAAGTGGCAGCGCGTAGATCATAAGACATGCATCTATGCGCTGGCCGATCCGAGAACTGGCGAGGTAAGATACGTCGGAAAGACGACGCAGAAAACCCGTATTAGATTGGCGATGCATATCTCTCATGCCAAAAATCGCGCTGAAACTTCTCGCGGTTGTTGGGTTACACATTGGGTTAATTCACTGCTGAATTTAGACATGCGCCCGGAAATATTCGATCTGGAGATAATACCAGAAAACGGCGATTGGACTGAGGCTGAATGTTTCTGGATCGACGTGATGAAATCATGGGGTTTTAATCTCTGCAATATTAGAGCGGGTGGCGAGGCCGGTAACTTCACGAAACAGTCGCCTGAAACGATCGAGAAAAGAGTTTCTAAGCTTCGAGGTAGACCCGGCCGAAAACTTACAGATGATCAAAGAGCCTTCGCTAGGATTAATCTGGAAAGAGGAAGGTTGAACCGAATTTGGACTGCAGAACAGAGGGCCGCGCAGTCAATTCGAGGTAAGGAATTAGCCAAACTTTCTCCCAGAAAGGGAGGTGCGGAAAGTGTTCTATCGCGGGCCGTTCATGTCGATGGAAGCGAATACGGTTCTGTTCACGAAACTGCGCGGCAAAGAGGCGTCACTAGACGCACGGTGTATAATTGGCTCCGAGATGGAGCAGCCGAATATGTTGATCAGATCAATTTGGGGCGACCAGCACCCCTGCCGCTGAATGAATTTAAGGTCGCGAGGGTGCAACGTCACCGTTCGATCGAGATCGTCGGATCCGAAAAATATCCGAGTATGGCCCATCTTGCTCGCAAACTTGGACTGAATATATCGACGATAGCTTACCGACTTAAGCGCGGGCTTCCCATAGATGCGCCGCCTAATAAGACCGGCCTTCGAAATCGGGCTTGAGCTAAATCAGGAGAATCTATGAAGCTTTCTGCAATCAAGGTCGACTCAGCGCTCATCGAACAGGGCGACTGGGTCGACGGCATTCCGGATCTTCCGGGTATCCGTATCAAGGCGCGCGGGACGAACAACGTCGACTATCGAATCCTAGAAGGAAAGATGGTCCGCGAGATCCCGCGCACGCAACGCGCGGAGGGTGTAAGCCCTGCCGATCAGGATCGTATCGCCGGCAAACTTCTGCTAGAGACCGTCGTTCTCGACGTCGAAGGACTGACGGAAGACGACGAAGTGACGCCGATCAAATACACCAAGGAACTCGGAACCAAACTTTTCCTTGATCCCGACTTTCGCGTATTTCAGGCCGGCGCCGCTTATGCCGGATCTGTCGTGGCGCAGCGCCGCAAGGCCGACGAGGCCGTAGAAGCAAAAAACTAACCGACGTCCTGATCTGGCAATTAGATTGGGGCGCAAGCTTCGAGATGATCGTGGCGGCCGCCGGTCCTGAAGCCGCGCTGCTGCCCTGTGTCCTTACAAGGGTAGATTTGTTCGGTCATCTACAATTTGAGTGGAGCGCGTTTCGCTCACTTTCGACCGATCGCCAGATCGGCATGGCCCTTGGGCCGATCTCTTGGTCATCGATCGACCGTTTTGCCTCCCGGCACGGTTTGATCAGGGACGATTTCGACCGTCTTTGCAATCTCATCCAGGCGATGGACGCGGCCTACCGCGATTACCACGAAACAAAGAGCGCCGATGCCAAGCGTTGACGTTATCCGCAATATCACGATCAAGGGAAAGGCAGATGGCGTCGATGACGCGACTGCCGCCCTCAATCGTTTGACGGCCTCGATCGCCGCGGCGAATGACAACCTTGCCAAGAGTAATGCGGCTGGTAGTTCAGGCAGTGACGGTTTTACGGTTGCGGGCCTCAGCGCGGCCAATGCCGCCAATCATCTCAGGCAGGCAGCGGAGGCTGCCTATGCGTTTTCCCCGGCGTTCCGGGGCGTTGTCCAAGAAATGGCGGTTCCGGCCCTAAATGGCGCTAATATCGCGTTGGCGGCGATAGCTGCCGGGATCGTGACAGCTACTAACTATGCCGGGACTGGCGTGATTGCATTGGCAGGAGCGGCGGAAAAGGCAAGCCCGAGTCTCATGGCGTATACGGCCGGTATCAGATCGACTGGCATTGCCATGGAAGCGTTTAGTCCGAGCGTGGGAGGCGCGGCGACCTCGATCCTCTCATTCTTGTCACCGGCATTGAGGTTGCTTGGCTGGTTCGGACTTGCCGTCGAGGGGATAAAGCTGGTTGGCGAGGCATGGGATCTCGGCGGCCAAAAGTTGGCAGAATATGTGGCGCTATCTGAAAAGGCCGCCGCGTCTGGCCTGACGACCGATTTTTTCCAGCGGATTTCGAAGGCCGCGACCGATGCAAAATTGCCGGTTGACTCCCTTTTGGCATCGCTGGCGAAAATAAATGAATCGACGTTAGGAAAATTGGGCGGAAGCGCCGCTCAATTGGCAACAGATCCGTTGCAAACCGCTGGAAATTTTCAAGGTAATACCGGCGTCATGCAATTGCAGACCGCAAACAGCACCCAGGAAAAATTGGTAGCTATAGTAAGTCTGTACGATCAGGCGGTAGCGAAAGGCGAACGCCTTGCAGCCCTAGACGCACTGAGGGCGGTGGCAGGCGATGAGATAGCAAATAAGGCCGCGCTTGATAACGGTTATATGGACAAGATGCTCGCTTCCGCACTCGCGATTTCGGCAACGACGCTGATATCTCCTGCAGACACTGCGAACGCGGTTGAACTTCAGAACAGGCTCGACGCTGCTGAGAAAATTCTGTCGGAGCGATGGCACCCGATTCAAACAATCCTGACTGATCTTGGCGTCAAGATGCGTGAAGTATGGGTTGGCATCGTTGAACAAATTTCGTTTGCGGTTGATGGATTAGTCAAAGCACTAGAATATATAATCAAGATAGACTCTTTGGAATTTGGCAAAGGGTTCAATGGTCTGATGAATGGCATCGGAAATGGGATCACAAATCTAACGACGACTCCCCAAAGTCGGGCCGCTTCAGAAGCTTATTACGGAATTTCGAGCAATCCGACAGATATTGCATCGCAGGCAATGGATAATCAGCGCGCGTCGGCACAGGGACAAGCGCAGATGGCTGACGCCCGGCAAAGGCTTGCCGCCGGATTGAACCGGAATTTCGATACGTCGAAGCCGACGACGTCCGATCCCAACAAACCTGATCCGGCAAGTACAAGTGCATATGATACTGCAACCGCAGTGGTTCAGAAATATATCGAAACCACGAAGGCCGCATCGCTCGCCGTTAGTGACGCGGCTGGAGAACAGGAAAAGTTCAAGGTTATTGCGCAATTGACCGCAGCCGGAATCAAGGATGGCCTCACTCCTGAGGCGGCTAAATTGAAAGCCGGAATGAGTGATCTCGCCGTACAAGCCGGCGCCGCAGCCGACGCTCTGGCAAAAGCGAAGGAAGTCAGCGCTATTGATTTTGGCCGGAAAACTTCATTTCTATCAGCGGACGATGTTGCGATTGCGACGCAACTCAAGGGGATCTACGGCAACGATATTCCGGCGGCGCTTAACAGCACTTATGCCGCTGGTATCCGAGTTAACACCGCCTTCAAGACACTCTCAACGGCGATCGAAACTAACCTGACGCAGGGATTGACGGATATCGTGTCTGGCGCGAAGAGCGCGGGGCAGGCGTTCTCCGATATGGGCAAAGCGATCGTCACGGCGATCGAACAGATGATTGTCAAGATCCTAATCGTTCAGCCATTGATGCAGGCACTACAAAATTCTATCGGTGGCGGCGGAATACTATCATTTCTAACTGGTGGCATCGGCGGATCGGGAGCTGCCGCGCAAGCTGCGTCTGCAAGCACGCTTACAAATAATACTGGCGGCGCGTTCTTTGGTCCCGGTTTCCACTCTGGCGGTATCGTCGGCTCCGGCGAGGCTAGTTTTAATCGCTACATCCATCCCTCCTATTTCGATGACGCTCCGCGCTTCCATTCCGGAGGAATAGCTGGCGATGAAGTTCCCATCATTGCCAAGAAGGGCGAAGGGGTTTTCACGCAGGGCCAGATGGCCGCGATGGGTGGTGGTGGCGCCGTAAATGTCTCGTTCGCGCCTGTCTACAATGTGAAAGGCAACAGCGAGGATATCAACGCGCTGCGCCAGCAAATGGTACAGGATCAAGCGAACTTCGCGGCGAGGGTTGTCGCAACTGTTAAAAAAGCAAAGACTAATCGAGTCCTATAATGGCAATCACTTTTCCCCGCACTGACATTATTACGTCTGTAGGATATACCGATCAAACTTTCATGCTTATGTCTAGGCAGGAAATTAGCGGACAGGCAAATGGTGTGCTGAGGGGGAAGGATCTCGGCTCCGCACTTTGGACGGCTTCTTACACGACCATTGAGCTGCTCAATGCAGATGCCATAGCTTTTGAAGCGGCATTGAATTCATTGGACGGCCTAACAAATGCATTTGAAGCTGGCGATTTGCGGAATCGGTATCCGCGCAACTATCCTACCGGTTCTTTCACCGATAGCGGCGTGTTGGCTACCGTTGGTTCAAATAATAAATCGCTTTCGATAAGCGGCTTACCAGCAAATTTTGTCATTTCCGCTGGCGATTATTTCCACTTCACTTATTCGACTTCGCGTGCGCTTCACCAGGCGGTGGAAACGGTAACGGCCAGCGGTGCCGGTCTTAGTCCGGTGTTCGAAGTGCGGCCATTCATAAGGCCGGGTTATACTATTTCAAACGCTGTGACGTTCAAGTTGCCGAACGGTCAATTCATTCTGCAACCAAATTCAATTTCAACGACGTTAAAAAGCATGGTCAGCTCGGCCGTATCGTTCAAAGCAATGCAGTATCTCGCTTGACACGCACATTATCATCCCCAAACCTTGCCGCTCTTCAAGCACGCAATCTCGTTGCCCGCGATTTCCTTTGGATTGTTGCTCGCGACCGTAGCACTAATGCGGACGTACCCGATGGTATGTGGTCCGATGTTGGACCGATTACAGCCAGCATTATTGACCCGGATAGCGGTTCGCCTGTCTCAAGATCTTGGACCGGTACGGGAACACTGATTCAAATCTCAGATGTACCTCTAGTTTCCAATATTACGATTCAAAACGTTACCATGACATTGTCTCAGGTGAGCGACCATGTCAATTCGTTGGTGCGGACATACGACTGTAAGCAAGCACGGGTAGAAGTTTATCGCGGATTATTTGATCCCGTCACGCGAGTCATGGTTGACCCTGCGACTCCGCGTTTTGTCGGATATGTTGATAATATCGAAATTGTTACTCCGACAGAAGGTGCGAATGGTTCTGTTATTTTTACGTGTGCGTCTCACACGCAAGAAATGACTCGTTCGAATTCTGATACAAGATCCGATGCTTCGCAGCGCGTTAGAAGTTCAACGGATGATTTTTTTAATGATGTGACGGTGGTTGGCTCGTGGCAATTTTTTTGGGGAAAATCAACCGGAGCGATTACACCAGCGCCAACGTTCCAGCATCGTAATTTTTTCCAGCAATATCTATGATTAGAAAAGCGACACAATCGGACGTTGCTAACTTAGTAGGTCTTTTAAAAAAGTTTCATAAGGAAAGAAAATTCGAGTGGGCATTTAATCCGGCTCTATTATCAATAACATTTTCCAGTGCGATTTTATCGCCGGAAAATTGGATTTGTTTGACTGGCGAAGGTTGTTTGTTGCTCGCGACATGTTTTGTTAGTCCACTTGGGGCAGGAAAACTTGCCGTAGAATATTATCTGTGTGCGGAAAAGCCTGGTCAATTCGAATTGCTATTAGAGGCATACGAAACGTGGGCGCGGTCTAAGTCATGCGATCTCATTTCGCTTGGTTGCACGGAACGTTTCCCAGCCTTTCAACGTCTATATGGTCGGTATGGGTATCAACCGGCTGAAATGACTATGTCGAAAGTTCTTTAGTCAAATGCCGATTTTTGAAATCGCGACATTTCTTCTTGCTGGAACGTTCTTAGAGGGTAGTGCTATTGCCGTTGGCGTGGTTGCAGCCGGTCTAGGTATCGCAGCATCTATCGGTCTGAATTATGCCGTTAAGGCTCTGTCGGGAACGGCAGCCGCGGCCGATACAACCAGTCACTTCTCGGCACAAGGTACGTTGCAGACCGGTGGCGACATTCCGCGTTCGTTTAACCTGGGCTATAGCTCCACAGCCGGTTCACTTTCTTACGCCAACTCATGGGGAGCTTCGAGCAGCGGGGGCACTAATACTCCTAACGCTTACTTCACGCAGGTTATCGCAATAGCGGATTTGCCCGGCGGTACGCTATTAGAAGTATGGATCAACGGCGAATTATGTACGCTTGGCAGCACGGCGGAAGCAACCTACGGCATGGGGTTTCCTGTCACCCAATATAATGATGGCGCCGATCATCTTTGGATTAAGTATTATGACGGCACCCAAACAACAGCAGATTCGTTTCTTGTTGCCAGTGTTTCCTCTTCAGATCGACCCTATCCGTCGAGTCGCGTCGGAATAGGCGTTGCCTATGTCATTTGCACTTCGTTGGTTCAAGATACTCTATTTGCTGGTTTCCCGACTTTCAAATTTGCCGTTTCCGGAATCCCGCTTTATGATCCGTCGAAAGATAGCACAGTAGGAGGTTCAGGTAGTCACGTTTACGGGACACCTTCGACATGGGGCGGCGATGGCGATTCCATGCCAGCCGTACAAATCTACAATCTGTTGCGCGGTATGCAATACGACGGCGTTTGGTTCTACGGCCTGCAGAACATTACCGCGCCGCGTCTGCCGGTAGCTAACTGGATTGCGCAGATCGCCAAGTGTCGCGCCACCATCACGGGTGTAAGCGGCCTTGAGGCTACCTATCGTTCTGGCGGTCAGGTTACGATTAATTCGCAGCTAGCACTTGCAGTGGAAGCTATCTTAACGGCGTGTGCGGGCAGACTGTCAGAAGTTGGCGGCTTCTATAAGATTCATCTTGGAACGCCGGATGGCGCTACATTTTCGTTCACGGACGACAACATTCTATCGACCGAAGAACAGAGTTTTACGCCGTTCTTCTCGCTGGCAAATAGCGTCAATGGTATCGCGGCATCGTATCCGTCTCCCGCTCAAGGTTGGGCGTCTACGGTGGCCCCGCCATATTATCGAACCGATTTAGAGATTCTAGACGGCAACCGCCGTTTGTTGGCTAATCCGGCGTTCGATTTTGTACCTTATGACGCACAGGTACAGCGTCTTATGATGTCGTCGGTGCAAGAGGCACAGCGCGCCCGTCAACATACGATCGTGTTGCCGTCTGAGTATTGGATTGTCGAACCCGGTGATATTGGTTCGTGGACTTCGGTTCGCAACGGCTATTCGTCAAAACAATTCCGCGTTGATGGTATTATCGACAAGGGAAATCTTGATGTTACCATCAGTATCACGGAAGTTGACCCGTCAGATTATAGCTGGACTCATTCTCTAGATTTTACGCCGGTCACTATCGGGCCAACGATCTTTGTTCGGCCTACGCCGCAGGCAATTGGCGGATGGACGGTAACGGCTTATATCATCAATGACTCTAATGGTTTCCCGCGTCGTCCGGCTATCTTGTTGGGTTGGGATGGTACGCAGCCGGGAATATCCGGTGTCCAATTTGAAGTAAGATTGCAAGCAACTGGTGACGTAATATTACGCGGCAGAAGCGATCAATATGCGATTGCTTCGTGCGTGATTGCTTCGGACTCGATTCTTCCGATTACGATTTACGAAGTGCGCGGTCAATTCATTCCGAGTTCTCCGCGGGATACGCTTTGGTCTAGTTGGATCGCGGTCACGACTTCAAACACGTTTCTAACTCTTGTAGATTTCGACGCCGCCGTTGTGTCGATGCTAAATAATATTGAGCAAGTCGACGCACAGGCGATTCAGGACGCGCAAAATCTGATTGCGTCTATAGTTTCCAATCAAGACGCTAGAAATTGGACAGATAAACAGACGGTTAGGACTCAACTCGCGTCAACAAACGCGTCGGTCACGACCGTTGCAACTGCCCAAAGTAGTTCCGACGCCGCGTTTGCTTCCTATGAAGTAACAGTTGCTGCATCATTCGGAACCATCACTTCGTCCGTGACAACCAACTCCACCGCAGTGGCGCTATTGAACGGTTATGCTGCCGCTCAGTATTCGGTAACCCTCGACGTTAACGGATACGCGGTCGGATTCAATCTTCTGAATGGGGGCAGTGGGATTTCCGCTGCGACATTCACGGTTGATAAATTCCAAATCGCTTCACCGGGGGTTTCAGGTGGCGCCCCGGTACCGATCTTCACGGTTGCTAACGTTGGCGGTTCGCCAAAGGTTGGCATCCGCGGCGATATGATCGTTGATGGGTCTATCATCGCGCAAAACATCCTTTCCGGCACCATCACCGCAACACAGATCGCGGCTAATACGATCACCGCAAATAAAATAGCTACCGGGGAGATTACATCAGCATCCGGCGTAATTGGTGCGCTGTCAGTCAGCAGCCTAAGTATTGGCGATAATGCGGTAACAATTCCATATGTCGGGACATGTGGTGCCGTAGGCGGGAATACGGCTTATCAATCCGTCATAAATATCAGCGCATCTGTAAACACCGCGGGACTAGCGGGCAAAACAGTATCAGTTATTATCGCGTTTACAGGCACCCTATCAGCTTCCGGCGGCAGCCCATGGGGGGCGGCAATCGGCGTCAACGGGTCTACTGTAGGGGTGGGATTCAGCGGATTGTCATCGACCCAATTGAATTTTTCTACCACTTCGTTTTACTCGTTCACAGCAAGCGGCGGCACCGATACCTTCACGGTGAATGCTCGTTGGCTGGGGGATACCGGCGCAACATTAAGTGCGGGAATTCTGACCGCAACGGTGATGAAGCGATGAATATTCTATACGACATAACGACGGGCCGAATTGTTCAATTTGATAATTCAAACGTGCCGCCACCAAAGAGCGTAGGCACTGATGTTTTGACCATTGATGGCGAGTTGTCGGAGTATGGATTCGATACCCATACGGTCGATCTGAAATCAAAAACATTAGTTGTTATGTCGCTGACAGATCAGGCGGCGGCTAAGTTACCAAACGAGTTTGATGTAAAACAAGCAATATGGTCAGATTTAAGTAACACTGACAGCTATATGCTGCCCGACCGGGATGATATTACACCGTTACTCCGTGCCGCGTGGGTAACGTATCGAAAGGCACTGCGTAACCTTTCGAAATATCCTGCTGGCGGCACGCCACCAACACCATCTGCAATGGTAGCCGCTTGGCCTGTTAGGCCAAATGGCGTTGACGCAATTTCAGAATTACGAAAGAGAATATGACCGCATTTCCTAGCTACTCGACCGGTACCGTAGCCATTGGTACGAGTGCTATTGTTATCGTTGGCACCGGTACGAGTTGGTCCGGTGTCAACGTGCGACCCGGCGATGATATTGTCGTTGCTGGACATATCGTTAACGTGGTTGACGTAACCGATACAACGCATTTGGTTATAGATGCGTGGCCCTATACAGCCGTAACGGCTGGTGCAGCGTACAAGGTCTACCAGAATTCACCATTACGGTTCCTTGGCGGGCAGGCAATGGTTGACGTTTCGAATCTTGTCGGTGCGCTGAACACGTCTGGATTCTTTTTCTTCGTTCCGGTGGGTGCAACAGTTCCCGACCCGTCATATGGAAATGACGGGCAGTACGCCTATCAACCGTCTACGGGAAATTATTGGTTGAAGACCGGTGGCGTGTGGGTTGCGGCTTCGTCGCCGGTAAGTGGCTATGGTGGCACAAGCGCCACGTCAACATTGATTGCCATTGGATCAAACGCGTTCACAACGCAAGCGGGTCTTGCGTATAACGGCGCTCGTGTTCGCGCGACTTCGCAGGCAAACCACGCCAATTATTTGGAAGGACTCGCTACATATAGCGGCACGACGTTGACGATTGTCGCCGATCTTATCGGCGGTTCCGGCACGTTCACCGATTGGTATTTCGCAATAGCTGGTAATTTCACGCCCGGTTATGGTGGATCAAGCACAACATCGTTTGCAATCGCAACCGGATCAAAAACGTTTACCGGTGTTTCAACGTCTCTTGCCTATCAGGTCGGCAATTACGTTCGGGCTAGCTCTGCCGCTGGCGGTATAAACTTTATGGAAGGGCCTATTACGGCCTATAGCGGCGGTTCACTTATTATCAATGTGACCAAAATCGGAGGTTCAGGAACTCATACAGATTGGAATTTGGCTGTATCCGGTGCACCCGGCACGGGTGATTTGCTTTCGACAAACAATCTGTCTGATGTAGCTAACGAATCAACTGCGTTAACAAACCTTAGCGGCGTTTCGTATCTTGCACAGACACTAACATCTGCCCAACAAGTTCTGGCTAGACAGAACATTGAAATCGCTCCGTTCGATGCTCTCGCCTACAACAATCTCATCATCAATGGTGGGATGGAAATCGATCAGGAACACGGTGGGGCGTCTTCAACGGTGGGATCCGCCTATGCCCTTGACGGCTGGTTTGTTCAAAAATCCGGCACGATGGTATGCGCGGCCCAGCAAATTACGGACGCCCCTCCGGGTTTTTCAAGTTCGTTGAAGGTGTCTATCGGCACAGCAGAGGCTTCGCTAGGTGCTGGGGATTATTGCCTCATCAGTCAGTTTGTAGAAGGCTATCGTTCGTCGCGGCTTGGCTTCGGCGCGGCGGGCGCTCAATCGGTCACGGTCAGTTTTTGGACTAAAATACATCGCACGGGGTCGTATTCCGGTGCAATTAGAAACGCGGCCGTCAATAGATCATATCCGTTCAGTTTCACGCAGAATGTAACTGACACTTGGGAATACAAGACTGTCACGATCAACGGTGACACCGCAGGGACGTGGATCGGAAACGCCAATGGCGTCGGTATTATCTTTACTTTAGCGATAGCGGACGGATCAACTGGCGTAGGCACAGCCAATGTGTGGGCCTCCGCTGCTTATTCGGGTGTTACAGCCACCACCAACGGCGTCGCGGCCACTTCTGACGTTTTCCAGGTCACTGGCGTATGTTTGCTCCCCGGTACCGAAGCTCCATCGGCGGCTCGCTCGCCCTTGATTAAGCGTTCGTTCGAGCAAGATCTTCTGTTGTGCCGTCGATATTATTACGCATGGAATTATCTTGCCAACGCAAATGAACCTGTAGGAGTTGGCACAAGTTATGGTCTTAATTCTCTCAATATACCGTTGCGTCTTCCTGTAACAATGCGCGCGATACCTACGTTTACAATGTCGTCCGCGAGTCATTTCATATGGTTGAGCAACGGTTCGAACAACTCATGCTCGACTTTGGTCACAGATACGGCGGGTGCCGAAATTTTCAGTTTGACATTCGGGGTCACTATGGCCGGAGGCGCGGCAGGATATGTCCGGGCCGATGCTACTACCGCTGCCCGTATGTTCTTTGACGCGAGACTCTAATGTCTAATTATCAACTCACAGCAACCGAAACCATCATCCGTACCATTGATGGCGCGTGCATCCCTAACGATCCTGCCAACCGCGACCGCGCGGCCTATAATGTTTGGCTTGCCGTTGGTGGTGTCCCCGATCCGTATGTCGCACCTCCCGCGCCGCCTGCACAAATCTTGTCGCAAGACCTGATGGCACAATTCACAACCGCCGATGCCACGGCAATCCAAGCCGCAGTCGCTGGCAATGTTCAGTTTTGGCTGCTGTGGCAGGCGATGACGGCGCAGAAAGACCCGATGATCGTGACCAACGCGCGCTTTCTTGCGGGTTGGGCTGCGCTGGTTACGGTGCTTGGCCAACCGCGCATGACTGCGATCGCTGCGGCACTCGGCGTTACGATCTAACGATGGGCGAACAACCGTTTACCGCCGTCGAGCGTGCGCATTGGTGGGCCATCAATGAATGGCTTACCGTCGCAACATTTCCCGCGGTATTGATCCTGTTAGCATTTGTTTGCTGGCTTATCTTCAAGCGCCGCTAATCACCAATCCACCAAGGAACTCCCATGCCCCTATCGTCTTTTGGCGAGGCTTTGACGCGGCTGTGGCCGAATGGAGACGAGAAGATTCTGGGGCTGCGGGCCGGGATGATCGAAACCGCCGGCCCGGTCTTTCAGAAGTACGGCATCAACACCCCGCTCCTGATTGTTCACGTCATGGCTCAGATCAGTCATGAATGTGCGGCCGGGCATGAGGTCGTTGAAAACCTCAACTATACGGCCAGCCGAATGATGCAGGTGTGGCCGTCGCGTTTCCCGACGATGGCGAGCGCAGAGCCGTTCGCTGGCAATCCGAAGGCTCTGGCGAATAATGTATACGACGGGCGAATGGGGAACGTGACAGGTTCTGACGATGGCTGGAATTTCCGGGGCAGGGGCGCGTCACAGACAACCGGACGAGAAGGCTATGGGTTGCTCGCTCGCGCGACAAAACTTGATCTGCTCAATAATCCCGAACTCGTAAATGATCCCAAGAATTTCCTCGAATGCGGCGTGGCCGATTTCATCATCTGCGGCTGCCTGCCCTACGCAATTGCCGATGATATTATCGGCGTCACACGCAAATTGAACGGCGGCTACGTCGGATTGAGCGAACGCAAGGTGTGGCTCTCCAAATGGAAGGCCGCGAATGTTTCGGTGACGCCCGGTCCAATCGTAATCCTGCCGACAACTCCAAACCCGGCGCCTCCTGATATCCCTTCGATCACCGCAGGCGACACCAAGCCCGCGCCGACCGATCTTCGTGAACCCGACAACGAACCTAACCGCGGCCCGGAACCACCAGCGCCAAGCTTCGCGTCTGTTATGTCTACCGTCTTCTCAATCTTCAAACCAAAAGGAATATAACGCCATGTTCGCTCTTACTTTCTTAGGGGACATCATTGTTTTCATCGCTGGGGGAGCCCTGGTGTGGTTTCTAAAACCATCCATACAGAAGCTTGTCATCGGAGCCAATGCACTCTCTGCAAAACTTCACGCACAGGCGGATGCTCTCACTGTAGCAGTTAAGAAACTCTGATCTTTCTGTGTTGCGAGATGGCATTCGTGGCGGCCGGTATGGCGGTGTTGACCGTAATTAGCTGGTGGCTGCAAAATGACGAGCGGGGCGGTCTCTAACATGAGCAAATCGTTAGTTGCTGCAGCAATGTTGTGCCTATGTCTTTGTGGATGTGTCGACCATAGCAAACTTGCATCTTCGACTCTATACGTCGATTTAGGCGATGGCCACGGTTCTGGCGTCCATATCGGTAACGGCCTGGTTCTTACAGCCTTCCATGTGGTTGACGATGAAGCCCATATTAGCATCAAGGACACCAACGGTATTGTTCACAATACCGAATTAATGTGGGCAAACAAAACCTACGACGTTGCATTGTTGAGGATCAGCGATTTCAAAAACGTTAAGTCGCGTTCGTTGTCGTGTCGTTATCTAGATCAAGGCGAACTATTATCGTTCGAAGGCAATCCGTACACACTTGATCTGCTGACTAGCTGGGGACATTTAGCAAAATCGCAAATAGCTAAAGTTGGAGATTGGAAAGAAGCCTATGTTGTTGACGGAACGCTTGGCCCCGGAATGAGTGGAGGCCCCGCTATTGACCGTTACGGTTATGTGGTCGGTATAAACGTCGGCGGGATTGGCAACTCGAATTTTATAACGATTGTGCCGTCGCGAACCGTATGCGCCTTGCTGGCGCGATAACTCAGGAAAATTGAAATGTTCGCCGCGCTCCGACTTCGCCTCAAGGGCTATAAAACCATCATAGCCAACGCAGTGGTTGGCCTTCCGGCCGGTGCGCTTTACGTCTACACGCAATTTTCCACGATCGATGTTACGCCCGTGATCCCGGCAAAGTACGTTGCGGTCTTTCTTGTCTGCAACGCTGTGCTCGGCGTGATCTTGCGGATCGTCACCACCGGGCCGGTTGGATCTAAGGCGACTGGCTGATGTTTGCTTTAGCATCCCTCATCTTCAAATTCCTTGGCGGCCCCGTCGCCAAAGCAATGCTAGGCGCGTATCAGGCCCATCTCACGGCCACGACGACGGACAACATGACCGCCGCCACACTCGCCGGCAAAGAGATAGCCGCACAGACCGCCGAAATTCAGGCAACCACGCAGCTAAAGATTGCCGAAGTGGGACATCCGCTCGAACCTGAAAAACTCGGATTCTATATCGTCCTAATTTACATGGCGAAGGTCATCATCTGGGACAAGGTGCTTGGCTCGTTAACAGGCGGTTCAACCGATCCGATCAGCGGTGCCGTTGGCGTCTGGGTCGGCTTAATTATCTCATGGTACTACGGGAAAAGGATGTTCCAAAATGTTGCGAGTATTATCAAGCATTAGCGTGGTTGCGTTGCTGCTAGGCGCCTGCGCTCATGCTCCGCAAGCAGAACATACTGCGGGAGTGCCGTACCATCAGATCACGAAAGCCCCACCTGCTGTCATGATCGCGAAGCCCGTTATTGTCGCTGCGCCTGCTCCAATTGCCAAGCAGACGTTAAAGCACCGCTTGCATCGCAAGCTCTTTCGCGAACGCGCTGTGCCGCACGTTATCGCAAAGCCAGTTATTATCGCCCCCGCTATTGTCGCTGCGCCAGTTGTCACGGTTGTCCCGCCAGTGGTTGTTACGCCAGCCGAGCAGACATTCAAGCAACGCTGGCTAAATCTATTCTTTCGCAAGCGCGCATAATGACAACTCAAGAATATCAAGACGTCGGGCGCTTCCGAACGTTCGATGCGTTAGAAAAGCATCTCACGGATAAAATCGAAAGTGTCGAGTCAAACCTATCAGGTAAAATACATTCAGTAGAAACGGGCCTTGCTGAACGGATTCAGGGCGTTGAGCGGTTTTTCACTGCCGAGAATAAGTCCGCGAAAGACGCCGTTTCAATCGCTATGACGGCGGCTGAAAAGGCATCGCAAAAAGCAGAAATCGCAGCAGACGAACGAACAAGATCGATTGCCGTGCGTCTCGATAAAATGGAACAGACGTTAGCGACATCCGGCGGCGTACACCAGGGCATCGGAACCAGCGCGGCTGTAATTTTCAATGTTATTTCAAGTCTAGCGTCAATAGGCGCAATCATTGGCGTTTTCGCGGTTCTGATAAGGCACTGACCTAATCATGTCCGCAAATCTCAGGATTCGGATATTCATCCTGCTCGTCACGATCTGTCTGCTTATCGCTATGGCGGCAGATACGACGCCGAAGAGCCGACTCGTCCAGACTGATTATTGCTTCATCACCTTTCGGGGCGCCGGCAAGGATGCTTCCGGCGTGATGCACTTCGGTTGGGCAGAGGGCTACGGCCCCTGCAACCAACTTGATCGATACGAAAATACCTGAAGGAGTCCAATGATCAACAGTCGTGGCACCACCGTCATCGTCATCTGGCTCGCGTGCGTCATCGCCTTGTTTTTCTGTTTTGGCGTAGACCACGCGCCGGCCGCCGAAGCTCCGATCTCAGCCTACTGCCAACAGATCCGCGAAATCGTCTCGTCCATCGGAGTGAAGGACGCGGAGAAGGCAGCCCGAGCCGCAGGCGCCAGCGAACAACAAATCGCCGAAGCAAAGAAGTGCCTGAGGTTGAGATAGTGAAAGCTATAGCCCTAGCCGCCCTCGTCTTTTTATTGCCTGCCAGAGCCGATGCCACGACGTGCAGGGCGTCATTCTACCATGAAGGCCGCCTCACCGCGAATGGCGAACGCTTCAAGCCTGATGGCCTTACAGCCGCCATTTGGGGCTATCCGTTTGGCACAAATTTACGCGTGAACTACAGGGGCCGTTCGGTTGTCGTGCGCGTAAATGACCGGGGTCCGGCCAAATGGACCGGGCGATGTATCGACTTGTCGCGCGGCGCGGCTCGTGTCCTTGGCTTTCTTAGCGCTGGCGTTGTCAGCGTAACTTTTGAAAAAGTATAGAGCAGCCTAATGGCAAGCCCCAAATGTTCTGATGAAGAATTTATCAATCTATTCAGGAAACACGGGGCAACCGAAACGGGGCATATTCTAAACTGTACCGAGCGAGCAGTTTATTTCCGCCGAAGGCGTCTATCTCACTTCTTTGAGATTACAGCACCAACGAAAATTCCGATCAAGGAATATCCCCATCGCGCTCAACTAGAGGTGAAGAACGGCTGTGTCATTGTTGGCTCAGACTTCCATATTTGGCCTGGTGCGGAGTCTACGGCACTCCGAGCGTTCAAGAAGCTCTGCAAGGAACTAAAACCCGTCGCCGTCATCCTGAATGGAGACGTGCTGGACTTCCCGCAGATCAGTCGGCATCCCCCGATAGGGTGGGAAAGTGCGCCTTCCCCGCTTCAAGAAATAGAAGCGGCGCAGGATCACTTGCACGATATCGAGCAGGCAGTCGGCAAAGCCCGCAAGATTTGGACACTCGGCAACCACGATGCGCGGTTTGAAACGCGGCTGGCAACCGTGGCGAGCGAATACCGGGGCATTAAGGGCATTCACCTGGCCGATCATTTCCCGCTTTGGGAAAAGGGCTGGTCCATCTGGATCAATAACGAGGTGGTTTGCAAGCATCGCTGGAAGGGCGGCATCCACGCCACGCACAACAACACCATGGGAGCGGGCAAGACCATGGTGACCGGCCATCTACATTCCCAAAAGGTCACGCCTTACATCGACTATAACGGGACACGCTACGGCATAGACACCGGCTGCGTTGCCGATACCGACCACAAAGCCTTCACAGATTACACAGAGGACAACCCAAAGAACTGGATTTCAGGATTTGCCGTGCTGACGTTCAAGGACGGTCGCATGATGTATCCCGAGCTTGTGTCGGTTTGGTCCGAAAAATCCGTTCAGTTTCGCGGGGAGATTATCCGCGTATGACTAAGGGCTATATGCAGATCGTTGAAGGCGAGTGGATTGCGCCGACGCGAAAAGCATACATCGATCAATGTTGCGATTGTGCAATGGTTCATGTCGTCGATTTTGCGGTGATAGATAAGCGGACGCGCAAGCCGATGTAATGGCTTCGTGGCTGATTCTTTTTGTAGGCGCAATCTACTGCTATATTTCTATCGACATGATTTGTGCCGGGAAAGCGGGGCTATCCATTACTTTCCTCGCTTATGCCTTGGGCAATGTTGGATTATGGATAGCAGCAAGAACGTCATGAAAATCAGCTATTTTAAATATGTTCCTCTCGGCTTCGTCCATGTCTGGCTGGCGGCAGGATGGGTAGTAACCCCGGCCCTTTATGGAACGCACCACGGACAATATTCCGAGTTAATGGAATGGCAGCAGGCCGGGGAACCTATTATCCCCCATCAGCGTGAAGCATGAGCGATAAGATTGGAATGATTATCGTCGGTGTAATACTTATCGGATTGATCGCCCTAGATATATCTTGGCTACTTTGAAGGTCGCCTCTATAGCCGCAATCGTTCAAGAGGAACCGAACAGGTTCTACCTCATTGTTGGACAGGGCGACCATACCTGCTCCCGCTGGGAGCTATCGGAGTCCCTGGTGAGAAAGTTAGTAAGCGACGGATTCAATATCGCTATGAGGAATAAATGATAAATTTTCACCATCAACACCACTTCGATCCATGGTCTTCCGAGACGCCGCCGTGGGTAGTTGCGTTACAACAGCAAGGCGCGCTCATTCTAGAAAGACTGGATACCAATATGGCTTTATCTGACGATCTCAACAATGCCGTGACTTCCCTCGCCAGCGGATTCGCTGCCGAGCATACTGCGGTTGTTGCTGAAACGGTTGCCCTCGTGGCTGCACTGGCTGCAATTCCCGCTGCTGCCGATCCCGCCATCACCGCAGCCGTCACCCAGGCGGTCGCAAACATCAACACAATCACCGGATCGCTGGCAACGGATGCTGCGGCTCTGACCGCTTCCATCCCGGCTGCAACTACTGTCCCGGCCCCCGTTGTGGTCGCTCCGGCAGTTCTCGCGACCATAGTTCCGCCTGTCATCGCGCCTGTAGTGGTCACTGATCCGGCTGCTACGCCTCCGGTCGCTGCTCCGGCTGCTTAATTCGGCCTACGGGCCGTTCAAAGGTTGCCGGGCATTTCCTTGACCGGCAATAGCGAGGACCATGCTCGGTCCTGTTTTACGCCTCCCCAGACTTGGAGCCGGTTACCGAACCCGAAAGGGCTACTGGTGACCGGCTCTTTTTTTGCCTGCTCAAGAACGCGGAGGCGAGATGAACGTCACGGGGTTGCAGTCGTCGCAAACGAAGCCGGCGGCTCCTTGGACGGCCTCTTGCATATCTTCCGACAAATCGCCAAGGCGCTGCCCGCCCTGCTGCTCGATCTCGTCGCGCCCAAGCAGCTTATTGACCATCGCTAGTATATCTGGCTCGAATTCGGCCTCGGGTGGGACCTCCATGATGGCCGCCTCGCCACCTGGGTTTAGGCCGCGCGTGGTGGCCTCCATGACGGCGCCTTTCGCGTCATCCGCCTGAACCACAGTCCCGCCACGGAATCCCTCGTCTGTGGCAAACGATATATAAAAATAGGTCATAATCTCTCACTTTCCTCGGTCACGGTTGTTTGGGCTGCTCAGGAAAGCTGGATCGATGTCGAGCATCAGTTTATCTTTCCCTTTAGAGTTCAATTCTGGGTTGATTAAACTATGTTTTCTTAAACCCATCCATCTGGCGATCCTCGGTCAGGAGTTCTACCTATCGGCCTTCTAGCTGCACTTTTGGTAAGTAGTTCAGCGGGCTTTTACAGGCGGGACATTCGCTGTTTAGCGGCTCACTCGTACCGTCTCCGAAAACAGCTTCGATATAAAAAAAAGTGAAACATTTTCCGCATGTGTGGCTTTTTATCATGTCGAGCATCTTGCCGTTTTCCATCATTACCATGGCTTCCTCGTCTCTCGGTCATGTGTGCGGATACCTAACCAGCAACAAGCACTATCCACGATATCAACCACATTCCATACCAGAATAAGGTGATCCCGCTTGTCCAGCGATAAAGCGATGTGACGACCATGAACGGAGATACGCCCGCTAATCCGAGCAGCAGAACGTCTCTCATGGTGTCCTCACGTGTCGGTCAGGATCGTCGATGTCGGCGTGACGCATCAGCTAGGCCAATCCCAAGACCGACACATATGCCAAGCCCAAATACTGAAATTGACCATAGCGCGAAATCCATCAGCGTGCTCCATTCGCTCTCGGGTGTGTCGGTCAGGAACGCCCAATCCCGGCGCAAAGTTCTTCTATCATTTTCTCGATGGCCTGGTTTAGCTCATCGCGCATTGCCTTCGCCTGCTCAAATAGCTTCTGGCGCGCTCCGATCTCCGTCCGCGACCATGCGCTGAGTAGCACCTCGCGGTCCCCCGCGCCGCCGGTTGTCTTGGTTTCCCATTCGGCGACTACGTTATCCGGTCTTATCCCGTTCGTGCGTATCTCAATGTTGAGGTTCACTTGCTTTCTCCATTCGCTCTCTGATGTGTCGGTCAGGAATGTATGGGTACGGGCCGCCATTCGGTTTCCATCGCGTATGGCTCCCCGCCACGATAGCGCGTTATACTCCATGCCTGCTGTAAAGCTAGGTTGTACCATCGCAGGTGCGGCGTGATTTGTTCGGTAGACGATTCAATCTCTTTTTGCATGGGGTTCAACGTTTTCCATTCGACAACGCGGCACGGCCGCTACTGATGACTGAATTTATCGAACTTTAACCCGCGCCGTTCCAGTTCGATCAATATCATTGCCACGCTGAGATCGGTCAGGAAGCCGCCCTTCGTATCGACCTTCACGAATTTAAGGGCTTGGATTGCACGCTCTCTCTCGCTCATGTCTCGCGTTCCTCTGCATGTTCTACTAAAGATCGGCCAATACTGCGCGTCCTGCTGCCGATAACCGCCATGCGCGCAACTCTGGCAGGTAGAGAAGCATTCCCTCTAGCTCCATACGGCGGGCGTGATCGCAGCCGATCATTGCATAGCCTCGGTCTGATTTTGCGCGTCCTGGCGCTACGGCCTTTCCGATCATTGCGCCAGTAGCTTCCATCTTATCAGATAGGTAACGCATGATCCGAAGTTCAGGGTCAATTAAGTCAGGCATCAGCATTCCTCTGCATTCATCGCGTAGGTGAGATTCAAAAGCCACGGTCAGGATCAGGATCGCGCGGAAGGTCGCCGGGTTGAAGGTGAGAAACCTGCATTGGCTTGCCTTCCCTTGTGACGCGATACATTGGGCGATCCTTCGATACGTGCCGCAAATCGACCTTATGGATGTCGTCAATCTCGACGTATCCTTCCTCCTCCATTTTCTCCAATTCAGCCTCTGCCTGACGCTGTGCATCCTCTTGGCTCTCGGCCTTAATGGCTATTGAGACTCTACCCCGCACCTCGATCTCGGCGGTATATTCCCCCGGCTTGTCATTGCGCGAGAAGTCAGCGGGATTTGGCGTGTTAATCGTGGCGTCGGTCATCTTCTTCTCCTCAGTGTTCTGCATTGAATGTCAGATCGGATCATACGACGCGGCAAAGATGCCGGGTTTGCACGGATATAACTCGCCCTCCACACCGCGAATGATCCAGTCGTTTAGATCGGCGCGCATCACCCCCTCTAGTGTATGGATCAGGAGATGGCCGTCATTGAAATCGATGTGGCCGCCCTCGGAAAGCAGTCCGCCAAGATCAAACGAATTTCCCTCGGCCGTAAATTGGATAGCCTCGATCACAATTGGCTTCTTTCGGTATTTCGCCATCGTCATCTCCCTGCCGCCTCACGCGGCGTTTAAGGTTAGGAGTGACTGACGATTTTTGTCAGCCACTCATCAATTCGCGTAATTCGGTCATTTGGTCCATCATATTTTTCTTAAGCGCACCGCGCCTATCTTCGTCTGTGGCAGATCGGTAATTGGCAATCATACCTATGAGGTTGCTCGCGCGGCGTCCGGCCGGGCTTCCGTGACGGGCGCGACGAAGGGCATGGAGCTGCCGGCTCACGATATCGAAAGCCCCGTCCTGTTTGGCCGACTCGGGCCACGCCGGAGAGCCCGGAATATCTTTCGCGTCTTCCTTGATGTTCTCTATGAAATCCAAAAGCTCGCGATCCGCCCGGAACCATTCGCCCCTTGTGCGGAGGGCGGCAAAACGCTGGTGGACCGAGAATTCGTCAGCTACAGAGGCGGGAACAACGGCAAGTACCTCGATCGGGTTTTCGTGGGCCGTTTGGAGGGCATCCAGCCGTTTTTTAAAGTTGGTTGCCGATCCGATCTTGATCGACGCGCCTACCCGGACGAAATAAGTCCAGCCGGGCGGCACAGTTTCGGCACTAATATCTTGCATGTTTCCCGTTCCGTTCATGGTGTAAACCTCAATGTTCAACATGAAAAATCAACAACTTAAGTGTCTCATTATTCTGGCCTGGAAGCAAGCCGGTCTTGAAACTGTTACATAAAACAAGTGAATAACTGTGCCATGGCACAGAATTAGATATTTGCGGCCCGTTCTTGATTGCTGGGATCATGGTGCGCGTAGACCCTTTCCAGCGTCTTGACGGTCATCCCAAGGAAGCCTGCGGCCTCCCAGAGCGGTACGCCGGATTGAGCCATCCATGTCGCTCGGGTGTGACGTAGCGTGTGACGCGTAACGCCCTTCAGCTTCGCCGCCCTGATGATCTTCGCCCATGCGCCGTGTGGATCCTCCACGGCGCGCGAGCCCGGATGCCAGCGATCGGTGAAATGGCAAACCAACGTCTCTGATTTGTCGAGACGCTTCCACCGCTTCAAATGCGTGAGAAGGCGCCGGCCGATCTTCACCTTTGGCGCGCGTTTCTTTTTGTCCTGCGATCTTCCGTGCGGCGTCCGCGTCATGATCTCGGCCTTGAGGTCGATTTGATCCCAGCGCAGCGCAAGGATAACGCCGGGGCGCGATCCGGTATAGAGGCCAAGCAGGATGAGTCGGCGCATGTGCTGGTAGCGACGGGCGGCCCACAGGAGCCGCGCCGCTTCCTCTCGCGTAAGCCAACGCTCTTTCGGCGGATTCTGCGGCGGCAATTCAAATTCAGGCACCGCATCAAGCGGGCCATATTCCTTGTGCCAGTAAATCACGGCACCCTTGAGAACCTTCAAATCCGCGCCTGCCGCTGGCTTTGTCTTGGTCTCGATATAGGCTCGGCAGCTCTTGACCGATATATTTGCCACGGTCTTATCACCCCACCATTTGAGCAGATTGGTGATGTTGTAACCGATGTCGCGGGCGCTCGCCTTGTGCGGAGCAACCTCGCTTCCATATGCGGCTAGAATTTCGGCGATCATTGGCGAACTCGACGGGGCAGGGCGATACTTTTGCCCAATGTATTGCGCGAGGAATTTTTCAGCCTTTGCGCGCTCTCGTTCGCCGCAGCCAGTGCGGATGAAGAGCGTTCCGTCTCGGATGGCCCATTGATGGCGCGTCGGATCGAGGTAAAGCCTTGGGCCTTTTGATCGACGCGGCATTGATTGACCATTTCCTTAATGTCGGCGGGCGTGGTGTAGTAGCGCTTTCCAATTTTGTAAATTACCAAGCGACCGTTATCCGCTTCCGTGCGAAGCGTATAGACCGAAAACCCGAAGTGCTGGGCGGCATCCTTCAGGGTTATGGTGTCAGAATCTTCGATCATAGCAGCAACGTCTTTTCCGGCACACCGAGGCGCCTGACGAGTTCTGCATCGGTCAGATACAGCTTGTCCTTCTCGCGCTCTAGCGTATCGGCGGCTGGCATGGTCATGAATAAAAGTCTCCGAAGAACGAATCCAGCGCACCAATCACACTTTCAACGCCAGCATTTTGCCCCTTAAACCATTCGTCACTCGGCGGTGGCTCTTGATAGGATTTAACCCACTCATCGCGCGTCATCAGCCATTCGCGCGCGAACCATTCTGCAAACGCCTTGACACCGGCCTTGTAAGCCACCTCAAGGTCTTGCACCGCACCTTGGTATTCTGCCGACTCGTCACTCATTCGGTCCCCCGTTCCGCCGGAGGAATATCTTGATCCACCATTGCGATGAAACTTTTGGATAGTCGCCGCGCGCAGCGGCTTAATCGTGGATCAACGGCTCCCAACTCTGGGGCAATCGTGACATCATATTCGCACAGCGCCATATCAATAAAACCATCGCGGTACAGCCTGCGAATGTGCGCCTGGGATTTCAACATCTGCTCAATTCTAGACTGCATGGTTCAACGTTCCGCCGGAGGGAAAGCGGACCTGCCCGTTTTTTCTTCTATTTCTTGAATCAGTGATTTAGGTTTGGGCGCGGCATCCTTCCATTCACCCAAACTATTTGCCGCATAACGAACGGCGAATAAGATCGTCTCAAGGTCATCGATCCCGCGGACAGTGAGGGCGGCATAGGGCGGCCCTACATTCACCCGCCGCGCCAAAAGTTCGTTGATTTTGCGATTTATTGCGTTGCAGCGTTCAATCATTGGTTGCCATTGATTCATTGTGGCTTTCCTCCCGAACGGGAGTTCCAGGCCTTTATTGCATCAGCGTGGCCGTAATAACTAACGTGTGGATTGACCCAACCAGCCGCGATGCACTGGATCATCAGTCCGCGCTGATCTTCGCCAGATCCAACAGTTTCAGGCTCCGATCCGCAAAACGGACATGGCAGCAACTCCCCCGCGCTCGGCTTTGCTGTCATGGCTCTTTCGTGCCTCCCACATCAACGCCACTGCCCCGGCAGACATCGCATATTGTCTCGAACACCCCGCGCGCATCCTCGGGAATAGGACCGGGAGCAACATAGGTGCCAGTTCTTGCCCTAAGCCCGATTAGGCCACTGCCGTTGCAGCGTTCGCATTCCCGTTCAGAGCCAAGAGTATCGTCGGCGGGATCTGTTGTTTTCCAATGATCGTAAGTCATTTAGCGTTCTCCTGGGGTTGCTGCGATCCCACAGAACCGTGGATCAGTATATCGGGTGATCCGAGATAGACCTTCGGCATCGCCTTCCCAAGCCTGCGGTTGAATTGGTCGGCAGTTGGATCGATCACGCGGCCGTCTGCCAGTTCAATCCAATAGTGGTTGCCTCTTCCGATTTCGTATTTGATCCATCCGTCTCGCAATATGCTCTCGACGCCGCTCATATTGAGCAATGTTACCAGCGGGGCACATATGGCGAAGCACATGCAATCGCTGCCCTTACGCCCCACGATTCCGCGCCGGAAATCAGTCACGAATTTGAGCAGCTTTGCGTCAGTCATTTGCGTTCTCCTGGGGTCGCTGCGCTCCCACAAGACTCGCGAGGGCCTCGCGGGCGATTTTACACGCCGATGACGGATCAAGATTATTCTCTGCCGCAATTGCCTCCAGCGCCTTCACCAGCGCGTCACGGTCATGCTCAGCGTCAAGCGCTCGCTCTTTCATGAGCTTGTATGCCTCCTTAAAGTCGCGTTCGATGTACTCAGCCATCAGCGTTCTCCTGGGGGGATAGCGCCAAGGCCGATCTTCGTTTTGCTAAATCTTGGCCTGCCTCAAACATTTCATGCCACGCTCGATCGGCGCTATACATCGTCGGCAAATCACCTGCGGCACTGGCTTGACAGGCAAGTTTTCCTGCCGCGTTCATCGCTATGGCGATCAGAAAATCTAAATCCTCGCTCATGTCGCGTCCTTTCGGTCACCGTTAGAACTCGTCGGAGCGGGGATCTCGCGTGCACTGCGGGACAATGCGGAGGCGAATTTGTTCCAAGCCTCGCGCGTGAAATGGAGATTCCAAGTCATCGGCCCGTACTCTTCGGCTCCGCACTCAAAGGCCAATTTTAGGATACGGTCCCGCTCTAAATATTCCACAACGTCGGAGTGGCTTCGTAGATCAACGCCGGATCGGCGGGATTTATAGATCGGCATCGATGCATCCTCGTTGTCGAGCGGTGTCCGTTTGGCGCGGGAGAACGAACGTATGGGGTCGTACCCACCCGACGGATAATAGACGAAGACGTTCTTGAAGTTCTCGCGTGCAATTTTTCGATTGTCATCGTGCCAAGGCGGAACGTAAGAGCAGATTGCAAAAGTCTGATCTAAGTTAAACTCTGTCAACCCGCGTTCGATAAACTCTCGTATTGTCCCCTCGAAGTGCCGGGTGTTTGGGGCCGAAAATCGCTCTTTGACACCGTAATCGACGCCAACATAGAGTTTGTGGTCGCTGAACAACCAAGATTGCGGCGAGTAGGCGCAGCCCAGATCCACAACGGTCCAGTGTTTCGGTATGATCTCCGCCAGAGATTCATAAATCTCGGTGAAGCCAAGAAACTCATAATCGATGTCGCACATGTCCTGGCCGAACACGCGATCATATTGCTCATCTGGGATCAGCCGGTTATCCATCGTTGCGCTCCCGAGCGGGGAGCGGGCAACCCGGAAAGCCACAGGTCAAGACGCGCCGAAAATCCGCGCGGCACCTCGGGCACTCGATGCCGCGCCATATTCGAAGCCATCGCACCAGTCTCCAATATCTCACTTCTCCCCTCCCTCGCGTTCACACGCCGACAACGCAAGGCGGCCCGTGCGGGTGATGAGCCATTGGATTGACGTATGCGGCATTGCTATTGATCCTAAACTGCGTTGAGCGATCACAAGACCGCGCCGCTCAAGGGCCTCCAAAGAACCCATATGCAAGCTTGGGTATGCCGAGCGCTTGCCGTCTGTCAAAGCATGCAAATGCTTAATTTGCGTATTGGTAAGCTTCATGCTTCGCCCTTTCGTTCTCGCGACGATACCGCTGGGCAATTCCGCGCATGCGGTATATTTTTCTTGCCTAATGCGGCACAGGTGCATTGCTGCGACGACAACGCAGCATTGTCTGGCTGCTCTATGAGGGCGGCGTCCCGATGCTCTGCGATCCAATTATGGGCTAATTCGAGTTCGTGCTTCAGCATGTCGCGCTGGCGCAGTAGATCAATATCAAATTCAGATGGCGCATTTGCTCTCCCATCACGAACGTAAAGACCCTGATAGTCAGTCCCAAGAGCGTAGGCCGCTTCGCGAGCCGCTTCCTCATCGATAAATAACCGCCATTCGGTTTTTGAAAGTGTCTCGCCAGCAGTTTCAGGATCGGTGCGGGGCACTCGAAATGCGACGGGGCGTTTGAACCCCTCAGGGCGCGCTGGCTGCTCTATGAGGGCGAGGATGGCTTGTTCGGCTTCTGCGATTGTCCGTGCCAACGTCGCACGACTGATGGCATATAGATCGCGTTCATCATTGCCATCGTGTGTGCCCCTCTCCTTGCCGAATAGAGCGAGTTCGGCGCGTTGCGTGGGAGTTATTCGCTCTACTCCCGGCACCGATGGGGCGACGGCGAGTGTCGCAGATAGCGCACCACGCAAATTCTCCATTGTCGGATCAATGTTGCCGTCACGAATGCCGCGCAGATAGGACAATGGATCGAGAATATGATCGAACGGTTCCAGCGCCTCCCTCACATCCACGCCAGTCTGCGGGGTGGAACGGGATGCGGTTAAAGCGTTACGGTGCTGTTGAGCTAACAATGCCGCCTCCATCCAGTGTTGCGGATCTGATGTTTTCGCAGCTTTGAAATAAGCGTTAGCGGCCTCGTTAAACAGGAATCCTTCGCTTTCCGCCAAATCACATCCCGAATTGACCCATCGAACCGCCGCTGCTAATTCCGCCAACTCCCCTGCGCTCGGCTTTGCTGTCATGGTTTACATCCGTTCTTCATTGGTGATTGTCCCCGGCACAATCCAATATGAATAGGACGGCCAACGGGCAGTGCCGTAAAATACAATCTTGTGGAAGTTGGCCCACGCGAATGATGCCTCGTAGGGTGTTGCATTCTCTGGCAGGGCACGAGAGTTGGTCATCATGGCCGTTCTCGCTTCACTGCGTCTGAAACAATCCTATCGAAATTAAAATTGACCCAACGCATATATGCTGCAGCAAATCGCTTAAACCATTCCATGTGCTCGTTGATCATGGCCCGTCTCCCGCTCCTTGGTGGCCCAAAGTAGTTAATAATCATGACCGCGATAAAAATCGCGCTGATGAAATAGAGGGTTGTCACGCCGTCACCGCACCGATTGAGATAGCCCTGGCCCAACGCGGATCCTCATGGGTGCGGCTCGTCTTCCAGATCGGAGGTGGCGCGCTCTTAGGCCGCGGAAAATGCAATCCCAATTCGCCCGCCTTGACCCGCGCATATGTCGCGCACACGCCAGATTCTAGACATTCCATTGAGGATACCGCCAAGCCGAGATGCAGATAGATCTGAACGAGTTCGTTCCGGCGTTCCGGACAAATGGTTACTGATGCGCCCCCTGCGCGGCTCATGATCTACGCTCGATTGGCCGGGAAGCGGTTCGCTGGGGGGGAACCCTGCGAAATCCGGCGGACTGTATTTTCTGCCGACTCGCCCGCAGCCCGTAGGACGCCTTCAACACACGATCGGCCTTTTGCATTCTCGGATTGTCCTCGGTATGCGTTTTCTTTTTTGAGCAAGACGAACGGCACCACACGCCGCAATTTTCAAGCGTAGCCGCGCCGCCCAAACCATCGGCTTCAAGATGCTCATATTCGATGTTCCCCGATTTCAGTTCGATTCCGCAGTTTTCACAGTGCGGAATGCCCGCGATGCAGCAGCGCGCGAAGGCCGCCTTGCGAACCTTCTGGCTAAATTCCTGGCGCTGTTCGCCGCGGAGGGTCATCAACCAGCCCTTCTCATTTCAGCGTCGATATACATTTGACCGGCCGCATAGATTGCGCCGTCCATGTTCGCCATGACTTCGCGCCAGCGCTCAGGGAATTGCGTATAGAGAAAATTAAAACAGATCTCCGGATCGGATGGATCAAGCCGGGCTCCATAAATCTCTTTGCCAAATTCAAAGGCAACATCTTCGGAAGCGATGGGAAGGCGGAATAAATTGCTCATGCCGTGATATTCCTTGAGATGGCGGATGTGGGACGCGTCTGAAATCAGCGCGGTGCTTTGTCGGCGGGTCCGATTTCCGGTATGGAGAAATTTGGGACCGGCATCAAAGGTGCGGTGCTGATGACGATCAGGCGCTTGACGTCGTACCAATGGGCGGGTTTCATCTCGCCGTTTTCTGTGTATCCACTCGGCCGTACAGATCCTTGAATGCAGCCGTAAAGATCGAAGCAGATGGAATCGCAGACGCCTTCCAGGTTAGTGATAACGTCACGAACGCGGTGCCCTAGCAGATCAAAACTCTTATGCATTTCTCTCTCCTTTGCGGCTATGCCGCGTTGCCTCGTTAAGCGTTTTCACCAAATCTCCGGCGCTCTGGCGCAGCCCGATTCGAATTTCGAATTCGCGAATTGATGCTGATGCAGACGGACCGCAGCCGATCCCAGGTCGCGCGCTCGGGATCGGTCCAGTATTCATCCTCCGAAAGCGGCATCGCGTAGGTTGGAAGTCCGGTTAGCTTCTGTAGCCAGTCCGGCACAACGGCGACAACGAATCGTCCTTCACTTTCCGGTTGGATAATCGAGTTATCGCCGCCGAGGCCTTGCGTCCGCGACGAATTAGGAACGATGATCTTGATCGTGTGCGGCTGCAGCCGGTCATCCGGAGCCTTCACGGCAAGGATGCAGACGTAACCTGCCGCGCTATACGAGCGATAATCAAAGTCCGTCCGTGGATCGTCGCGCTTCGCTGGCACCAGCGGTTTACGGGCACCGCGGCAAAGTAGAACAAGACGCGCATAATCGGCGTCCACTTGCGAAGGCGCGCCGATCGCCGCGCGACCTTCATCTGTGATCCATGGCCGTTCGATATCGAGAAACCGCAGATATCCCAGCCGTTCGGCCTCGCGCAAGATAGGCCAGAACTTCCGCACCTGGCCCGGCCGGCAGATTATGCCGATCCCGTCCGAAACGCCTGCGCGCAACAGTCTCGCCATCTCGGGCGAGACGTTAGCGGCGGAGCTGATGCTAGTTGTGGTGCTGGGCATTTCAGGCAGTCCCAACTTTTGCGAGCGCAGCCCTGGCTTGCGCGATGTGCGCCTCATAAGCTGCGATGAATGCAATGGCCGATTTAAATAGCGGCTCTAAAAGCGCGCTAACGGCTTTGCGCTCCGAGCTGTTGTAGAGCGTCGGGTTGACGATGTGGCCGAAATCCTCCATGTCGCGACACTCTTCGATCATCGCTTCGAACGTCGGCTGTTCCATTTTCAAAACCATGACGGCCGTTGAAATGGCTTGCGCCGCGCTTTGCAACTTTTCGGAGGGTTCGCGCATCAGACACCTTCCGCTTCGATCGGAGCGCCATCTGAATCCAGCGAATACCAGGTATCCGGCCTGATGCCGTTTTCGCCGACGATGCCGGCCCAAACTTTCGCTATTTTCCAATTGTCGTCGCGATGGACAAGGAAGAGAGCGCAGCCGATGGTCCCGCGCGCCTTTCCGGCGTAGCCCGATGCGGTGGCCGCGCCTCTGT